>ERZ773185.2311-NODE-2311-length-12543-cov-4.134289_pt1 | contig 12543 bp, 8 predicted proteins | sample MGYA00580531_ERZ773185 | MGnify/ENA primary metagenome ERZ773185 (study PRJEB29015, sample SAMEA2737799) | human gut metagenome | biome: human gut; feature: human-associated habitat; material: faeces | place: China | collected 2012 ...
CAGCGTGATGCCGTCAAATTCTTTCTCTAAAATTTTCCATTTATTTTTACTTTTCAATTTTACTTCCTACAATATAATTCCTGTTGTCGCCTTCTTTCTCCCGATCTCACCCTTTTTTCTCCCCTGCTGCCTTAATTTTTTTCGGTTTTTCATTTTTCCCTCATATACGCCCTCTCCAACGTCCAGTCCTCTAAAATCGTTCTTTCTTTCCCTTCTGATTTCGGTGTCTTTCTCCCACGGACACAATTTATTGTATTTTTTCTGTCCGCTCCTGGCGCACATCTTGTTATGTGGCTATTCACATGTTTTCCACTCATAATTATCAACTTATCCCCAAATCGTGGATAAGTTGTGGATAAGTCACTGGAAAAGTTGTGGATTTTCACATTTGACATTGAAAATTATTCCGTTTTACGCTAGAATAAATTCAGAGTGGGTTTATATGCTTTTGTGGACAGGTTTCCGCCTTTTCCACAACTATGCACATCGTTATACACATGTTTAGGAGTATGAATATGCTGGAAGAAATCAAAGAGAAATGGGATGATATCCTCTTAAATATAAAGGAAGAACACGATATTTCAGAGGTGTCCTACCGCACATGGCTGCTGCCGCTGATCCCGGATTCTGTGGATAAAGATATCCTCACGATCCTGGTGCCTGATTCCGCGTTTATCAGCTATGTGAAAAAGAAATATGAGTTCCTGTTGAAAATTACGATCGAAGAAATTACAGGATTTCAGTGCGAACTCGATTTCAAGTTAAAATCTGACGTGAAGGAACCGGAAAAAGAGAACCGTCTGATCAATGTAACCAACAATACGGTCAGTCAGCTTGCTCTCCAAAACGCGAACTTAAATCCGCGTTACACCTTCGATACCTTTGTCGTCGGAAAAAACAACAACCTTGCCCATGCCGCATCCCTTGCAGTTGCGGAATCCCCGGGCGAAATTTATAATCCGTTATTTATTTATGGAGGCGTGGGACTCGGGAAGACGCACTTAATGCATTCCGTCGCCCACTTCATCCTGAAAAATAACCCGAGCGCAAAGATTCTGTACGTGACATCCGAGAAATTTACAAACGAACTGATCGACGCGATCCGAAACAAAAACAACGTTTCCACCACGGAATTCCGTGAAAAATACAGAAACAATGACGTGCTTCTGATCGACGATATCCAGTTTATTATCGGAAAAGAAAGTACCCAGGAGGAATTTTTCCATACATTCAATGCCCTCTACGAGGCAAAAAAGCAGATCATTATTTCCTCCGACCGTCCTCCAAGAGAAATTGAAACTCTGGAAGACCGTCTCCGTTCCCGTTTCGAATGGGGACTCACCGTAGATATCCAGCCGCCGGATTATGAAACCCGGATGGCGATTCTCCGGAAAAAGGAAGAACTTGAAGGATACAACATCGATAACGAGATCATCAAATATATCGCTACCAATGTAAAATCCAACATCCGTGAACTGGAAGGCGCCCTCACAAAAATCGTTGCTTCCAGCAAATTAAATAATAAGGAAATCAATCTTGAACTTGCAGAGGAAGCATTAAAAGATCTGATCTCCCCGAACGCTGCCCGCGAAGTGACTCCGCAGCTTATTATTAATGTAGTTTCTGAGCATTTCGGCATCACACCCCTTGATCTCATCGGCCAGAAACGAAGTAAAGAACTCGTATTCCCGCGCCAGATCGTCATGTATCTCTGCGGCGATATGACGAGCGAGTCTCTCCAGAACATCGGAAAAGCTCTCGGCGGCCGCGATCATACAACGATCATTCACGGAACAAAAAAGATTGCCAGCGAATTAAAGACCGACGAGAATTTAAAGAACACGATCGATATTTTAAAGAAAAAAATCAACCCACAGTAAGCTTGTGGATTTTTTCGTGGAAATCCCGTTGAAAATTTGTGGATAAAATGAGGATGATTTTTCCCGATTTTTGCCTGTGGAAAACTCCCGGGTTGTCCTTTTGGATTTGCAGAGTTACCCACAATGGTTTTCACAGAGGTTTTTTCATGGTTTCATTAGGGTTTTCCCCCTTATAAACAAATTCACACTCCCTACTACTGTTAAGACTAATATCTTTTATATATTTCTTTATTTGTGAACGTTTCTTAAGAAAGGAAGTTATCAACAACTATGAAACTGACATTCCAGAAAACCGCTCTCTTAAACGGTATCAATATTGTTCTCAAGGCAGTTCCGTCAAAAACAACGATGCCTATTTTAGAGTGCATTCTGATCGACGCTTCTACTGATGAGATCAAGCTGACTGCCAACGATATGGAGCTCGGCATTGAGACAAAAGTTGAAGGTGATATCCTTGAAAAAGGTAAAATTGCACTGGATGCAAAGCTTTTTTCTGAAATCGCAAGAAAATTATCCGATTCAGATTCCCTTGTAACCATCGAATCTGATGAAAAATTCAATACTGTGATCACCTGTGAGAACTCTGTATTCAAAATTCAGGGCAAAGATGGAGAGGAATTCTCCTATCTTCCGTATATTGAGAGAAATAAAAACATCACACTCTCCCAGTTTTCCTTAAAAGAGGTGATCCGCCAGACGATCTTCTCCATCTCTGTCAACGACAGCAACAAGATGATGACAGGCGAACTTTTTGAGGTAAACGGTGATACACTCCGAGTCGTTTCTCTCGACGGACATCGTATGGCAATTCGTAAAATTGTATTAAAAGATGAATATGAAAGCACAAAAGTCATCGTTCCGGGAAAAACTCTGAACGAAATCAGTAAAATTCTCACCGGTGACAACGAAAAAGAGGTCCAGATCTTCTTCGGAGCGAACCATATTCTCTTCGAATTTGATGATACGATCGTAGTTTCCCGCCTGATCGAGGGCGAATATTTCAAAGTAGACCAGATGCTTTCCAGCGATTATGCCACAAAAGTGTCTCTGAATAAGAAAGATTTCCTGGACAGCATCGAGAGAGCTATCATTTTAATCCGCGAAAATGACAAAAAACCGATCATTCTGAACATTGAAGACTCAAAAATGAGCCTGAAATTAAATTCCAGCTTCGGTACCATGAACGCGGAGATCCTGATCCACAAAACAGGACAGGATCTGATGATCGGATTCAACCCGAAATTCTTAAGTGATGCGCTGCGGATCATTGATGATGAGGAAGTTACCCTCTATATGATGAATGCGAAATCTCCGTGTTTCATCAAAGATGAGGATGAGAGCTACATTTATCTGATCCTGCCGGTAAACTTTAACGCCGCTGCGATTTAAAATCAGATGAAATTTCCCCGAAGTTCCGGTAAAATCCGGGGTTTCGGGTCGATTTTTTCATATATCTGGAATAAAAAAGGAGAAAAATGGAAAGTATTTCTGTAATCCTGCGTCAGCGCATCTTTTAAATTATCTTTTGTATAAAAATACGCCTTATCTTTAAATTCTATAAATCTTACTCCCTGCTCCAGCACACAGTCCGGGCAGTAAGAATAGGCTAAAGAAACCTCCAGTTCACAGATCTCCACCTCATATTCCTGCTCTTTTTCCCAGATAAATAAAAAAGTTTCAAAACCGGAAAATTTGTAATATGCTTCCTCTGACAGCTGTCCCTTGTGGAAGATACGAACACAGCCCGGCCGCTCCCCTGTTCTTCTTCCTGTAATATTAATTCTGGTACTGTTTCCGGAATCGATCTTATATCTCACAATACTCCTCCTTTACAAATGCTCTTTACCAGAATGGGATGTCTTCTTTGTTAGAAGGCATCCCATTTACTGCTATTTCATACTTGCTATTTCATAGAATCCTGCACTCTTGCATATTCATCATCTACATAAGATGCCACTGCATCCAGAGATTCCTTTGCGTCAGAACCGGTAAAAATGTCTAACATTGCCTCTGCAAACTTGGAAGTCAATACAGTGTAAACTGGTGTCTTTGGTCTTGGAACAGCCGCCTCAAAAAGCTGTTCTTTTGCAAGACTATATGGATATTCATCCCACTGGGTATTATTTTCATAAGCAGACTTTCTTGCAGGCGGATATCCTCCTACCTCACCGTAAAGTCTGGTAGATTCAGAATTAGTCATGAATTCCAGTGCCACATAAGCTGCATCCGGATCCTTGCAGTCTTTAGAAATTCCCAGTGTCCAGCTTCCACAGTTGGAAACTACATGATCGCCTGTTTTTGGCAGATAAGTTGCTCCCCAATGCAGATCCGGGAACTGCTCAAACTGAACCATTTGGTTCGTATTGCCTGCGATCCACATAGCTGCCTTCTGATCCTGGAACTCAGTAGGAGTAGGATCAATATTTGCAAGTTTTTCATCAAAGAATTTCTGAAGCTTTGCAGCGGTCTCTACACTCTTTTCACTGTTGATGTAGCCATCTGCCTTTGAACCATCTTCACTGACTAACGGTGCACCTGCTGAATCAAATAATGGAGATAAACCGTAAATCATTCCTTCACCCTTATCCATGATAATCTTAATACCTACCATTTCAGGAGTGGAAACTTCTTTTGCCATTTCATACACTTCATCCAGTGTGTAAGCATCATCAATTCCTTCCGGAATACGGAAGCCATGTTCCTCAAATACATCTTTGTTGTAATAGAACAGACTGACTGCTTCATTAAAGCTGACTGCATACATGTCATTCTTGTATGTATTCTGTAATACTGTAGATGGAAGCATGTCGTTTTTGCTGTCCTCGGACACGTAACTGGTGATCGGAACAATAATTCCATTTGCTGCATAGTTAGAAACATTAGGACCGTCTAAAGAAAGAAGATCCGGAAGAATTCCTGCTGCAGCTGCTGAGTTTACCTTATCCTCATAAGCATAAGAAGAACCTCTTGGAATATACTCAATGGTCAGATGATATTTCCCTTCATATTTCTTGTTAAAATCTTCTACTCTCTGGTCAAAAGCAGGTATCATGGTCTTATTTTCCTGATACCACATAGTGATCTCCTTTACCCCATCAGCAGAAGCCCCATCTTTACTTCCACCTGCATTTTCCACCTTGGCAGTTGTTTCTCCCCCATTCTGTGAAGAGCATCCGGTCACGCTTGCCATAGCAAGAGCCGCTGCTGACATCATGATCACCCAATTCCTTTTTTTCATAACTTCTTCTCCTTCCTGTTTTCCTTTCGTTTTTGCTTTTTTTACTTCGTTTTTTGCTTTTATTTGCTTCATTTCTGATGACTTTATGGTATCATATCCATGGATTTAAAAACAATATAAAGAATCTGATATAATATGGGTAATATGACACGTTATGAAAAACCTGCATACTTTTTTTCTTGTTTGTGCTATTCTTAAACTGGAAATTTTCTATGACTATGACAGGAGGACATAAAATGAAAAACCGCAAGATCCAGGAACAGCTTTTAATCTGGTTTCTTATTTTTACTGTGATCCCGCTTTCTGTGATCTCCTCCTGGTGTTATCTGTTAGCTTCCCGGATCATCAACCAGAAATCCAGTTCCTATGCAGCAGAATCCATCCAGCAGTTGTCTGACAACCTGGATCAGTTATTAGTACAGATTGAAAATACCTCTCTTTCCATTTCTTATAATAACTATATCCAGAATGCACTGGAAAATCTGTCAAACGGACAGTCTATCAGCCGGGTGGACAGCTATCAGCTGGAAAAAAATATGATCCTTACATATGACTATGCATCCATGCGGGATATTACCATCCGTCCCGCTGCTTCGATCAAAGACAATAATACTCTTTTTCGTGTACCTGCCAGGCTGGATCCGGATACAGAGGATCTGTTTTACCCGGCTTCTGACCTGACTGATATATACGACATTACCTGGCGCGGTGATACCAGGCAACAGATCATCCAGATGATACGTCCTATTGAAAGTACCAGAAATTTTCATCATATGGGTATCTTATATATTTCGCTTTACAGCAGCTATATTGACAATCTGGTAAAGAATATCCATTTTGATGAGAAAGGATTTGCCCTTATCTTAGATTCCAAAAACCAGCCTATTAATATCAAAGAAGTGGATCCTTCTTTCCTTACAGATCTTGATCCTTTTCTTACCGGCACAAATGGATGTTTTAACCGTAAGATCGGCTCTGTGGATTATGAGTATTTTTATACTACTTCTCCTAAGACCGGCTGGAAATCCCTGGGGATCATTTCAGTTTCTGACCTGCATGCCCAGGTACGAAAACTGGCTCTTTCTGTTATTACAGGCGTACTTTTAGTATCTGCTGTGGCAATATTTATTTCCTACAGGCTTTCACGCTCTTTTGCTGAAAAAATCCATACAGTAACAGCTGCCATGAAAAAAGCCTCAGAAGGCGATTTCTCCGTTAATCTGGCAGAAGGCATTTCAAAAAATGAATTTAACGACTTAAATACCGGTTTTAATCACATGATCCAGAAGATCAATTCCCTGATCCAGACTGTATACAAGGCAGAGCTTTTGCGCAAGGAAGCAGAATATGCTTCCCTGCAGGCACAGACGAATCCACATTTTCTTTATAATACCTTAGATACCATCTGCTGGCAGGCAAAACTTGCAGGCAACGATGCTATTTTTGATACTACCTATTCTCTGGCCTCTCTCCTGCGTGCATCTATGGGAAACACTGATCCTTATATAACTGTTTCCCAGGAACTGTCTTATATCCGTGATTATATACAGATACAGAAAGCCCGCTTCAGGGATAAAATACAGGCAAATATTGCTGTAGAACCGGCACTTATGCCTGTTATGATCCCCAAACTTATTCTTCAGCCTATTGTGGAAAATGCCTTTATCCATGGTCTGGAAGAAAAAAATGGAAACGGTACTATAAAAATAAGCGGGATCTTAAATGATGAGGAAGAAACCGTCCTCTTTATGATCCATGATAATGGTGTGGGAATGACACGGGCCCAGATAGAAAAGGCCTTAGATCCGCCTCCAGGCACGAAAGGCAGTTTTGGACTTTCCAGTGTCCACAAACGGCTCCAGCTTCTGTATGGAACGGATTTTGGCTTAAAGATCCTGTCTGATCCAGGAAAAGGAACCACTATTATCATCCGCATGCCTCTTCATGTTGAGAAGGCAGAAAAAGAAAAGCAGTAAAGAATTTGAGGAAATATGTATGTATAAGATAATGATCGCAGACGATGAACCTATCGTACTTGACAGTTTAAAAACATTTCCATGGTCTGATCACCAGTGTTGTGTGACCTGCTTTGCAGAAAACGGCTTAAATGCACTGCATACTCTGGAATCAGAAAAAGTGGATATTTTGATCAGCGATATACGTATGCCGGGGATGAACGGCCTGGAGCTTTCCAAAGCTGTAAAAGAACGATCCCCGGAAACAGAGATCATACTTTTAACCGGCTATGCAGAATTTGAATACGCCAAACAGGCTTTATCACTTGGAATCCGCCAGTACCTTTTAAAGCCATTCCGATTTGAAGATATTGAATCCGCCCTCCTTTCCTGTATCCATTCCTTAGATAACCTGGAAAGCAGGCGCAGACAGCAGACATACATCCAGGAAAAGCTTCAGCTCATCTCTCCTCTTCTCACAGAGCAGATCTACCAGGATCTATTAGAGGGACGTATTGGGGATTATTCAGAAAAAATAGCTGCCTGCAACATTAAGGATGCTCTTTATGTGGTCATTTCCACCCAAAGTGACTTTCCCGGAAGTTCCTTAGATATTGCCCTCTATGCCCAGATCAAAGAGCTGTTAAATGGAATGGAACCGGAAGTTTATCTTGCCCAGGGCATTGATATTATCAGCTGTATCCTTTGTTTTAATGCAAAGCATTCCCCTGAATTTTGTGAGGTTGCCTCTTTACACCTGTGCGAAATGCTCCAGAAGACAACGCTGCAGGAACTGGGGTTCCATATTTCTTTTGGCATCAGCCTTCCAAGTTCTGATATTTTTATGCTTCATCAGTTAAAAAAGCAATCTGTCCAGGCCCTTAACTGCCGGAGCGCTTTAGGTGGAAATTCCCTGATCATGTATTCGGAAATACAGAAAAAACAGGATCATGATATTTTCAATCTGACCATGTATGAAAAGAAAATACAGAAATGTATTGTTCAGAATCAGAAACAAGAATTACAACAGACCTTCCGGCAGTTTTTTGATGAACTGCTCCAGTCTGCCCACGGTGACTTTTCTTATATTAAAAAAACGCTGATCAATCTTGTTGTGCTTACATACCGTTTTGCCGAAAGTTATATTAACAGTTCTGAAAATGAATAAGATGCTATCGAACATTTATTCCGCTGTGAAAGTATGGAAACACTGTCCAAAGAATCTCTTTCCCTGTTAGAGTCTCTGATCCAGACAGGATCCAGTTCTTTTGGAGACGGGATTGCAGAACACATTACTGATTATCTGGAACAGAATCTGGAGCAGAATGTTTCTCTTGATATGCTGGCCCAGTCTATGAACTACAGCGCCGCTTATCTGTCCCGCCTCATCAAAAAGAATACAGGACAGTCCTTCAGCGAACTGCTTTTAGACCTGCGTTTAAAAAAATCCATGGAGCTTTTACGGCTTACGGATATGCGGATCAATGATATTGCTGCCAAAGCAGGCTACAACGATGTAAGCTATTTCATCTCTATTTTTAAAAAGTGTACCGGCGTCACACCTAAGGAGTGGCGCAGCCTGGCAAAGCTGGGGGAGTTATAGAATGTTATTAAAAAACAGGCGCATCCTGATCTTTCGGATACGCCTGTTTTTTCCGTTCATTTATTTAAGGATAATATCATCACGGCCTGGGCCATTAGATACCATTGTGATCGGTACTTCAATCTCTTTTTCTACAAACTCAATATACTTACGGCAGTTCTCTGGAAGATCTGCGTAGTTCTTGATTCCGCGGATATCTGTCTTCCAGCCTGGAAGCTTGGTAAATACCGGTTTAGCCTTTTCAAGCTTTGCAGTAGTTGGGAAGTCTCTGGTCACTTCGCCGTCGATCTCATAGCCAATGCAAACCGGGATCTCATCTAAGTAGCCAAGTACATCTAATACTGTGAAGGCCACTTCAGTAGCGCCCTGGATACGGCAGCCGTATCTGGTAGCAACTGCATCGAACCAGCCTACTCTTCTTGGACGTCCGGTAGTAGCGCCGTACTCGCCGCCGTCACCGCCACGGTTTCTTAACTCTTCTGCTTCATCACCGAAGATCTCGCTGACAAATGCGCCTGCGCCAACTGCGCTGGAGTATGCCTTAACAACAGTAGTAATATCCTTGATCTCATATGGTGGGATACCTGCGCCGATAGCACCGTAAGCAGCCAGTGTAGAGGAAGAAGTTACCATTGGGTAAATTCCGTGATCCGGATCCTTTAAGGAACCTAACTGTCCCTCTAACAGGATCTTCTTGCCTTCTTTAATGGCATTGTGCAGATATGCAGATACGTCACATACATATGGACGGATCATTTCACGGTAGGTTACTAACTCATCGTACAGTTCCTTTGGATCTAACAGAGGTTTGTGGTACAGATGCTCAAGAAGTACGTTCTTGATCTCGCATACTCTCTCTGTCTTTTCCTTTAACAGATCATCATCAAAGAGTTCGCTTACCTGGAAGCCGATCTTTGCATATTTATCAGAATAGAATGGAGCAATTCCGGACTTGGTGGAGCCAAAGGACTTACCAGCCAGACGAGCCTCCTCATAAGTATCAAACAGTACATGGTAAGGCATCAGGATCTGTGCTCTGTCAGAAACCAGGATGTGTGGCTTCGGAACGCCTCTGTCTACGATAGACTGGATCTCCTTGATCAGATATGGGATGTTTAATGCAACGCCATTTCCAATGATGCTGGTAGTGTGCTGATAGAATACACCAGATGGAAGAAGATGAAGCGCAAATTTACCATAATCATTGATAATGGTATGACCTGCATTACTTCCGCCCTGGAAACGGATGATAATGTCAGACTCTTTTGCAAGCATATCTGTGATCTTGCCTTTTCCTTCGTCTCCCCAGTTAGCACCTACAATTGCTCTAACCATACGTAAATTCCTCCTTGGGGCATAAGCCCAGTATCATAATAAATAATCAATCTTCTTTTACTTTACTATATTATAGGCTATAAGTAAAGTGATTATTTATTATGAATGTCATAATATCAGCTTATGTTATCTGTATCCGCTATCTATTTTTCTTATTTCCCTGTAAGCAGTTCCAACAGGTGCTTTCCCGCCATGGACATTAACCCCGACTCTCCTGTTACCAGACGGATGGAACGGGACGGCATTTTTTCCTTAAAGGAAAGGGCAAATACTTCTCCCCGCTCTATTGCTTCTTCTGCAAAGCCTTCCATCACGCAGCCAACGCCCATGTTCCGCCTGGCAAACTGTACGATCATATCACTGGTAGCCAGCTCAAATTCCGGCTTTAATTCAATGCCTTTCTGGGATAAAAACTGATCCATAAACAGGCGGGTGCTGGTATTTTTTTCAAGGAAGATACAGGGAAGATCACAGAGAATGGAATAGTCCAGCTCTTTCCCCTGCAATTCTTTAAAGCTGCTTCCTGCAATAAATACATTATCAATCGGCTTTACCTCTGTACTGTGGATAGCTCCATGACCTGAAAATGGCGTTGTTACCACACCGAAGTCGATCTTGCCCTCTTCCAGGCAGCGGATGGTCTCCGGAGTCGGCGCATTGGTCACTGTCACCTTGATCTTCGGATATTCTTTGTGGAACTGCTCCAGATAAGGAAGTAAAAAGAACTGCAGTGTCATGTCACTGGCACCGATCCGCACCTCTCCCATATCCATATCCAGCATTCTTTTAAGCATCCGTCCGCCTTCTAGCAGCTGTTCTACCCCGCCTTTTACATAATGGTATAACAGTTCTCCTTCTCTTGTAAGGAGCACCCCTTTGGAAGTACGGGAAAATAATTTTGTTCCCGCCTCTTTTTCCAGCTGACGCACTGCCTGGCTTACTGCCGGCTGGGAAATGCAAAGTCTCTGGGCCGCTGCCGTAAGGCTGCCTTCCTGACATACATAATAAAATACCTTGTAGTATTCCAGATTGATATTCATAAAATTCCCCTTGCATAAAGCGCAGGATCCCTGTGCTTATTAAAAGGGGGCTGAATGCTTTCGCTCCAGCCCCCTTCGTCCATTTATTTCAAATTTATGATCTTTTATACATTGATCTGAGCAGTCATTCCCAGAACTTCTTCGTTTTCCTTTAAGATCGGGTTGATGACTTCCTCTAAGAACTCTTCTACCTGCTTTGGTGCGCGTCCTACATAGCGGGATGGCTCCATAGCCTTCTTTAAATCCTCTAAGGACAGGTTGAATGCAGGATCTGCTGCGATCAGCTCTAACAGATTGTTGTCCTCACCCTTTTCTTTTACGTTTCTGCCTGCTTCCATGGAAAGCTGACGGATACGCTCATGAAGTTCCTGACGGTCTCCACCTGCCTTTACAGCATCCATCATAATGTTTTCTGTTGCCATAAATGGAAGCTCTGCCATCATGTGCTTCTCAATTACCTTTGGATATACTACCAGTCCGTCTACTACGTTTAAGTACAGATCCAGGATACCATCAATAGCTAAAAATCCTTCCGGTACGGACAGTCTCTTATTTGCAGAGTCATCCAGAGTACGCTCAAACCACTGGGTAGAAGCAACTAACATTGGATTCATCATATCGCTCATTACGTAGTTGGACAGGGAAGCAATGCGCTCGCTGCGCATCGGGTTTCTCTTGTATGCCATAGCGGAAGAACCGATCTGGTGCTTTTCAAATGGCTCTTCTACTTCTTTTAAGTGCTGCAGAAGGCGGATATCATTGGAGAACTTGTGAGCACTCTGTGCGATACCTGCTAAAACGCTGAGCACACGGCTGTCGATCTTTCTGGAATAGGTCTGTCCGGATACAGGATAGCAGCCGGAAAATCCCATTTTCTCTGCGATCCGCTGATCTAAACGACGGCATTTTTCATGATCTCCGTCAAACAGCTCCAAGAAACTTGCCTGGGTTCCTGTGGTTCCCTTAGAACCTAACAGACGCATGGAACCGATGAGATATTCCAGATCGTCCAGATCCAGCTTTAATTCCATCATCCATAAGGTTGCTCTCTTACCTACAGTTGTAGGCTGTGCAGGCTGGAAATGGGTAAATGCCAGTGTTGGCTGATTTTTGTACTTATCTGCAAATTTAGCCAGTTCAGCCAGTACGTTTAATAATTTCTTGCGGACTAACTGCAGAGCCTCAGTCATAATGATCAGATCTGTATTGTCTCCTACATAACAGGAGGTAGCGCCTAAATGGATAATGCCTTTTGCCTTCGGGCACTGTACGCCGTATGCGTACACATGGCTCATAACATCGTGACGTACTTCTTTTTCTCTTGCCTTTGCAACATCATAATTGATGTCATCTGCATGGGCTTTCAGCTCGTCGATCTGCTCCTGTGTAATATTTAATCCCAGTTCTTTCTCTGTCTCGGCCAGCGCGATCCAGAGTTTTCTCCAGGTCTTGAATTTCATATCCGGTGAAAAAATGTACTGCATCTCTTTGC
>ERZ773185.2312-NODE-2312-length-12539-cov-4.401634_pt1 | contig 12539 bp, 8 predicted proteins | sample MGYA00580531_ERZ773185 | MGnify/ENA primary metagenome ERZ773185 (study PRJEB29015, sample SAMEA2737799) | human gut metagenome | biome: human gut; feature: human-associated habitat; material: faeces | place: China | collected 2012 ...
GGTCTGCTGATTCTGGAAAGCCTGACCGGACTGATGGCTCTGGTACTGTGCCTGCTGGTTCTGTACAGACTGGCTGTTCTGGTACTGTGTCTGCCGGTTCTGTGCAGACTGGCCATTCTGGTACTGTGCCTGCTGGTTCCCGGATGTCTGCTGGTTCTGCCAGTTATAACTGCCCTGAGTCTGTGCGCCTGTGGATGCCTGCCCCTGTTGTTGGTTCTGTACCGGCTCTGGATCCTTCCTGGTAAAGTCTGGTGTTCCCATATTGCTGTTATTATGTTCATCAGAATTCATATTCTGCTCTTTGTTGGTGTTCTCTTCGTACATAAGTCATATCCCCTTTCCTGATACTTTTATGTTTTCTTTTCCCAGGGCTTTTTCTTTCTCTTCCCTGTTTCTGTAAAGTAATATATCAATGCTTTGTGTCTAATTTGTGACGGAAGTATAATAAAACAGTGAAAACCAGAATATTTTCTGATCTTCACTGTTCTTTTTCACTCATGATATTGTGTAACGATTCAGTAGGTCTGCGCACATGCTGCGCTGACCGTAACTATGAAGGTACTGAATAGTTACGATATTTTTGAGGCCCGCATATCTTCCTTAATTACCACCTGGCTCTACAGCCTCTGTAGTCGTCTCGCTGATCGTGGATGACGGGCTATGATCAGCCGCTGTCGTTTCTGGATATCCAGGATGTGGAGCCACAGCTGTGGTTTCCGGAGTCATCCCAGGTCCTCTCATATCATCCGTGCTGGTGGTGCTGTTTCCCTTGGTATCGGTCTTTCCATCACTGCCTGGATGGATTATGATACTGCCATCCGGAGCCACGATTCCACCAGAGCTGCTTCCTGTAGTCTCCGTAGTACTTCCCGGATGGACTGGATCATCCGCTCTGCTCTCTGTGGTACTTCCCGGATACTGGATGATCTCTCCCGGTCCGTCTGCGGAGCTTTCATCCTCCTCTGGTCCGTCTACCAGATTACCATTTTCATCTGTCTCACCGATTCCAGGATGTTTCGTTCCATCAGCAGCTGTGGTCTCAATGATATTGCCATCCTCATCTGTCTCATAACTTGTACAAGTCACAAAATATGCATGCATCAGGCGTACTTCATTACCAGGGAACAAACGGAAATATTTCTTCGGAGGCTCGATCATAAAATCGTTACGCTCAATATATAATTCTCTTCCGAATGGAACTTTACGCATGCCAAGCTCCGGATTCTCCAGATTATTGGGAACATCCAACATCTCCACCTGTCCTTCCGGATAATTGTCAATGACCAGCTTCACCGGATTCAGAACAGCCATCATACGGGGCTTCTTAAGCTTCAGATCCTCCCGGATGCAGTATTCCAGCATAGCATAATCCACGGAACTCTGGCTTTTGGACACGCCGCACATATCCACGAACATCTTGATGGATTCCGGCGTAAATCCCCGCCGCCTTAAAGCCGCGATGGAAACAAGCCTGGGATCGTCCCAGCCATCTACGATGCCATCTTCTACCAGCTTCTTGATATAACGCTTTCCAGTCACAACATTGGTCAGATACAGCTTGGAGAACTCAATCTGTCTCGGTGGGTTCTTGTATTCCAGTTCCCGTACAACCCAGTCATAGAGTGGTCTATGATCCTCAAACTCCAATGTACAGATAGAATGGGTAATTCCCTCCTCAGCATCCTCGATCGGATGTGCAAAATCATACATCGGATAGATGCACCACTTATCACCGGTATTGTGATGTGTCATACGTGCAATACGATAGATAACCGGATCACGCATATTGATATTCGGACTTGCCATATCAATCTTCGCACGCAATACCTTGCTTCCATCCGGATATTCTCCGTTCTTCATACCCTCAAATAATTTCAGGTTTTCCTCTACACTTCTGTCACGGTATGGGCTGTTCTTGCCCGGTTCCTTCAGTGTTCCACGATACTCGCGGATCTCATCTGCAGACAGATCGCAGACATAGGCTTTTCCTTTCTTGATCAGCTTGATTGCTGCTTCGTACATTGCATCAAAATAATTCGATGCGAAATAAATCTTATCTCCATAATCAGCGCCCAGCCACTTGATATCATCAATGATGGACTGCACATATTCTGTCTTTTCCTTTGTCGGGTTCGTATCATCAAACCGGAAATGGAATGTTCCACCATACTCCTTGGCAAGACCATAGTTTAACAGAATTGATTTGGCATGTCCGATATGCAGATATCCGTTTGGTTCTGGTGGAAAACGGGTTACAACCTCTGTATATCTTCCTTCTGCCAGATCTTTATCTATCTCCTGTTCAATAAAATTCTTTGAAACTGTTGCTTCACCTTCCATGGACGTACTCCTTTTTTTCTAGTATTTCTCTATCATAGCATTGTATATGCATTTCGTCAATTTACTCTTTCGTGTCTGTCGGTGCAGACGCATCCGGTGCCGCGCTGTTTTGTGTACCATCTGCAAATACGCTGTCCATCTGGGAATCATAATTTGTCATGATCTTGTTATTGATTTCCATGGAACGCTTCTCATAATCCTCGTGCGCGAGTTCTTTTTCTGATTTCTCCACATAGGCTTCGCCACCACCCATGCTTGTCTGGAAATCACGATTGACTTCCTCTACCAGTGCATTTACCTCTGGTGTAAGAATCGAGCTGTCTACCTTCGGAATCTCGGATGTCTGCTCCAGATCGGATGGATCTGCCAGCTTCTCTGCTTCCTGTACCGTTGGAATCTCACTGCCTGTACTTCCATCGATTACGGCATCTGCCAGTTTCTCATCCGCCGTTTCTGCCTGCGGTGCTTCCAACTCCTCGGAAACCTCTGGCTTATCCAATCCAAGTTTCTGCAAAAGCTCTGGATTCACATCTTTATTTGCATTGGCAAGCTGGGCGATCATATCTTCCGCATCCAGCATCTCTTTGTTCTGCTTATTGATCCGTCCTGCAAAGATTACAAGACATACGACCAGAATTACGATAATCACAGCAGCTCCAACCATAATTCCAATCACAAGTGGATTTGTGAACGGACTCTTCTCTGTCGGAACTTCCACCGGTGCACTTGGCGTTGCCACAGTCGGGGTTGCCGGAACCAGTACTTCCTCTGACACGATCATCGGTACATAGCGTAAAAATGCCTGTTCCTTTGCATCGTACTCATAAAAGCCTTCCTCGCCCTCAACATTGATCGCATAAACAAGATACAAATCCTTATCTGCAATATCATCAGACTGATAAGCAACGACCGAATTGTCTCCAATCTTCAAAGTCGTCTCCTTAAATCCATCCGGAATTGCAACACCATCTGGAACTGCAGTTATAATATAACGGTTATACTGAGAAGAATACTCCTGATATGGAGTAAATACATCCTTTTCCGCATCCATAATAAACCAGTGGTTCTCGCCATCCTCGTCTTTCAGACATACCACTGTGATCTTCTTATTTGGGGACTCGTAAGAAAGTACATCCCAGTCCTTATAAGTTGTCGTACCGGCAGTAAAGCCTTCCGGTGCTTCCAGACCATCCTCGTTCATCACAAATGAATATTCTTTTCCATCGATCGTCGCAACCGGATCTCCGACATCCTCGCCCGCCTGTACATTGATCGTATAAACCTTAACCGCACCATTTTCCGCAGTAACGGTTACCCGTACAGTGTTCTTTCCTTTCTGGATCGAATTGGCACCAGAGACACTTGTTGTCGCGTTGCCATCTGCAGCAGATGCACTGACAACCACACTTGTAACATCCTCATCCACCTGTAACGAGTATGTCGTACGGTCTGCGGAAAATGCAGGTGTCAATGTACCCGGAGATACCTGCAGACTTGCCAGATCGCAATCTGCCGATCTGCCATCATCCTCTGTCGTCTCAGTTGTCTCTCCGGCCTCTGTTGTTGCATTTCCATTATTGGTATCTCCATTGTTCGATGCGGTTGCAACCGTTACCGTTGCACCTGCATGGGAGATTGATATGGCATTGCCGTTGATATCATAAACATCACTTCCGCTTGTTGTGATACTTCCGCTACCATTTGCAATGGCTGTAAAGGAAATCGAAAACGAACCCGCAGAGGTTCCACTTGCCGTTACCGTTCCGCCGCCGCCATTGACGATGGCGCTTCCACTTGCGGAATTATATTGCAGCACGCTCGAATTGTAGGACACATAGATCGTGTATGCGGAAATATCCGAGCCACTGACGGATATCGTTGCAGTAACGTTATTTCCCACGCTCACGGTGCTTGCGCTCAATGCAATCACTACATTTGCCGCCTGTGCATCAATCTTTCCAAATTGCAGGCATAAAATGAATGCCGTTAAAATTGCCAGTCCACGTTTCAAAAATTGTTTCATGATAGTCCTCCTGCTTTTTCCTGTCGTTTCTCATGTATGTTACTGGATTGTCTCCAATCCAACAATATGCCGCTGTATCTTGACGATATCCAACGCGGTTACTTTTCCATCTCCATTGATATCCGCGATTGCAAGCACATCACTGTTTAACGCGTCCAGACCAACGATCAGACGCTGCAGCTTGACAATATCCAAAGCCGTGATCTTGCCATCACCGTTCAGGTCGCCCTTCTTGCCACCCGCAGACGGTGTCGTCGGGTTGTTCGTTGCCGTGCCCCGCACGACTGTTAATTTATAGGTTCTGGTCGCACCACTCTGCGCCGTTACCACAAGGCTGATCACGTTTGTTCCCTGTGACAGACTCACCGTTCCTGCGCCGCTCACACGTGCATTCTTATTCACCGGTGTCGCTGTGATATTGATCTTATCTACGGAAGCGGACACGATCAGAGAATAATCCGTCGTATTGTTCACCGCATAGGACGGTGTCAGTCCGTATCCCGCAATGGAAAGCGTTTTGAGCCAATTATTGGGATTTCCGGAATCCGCAGGTTTTGAAACTGCCTGTGACGGCAGGCTGGAATAAACCGGAATCTCAAACATCATCGAAGAATTGAGCAGATTATTGTTTTTATATGCATTGTAGCTTGTCAGACACTCCGTTGCCGGTGACTGGATATTCGTCATGTACTGATGACTGAACAGACTGCTCTTGTTTGTCACGTTAAATTTCTGTGTATATAACGTATTCTGTCTGACATTGATATACGATGCACCGAGATACTGTGCACCGCCAATGATAGACTTTGCTGCGGTGTTCCACGGACGTCCATATGAACCGCTTCCGGCCGCCCATTGCAAGCCCTTTACCGCTGCATTGCCATTTGGCGTGTCAAATGCTCCAATGTTGTAGAAGTTATAAATGCCCGGATATGAGGAATTCGTTCCAGAACATGCAGTTCCAATCTTAGAACCCATCTCCAGACGGATACGGCTCGCAATATGATATGGGCTGACACCGGACTGTGCCGCTGCCTCCATAATGATCTGTGCATAGGTGCGGCTGTCACCTGCCGGTTTTGTCTGCGACATAAAGGTCCCCTTCAAAATCGCTTCCACACCAGTCTCATTCTGTACGCCCTGCTGATAAGACAGGCTCTCAAATGCAAAAATATAATTTTCATACAAGTATGTACGTGGGTCCATATAATAAGCAACCAGTTCATCCGATGCCGCAAACCATGTCTTTCCATCGAAGGAACTCCATGTGTCCGTTGCAATGTTATAACCGATTGTCGTCGATCTCCAGTTATAATGCGGATACGAGCTTGTTCCATAGATCAGATTCTTGACCTGTCCGGATTTGGATACCTCATTAGCTACAAGTGTATTCCAATCCACTCCGGTCTGAACCGCCCGAAATTCCCAGTTTGGGTATTTCTCATGGATAGCGCGCAAATAAGGCTTATAGCTGTCCGGGAACCCCTGCGCCGAAAGCTTTGCCTCAAAATCAGCATCCCCACTCGGTGTCGAAGGCGTCGGTGCTGCACCAGCCACCACGTATTGGGAACTCACATATCCAGTATAGCTGCCCCCATTATAGGTGAGCGTTACCTTATACCAGCTGGAATTGGATGTATCCTGTATCGTCAGTGCCTGTCCACCATTTAAATAAATTGTATTTCCATTGGAATCTTTTATCGGCGTACCACCAGGTGTCTCACGAAAATAAACCCCAGTTACACCAGATTTTATAGAACCTTCCGTTGCTGCTGACGCATGCAAAACGGGTATATATTGAAAAAGCAGAACAACCATGCAGATTGCCACTACCGTTGCTATCCATCGTTTTTTTGTCATCAAACCACACCTTTTCTGAATTTGAGCCTAGTTATACAAGGGTAGTATAACACAATATATTGATGGTTGCAGTAATTTTTTGGCTTTTTTTGTGATTTTTCACAGAATTTTCTGAATTTTTAAGTAAAAAAAGAAAGCTGGTAACGGGAATCGAACCCGTGACCTCCGCACTACCAATGCGACGCTCTACCGACTGAGCCATACCAGCTTGCTTTATTTATGCAAAGCACAAATGAGATAATACTTTATTTATAGTTTTCTGTCAAGGGGCAATCTTATTTCCTTGATAATTTCCCACGGATACGCTGCAATGCATTGTCAATCGACTTCTCTGTCTTTCCGAGCTGTTCTGCGATCTCCTCGTAGGAAAGTCCCTGCAAATACAGTTTTAACACCTGCTGTTCAAGCTTGCTAAGCTCTTTTTTGATACGAGCATTCCGATCTTCGATCTGTTCGCGTGCAATCAATAGCTTCTCCGGGTCTTCTTCCCGGCTTGTGGAAAGACGTTCCTCCAGCATGAAGTTGTCACCCTCCTCGCTGTTCATATACAACGATACATAGGAATTTAACGGCACATGCTTCTTGCGGTTCGAGTTTGTGATTGCATTCTGAATCTGTCTGCGGATACAGACACTGGCAAAGGTGGAAAAGCTGGCTGCCTTGTCCGGGCTGTAATCCCGGATTGCCTTAAAAAGCCCAATCATCCCCTCCTGCGCCAGATCCTCGGTTTCCGCGCCGATCAGATAGACTGTACGCACTTCCCGTTTGACCAGATATCCATACTTTTGCAACAGGAACTCTGTTGCCTCATCCTCACCAGCCCGTCCAAGCGCAAGTATTTGATTGTCGTCCATCTTTGTATAATCCAACGCTTCTTCTCCGTATTTTTACTGCATTCTCTGCCGCACAACCTCATAGGCAAGCACGCCGGCTGCCACGGATGCATTCAATGAATCTATATCGCCCTTCATCGGGATCGATACAACATAATCACATTTTTCTTTGACAAGGCGGCTCACACCGCTTCCTTCGTTTCCGATCACAAGACCGATCGGTCCGGTCAGGTTCGCCCGGTACATCACCTCACCGCCCATATCAGCGCAGGCAAACCATAGGCCTTTTTCCTTTAGTTCTTCGATTGTCTTGGCAATATTTGTCACCTTGGCAACTGGTGTATAGTGGATTGCACCTGCCGAAGCCTTGACTACCGTTGCAGTCAGTCCGACTGCCCGGCGCTTCGGAATGATCACGCCATGTGCCCCACACAGATTTGCAGTACGGATAATCGCACCTAAGTTATGCGGATCCTCAATCTCATCTAAAATAAAGATAAACGGATCCTCGCCCTTTTCCTTTGCTTTTTCTAAGATATCATCCACTTCCGCATATGAAAATGCCGCTGTAATTGCCATCACACCCTGATGCTTCCGGTCTGGAGACATCTGATCAAGCTTTTCCTTGCTCACAAAATTTACGATCACATCTTTTTTCTTCGCATCACGTAAGATGGATGAAATCACGCCATCGCGCAGACCATCCTGAATATACAGCTTGTCGATTGTTTTTCCGGCACGAAACGCCTCTAACACCGCATTTCTGCCTTCAATCATATGGTCGTCCTGCGGTTCCTGTTCATTTATAATATTCTTATTCTCACTCATTTTGTTTTCCTTTACTGTTCTTTGCCCGCGAGATACTGTTTAATCATACCATTCACAAAATACTGCAGTCGTTCCATATCCCCTTTCAGATACAGATATCCATACAGGGCTTCTAATCCCGTTGCTTTGCGGTACTGTCCCATCGTGGCATTCTTCGCCTTGGAATGAGTATTCGTATTTCTGCCACGCTTGTAGACATCCAGCTCATCCTCTGACAGTTCTTCCATGATCTGATCGATATAATCTGCCTGATTCACCGCCTTAACGATCTTGCTGACCTCCACATGATACTTATGCGGCTGCATATTGGAATGTGTGACAAAATATTTCTTCACAAGCAGATCCAATATACTGTCACCCATATACGCAAGCGCAAGTGGCGAGTACTGATATGCATTTACCTGTTCGGTCTTTACGCTCTCTTCCATCTTACACCTTCTCTGGTATCCTCCAGAATGATTCCCTTCTCTGTGAGCAGATCACGGATTTCATCCGCTCTCGCAAAGTTCTTTGCCTTTCTGGCTGCCTGACGTTCCTCGATCAGATTCTCGATCTCCTCGTCTAAAAGCACCTCCTGCTCCTTGATATCAATACCAAGAATATCCATCAGCTGTTTCATCGTATCATAGATCTTCTGCGCAAATGCCTTGCTTGTTACACCAGCCTCGACATTTGTGTTTGCAAATTTTACAAGCTCAAAGATAACAGAAATCGCATCGGCTGTATTTAAGTCATCTTCCATCGCATCTTCATAGCGCTTTACAAACGCTGGAATCTCCTCTGCCAGCTTTGTCTCTGCCTCGGTCATATCTGCAACTGTACTGTTGTTGATTGCTTCCTCTACCTTTGATGCTGATGTGCGGATTCTGTCCAGTCCGTTCTTAGAGCTTTCCACAAGCTCTGATGAGAAATTAAGCGGACTTCTGTAATGTGCGGAAAGCATGAAGAAGCGGATGACCTGCAGATCGTACTTTTCTCCAATCTCTCTTACCGTGAAGAAGTTTCCAAGTGACTTGGACATCTTCTCGTTGTTAATCTTCAAAAATCCATTGTGCATCCAGTACCGTGCAAACTCTGTATCATTGGCTGCCTCACTCTGCGCGATCTCATTCTCATGATGTGGGAAGATCAAATCCTCTCCACCGGCATGAATATCAATGACATCGCCAATATACTTCTTCGACATAACCGAACACTCCAGATGCCAGCCTGGTCTTCCATCGCCCCAAGGAGATGGCCATGATGGCTCGCCTTCCTTCTTCGGCTTCCAGAGTACAAAATCAAGCGGATCTTCCTTCTCATCCTCACCGGAAACAAGAAGTTCACGGTTTCCGGCACGCAGATCGTCAATATTCTTCTTAGAAAGCTTACCATAATCAGAGAACTTTCTCGTACGGAAATATACGGTTCCATTTACTTCGTATGCATAGCCCTTCTCAATCAGCGTCTCTACCATTGCGATCATGTCCGGGATTTCCTTCGTTGCCTGCGGATGTGTCGTTGCTTCTTCTACATGAAGCGCTGCCATATCCTTCTTGCACTCTGCGATGTAGCGCTCGGAAATCACAGACGCATCCACACCTTCTTCATTCGCGCGCTTGATGATCTTGTCATCGACATCGGTAAAGTTTGACACATAGTTTACTTCATAGCCCTTGTACTCAAAATATCTGCGCAATGTATCAAACACGATCATCGGTCTTGCATTTCCGATGTGAATATAGTCATATACGGTTGGTCCACAGACATAGATACCTACCTTGCCCTCGTTGATCGGATGAAATTCATCCTTATGTCTGGTGAGTGTATTAAAAATCTTCATACCTGTTTGTTCCTCCTGCGATCGTTCCATTTTTCTTTTTCAAATATGTCATGCAATCCGCGGTTTGTCAAGCAAAAGCTTAGTGTGCAAACTGTGAATTGTACAGATTCGTGTAGAAGCCATTCTGTGCCATAAGCTGGTCGTGGTTTCCCTTCTCGATGATATTTCCATCCTTCATAACTAAGATTACATCTGCCTCGCGGATTGTTGACAATCTGTGTGCAACAATAAAGCTCGTTCTGCCCTGCATCATACGGTTAAATGCCTTCTGGATCCGGATCTCCGTACGTGTATCAATGGAAGAAGTCGCCTCATCTAATATAAGCATCGGCGGCAATAACAGCATCACCCGTGTGATACACAAAAGCTGTTTCTGACCCTGTGAAAGATTGCCGCCATCCTCAGCGATCACCGTGTCATAGCCCTGTGGCAGACGGCGGATGAAGCTGTCAGAATGTGCAAGCTTCGCTGCCTGTACGATCTCCTCATCGGTAGCATCCGGCTTTCCGTATGCAATATTCTCACGAATCGTACCACTCTTTAACCATGTCTCCTGCAATACCATACCATAGTTTTCTCGCAGGCTGTCTCTCGTCATGTCACGGATATCTGTACCGTCAACCGAAATAGATCCGGTATCCACATCGTAAAACCGCATCAGCAGATTGATAAGTGTACTCTTTCCGCATCCGGTCGGTCCAACGATTGCCACACGCATACCCGGCTTTACAGAGAGATTCAGGTTCGTGATGAGCGTCTTATCCTTTACATAGGAGAAATTCACGCCCTTAATCTCGATTGCACCCTTCGTATCCGTTAATACATGGGCCTGCTCCTTCTCCGGTACCTGCGGCGTCTCATCTAAAAGCTCAAATACACGTCCGGCACATGCCATCGCATTCTGAAGCTCGGTAATGACATTCGATATCTCGTTAAATGGTTTCGTATACTGGTTTGCGTAGCTTAAGAAGCAGGTAAGCTGTCCAACAGTAAATCCGGTCGAAATCACGGAAACCGCACCGATGATACCGACTGCCGCATATACAAGGTTGTTGAGAAATCTTGTACATGGATTGACAATGGACGAATAAAAGGTTGCTGACATGCTGTCTTTCTCCAGACGGTCATTGATCTCCCCAAAACGCTCCAACGCTTCATCCTCGTAGCCAAATGCCTGCACAATCTTCTGCTGCCCGATCATCTCGTCAACCAGTGCTGTGATCTCACCACGTGTCTCTGACTGCCGGTGGAACAGATGATAGGTACGCTTCGCAATAAACGATGCTACAAACAGGGAAAGTGGCGTCAATACAATTACAACCAACGCGATCGGTACATTTACAGCTATCATAAATCCAAGCGTTGCAAGAATCGTTACGATTCCGGTGAACAGCTGTGTAAATCCCATCAGAAGTCCGTCTGCAAACTGGTCGATATCCGACACGATACGGCTCACGATATCGCCATGCTTGTGCGAATCAATATAGGAAAGCGGAAGCTCCTCCATATGATTAAATACTTCGATACGGATATCCCGCACAACGGAATATGTGATATGGTTGTTAATAATATTCATAAACCACTGTGAAAGCACTGTCACAACGGTTACCATCACAAATGTATAGATGATGTCCTTGATTCCATCGAAGTCAACCAGACCTTTTCCGACGATCAAGTCGATTGCATCACCGGTCAGAATCGGTGCATACAAGGTTGAGGCAACGGTGATCATTGCACAGACAAACGAAAGGATGACCAGAATACGGTATTTCTTGATGTGTGTCAATACACGCTTCAACACAGCTTTATCAAAGCCCTGCAGCTTCTTTTTCTTATCCTTAGACATCTGCCTTCACCTCCTTGTTCTGGGATGCGTAGATCTCCTGATATACCGGGCAATTCTTCATCAGTGTATCATGATCGCCTATCCCTGCGATCTTACCATCGTCCAAAACGACGATCTTATCAGCATACATGATGGAGGATGCACGCTGCGATACGAGGAATACCGTCGTGTGATCGGTCTTCTCCTTGATTGCTTTCCGGAGAGCGGCATCCGTCGCATAGTCAAGTGCGGAAGAACTGTCATCAAGAATCAGGATCTCCGGCTTCTTCACAAGCGCACGCGCGATCGTCAGTCTCTGCTTCTGTCCACCGGACAGGTTCTTACCACCCTGGTTCAGCATAAACCCGATTCCTCCATCCTTCTGTTGCACAAAATCCTCCGCCTGTGCGATAGAAAGTGCTTCCTCGATTTCCTCGTTCGTTGCATCTTCCTTGCCCCAGCGGATATTATCCGCGATCGTTCCGGAGAACAGCACTGCCTTCTGTGGAACGACACCGATTTTTTCTATCAACTGCTCTTTTGGATATTCCATTACATCCACACCATCGATTTTAATACTGCCCTGTGTGCAGTCATAGAAACGAGGAATCAGATTCACAAGAGTCGATTTACCGGAGCCTGTACCACCGATAATACCGATCGTTTCGCCACGTTTCACCTTCAGGGAAAGTCCCTCGATGGAAGTTTCCTTTGCATCCGCATACGTAAGTCCGGCATTGATAAATTCCACCTTCGGAACCGTCTCATCTGCGGACGTTTGTACCAGTGCTGTCTCGTATGCCTGGCTGCTTGTCGTCTCGAAGATCGCACCGAGACGGTTCGCACAGGCAACTGCCTTTGTCTCTGTAATAATCAGATTTGCAAGCTTCACAAGCTCAATCAGAATCTGTGACATGTAGTTTACAAGTGCCACAACCTCCCCCTGTGTGAGGATTCCTGCGTATACCTGCTTGCCTCCTGATACGATAACTGCGATTGTTGCGATAT
>ERZ773185.2314-NODE-2314-length-12533-cov-25.438532_pt1 | contig 12533 bp, 6 predicted proteins | sample MGYA00580531_ERZ773185 | MGnify/ENA primary metagenome ERZ773185 (study PRJEB29015, sample SAMEA2737799) | human gut metagenome | biome: human gut; feature: human-associated habitat; material: faeces | place: China | collected 2012 ...
CAGCCGCCGGAGCGGTGCTTGAGCCGTTAGGCGGGAATTGTGCGGTATTGCCTTAATTATTCGATTTTTACCCGTGTCCAGAAAACCGGGTACATATCAGTATGGGACGGCAGCTTTGCTTTTATTGGTTTGCTCTTTTTATAAAAAACTATGATTACAGCGGCATATAGTCAAAATCAATGCGGCCAAGGGCAACGTTGGCACCGGCCACCTGCACTTTGACGGGGTCACCCAGCATCCAGCGTTTTCCGGTCAGCGGGTCCAGAATGCTGACGCCCTCCACCACAGTGGCTTCGCCCTTGCAGAGCTGTGCGGCAGGCACAAAGCCCTCTACGGTGTTTTCCAGCGCCACAAAAATGCCGCGCGGTGTTACACCTGCCACGGTGCCGGTGTAGACTTCGCCCAGGTGGTTGTGCATATACTCGGCCTTGTACAGGTCCTCCACATCGCGCTCAATGCGCACGGCGGAAACTTCCTGGCGGCTGGACTGCTCGCTGGCGTGGGTGGCAAAACCGGTATAATCCTTGATGAGCTCCTGCTCCGGCTTGCCCACCAGCATATCCGTCAGGATGCGATGGATGGCAAGGTCCGGGTAACGGCGAATGGGGCTGGTAAAGTGGGCATAGTCTGCCAGCACCAGGCCGTAATGGCCTTTCGGCTCCGGAGAGTAGCGAGCTTTCTGCATGCTGCGCAGGATACCGGTGTGGACCGGGATCTGGATGGGCTGGCCGCGGGTTTCGTCCAGAATGGCAGAAAGCTCCAGCTGGGTGGGCACTTCCCCGGCAAAGTGGACGTTCAGGCCGCAGGCTTTCAGGGTGTTGCTCAGCTTTTCCATGCGCTCGGCATCGGGGGCTTCATGGATACGGTACACAAACGGCACATGATGGGTGCGGCCCGCATTGGCAGCGCACTGGTTGGCCAGCAGCATGAACTCTTCGATCATGCACTCTGACACACCGCGGGTGCGCTTGACGATATCCACGCAGCGGCCTTCCTCATCCATGACCAACTTGGCTTCGTCGGATTCGATGTCCATCGCGCCGCGTGCTTTGCGCAGAGCCAGGCGCTTTTCGTACAGCTCGGTCATTGCGGGCAGCTGAGCCATAACGTCTTTATATTTCGTCACCAGAGCCGGGTCATTGGAGCCGTCCAACAGAGCGTTAATTTCTTTATAAACGCCCTTGACACGGCTGCGGATGACGCTCTTGACGAACTGATAGCTATGGATATTGCCGCTTTCATCCAGCTGCATCAGGCAGGAGAACGCCAGGCGCTCCTCCCCTTCATTGAGGCTGCAGATGCCGTTGGAAAGCTGGGTGGGCAGCATGGGGATGACTTTATCCGCGTAATAGATGGAAGTTGCGCGCTCATAAGCTTCCTTATCCAGCGCGGTGTCCGGGCGGACATAGTGGCTGACATCCGCAATATGAACGCCCAGCTCATAGCCGCCGTTCTGGGTCTTCATCAGGCTGATGGCGTCGTCGATATCCTTGGTCTCGGCAGAGTCGATGGTAAAGATCGGCAGACCGCGCAGGTCGGCGCGGTGGGCAGCTTCGGCGGGGTCGATGAGAGCGTTATCATATGCGTGAGCTTCGGCCAATACCTCCTCCGGGAATTCCTGGCGGACATCACGGCCATACAGCACAGCCTTGGCGCACTCTGCTGCGCGGTCGGAAGTGCCGAAGCGCTCGGCAACAGCGCAGCGGTGGTCCATATGGCGCTGGCCGCGGTTGGTCAGGATAGCACCGACCTTATCCCCCAGCTGTGCGCCGTTGACGCCTTTTTTATCCAGCACAATGCGCACATCACGGCAGCCGTCCGGCTCCACGGCAAGGCGGCCGTCCTCAGTCAGCACAATGGTACCGGCAAAGGTGTTGTGCGGGGTGGTCACCTCCACCACTTCACCCTCGGCGCTGCCCTCCACACGGGGGTGGTCGAACAGTTTGATGATGATTTTATCCTGCGGCATAGCACCATGCAGGGCGCGGCCGGGAATAAAGATATCGCCGGTGCCGTCATCGCGGGACGCAAAGCCGAAGCGGGCCGCCAGCTTGACCAGTGTGCAGGGAATGCCAGCGGGGGCATCGGTATTTTCCATCACGGCAAAGCCCGGAACATAGGTACCGTTGCGGGCGGACAGCATACCGGTAGCTACCATGCCGGTTACGGTGTTGCGCAGGCGGGAATTATCCACCTGCAAAGCATTCTGCAGTTCACGCAGGGTCTGGGGGCGGCGCTTGCACGCCGCAAGAATATTTTTCTGTAATGGTGTCATGTTTTCTCCTTTGGGTTGGGCACAGGCAGCGGCCCATACCTTTGTTTTTACTCCTCGTTTACGTCACCCTGCCACCCGGCAGGGTCCTTCCATAGCAGGCGTGGCCTTTGGTTTCGCGGCAGCACCTGCACCATTGTGACCTTTTTATTTTTCCCATAAAAAACGACCCGCGGTATTGGGCGGGTCGTTGACGGTTCCTGAATAAGGGAAAGCGGAACGCCAACAAAATTGGCCAGACCGTTCTCCTTTCATTCAATTACAAGCGGGCACTCAGCACACCAACCAGCAGCGTAGCTACAAAGAAAACAGCGCCGCAGATTTTGGTCACTTTGGCCAGCTTGGCATCCAGGCCACGCTCGCGGCCGGCAGCCATAAAGCTGCTATCACCCATAATGGCAGCAGACAGGCCCTGCCCTTTCTGGGTCTGGGACAAAGTGAACACAACGATCAGAACCGAAACAATGATCAGCACAACGCCGAACGCGATTTCATAAGCGGTCATGGATTAACAGCAACTCCTTTTCAGGCCACAGCCAAAACGGATGTTTCGGCCTGCCCTAACTCTCATACAGGTTATAATATAACATACCAAAAAGCAAAATGCAAGAACTTTACCCTGCCTTGTGCAGAAAAAGATTGCATTGCCTTTTTTGCTCCTTACAGACTCATCTGCTCGGTCGTGTCCTCCTGGCGGAGCAGCGCGCCGGCTGCGGGCAGGGTGCGCACGCGGTAGCGGTGCGGGTCTTTCAGTTCCAGCCCCGCCGCCGGGCGCACTTTGGCGATTCGGGCGTTCTTTTTCAGCGTTACCATGTTGATACCGGCGGTATCGCGGGTAGCCTTTTCGGGAATCAGCGCACTGCCGACCAGGATCAAGCGTGGGCCACCGGTGCCGCCGCTGGTGAAGACGGCCAGCTCGGTTTCTTCCTCAATGTGCAGCATTGCGGCAAGTTCTTCCTTATCGCTATAGGCTTTCAGCAGCTTGCGGCGGTTCTGCTTGGTCATATAGCTGGCCAGCGGGATCTTTGCACACTTGCCGTTCTGGTAGAAGAACAGCATGTAACCACGGTAATCGACTGTGACCGTCATGAACAGCGGCACTTCGCCCTCTTCCATTTCCAGCTTGGAAGCGACATAATCACCCAGCACGCTGGCCTTGGTATCGGCAAATTCCGATGCGCGGGATTTGTACACCTGAGCATGGTTGGTAAAGAAGAGCAGCTCGGCGCTGTTGGTGGTCTCTTTGGTATAAACCACCTCGTCGCCGTCTTTCAGCTTCTGTTCGCCAGACATGCGCAGGCTCTGCGGGGTAATTTTTTTGAAGTAGCCTTCCCGCGTAAAGAACACCGTGACCGGGTAATCCGGGATCTCGTTCTGCTCATCGGCAGCAGAATCGTCCGGCAGGTCGTACAGAATTTCCGTTTTGCGGGGGCTGCCATACTTTTTGGCAACATCGCCCAGCTCGGTCATAATGATCTTGCGGATGCGGGCGGGGCGTTTGAGAACATCTTCCAAGTCTGCGATCGCCTTTTCCAGTTCCTCAATTTCCTCGGTGCGTTTGAGGATATACTCACGGTTGAGGTGGCGCAGCTTGATTTCCGCCACATACTCAGCCTGCACTTCGTCAATGCCAAAACCGATCATCAAGTTGGGCACAACCTCGGATTCTTCCGCAGTGTTGCGCACAATTTCAATTGCCTTATCAATATCCAGCAGGATAGCTTCCAGGCCGCGCAGCAGGTGCAGACGCTTTTGCTTGCCCTGCAGATCATAGTAGGTGCGGCGGCGCACGCATTCGGAGCGGAATGCGATCCACTCCAACAAAATCTGGCGCACGCCCAACACGCGGGGCTGGCCGCCGATCAGCACATTGAAGTTGCAGGCAAAACTGTCCTCCAGCGGGGTTGCCTTGAACAGACGCGCCATCAGCTTGTCCGGGTCCTGGCCGCGCTTGAGGTCGATGGTCAGCTTCAAGCCGTTCAGGTCGGTTTCATCACGCATATCGCTGATCTCACGGATCTTGCCCAGTTTGACCAGCTCGGTGATCTTATCCATGATGGCTTCCACCGTTGTGGTCGGCGGAATGCGGGTGATGTCAATGCAGTTGTTCTCTTTATCGTAAGCCCACTGGGCGCGCACGCGGATGCTGCCGCGGCCTTTTTCTAGCACATTCTGCATCTCGGCGGCATCATACAGGATGGAACCGCCGCCGACAAAATCCGGCGCGGGCATCAGCTGGGCCAGATCCGCCTGGTCGTCTTTCATCAGGGCGATGGTTGCATTGCAGAGCTCCACCAGGTTGAAGGAACAGATGTTGGACGCCATACCGACCGCAATGCCCAGTGTGTTGTTGGCCAGAATGGTCGGGAAGGTGACCGGCAGCATCGTCGGTTCAGTGGTGGTACCGTCATAGTTGGGCACAAAATCCACGGTATCCTTGTCGATATCGCGGAACAGCTCTTCACACACGGGTTCCAGCTTTGCCTCGGTGTAACGAGCGGCGGCGTAAGCCATATCGCGGCTGTACGCCTTGCCAAAGTTACCCTTGGAGTCCACAAAGGGCACCAGCAGGCTTTCGTTGGAACGGCCCATACGCACCATGGTGTCGTAAATGGCGGCATCGCCGTGGGGATTCAGGTGCATGGTGCTGCCCACGATGTTGGCGCTTTTGGTGCGGGCGCCTTTCAGCAGGCCCATGCCGTACATGGTATACAGCAGTTTGCGGTGGGCGGGCTTGAAGCCGTCAATTTCCGGCAGCGCGCGGGAAACAATAACGCTCATGGCGTAAGGCATGTAGTTTGTTTCCAGCGTATCGGTAATGGGGCTTTCGATGACCTCACCGGCAGAGAGGATCTCGACGTTATCGCCCAGCTGCGGGCGGGCAGGGGCGGCTTTCTTTTTGGTTGCTTTTTTTGCCATTTTGCTCTCTCCTCCCCTGATTAAGATACATCCAGATCGTCCAGATATTCAGCGCCGTGCTCCGCAATGTGCTCCTTACGGCCCTGCAGATTATCGCCCAGGAGCAGGTCAAATACCTCCGCCGTGCGCTGAACATCGGTGGGCAGAACTTTAATTAAGCGGCGGCTTTCGGGGCTCATGGTGGTCAGCCACATCATTTCGGGGTCGTTTTCGCCCAGACCTTTGGATCGCTGGATCGTAAACTTCTGGCCGTCGATCCGCTTCATGATATCGGCCTTTTCCGGCTCGGTATAGGCAAAGTAGGTCTTATTTTTGGTGTTGATCTCATACAGCGGGGATTCCGCGATATACACATACCCCTGATTGATGAGGGTGGGAGTCAGGCGGTAGAGCATCGTCAGCACCAAGGTGCGGATCTGATAACCGTCCACATCAGCATCGGTACAGATGACGATCTTGTTAAAGCGCAGGTTGTCCAGATTAAAGGTAGCCAGGTCCTTATTGTGGCTGCCGCCCAGCTCCACGCCGCAGCCCATCACGCGGATCAAGTCTGTGATAATGTCAGACTTGAAAATGCGGGCGTAATCGGCCTTCAGGCAGTTCAGGATCTTGCCGCGAATGGGCATGATAGCCTGGAACTCCGAATCGCGGCTCTGTTTGACCGCGCCCATAGCGGAATCGCCCTCCACGATGTACAGTTCGCGGCGGGTGGCATCCTTGGTGCGGCAGTCCACAAATTTCTGCACGCGGTTGGCCAGGTCCATCTGCTGGGTCATTGTTTTTTTGATGGACACACGCGCTTTTTCGGCGTGCTCGCGGCTTTGCTTATTGATTAGCACCTGCTTGCAGGCTTTTTCGGCTTCGTCCGGGTGCTCCACAAAGTAGACTTCCAGCTGGTGCTTGAGGAACTCCGTCATGGCCTGGGCCACAAACTTGTTGGTGATGGCCTTTTTGGTCTGGTTCTCGTAGCTGGTGCGGGTGGAGAAGCTGGAGGAAACCAGAATCAGGCAGTCCTGCACATCGTTGAAGGTGATGGAGCTTTCGTTTTTCTTGTACAGACCCTTATTTTTCAGCCAGTTGTTGATCTGGTTGACAAAAGCCAGGCGGACAGCGCGGTCCGGGCTGCCGCCGTGCTCCAGCCACGAAGAGTTGTGATAGTATTCCAGCGTTTGCACCGCGTTGGAAAAGCAGAACGCCACGTTCATTTTGACCTGATATTCCGGCTGATCATCACGGTCGCGGCCGATTGCGGAACCGGAGCAGAAATGCACCGGGGTCAGGGTTCCCTCACCGGCGATCTCATTGGCATAGTCCTGAATGCCATGCTCATAGAAATATTCGATTTTTTCGGCACGTTCGCCCGTGCGGTCGTTGAACACGAGAGTCACACCGTCATTGACAACGGCCTGGCGGCGCAGCATATCCTTGAAGGTATCCGCCGGAACATTGATGTCGGTAAACACATCGGTGTCCGGTTTCCAGCGGATGACGGAGCCGGTGCGGCGGCCGGTGAACGGCTCTTTTTTCAGCCCGCCGACATTCTCACCTTTTTTGAAATCCAGGTGATAGTGCATGCCATCGCGGTAAATATCCGCAGTCATCCATTCGCTGGAATACTGAGTGGCGCAAAGGCCAAGGCCGTTCAGGCCAAGGGAGAAGTCATAGTTGCCGCTACCCTCGCCATATTTGCCTCCCGCGTACAGTTCGCAGAACACAAGATCCCAGTTCCAGCGTTCTTCAGCTTTATTGTAATCGACGGGGATACCGCGGCCAAAGTCCTCTACTTCCACAGAGTGATCCGGGTAAAGGGTAACGTTGATTTTGTTGCCGTGGCCGTCACGCGCTTCGTCGATGGAGTTGGATACGATCTCAAAAATGGAATGGGCACAGCCTTCCACACCGTCAGAGCCAAAGATAACGGCCGGGCGCTTGCGCACACGGTCTGCACCTTTTAAGCTTTTGATGCTTTCGTTGCCGTATTCTTCCTTCTTTTTTGCCATTCGGCAGTTCCCTCCCGTTTTTGGATGCAGGGAATCACGCTGCTGCGTACCCCCTGTGCGCGCAGAATTTTGCTTTTTCAGGCGCGTAAAGATAATTAAACCACAGGTTGACAGGAATTGTCAAATCCAATTTTGCGTTTTTGCTGCACAAAGTTCCCTGTTGTGGTTATTTTTTGTCTGCTTTTTTGCGTTTGCGCGGCGGCTGGGCGGAGGCTTTTTCCTCTGCGGGCGCCGGGCGTCCCGGCTCTTCCGGCACGGGGGCCGGAGCCGTGCCCTGCAGTTTCCAGGCGCGCTCCAGCACAGGTTTCAGGTACTGGCCGGTGAAGGAGTTCGGGTTCTGGGCCACCTGTTCCGGCGTACCGGTTGCCACAATGGTACCGCCGCCGCTGCCGCCCTCCGGCCCCAGGTCGATGATATAGTCGGCACGCTTGATCACATCCAGGTTATGCTCGATCACAATCACGGTGTTGCCCGCATCGGCCAGCTTATCCAGCACCTTGACCAGGCGGTGCACATCGGCAATGTGCAGACCGGTGGTAGGCTCGTCCAGAATATAGACGGTTTTGCCGGTATCGCGGCGGGCAAGCTCGTTGGCCAGCTTGACACGCTGGGCTTCGCCGCCGGAAAGTGTGGTGGCCGACTGGCCCAGCTGCACATAGCCAAGGCCGACTTCCTGCAGGGTTTGCAGTTTGCGCGCAATTTTGGGCTGGTTGGCAAAGAAATTGCAGGCTTCCTCCACCGTCATATCCAGCACATCGGAGATGTTTTTGTCTTTATATTTTACTTCCAGCGTTTCGCGGTTATAGCGCTTGCCCTTGCAGACATCGCAGGGGACGTAAATATCCGGCAGAAAGTGCATTTCGATCTGCACAATGCCGCCGCCCTCGCAGGCTTCGCAGCGGCCGCCCTTGACGTTGAAGCTGAACCGGCCGGGGCCGTAACCGTGCTGTTTGGCATCCTGGGTGTTGGAGAAGAGGGTGCGGATATCGCCGAACACACCGGTGTAGGTGGCCGGGTTGGAGCGCGGGGTGCGGCCAATGGGCGACTGGTCAATGCCGATGACCTTATCGATCCATTCCATGCCCTGAACTTCGTCACACTGGCCGGGGCGGCTGCGGGCGCCGTTGAGCGCTGCGGCCAGCGACTTATACAAAATTTCATTGACCAGCGTGGACTTGCCGGAACCGGAAACACCGGTCACGCAGATCATTTTGCCAAGGGGAAAATCCACGGTAATGTTTTGCAGGTTGTTTTCCCGCGCTTTGACCACCGTGAGCATTTTACCGTTACCGGAGCGGTGGGCGGTGGGAACTTCCACAAATTTGCGGCCGGAAAGGTACTCGCCGGTCACACTGCGCGGGGCATTGCAGATGTCCTCCACACTGCCGGCAGCCACGATCTCGCCGCCATGCACACCGGCACCGGGGCCGACATCCACAATATAGTCTGCCTGGCGCATGGTGTCCTCGTCGTGCTCTACTACAATCAGGGTGTTGCCCAGGTCGCGCAGGCGCTTCATGGTGGCAATCAGCTTATCGTTATCGCGCTGGTGCAGGCCGATGCTGGGTTCATCCAGCACATACAGCACGCCGGTCAGTGCGCTGCCGATCTGGGTTGCCAGGCGGATGCGCTGGCTTTCGCCGCCGGAAAGGGACGATGCGCCGCGAGACAGGGTCAAGTACCCCAGACCCACGCTCTTCAAAAAGCCCAGACGCTCTTTGACCTCTTTGAAGATGGAGGCAGCGATGACTTCATCCCGCTCGGACACTTTTGCCGTCTGAATAAATTCCAGCTCCTCGTTCACGCTCATATCGCAGAACTGGGCAATGTTGATGCCGCCCACCGTGACGGCGAGGCTGGTGGGCTTCAGGCGTTGGCCGTGGCAGGTGGGGCACTCCTCACTGGACATGACAAGGGCGATTTCCTCCTTGACCCACTCGCTGCCTGTTTCACGGAAGCGGCGCTCCAGGTTGGGGATAATGCCCTCAAACGTGTTCGTATAGGTGCCGGAGCCAAACATATTCTCGCGCTGCATCTCGATTTTTTCAGTTCCGGTGCCATACAGGATGGCGTGCACGGCTTCTTTGCTCATCTCCTTGATGGGGGTATCCAGCGTAAAGCCATAGCGCTTGCCCAGCGCTTTGTAATACATTTCAGAGATGGATCCCTCCGCATAATACCAGCCGCTGGCCTTGATGGCACTTTCGCGGATGGACTTGCGCGGATCCGGAATCACGCGGGCCGGGTCCACCTTCATAAAGGTGCCCAGGCCGGTGCAGGTTTCACAGGCGCCAAAGGGATTGTTAAAGCTGAACATGCGGGGGGAAAGTTCGTCAATGGAAACACCGTGCTCCGGGCAGGCATAGTTCTGGCTGAACTCCATCGGTTCGCCGCCGATAACATCAATGATGACAAGGCCGCCGGTCAGGGCAACGGCAGTCTCAATAGAATCGGCCAGGCGGCCGCGCACCGTATCATTGATGGACAGGCGGTCCACGACGATTTCAACGGTATGCTTGATATTCTTTTCCAGCTTGATCTCTTCGTCCAGATCATACATGTTGCCGTCAATGCGCACGCGGGCGTAACCGCCGCGGCGGGCAGCGTCCAGCTCCTTGGCCTGGGTGCCTTTGCGGCCCCGCACAACAGGGGCCAGCACCTGGAAGCGGGTGCGTTCCGGCAGTTTAAGCACCTCGTCTACCATCTCGTCCACCGTTTGCTGGCTGATGACGCGTCCGCAGACCGGGCAGTGCGGAACGCCGATGCGGGCATACATCAAACGGAGATAATCATAAATTTCCGTCACGGTGCCCACGGTGGAACGCGGGTTGTGGCTGGTGGTTTTCTGGTCAATGGAAACCGCCGGGGAAAGGCCGGTGATTTCGTCCACATCGGGCTTTTCCATCTGGCCCAGGAACATGCGGGCATAGCTGGAAAGGCTTTCCATATAGCGGCGCTGGCCGTCCGCAAAGATGGTATCAAAGGCCAGGCTGGACTTGCCGGAGCCGGAAAGGCCCGTCATAACAATCAGCTTGTTGCGCGGCAGAACCAGGTTGACATTTTTCAGGTTATGCTCCCGCGCGCCCTTGATCGTAATGCGGTTGTTGGCATCAATTTGAATGTTGCTCACTTTTTATAGCTCCTTCTCCCCTTGCCCGTTTTGCGCTGTTTTTCAGCGGCGCGGCGGGTGCTGGTATCGGCGGTAGGGTCCTCCCCGCGCTGCAGCTTTTCAATCTCATCACGCAGGAATGCGGCGTGCTCAAACTGCAGCAGGCGGGCGGCTTCTTTCATCTCGCGGGTCAGGCGGGTAATGGTCTGTTCGCGTTCAGCGCGGCTCATACGGTGCTGGCGCATCTTTTTGTTTTCTTCGCTCATGCTGATTTCCAGCCCGCCGCCGATGGCTTTCACGATAGTTTTTGGTGTAATGCCGTGTTCTTTGTTGTAGGCATCCTGGATGGCACGGCGGCGCTCGGTTTCCATGATGGCGCGCTCCATGCTGGGGGTTACTTCATCGGCGTACATCAGCACCACGCCGTTTGCGTTGCGGGCCGCGCGGCCAATGGTCTGAATCAGGCTGGTTTCGCTGCGCAGGAAGCCCTCTTTGTCGGCATCCAGAATGGCGATCAGCGAAACTTCCGGCAGGTCCAGGCCCTCGCGCAGAAGGTTGATGCCGACAATCACATCAATGGCACCGGTGCGCAGGTCCTTGATGATCTCCATGCGCTCAAAGGTATCCACCTCGTGGTGCATATACTTGGTGTGCACGCCGTGTTCTTCCAGGTAGTCGGTCAGGTCCTCGGCCATTTTGACAGTCAGGGTGGTAACTAGGGCACGCTCGCCGCGGTCGATGCGCTGCAAAATTTCGCCTAGCAGATTCTCGATCTGGCCTTCCACTGGGCGCACCATGATGACGGGGTCCAGCAGACCGGTGGGGCGGATGACCTGCTCGGCCACGCGGCTGGAATGTTCCCGTTCATAGGGGCCAGGGGTAGCGCTGACAAAGATCGTCTGGCCGACCTTGGATTCAAATTCCTCAAATTTCAGCGGGCGGTTGTCAAACGCCGAGGGCAGACGGAAGCCATATTCCACCAGCGTTTTTTTGCGGCTGTAGTCCCCGCCGAACATGCCGCGGACCTGCGGCAGCATCACATGGCTTTCATCCACCATCAGGATAAAATCTTTGGGGAAGTAGTCCAGCAGCGTGGTGGGGGTGGAGCCGGGGGCACGGCCGGACAGCACGGCAGAGTAGTTCTCGATGCCCTTGCACATGCCAACTTCCTGTAGCATCTCCATATCGTACTGGGTGCGCTGCTGGATGCGCTGGGCTTCCAGCAGTTTGCCCTCTGCAGTAAAGGCCTGCACCTGCTGTTCCATCTCGGTCTGGATCTTGGCGAGACCTTCTTTCATTTTTTCAGGGCCGACGATATAGTGGCTGGCGGGGAAAATGGCCACATGGCGCACAATATTTTTGCGCTCGCCGGTCAGGGGATCAAACTCGGAAATGCGGTCGATTTCATCGCCGAAGAATTCGACGCGGATGGCGTATTCATCATTATAAGCAAGGTGGATATCCACAATATCGCCGTGAACGCGGAACTTATTGCGGATAAAGTTCATATCGTTGCGTTCATATTGCAGCTTGACCAGGCGGCGGCAGAGCTCGTCCCGCTCCATCTGCATACCGGGGCGCAGGCTGATGACCATGCTGCGGTAATCGATAGGGTCGCCCAAGGAATAAATGCAGGAAACCGACGCCACAATGATAACATTGCGCCGCTCCGACAGTGCCGCCGTGGCCGAATGGCGCAGGCGGTCGATCTCATCATTGATGGCGCTGTCTTTTTCAATATAGGTATCGGTGGAGGGGATGTAGGCTTCCGGCTGGTAATAGTCGTAATAGCTCACAAAATATTCCACCGCATCATCGGGGAAAAATCCGCGCATCTCGGTGCAGATCTGACTGGCCAGGGTTTTGTTTGGTTCCAGAATCAGTGTGGGGCGGTTGCACTGTGCAATGATATTGGCCATCGTAAAGGTTTTGCCGGAGCCGGTAACGCCCAGCAAAGTTTGACCTTTATCCCCTGCTTTCAGGCCCTGCACCAGCGCTTCAATAGCCTGGGGCTGGTCGCCAGTCGGTTTGAACGGTGCTTTGAGGTGGAACACCTCGGTTTGATTTTCCTGTTGCTCCGGCATAGCGGACCTCCCCTGCTGTTGGTCGTTCATTTACAACTTTAGTTCGTCTTATACAACTTGCTGTTGTTTCATTATAGTATAGATCTTTTTAATTGTAAAGGCAATACCGCATAATTCTAAGTGCCGATACGGCGAGCGAGGTGCGGCAG
>ERZ773185.2324-NODE-2324-length-12483-cov-12.615143_pt1 | contig 12483 bp, 7 predicted proteins | sample MGYA00580531_ERZ773185 | MGnify/ENA primary metagenome ERZ773185 (study PRJEB29015, sample SAMEA2737799) | human gut metagenome | biome: human gut; feature: human-associated habitat; material: faeces | place: China | collected 2012 ...
CGGAAGTCAATTACGGCGACACGCTGGAAGGCGATCTTTCCCGCCGTGATTTCACCGTCAACGCGATGGCGTTGCGTGTTCCGGAACTCGAATTCGTCGATCCGTTCGGCGGTGCGAACGATTTGGCCAAAGGCGTGCTGCGTACCCCCGTCGATCCGCGGCAGTCGTTCGACGACGATCCGTTGCGCATGATGCGCGCCGTGCGTTTCGTGGCGCAGCTCGGCTTCCGCATTGAGCCGGAAACCGCCGAAGCGCTGTCCGACATGGTCGATCGCATCGAAATCGTCTCCGCCGAACGTGTGCGCGACGAACTGGTCAAGCTGCTGCTGTCCGATCGCCCGCGCGCCGGCATCGAAGCGTTGGTCGATTCCGGTCTTGCCGACATCGTGCTGCCGGAAATTCCCGCGCTGCAGCTGGAAATCGACGAGCACCATCGCCATAAGGACGTGTTCGAACACACCATGATCGTCATCGAACGCGCCGTCGCCCTCGAAACCGGTTCCGACGGTCCGGTGCCGGCCCCGGACCTGACGCTGCGTCTGGCGGCTCTGCTGCACGACATCGGCAAGCCGAAGACCCGTCGTTTCGAAGCGGGCGGCAAGGTGAGCTTCCACCGTCATGACGCCGTCGGCGCGAAGATGACGCGCAAGCGTTTGAAGGCACTGCATTTCGACCACCACATGGTCGAGGACGTCAGCGAGCTGGTCAACCTGCATCTGCGCTTCCACGGCTACGTGGAGGAGCCGTGGACGGATTCCGCGGTCCGCCGCTACGTCAAGGACGCTGGCCCGCTGTACGAGCGTCTGAACCGCCTTACGCGCGCCGACACGACCACGCAGAACAAGCGCAAGGCCATGATGTTCTCGGCGGCCATGGACGAGATGGAACAGCGTGTACGCGACCTGAAAGAAAAGGAAGACTTCGACGCGATCCGTCCTGACCTCAACGGCGACGAGATCATGCAGCTGCTAAGCATCGAACCAGGCCCGATGGTCGGCAAGGCGTACAAGCACATGCTGGAATACCGCCTCGATAACGGTCCGGTGGAGCGTGACGTGGCCGTTGCCGAGCTGGAACGCTGGTACAAGGAGCAGGGCGAATAGCGATTGACATGCGGTGGTTTCGCCGCATGCATGGAACAGTGTGCTTGGAACAGCTCGAATACGAAAACCCGCGTTCCCGATTGGGGGAGCGCGGGTTTTTCATATTGCCTATATCGATTTCGATTGGCGGTCAGCTTTGCGGATTCACCGCATCATGCTCGGGCGCCTTGGGCAGGTCGGTCATCTTGTCCACCGCGACGCAGCCCTGGATGCCGGTGATCGCCTTGCCTGCGGCGGGAACCTTCTTCGTATCCTGCAGATTGTCGAACGTGGCGCCCACGATGACGTCGATCAGCTGGTCCTGACGGTCGTCCATAACCAGCATGGCATCGGTGAAATTGCTTGCCACGGTGTACGCCTGATTCACGCCGTTCTTGCCGAAGACGATCATCGTGCGATCCACCTTCTTGGTGTAGTTGCCCGGCGTCTGGGGGTTGAACTCGCGGTTCTGCAACGCGTCGCTCACCGCCTTGGCGAAGCCGGAGAACTTCGTGCCGTTGAGCACACGCAGCGTGATGTTGCGATTCTCCACATACTTGGCCTTGTTGCCGTCGGCTTCCTTGATGGGGCACGGTGCCTGCTGGCCGTAGTTCGGCTGTACGGCGGCCGACTTGACGTTGCCCAGGCCTCCGACATGGAAAAAGAACAGCAGGGACACCACCATGGCGACCACCATGACGGCTCCGACGATGCTGAACACCGTCTTCTGACGGCGGCGAATGTACTCTTTGCGCGCGGCGCGCTCGTCGTTAGCCTGGGTCATTTACGAATTCCTTTTGAACAAACCAATTGCCATCAACTTTACTGTCATGCGGTGATATGTGTCATGCGGTGATATGCACAATCGGTCGGGCTGGGGCGTTCGTGGCGATGATGCGATCGACGCAACGGCTGTCCTGCCATGCCCGCTGCACGGCGTCCGCCGCATCCTCCGTCGGCACGAACGCGATGACGGACGGGCCGGAACCGGAGACGAACGCCTGGCTGGCTCCCGCACGCAAGGCTTCCTCGATCGCCTGTCCGCTACGCGGATGCAGGGAGACCGCCGCCTTCTGCAGGTGGTTCTCATCGCCATCGCCGGCACCGATCTGATCGAATGTGGCATACACTTCCGGCGTGCGCAGTTCCGCACGGTATGCGCCGACCAGCAGATGGCCGGTAAACCCACGTTCCGTAAGATCGCGTACGATATCGCCATCGTCATCAAGCTGTTCGATGCGTTCGCCGAAACCGGTGCCGCGCGCGTAACCGCCGGTCAGACAGAACGGCATGTCCGCGCCCAGCGTGGCCGCGACTTTCTGCAGGCGTTCGATCGGCCAATCGAGATCCCACAACGTGTTCAATGCCAGAATCGTCGCCGCCGCATCGGCGGAACCGCCGGCCATGCCCGCGCCGACGGGGATGCGCTTGTCGATGTTCAACGCCACGTCCGGCTCATGGCCGCTCGCTTCGGCCATGGCGAACAATGCCAGCACGGCGTGGTTGCGGCGCATATCGCTGCCGGAAGAGGCCAGGTCGCCCAGATACGCGCCCTCGAGATTCAGCGAGAAGCCGCTTCCCGGCGCTTTGCGCGTGGCGGTGACGGTGTCGTATACGCCGACCGCGCAATAGATGGTGTCGAGTTCATGACGGCCGCCCCATTCGGCATGCGACGGGCCCACATGCAGGGTCAGATTCGTTTTCGCCGGGCAGTCCACGCTCACGGCGTTGATGGTGGCCGTTCCGATGGCGGGCGAATCAATGGTGCTCATGACGCGAACACCTCATCCAACGCGCGTGCCAACGCCACGAATTCGTCGATGGTGAGCGTCTCGCCACGACGGGTCGGGTCGATGCCGGCCTTCTCGAACGCTTCGGACGGCACGATTTTCTTCAATGCGGCGTGCAGGGTCTTGCGGCGCTGCCCGAAAGCCGCGTCGATCAAACGGAACACGGTTTCGCGATCCACCACGGAACCGTCCGCATTGTCCGCGGCGGGGGTGTGACCGCCCGGGTAGCGCTTGAACAGCACCAGCGCGGAATCGACGTTCGGGGCCGGCCAGAACACGTTGCGGCCGATGACGCCCACGCGTTCCGCGGTGCCGTACCATGCGAGCTTCACGCTCGGCGTGCCGTAGATCTTCGAACCGGGCTTCTCGCTCAAACGGTCCGCCACTTCCTTCTGCACCATCACCAGGAAGGTGCCCAGATTGTCGAAACGTTCCAACAGGGTGAGCAGAATCGGCGTGGCCACGTTGTACGGCAGATTGGCCACCAGCGTGAAGGAATCGTCATCCTTGAAATCGGGCAGATTCTCCGGATTGACGGTAAGTGCGTCGCGGTTGACCACACGGAAGCGGTCCACGGCGTCCGGCATGAATTCGGCGATGGTTTTCGGCAGGCGTTCGGCGACCGGCGGGTCGATTTCCACAGCCGTCATCGTGGCGCCGGTTTCCAGAATCGCCAGCGTCAGCGAACCCAGTCCGGGACCGACTTCCAGCACATGGTCGTCGGCGGTCACGCCGGCCTCGCGCACGATGCGACGCACGGTTCCCGGATCAATCACGAAATTCTGCCCGAATTTCTTCGTCGGGCTGATACCCGCGTCGGCGGCGATGCGTCGGATGTCGGCCGCCCCCAGCAAATGGCCCTGCGTATGCTCGTTCACGTTTTCCGTCATTCCCTCTTCTGTCATTCCCTCATTATCCGTTCATGCCGGTACGAAAATCGTTGGCGATTAGCCGGATCAGTACCATCCGGTCTGTTCGGAGTGCTGCCACGCCGCGGACGGGCTGCCGTACCGCTGCGCGATGTAGCTCAGACCCCAGTCGATCTGCACGGCGGCATCGTCCTTCCAATTCGCGCCGAACGTGGCCATTTGGCTGCCCGGCAACGCTTGTGGAATACCGTATGCGCCCGAATACACGTTTTCCGCGCTCCAGCTCCATCCGGATTCGCGATTCCAGAGTTTGACCAGATCCGTCCAGTTCTGGCCGGTCCAGCCGCGCTGCGCCGCCGCGCCGGAAGCGTAGGCCTGTGCCTGTGCCGCGGAAGGATGGTACAAGCGGCAGCCTGCGGAAGGATTGCTCGGCTGCGGCGTGGGCTGCGGTTTGGGCTGGGGTGCGGGAGTCGGCTGCGGTGCAGGGGTTGGTGTGGGGGTCGGTGCCGGATCGTCCTTCTTGGTGTTGTTGGAATTGTTATTCGAGTTGTTGTTCGAATTGTTCTTATCCGAGGAATCCGACTTGTTCGAATCGGTTTTGTCGGAATCGGACTTGTTCGAATCGGACTTATTGTCGTTCTTACCCGAATCGTTCTTGCCGTCGTCCGTCTTGCCGGAATCGCCGTTATCGCCGTTGCCGTTGCCGCTGTTGTCGGATTTGTCGGACTTGTCGGTATCGTCCGTAGTTTTTTCCGGTCCGACCGCAATGACTTTGTCGATGGCGATTTTCGTGGTCTTCTCTTCGGTCAGCGTCTCGCTTTCCTTCACGCCATCCACGTAGGTGACGGCGTACGTCTGCTGGATTTCGCCGTTTTCGCCTTCCTGCCGTATCGTGACTTCGCCCGGCTGCAGGTTCGGGTCGATGATGGTCTGCGTGCCGAACGGCACTTCCTTCGTACGTGTTTCCTCGCCGTGGGTCACGCGGCGGACGCGCAGAATGGTCTTTTTGCCGTCCTTTTCGACGCTGACGCGATCCTCCTTGCCCAACGTGATGCCTTTGGCGTCAAGGATGGAGGCAGCGGGCAGCTTGCCGTTCGGCGCCACCGAGCTTTTGCCGTCCGCGATGACGGTGACGGGCCCCTTCTGGTTGATGATGAGACCGCCGGTGAGCTTGTTGTAGACGTTGCTGATATTGACGGTGATTTTCGCCGCTTCGGTTTCGTTTTGGTTGAAGAAGTCCAGCAACTGCTCGGCGCTGGACGCGACCGTCCAGAACGGCACTTCCTGGCCGTCGATGGTGATGGTGGTCTGGTATGCGCTCTGCACGTTCACCACATCATGGTTCTTCAGCATGCTGGTCGGGCTGGTCGACTCCACCAGGTCGTGCGTTTTGACTTTCACGCCCTGCTCCTGCAGCAGACGGTCCACGCTCATCGCATATGTGGTCACCGTGGTGGTCTCCCCATTGACGGTCAATGCCACGGATTTGCGCGCGCCCACACCAAACGCCAACGCCGAAGTCAAAGTCAATGAGGCCACGCATGCCATGACGCGGACACGACGAAGCGTCACGAATCTCCGAGGGGTCCACCTTCTCGTCATTTATCCTCTTTTCAGCGCTGCCTACAACGCCGTTATTGTAACGGCTCAGCTGGAACGGTCGCCGTGCTTTCCGATGGTTTTATCCATACCGCCACATTTTTGAAAGCAGGTGCGAAAAGCGAAAAATAAAAAGGGGGCAGGAGAGAAGGGGATGTCCTGCCCCCGGTCGGACGAGACAGGTTGGGGGACGTCTCGTCCGCTTTGCCAGAAGTCTCAAGTTGGGGGAAGACTTCTGGAGCACTTACCCATGGTAAGAGGTCCAAGCCCGTCATACGGGTTCGAGCCTCCTGTCGGGATCGAACCGACGACCTGCCGCTTACAAGGCGGCCGCTCTGGCCATCTGAGCTAAGGAGGCATGTCCTCTTTTGCTATGAAAACAACAGAGGAACGATGAATAGCATAACCAGCGCTTCCACCGCAGTCAACTTAGTATTGCGGGTTGAGACGCGCCGGCTGCCCGTAAGGGGTTATTCGCCCGTGGTGACGGAAATCGGCCCCTTCTTGGCTCCGATGGACGGCATCTTACCGGCAACGCCGACTTCGCTGTCCTTCAGGCCGATCGATTCCAACAGACCGTCCTTAACCGTCGTCTGGGCGGTGGTCAGCTGGTCCATATCCCAATACTTGCCGTTGATGATCACGGTCGGCGTGGTCATGCTGCCCTTGTAGCTGCCGGACTGATGCCACAGTTCGGAACGCTTCGGCGTGTAAGTGTCGATCGCATCAAGCCATTCCTGATAATCGCGGCCAAACGCCTTGTCCGCAACATCCTTGGAAACACCCGCGGCGATCATCTGCTCCTTGATCTTGGCGTCGCTCACCGACTTGTATGCGGAGCCTTCCTCCGGCTGGAAATCCTCGGCGTAGACCTTCTCCAGGAAGGAGATCAGATGGTTCGGGTCGCTGTCATGTTCGGCCAGGTAGATGGCCGCGTTCGCCGCGCGACTGGAATACTCGTCGGTGGACCAACGGTCCATGAACGCCATGAAATGCAGCTCCAGATTGATCTGTCCCGCATCGACCATCTTCTGCAGGTCGGCGTCGAGCTGACGATGCAGATTGCCACAGCCTGGGCACAGGAAATCCATGTAGAGTTCGACGGTCGGCGCGCCCTCCACGGCCTTGCCGTAGCCGTTCTTGGAAATCAGCAGGCCGCCCTTCTTATCGACGAGCTTCGGAGTGTTCTTCACTTTCTGCAACGCCGTGTACGCTTCCTGCACGGTTTCGGTGGAAGCCTTCGTTTCGGCCTTCTTATGCATGTTGTGGTACACGGTGAACGCGCCGATCGCCACCAGAATCACCAGCACCGCCACCACGATGCCGCCGATGATCGTCTGCTGCTTGCGTTCCTTCTCCATCTGCTCGGCGCGCGCCTTCATCGCCGCGGCCTCAGCGGCCCTACGCTCGGCGCGGCTGGTACGCTTCTGCGCATCCTTGCTGTTCTGGGCCATCGATATTCCTTTCGACCTCACGTTGTTATGCTGGGCACCATACTAGCGATGCCTTGCTATCGATTCGCCGGGAATTCCGTATTGCCTTGCGATTGCGTCGGCAGCTCGCTCAAGTGGCGCAGATACGGCTGTTTACGCAGTGCGCCGCCGCCCAATCGCAGTACGATCGCGCCCGGAGCGGCCACGGCCACAAGCCAGCCGATCGCGCAGAACGCAGCCTGCGCCAGCCCGCTTTCGGAAAGCGGACCGCCAAGCAGCGTCGGCATCGGAATCGTCAATCCAAATATCCACGTATCCATCACGGCATACGGAAGCTGCAGCACGACCGTGGTGAGCGACAAACCCAGCGCGGCCACGGCCAACATGATCAGCGTCCGCACGATGGCGACGCCGAAGCCCTTCACGATGTGCCAGGGCAGTCCCGCCAATCGCAGCAGCCAGTCGGAACTTTTCTTCTCGCCGCCACGTTTGCCTTCGCGCTCGAGCTGCGCCTCCGTGTTGAATCCGATGGTGGCCAGCGCACAGGCGAACAGCAACGCGGCTGCCATCGCCGTCCACAGTGAGAACAGTCCGCAGACGGCCACGGGAATCGCCATCAGCGCGCAGGGGAGCATGCCCCGGCCCAACATCGCGCCACGCTTCACATCGGCGGGATTGGGTGCTTCCGCAACGTTCGGCCCATCCATACCGGGTACCGGCGGGAATGACATTGCGGGCGATTGCTGCGCCGCGGCCACCGTGGCCTGCGGTATGACGGACGGTGGCTGCCGCATGGCGATGCGTTGCAACGCGGGTTTGATGGTCGGGTCGACTTGCGTCGGCGCTTCCGCTGGATTCCATGCGTTCTGGGCCGGCAGCATTTGTGTTGACGGCATGGATTGCGGCATTACCTGCGTGCCTGTCGGCATCGCCCGCGTGCCTTGCGATTGCGGCATCGTGCGCGTGCTGTCCACGTTGGGAAGTGCGTCGGAAAGCACGCTGGTCTCGGCATCGTCAACAGGTGCGATCACCTGCGTTGCGCTCGCGTCGGATTGGCTGGTCACTTGTTTCCCGATTACTTGAGTTGCGCTCACATCGGGCTGCTCGATCGCCTGCGTTGCTTCGCTGAGCCTTGGCATCGTGCGCGTGCCGATGGCGTTTTCGCCGGTTATATCGTCCTGCAATCGCCATAACGTGCGCGGATTGTCGGGCGATTCAACAAAAGGGGGCATCGCCTCCGTATCGCCATCCGCTGCGCCACCATTGTCGGCCGCAACCCACGCCTGCGGATTCAACGCATCCACGGCGATCGCCTGCAGCAAATCGTCCGGCGTGCACCGCTTCGTCCGATCCGGATTAAGCGCCGAACGGAACGCGGCCATCGTGCCCGCAGGAAGTCCCGCAAGATTGGCGCTGCCTGCCGCCGCACGTTCCAACACGGTCATCATCGGCTTCGTGCCGAACACCGGCTCACCCGTAGCGGCGAACGCCAATACGCTCGCCACCGACCACCAATCGGTCATTTCATCCGATTCCGCGCCATCAATGATTTCCGGCGCGATGAACCCCGGCGTGCCCATCACCAGACCGGTACGCGTCACATGGCTTTCGCCTTCGCCCATAGCGATGCCGAAATCCACCAATACCGGGCCGGTGCTCGACACCATCACATTCGTCGGCTTGATATCGCGGTGCACGATGCCGGACGCATGCACGGCACGCACCGCCTCAATCAGCTTGCGTGCCAGCCGTTCCAAATCGTCGCCCACATATCGGCCATTGACGCGCACATCCTCACGCAGATTCTTGCCTTCGATCAACTCGGTCACAATAAAAGCCAACGCGTCGTCAAGTTCCATATCCACAATGCCGCACACGCCCGGATGCCGCACCTTCTGCAACGCCATCGCCTCCCTGCGCAGGCGCTCGCGTGCGGTCAACTCGTCGCGCTGCTGCTGCGGGGAATCGTCGTCGGAGAGGGAATCACGCAAAATCTTCATCGCATATTGATGGCCGCCATCGTCCCGCACACGCCATACCGAGCCCATGGCACCCGAACCAAGCCGGGAAATCAACGTGTAGCCGCCAACCAGGCTGCCTGCTTCCAGATTCAATGCGCTTAAGTCGCTCATACTTCCATCGTACTTGGCGTGCAGATTATGCACGCGAATTGACAGGCTGGGGAAAACGCCATGTGCCGCACGTTGAAGTCTGATGAAATCGAATCATCGACATGAAGAAGTGTCTTCACTTGCCGCACGCATCTGCAGCCACTTCACCGAAACCATGAGATGCGGGGCAGTGTTGAATGGTTTCGCGGTTCCGATAAAGGCATCGGAGCCAATGTGTCGTTTGGTTATGAGAATCAAGGAGGAGGCAGACCATGCTGCAAATCAACATGGCTGATGTCATGAACGTCATCGGTTCATTGACACCATATCTGATTGCGATCGGCGTGCTGTTCGTGCTCGCGCTGATCATCACCTTCGCCGTCAACAAGAAGACGGTCAAGGACGTGGCGACCCGTAAGATCGTCCATTCCGAATCCTGGCTGGTGGCGCTGGTAGGCATCGTCGTGGCCGTGTCCATGATGTTGACCGGCCCGCTTTCCACGTTGCTCAACAATGCGACCATCACCAAGTACACGCTGTCCGACGCCACGGTTTCCAAGGCCAACGAGCTGGCCAAGGATGTGCAGTCGGAGGCCGTCACCCTGCTGAAGAATGACGATTCCAACCTGCCGCTGTCCGGCAAGAAGGTCAACGTGTTCGGCTGGGGCTCCATCAACCCCGTCTACGGCGGCACCGGCTCCGGCTCCATGTCGAAGCAGTACAAGACCGTCTCCCTACTTGACGGCATGAAGCAGGCTGGCCTGAAGACCAATACGGAGCTGAGCAAGCTGTACACGGACTATCGCAAGGATCGTCCTGAGGTCGGCATGTTCGCTCAGGATTGGACCCTGCCCGAGGTGCCGGCCAAGCAGTACTCCGACAAGCTGGTCTCCGACGCGAAGGATTTCTCGGACGAGGCCGTGGTCGTGCTGACCCGTGTCGGCGGCGAGGGCGCGGACCTGCCGACGGACATGAAGGCGAAGGGTATCACCTACAAGAACAACTCCAAGGATTATGACGACTTCCAGAAGGGTGAGAGCTTCCTTCAGTTGTCGAAGACCGAGCGTGACATGATCGACCTGGTCACCAGCAACTTCAAGAAGGTGACGCTCGTCTACAACGGCGCGAACACGTTCCAGTTCGATTTCCTCAACGACTATCCGCAGATCCAGTCCGTCGTGTGGTGCCCGCCGGCTGGCCAGACCGGTTTCTCCGCCCTTGGTGAGGTGCTTGCCGGTGAGACCAACCCGTCCGGCAAGACCTCCGACACCTTCCTCAAGGATCTGACCAAGTCGGTGTCCTATAACAACTTCGGCAAGTTCGAATACACCAATATGGCAGACAAGGCAGCCAAGTACAAGGGTTTCACGGGTGACGACGTCACTGCCATTCCGGGCTTTGTCAACTACTCCGAAGGCATCTATGTGGGCTACAAGTTCTATGAGACCGCTTCGGACGAAGGCCTGATCAATTACGACGACACTGTCGCGTTCCCGTTCGGCTACGGCCTGTCCTACACCTCGTTCGATCAGAAGCTCGACAGCGTGAAGTACAAGGGTGGCAAGGTGACCGTCACCGCCACCGTGACCAACACCGGCGATAAGGCCGGCAAGGACGTGGTCGAGGTCTACTACAACCCGCCGTACACCGACGGCGGCATCGAGAAGGCGTCCAAGAACCTGGCCGGCTTCGAGAAGACCAAGGAACTGCAGCCGGGCGAGTCCCAGAAGGTCACCGTCAAGTTCGATGACGACGACATGGCGTCCTACGACTACAAGGGCGCGAAGGCGTACGTGCTGGAGAAGGGCGATTACGACATCTCCATCCAGTCCGATTCGCACCACGTGATCGATCACAAGGCGATCACCGTGAAGGACACCGTCACCTACGATTCCGATTCGAACACCCACAATGGCGACAAGACCGTGGCCACGAACCAGTTCGATGATGTGGCGGGCGATGTGACGTACCTGTCCCGCGCCGACCACTTCGCGAACTGCAAGGAGGCCACCGCCGCCCCGACCAACTTCAAGATGTCCGACAAGGCCAAGGAAACCTTCTACAACAACTCGAACTACGATCCGAAGAAGTTCGACAAGGATTCCGACAAGATGCCGACCACCGGTGCCAAGAACGGTCTGAAGCTGTCCGATATGTACGGCAAGGACTATGACGACGCCGATTGGGACAAGCTGCTCGACCAGCTCACCTTCGACGATATGGACAACCTCATCGCCAATGGTGGCTATGGCACCCAGGCTGTGAAGTCCGTCGGCAAGATCCAGCTGACCGATGCGGACGGCCCGGCATCGCTGAATAACAACTTCACCGGCGTTGGTTCCATCGGCTTCCCGGCTTCCACGGCATTCGCCTGCACTTGGAACAAGGATCTCGCCAAGCAGTTCGGTGAGATGATCGGCGACATGGCCCACGACATGCACGTGGCTGGCTGGTACGCACCGGCCATGAACATCCACCGCAACGCGTTCTCCGGCCGTACCTTCGAGTACTTCTCCGAGGATTCGCTGCTCTCCGGCGTGATGGCATCCAGCGAGATCTCCGGTGCCAAGTCCAAGGGCGTGTACTCCTTCATGAAGCACTTCGCTCTGAATGACCAGGAGACCAAGCGTACGGAAATGCTGTGCACGTGGACGAACGAGCAGGCCATGCGTGAGATCTATCTGAAGCCGTTCGAGATGAGCGTGAAGGAAGGCGGCGCCCAGGCCGTGATGAGCTCCTTCAACTACATCGGCAACACCTATGCCGGCGCCGACAGCGCGCTGCTGCAGACCGTGCTGCGCGGCGAGTGGGGCTTCAAGGGCTTCGTCCTGACCGACTACTTCGGCGGCTACGGCTACCAGAACGCCGATCAGGAAGTGCGTGCGGGCAACGATTCGATGCTTGCCACCACCAAGATCACCAACCACATCACCGATAAGTCCGCCACTTCCGTGAAGGCCATGCGTCAGGCCGCGCACAACATCCTGTACACGGCCGCCAACAGCTGGCAGTACGCGAATGGCGAGCCGAAGGTCGCCACCCCGATCTGGAAGACCGCCATGTACGTGGCTTGGGGCGTGGTTGCGGTGCTCGTGATCGGTCTGGAGTTCCTGACCATCAAGCGCTACCTGAGCCGCAAGAAGGCCGTCGCCACGATTGAGCCGGCTGCAGAGCCCGCTCAGGCCGAGTGATTGGCTGATAACTGAAAACCAATAATTGAATACCAAGCCGGGAGTCTCCGTGGAACATGGAGCCTCCCGGCTTTTGTATCTCATTGCCTTCGTTCGGATCCGTGTGCTGCTTTTTCTTGGCGCTGTATTTCCTGATATTGCATTGGTGCGGTTGTCAGGCTATGGATCTCATATCGCGTTCATAGCGCAGATGGCTGCATTGTTCGCGTCTTCGCTTCATCCGCATTTGGCTTTGCGATTCCGACACGCCGTGTGTTGTTGTTTTCGCGTTCACCTGGCCGTGGTTTTAGCGTCCTATGATGGTGTCATCGACGGTTTCAGGTCGCGTTTGGCTCGTTTTCGACACGCCGATAGAACGTTGGATTTCCAACGGTTTCACGCTTCGTCATGCCCGTCGGGTTGCGCGTT
>ERZ773185.2326-NODE-2326-length-12474-cov-3.536678_pt1 | contig 12474 bp, 16 predicted proteins | sample MGYA00580531_ERZ773185 | MGnify/ENA primary metagenome ERZ773185 (study PRJEB29015, sample SAMEA2737799) | human gut metagenome | biome: human gut; feature: human-associated habitat; material: faeces | place: China | collected 2012 ...
CGCTGAATTCACCACCGTCCTATGAGGGCGGCGTACTCTTCTGATGGCTTATAGAATTACTCATGAATTTTCCTCCTCATCATTTCATACAGAAAAGTCTTCTTAACCCGTCTATCTATCTTCTGAGTTTGATATTACCATATACTTTTCTAACAATATCTTCCTCTTTGCCTCTTTTCTCGAAAACACGCTGCCTATCATCTACTTCTAGCATAACCCATTCATTTCCATCCTTAAAACAGCTAAGCGTTTCAATTCTATTTGCTGGCTTGCCGAGAGAAACTCCTATAGCTTCTAAATCAAAATCTTTTGTTGCTTCTAACAATTCATTAAATGTCATTATTATGCCCTCGCATATTTATCCAATTTTTTATTCATATACTCACAAGCCTCAGACTCTGAGCTAAATTTCTTCGCACCTCTTTTCTGTCCTCTTTCGCTGTAATAAACTTTCCATGCTGAGTCGCTTTTTATCAAACAAAATGCTTCATTAGGGAATCCTCCCACTAGCAGCGAATACATATTTTGTGGGACATCATTTTGAATTAAAATTTTCTCTAGTTCATTTACTGTCATGAATTTTATATCCTCCTTAAATGCCATTTATTTATAAGATCTTCTATCAGGGATCAATTCGGCAATCATTTTAGTCCATAGTGTTTTTAGCTCGTCTTCTGATATGATTCTAAACACTTTTTCATGAGTAAAGTAATCTAATCTCCGGAATCGTATTTCGCAACACTCTGTTATAGAGATTCCCTTGGTGTAAACGCCTCGTTCAAGTTGTTCCATGCCATAATTATTAGCAAATTCTTTATCTCCAGACATAATTGCTACAATATCATTTTCAATAGAATATGAAGCAATCCCACACCACTGGCCATGCCATTTCACTGAAAATCCCGGTTCAAATATCTCATCGACTTCAGCAATATCAATAATTTTTTCATATACCAAAAGTCCATCCGGTTTTTCTTTTTTTTTGGAAACCTTCTACATAATCGTATCGCCAGATTCTCGTTGGTTGTTTTACTAAAGAAATATTAAAAAACTGACTTCTATATTTTGCTATCATATATATTTTTCACCCCTTATTTGCATAAAACAAATTTTTTATAATCTTCATCAAACTTAGCCACAGCAGTCTCTAGTCCATCTGGAGAAAACTCCTTTGACATTCTCTCATGCCTGAAGATGTTATCTAAAAAGCATATCATTCCATCGATGTCACAATGCGTCAATACTTATTCAATAATGCCATGTTCCAATAAATAAAACTTTTCGATTTTCAAAATCTTCTCATACAATGCTTCCGTCATTTCATCTTCGGAACCTTGTTTAATAATGATTATTCCGCCTCGTTTTTCTGTAGTATATATATACCACATTCCTTCTTCCTCGTATATGCCTAATACTGAAGGAGCGTCTACTTTCTTTCCGCAAATAATTTCTCGATATGGACTTATTATATGTTCTTCATTATTCAGCTTATTCTTTAATTCCTTAAATGTCATACTTTCTAATCCTCCTCAAAAACACCTATTCGCTTAAAACCTACAACTCTCATCGGTATCCATTCTTGATTTGCTCCACCTTCTGACAGTTATTCCGAATATTTTTCCAATTTAGAAACATCTCTGTCAGCTTCTTTTAGAGCCTTCATCATATCTTCTCCAGATGTTTCCATCGATGTCAAATAATAAGAATTATCTCGAATTTGTTTGACGAATAAAGCCTGCATTTTTCATATAACAATATTGTCCATCTTTCCATTTATTGTCTATTTTTTCAGATGCAACAACAACAAGTCCAAAGCGTGGATGTTTTTGAATATATTCAATATAAAATGAATCACTATTTTCTAAAACGTATAACTTAGTACCATATTCATCAAATACAATTACATTATCATCTTTATCTTTCCGTACCATAATCAAAACCATAGATTCATCATTAACCACTGATTCTGCACTATAATCTGTTATTTTTACTTTTTCTCCATTATCTAATAACCATTCTACATGCTTTTCAACTATTTCACATGATACAATCATTCTTCAATCCTCCTTGAATCAATTAATTTTATATAGTCCATTCTGTCTCTACTGAGTTTGGTATCGTCCTTATCAGGGAAAATCCCTCTATGATTGAAAAAGGTTTTTGGGTTTGTAAATCCGTTTGCCTCAGCCAGGCGGAGCAAATATGAATACAACAATTCTTCTTTATACATCTTTGGAATGTTAAGCAATCTCATTTTAATAACCTCACATTTTTAATACAAGTAGTATATGTCAGAAAATTGACGCTCACCAAGCTCTCAGGATCCACGGTTCTGATATCAACATTCTTCAATACGCATAAAAATAGACCTCCAGAATTTCCTTTTCTGAAGGTCTAGGTAAAAGTTCTATGCGTTTTCAAATTTTTTAGTCATTTTCTTACAGAAAATATTATTTAATTCAACTGTAGTTTCTTCTCAATTGATTTAATATCTGCAGGTATTTTCTTCCTCGTGGTCAAAAATACATTTCTATTTCTTAAATCAACTCCTATTACCACCAGTGCATTATCATATTCTCCAACAATCGTAATTATATCCACATTACGATTGTTATAATTGTTTATCATTTCAGATAAACTTACATCTGCATTTAGCCGGACGCTAGTAGACCCTTCATCTGATCGATTCTGTAAATCTTTGTAATGTATATAATCTACAACTAGACCTTCCATGTTCTTTGTTGCGTAAATCCATTTCACAGCTTCTAAATCACATGTTATTAGGTCTAAGGTATAGCATCTTGTAATATTGGTAACATTACTTATTTCTTTAATAAACGATATATTATTCCTGTGAGTCGAATGACATTGTAAAGTTTAGGAATGACTAAAAGCTGCTGAAAACGATAATTGTTTCATTCAGCAACTTTTTAATTATGAATTTTTATAAAAACTATTCTTTTAAACTATAACAGTCCGAGAATTTTTTCTAATTCTGAGATATCTGCTAGTTTTCTTTTTCGAAGAGTAATAAAAATTTGATTGTTTTGTAAATTTACACCAACTAATACAGGTTTATCTTTGTATTCAAATTGCACTGTTATTGTTTCAATATATGAAATTATTAAATATTTCTGGATTTCTTCTAAACTTACATCAGAAAGATATTCTTTGCTTGTATTACCTTCGACATCTCTTTCTGAATAGTCATTTAACGAAATAGTTTTAATTCCTAATATCTTCATTTGGGCAATATTATAAATCCACTGTACTAATTCATTTCTTGAATATGTGCTCTTATAATAATAGCCAATATGTTTAAGATTTTCATTTCTTTTAACTAATTCCATTTATTTCACCTCGTCCCATGGATAATGGATTATGATTTGCTCTCCATATTTATCATACATTTTACTATCAAATTGATCGTATGATTTTATCGAGTCATTATCACACTCTTTATTAAACTTAATATACACATCGAACTTCTCATCCTTTGCACTTGCAAGTTCACCAATATGATCTTCCAAAGCCGCTTGCGTACATTTAGGAGCTGATGATCCATCTGCGACCGTTATTTCATGTGTAAGATTACCATTATCTCCTACAAACGTATGGTTATCAGATATATTCTGCTCACCTGCATGAACCTGTCTCGATTTCATATTATCTATAGGTTCTCTATTTTCACCTATAGTAATATCAGCATTTTTCAATTCGCCTTCTACACTTCCAGCATGATTGTCAATTGTAGATCTATCTACATGAACACACTCTCCGGATTGAGCTTCAGCGCCTGCGAATGAGTCTCTACTAACGTCACCTACTCTCAATGCAAGTGTTTCAGAAGCAAGTGAACCTAGTTTATCGTTATCCCCTTCAAAGTTTGATCTATTAAATGATATCTGACTATCTGGATGATCTTTATTATATGCATCAACTGTTGAATCTATTCTGTCGAAACAATCTGACCAGTCTTCCTTACTATTCAAATCTGCAACACCCGAGCTACTCTTTGAATGCGCCATGCACTCAGCTGCCATTTTATCTACTTGTTCGTCAGAATAACCCGCATCTTTATATTGATCCCTATTGGACAAAACATTAATTGCAGAATTCAGCGAGTGGTTTTCCCTAACTTCATTGAAATTAGAATTTGTTTCAGGATGAATAACATAATTGCCATCACCGTCCTTTTCATACATTTTCTTTCCATTTTCATCTTTCATCTGTTTGCCGTCTTCCCCTATTGCCGGAGTTAAGGCATACCCATTGCCACTCATACCTGTATCATGACTTAATGCAGCTCCTTCTAGAGTTTTCTTATCAATGTCGCTACTAAACGAAACTCTATCTTCACCTGCATTGTTACCTAGATTACCATTTTCAACAGCTCCTTTTATCGCATCTCCAGCTTCAAGAGACTTATCCGCCACCATTTCAACATGGTCTTCTTTATGATCAGTAAAGGCACGTCCCATCTCATTATTACGTGCAAGTTCTCCCGCCTGATCATAATATGAGCTAGTTATATCTCTTACTTTATCAGCCGTTTCAGGATTTTCGCTTTCATACCTGCCTTTTTCTACGTTATCAGTATCTTCTACATCCTCTGGATTCTCTGCGTCTGACTCGTATTTGCGATATGATTCCTGAACGTTATCTGGAAGTTCTGAAAGTTTAACTTCTTGAACGTTTGATTCATCTACTGTTGATATATCCGAAAGTGAATCATCTATCTCATCATTACCTGGAGTTTCTTCTGTAGACCTTTCCATATCAACAGCATTCTGTTCTGGTTCATTTAATCGAGAACGATTGTCTGTTTCTTTATTCGATACATCTCCTTGATGTAAGTCATTACCTAATACCGATGGCTCTGTCATATTCGGCTCACTACCATTTTCCTCAACACGCTGGTCGAGTTCCTTCTGGTCATGATATTCATCCTGGCTCATATCACGGATTTCTGCTTCATATGCCTCTTTAGCATTAACAGCCTGATTTACATCGTTAATACTGAAACCATTGTTTTCTACTTTATTATAGATATGATTTTTTACATTTTCAAGCGGTTCAGAAGGCTCGTCTTCAATTATACTGTTACTGTCCAAGTGTGATGATATGTCATCCTGAACTTTTGTATCTTCTTCTAGGAACAATGAATTCTTCTTCATTGGAAGATACTTCTAAGAAATCTAAAATAGCAAAAAAGAAACGTCCTGATGCAAATCTGCTTAAACAGAACTTATTAAATGTATATCACCAGCAATAAAAAAGAGGTTCTACACTTAGATGTGTAGTTCCTCTTTTTTCGCTTTATTGTAAATCTCGTAATCTTACTTTGATGTAAAACGAGATTTAGAGTTGTTTAACGAGATTTGGAGTTGTGTGTTAACAAAATCAACGAACGGAACAAATCAACGGGAAAATCACAACTACTCATCTTTTGTATTCATCATATGGTAAAGTTCAGTTGTTTCCGCCCATTCGTTGTTGAAAGGCAGAATTGTTTTCCCATTGTAAATAAGCCCATGACCCGGCTGGCTGTTTGTAATATACACAAGCTGCGAATCAGGAATCTGGAGCAGATCTCCAAGATTGGTTCTGTCCAATTTTGGAAGAGACTGCATGATGATGAATGATGTATTGTTGATGATGTTACGAGAATCTGCAGTTCTAAGTAAATCTTCAGTATTCTGCATAATACCAGTTGGCACACCCCACCATTTACGGGCTCTTTTCCATACCTGCATAAGGAATTTTGCAGCAGAATCCGATTGCAGAAGCAAATAAAATTCATCAATGTAAATCCATGTCCAAATTCCTTTCTTTCTGTTTTCAATCATTTTGTTCCAGATATCGTTCAGACATACATGAAGACCGAGGTCTTTCATACCAGTACCAAGGTTCTTAATGTTATAGACTACAAACGCACTGTTTGTTTCTACATTTGAACGGTGTGCAAATGTTGCAAAGGAACCGGTCGCGTATACTTCGATAATGTTTGCTATCGTTCTGGCTTCTGGTTCTGGCTGTCTAAGCAACTCATTATACAGGTTATTCAGCGTCGGCATTGCTGCCTTATCACAGGAGATATCTGATCCGGACTGCTTTAACTGATTCATGTGGTTCAGATAGTTCCTGTAAATTGTATTAACGCAACGACCAACGATTGATTTTGCCTGCGGGTCGAGCGATCTTCCCTGTCCCAGCATGATTTCAATCATTGAAACAATGTAGTCAAGCTTCATAGAAACAGGATCAGATTCACCATCGTAATCAATATCCATGTCGAGCGGATTTACGTAGGTCTTAGAACCTGGTGAAAGATCTACAATCTCTCCATGCATCGCCCTAGCAAGTCCCGTGTACTCTGCCTCTGGGTCAATTACATATACCTGGTTCTTAGACGAACGAAGCAGTACGGAAACCATCTCCGCTTTTGCTGTGAATGACTTTCCGGCTCCTGATTCACCAAAGATAAGACCGTTGTAGTTACGACCGGACAATCTTGAATAAAGAATTAGGTTATTCGACGTTTGATTTAATCCGTAATAGATACCCTCCTTCTGGTAGAGTTCTAATGATGTATACGGAATAAAAATTGATGCCGATTCTGTCGTATACAGACGCTGTGTTGAGATTTCTCTCAAGCAAAGCGGAAGCGTTGAATTTAATCCCTGTTCCTGTTGGAAATCCAATGTCTTGATTGGACAAAGATGCTTGTTCGCTACCGACGTAATCATCTTTGTGTTTTCTTCCAGTTCTTCTTTCGTATTTGCAAAAATGCATACGCTGAAAGAAATATAATACAGCTTTTGGTCACGACCGATTACGTCATCAAGAAGGTCTCTTGTCTGCTTTTGCGATAGAGCAAGGTCCGGAGAAATCAGGTCAAATGTGTATCCATTTTGGGCTGCTTTCTTCTGATTTGCTGCAATCTGCGCATTTACAGCGGTCATGTGGTCTTTGATCATTCTCATTGCCTTTGCAGTATCAATCGGCTGATGATTGATGGATACAATCATACTGCAGTTGATGTCTGAAAGGTCAGAGATGAATTCGGTAGATAAAATTGTAGGAACTGATTCAAGATATAATGCACGACCATAAGTTTCCCCGAGCGTAAAATAACTTGGCTTGAATTCCATTCCGGCTGGGCCAATGACATCCTTTGATGTGATTCCTGCTTTCGATAGCAGATCATAATTAAAATAAGGAGTTTTTCCGTCTTCTTTATACGCATTATAGAAGACAGACTGCCCATCCTGGTTGTATACGCTGAACAGAAGCTCTAGTCTTTCATCGATTTTCTGAGGCTTGACGGAAACATCTGGGGAAATTCTCTTGATTCCTTTTTCGATTTCCTTATCAATGCTGTCAAGGGTCGTCATTGCATGAGCAACATCGTCATCTTCTACATTTACAACGAGATACTTGCTTTGCGCTAAGGAACGGTTTCCTTCTGTCAGTTTGTCGAGAAGCATACCATTCATTTCCTGTCGGTATTTATTCAAGTCATCTCTTTGAAGACGAAAACGAATATCCTCGAGCGATGCTCTTCTATCTGCTGCATGGTTCTGAATTACGATTTGAAACCTAGTGTTTGAAGAGAACGAATTGAGAAAATTCCCGTATGCGCGGAAGATTGCTACCTGATCCGCGTCTGGAGCAATCTTAAAGTTGATGTCTTCTAGATTATAAGCTCTGGTAAATTGTCCTGGTCTTGTTTCAATTGTCCCATGGTGTTTGTAAAGCATTGTATAGGGGATGCTTTCCTGTACTGTCTTTGGAATAATACGGTGGGTGCTTTTCTTTTTTTTACCTGTTCCAAACAGGCTGTCAAATAATCCCATTTCGTTCCCTCCTTATATTGCAGCCTTATATTCTTCTAAGTCTGCTTTTCTTTTCTTCGCTGCTTGTTTTGTCAATTTTGGTGGCTTCTTGTTTTTCTGATCCGAAACGATTTTTGATTTTTCGGGATCCAGATATGCATATCTGTTTACTGTCTTGTATCTTCTTTTTGCCGGAGCGATATACATCGGCAATACACACTTAAGCAGAAATACGTCCAGATACAACCCGTAAAATTTCACATATCCACAAGCGATTGGTGGAGCCATAGCAATTACGACAATTGTTAATGCTAGTGAAATATCCATTTCCAAAGTCTTTAGCAATAAAAAGGTAAGAGGGATACCATATGTCGAAGCAACGCCGAGACATACGAGCTGTCTTGCATCAAAAATTCCAATCAGCTTTGGACTGAAATCTCTGATATCTTTTGACATTTCTATTTCAATCATTCTTTCTTCCTCCCTCTTTATTAAGATCCAACAACTTCATCTGCAATACCACCTGTCTGCATCATCGCCATTGCACAGACTACGTTTGACAATAGCATCATAATGGCATCCATGACACCTGGAGCTCCAATGTCTGCAGCGCCTTCTCGCTTATCTTCCAAATTAGCTGTATTAATATTGTCATTGTTGAGAATTCTTTTATAAAAGTACATCGACAAGCAATAACCGATCCAGGCAACTAAGAAATAAATAGCAATCTTTAGGAAACACGCCAGGTATTTCTTTAAAAAACGCACTCCCGAACCTCTTGCTCCTTCAAAGGAAATTGTTGCAACAGCCATTGGAGCTAATATCTGCCTTATCTTTAATTCAAAGATTGCTGAATACATTAAAAATAAAGCAACAAGCATTGGCAGATATGCGATATACATAAACATATCGAGGTACTTAACCATATTCTGTTCTGGAAGGTAATTCGTTCCAGTTTCTCCTGCCCCTTTTTCGCTATGTACAGATCCAAGATATTCAAATCCCGGGATATTTTTCAGGATCGCAATCATTTTCTTTTCGTTATCTCCAGTAAAGTCAATCCCGGAAGGATACTTAGCTGAAAGCTCTGCTTGTTGAGACTCGGACACTTTCGTTACAACAAGATTCCCGAGATCATATAATGAACTCATAACTGTTGAAATTGATGTGACCATCAGCACAGCGATTGCAGTACTTGCAAAAATTCTAAACCAGTAGATCATATCCACATCTACTTCTCCACGAGAACCTTCTTTAATGATCCCAATAATCATAAACAAGACAACAAACATGTGAGCAATGCCTGTAATTAAGCTTTGGACTCCAGATGCGGCACTGTATTCTCCTGGAGCTGCAAATTCTGTTAATACACTATAACCTTCTGTCATTTTATCAAAAATAGTGACGCCAAAACCACTTAAGAAGTTTTGCCATTTGTCAATCCATTCCTGGTCGTTTACTGTTGCAGCACTTACTTCTGGCATCACATAGATCGTTATTACTGCCACAACCATGATGATAAGCAGTAAGATCCATCCATATTTTTTTAAAAACGAGGGAAGACTAAATTTCTTATTTTCATTCATCTTATCTTCTGCTACTAGAAACATACACAAAAGCGTGCATGCTAGATGATTCGCTGCAGTCTCGCGACCTGCAGTTACTGCTTCAATGTGCATGCTTTGGCGATTGTAAACAATACGCTACTCGCAGGTTCGTGTACACTCCACAGTCGTAAATTCCCGACTAAGCCATCGGTACATGCCTGTAAATTCCTTCCTATTGATTAGATACAGGTCTCATCTTAATAGCTTTTCCTTTCCTAATATTTTATGTTCTGCTACTTGGTTTTCGTAGACTTCTACCATTGCTCAATCTTTACCATCAGGGTTCTATCCCATAGTTAACAAGACTGTTTCAACTTGTACTGGCTTATCTTTCCTAAGATTTCAGCGGTTTTAAGTCACCAGCTAATACTCTGGATTTTGAGTATCTTCGAGCACATTGACTCGCATTTGATTATGTTCTTAGTTGCTTAGCAATCCCTCCTTTTACTGAAAAAAGCCCCATCTCCACGGGGGAGATGGAGACCTTCTCTTTGTGTGATATATTTTCTATATCGTGTTTTTCGCCTATCAGCTTATTTTCGTTAAGCTCCTGAAGTATCAACCCATTCGGCAAATGGGATAAGCGCAAGTACAATTCTTAAAAGAATCAATACAAGACCAGTTGCAATAAACATTGCTGCCTTCTGCTGACCCGGAGCATCTTCCTGAGCGTGAGAGATTACAAGCTTTACAAATCCAACAATAACAAAAAGGATACCAAGAACGTTCGTAATCAAGTAAACTACACTTAAGATTCCTGTGATTACTTCTTCGGTAGGTCCACCTGCAAACACTAACGGAGATGCAGTTGCAATTGCTCCAGCTAACATTACAGCGTTAGTTGCAAGAGCTGCAGAGTTTTTTACTTTAGCTGCTTTATCAGCAATCTTCATTCCTAATGCATTCATTTTAGCATTTCCTCCTTCCTCTGAGCATTTCTAAATTCCGCGCGGGAACGCACATAAGATATATGTCAGAAAACCGCTCAGATCGCAGAGTTCCCGCAGCGAAATTCAGCATCTGTTCTCAAAGGGTTTTATATCTTTTACAAATACCTGTATTCAGGTAACGTATCATTGACACATAATCGTCCCGCAACAGCTTTTCAGCTGTCTTTATATATATGTCTTATTTTTTAAAGCCACAACTGAAATCATTTTTTTGGCTATATTCTAGTTCTGACAGAAATCAGCATAACTTACCTATATGAAAGAATCAAAAATATCAATGAAACAGTGTTTTGGGTTTTAACAGCAAAAAACCAGCCGCATAACGGCTGACTTTTAAATAAAAAGGGGTCCGGCATCGCTCCCTCGTCCCTAAGAAAGTAATACACTTCGTATGAAATCGCTGGACGTAATTCCTGAATACCTGCAGCTATATCCCTGTCTATATGACAGGGTAATCCTGCCATGAATCTAAGGAATCCCATGGCTTCAGCCGTGGGAGGAAGTCAATCTTTAATATACCAAATACATACAACCTGATTTTCATCATTGTTGAAGAAAGACCAATAATCATGCCCGTTTACATAAACGAAATGTCCATAGACACAGACTCCACATCGCTCCTCATTGTTCTTAAGAAAGTCTTTTAATTTTGGTCGTTCCCCTCTTTTGAAATATACCTTCTTTCGAATCGGTAAAACCCCTCGGATGAATCTGTTCATATTATCGAGTGTTAGCCACCCATCGTTCCTAAGACCTGGAGGCAGTGGCAAATCAAAATCTTTTTTCGTTACATCTTCATATGCGCAGCCTGTTCCTACATAGGAACATGGCATCCCATTGTATTTTGCGTCCGGTTCGTATCTCATCTCTATCATCCTCTCTTTAAAAAACCGCTGCCACTTATTAGGTAGCAACGGCACAGGTTTTTGGCTTATCTATCGCCAGGACCTCCGTCCATTCTCTTTGACGTATCTTTGTTTGCATCAGCGATATCTTTTTTGATGCCATCTCTAGCTTCACCGAGGGTTTTTCCTGCTTCTGTTGCCTTTTTGATTTCATCAAGGATATCTTTAGCGCGCGGGCTCTTGATTTTCTCCAGATTCCTTTCTGCAGATTGAGCACGTTTTTTCGCTACACCAGCTCTAAATGCTTCAATTCCTTTTTGAGCGCCAGCCCAAGCTTTAACAAATGCGATTTTTAAGCTTGCTTTTTTGTCAATAAGGCTTTCTTTGCGCTGCATCTGCTTTCTTGCTTTTTCCAGTTCTGCCTCGATTGTCTCAGGCGTTTTTGGCGTTCCAAAATAATCTTTCAGCGGATTTCCCTTCGCTGCATCAAGAATTGTCTGGAATCCCATCTTCATGCGCTGAGAACGGCTGTATTCGCCGGCATTAATAGAAGCTTCTTTAGCTTCGAACTTTTTATGAAGGCTTTCCTTCAAAATCTCCGCCTGGCTCTTTACGGATTCGACAGATTTAGCAGCTTTAGCATCAATTCCTGCATTTTTTGATTCTGCTCTGTTTTCAAACTTTTCAGACGCTTCGATAGCGTTGATCCAGGCATCAATTCTTGCTGTATCTCGGACTGCCGTCTTATCAAGGTCTTCTGATAATTTTTGAGCGGCCTTTTCCTGCTCTTCGTGATAAACCGCATCTACCTTGTTATGCTCTGCAAGAACTGCGGCAGTAAGAGTTCTCGGGTTTCCATTCCTGTCGTGTAAGAACTTTTCAGTTACTTTGTTTACTCTGTTACCGAGGATCTTCGTTCCTTTTTCAAAGTTTTCTCTTGATTTGTCTACGAATTGACGGAATGGATCTGGACGGCCATCTTCTCTATCCATCTGGATCAGCTTCTTTTCAAGCTCTGTTACCTTGTCATTATAGCCTTTCCACTGCTCAAAAATTCCGTCTAAGACTTCTTTATCTGCTCCAGCTTTTACAGCCTCGTGGAGAGCTCCATCTAAAGATTTGAGTCCTTCTTTTGCATTCTTAAGGTCTATCTTTGTAGCTTCCCATTCGGCACGAGTCTTTTTAATATCATCAGCAGTAGTTCTATCGAGATCTTCATCCGGGATATCAAAAT
>ERZ773185.2329-NODE-2329-length-12457-cov-5.038462_pt1 | contig 12457 bp, 10 predicted proteins | sample MGYA00580531_ERZ773185 | MGnify/ENA primary metagenome ERZ773185 (study PRJEB29015, sample SAMEA2737799) | human gut metagenome | biome: human gut; feature: human-associated habitat; material: faeces | place: China | collected 2012 ...
GGCACAGCACCCACAAGTTTCTTACAATTGCTAAATATTTTGTCACCTTCTGAACATGCTGTTGTCACAAACTTATCGCTGGCATAGATTGTGGCGAGGTTTACACAATTACTGAACATATAGCTCATATAAGCCACGTTCTGCGTATCGAAATTAGAGAGATCGAGGGAAGTGAGGTTGCCACAACCACTGAACATACAATGCATATATGTCACATTCGCTGTGTTAAAGTTAGAAACATCAAGTGAAGTGAAGTTGCCACAACCGCTGAACATAAAACTCATATTTATCACATTCGCTGTGTTGAAATTAGATACATCAGGGGAAGTAAGGATGGTACAACTACCGAACATATAAGCCATATCTGTCACGTTCCGTGTATCAAACTTAGAGACATTGAGGGAGGTAAGGCTACTGCATCTACAAAATATATAAGCCATATCTGTCACGTTCCGTGTATCAAACTTAGATACATTGAGGGAGGTAAGGCTTGTGCAATTATAGAACATTTCTCTCATACTCGTTACTTTCTCTGTATTGAATTTAGAGACATCAATAGAGGTGAGGTTGGTACATCCACTGAACATACCATACATATTCGTCACATTCTGTGTTCTAAACTTAGAGACATCAAGTGAAGTAAGACTATTACATCCATAGAACATAGCAAGCATATCAGTCACATTCGCTGTGTTAAAGTTAGAAACATTAAGCGAGGTGAGATTGCTACACCCTCCGAACATTCCTCTCATATTCGTTACTTTCTCTGTATTGAATTTAGAGACATCAATAGAAGTGAGGCTACTACAAGTATTAAACATTGCCCACATACTCGTCACATTCTGTGTATCAAACTTAGATACATCGAGTGAGGTGAGACTATTACAACCATAGAACATAGCATACATATCCGTCACATTCTGTGTATTAAACTTAGAAACATCGAGTGAGGTGAGACTATTACAGTTAGCGAACATGGCTCCCATACTCGTCACGTTCTGTGTATTAAACTTAGAAACATCAAGTGAGGTGAGACTGATACAACTACTAAACATGGCTCTCATGCTCGTCACTTTCTCTGTGTTAAAATATTCGAGGCCCTCGATAGTTGTTAAATCTTTGCTTGCAAAGAACCAGGCATAACAACTCGTTGGGCGAGCATTAGCAAAAGAAGGATCGAAGATAACTTTCTTAATGTTGTTTTTGTTATACTCATTACCATCACCATCATAACCACCATCATACCAAGCGGGAAAAGTCTCACCCTCATTCAGCGAGAACGCTCCTGCGGGTTTATGTGCATCGTGCTTGAAAATCAGCGTGCCAGCTGCGTTGTCTAATACGACATACGACTCTACGGTCTGAGCAAACACATTACTACCCCATACGGGTAGACAGATCGCAATTGCAAACAAAAAGCGAACAATTCGGGGGTAAAATTTTGTTTTCATAATTATTGGATTTTATATTAATAGTTTTGTATTGTATTTTTCTGTTGCAAATAAAGTAAAGTTATTAGTGTCCCCCGATTTTAATGGGACACTAATGAAACGAACAAGACAGCACCCTCTACTTCACGAGCACCTTTGTCGTTATGTTGCCACGCTTCACGATGTTTATGCCCTTTTGTGGAGCGTTCAAATGGCGACCATTTACGTCGTAGTACTCTGCAGCAATATTCTCCGTTGCCGAAACTGCATCAATACCACTTGCTGCCTTATACGTGAAATAGCCCGTGGTATAGTTTGCCATCTCCTTACCCACCTTGTTTTCATCATAAGGCACAGCACCCACAAGTTTCTCACAACCACTAAACATCCTTTCATAGTCTGAACAAGCAGTAGTCACAAACTTATCGCTTGCATAGATTGTAGTGAGGATATTACAAGATATCGTATCTATTATTAGTTGATTATCAGTGTTATACGCTCTAAATGGTAGAAAAGTGACCGTATGGATTCTGATTAGATACGAAAAGGTGAAGATTTAACGTATTTAACTTTCAATTCACATCAGGAATCACGAAATAATGGTTGGGAGGGGCGTTTTAAACCGACCCCATAATGTGGTGAATAGAAGTTATATGACGAAATTTATGAAGGGGTATGGTTGAAACGACTACCTTAAAGAATATGATTGCCAATCATCCCTTTTTATTCTATAAGAACCAATAGAAATGTAGCCTATCATACTGTTTTATCACATTTTTATACTTCTTAAACGCAGTTTTTCCATTGTTTATGCTGTATTTTGAGATAAAAACGCTATCTTTGCGATGTAAAATGTGATACTAATATCAAAAATAGTACTCTAACATGATATTTGAACGTAAGAAATATTTGGATGAACTTATCGCAGGACGTGGGAATGGACTTGTGAAGATTATAACAGGTGTCAGACGATGTGGAAAGTCTTTCCTGCTGTTTGACATCTGGCATAACTGGCTGTTGGAACATGGGGTGACTGATAATCACATCATTGAGATACAACTTGATGATTTCCGAAACAGGCGGTTGAGGAAGCCTGATACCTTGCTCGACTATATAGATTCAAAGGTTATGGATGATGGCAAACCTTATTATATAGTCTTGGACGAGGTACAGTTGGTAGAAGAATTTGTGGAGGTTATTCTTAGCTTGACACACATGAGGAATGTAGATGTGTATGTGTCGGGCTCAAACTCTCGTTTCCTGTCAAGTGATGTTGTAACTGAGTTCCGAGGTAGAGGTGACGAGATACGCATCTGGCCTCTCACCTTTGACGAATACTTTAGTGGTATTGGTGGAGATATACGCAAAGCTTGGTTGGATTACTATACTTTTGGAGGACTGCCACAGGTGGCTTTGCTTGAAACGGAAGAAAAGAAAACAGACTATTTGCGTGGTTTGTATGAAACTACCTATCTGCGTGACGTAATTGAGCGCAACCATCTGCGTAATCCTGAAGGAATGAAGGAATTGGTGCGTGTAATAGCCTCAGGCATTGGTTCGTCAACCAATCCAACGAGAATAGCCAATACCTTTCAATCTGCACAAGGGGTAACCATAAAAAGAGACACTATAAAACAATATATTGACTATCTGAAAGATTCTTTCTTGATAGAAGAAGCCTTACGCTATGATGTGAAAGGCAGAAAATATATTGGTACCGAGACGAAATACTACTTCGCAGACATCGGTATTCGTGCAGCCATTCTAAACTACCGCCAACAAGAGGAAACGCACATTATGGAAAACATTATCTATAATGAACTTCGTAGTCGTGGATATAATGTGGATGTAGGATTGGTTGAACTTGGCGGCAAGGATAAGAACGGCAAGTTTGTCAGAAGGCAGTTGGAAGTTGACTTTGTGGTGAACCGTCCTCCATACAGAGTGTATATCCAGTCGGCTTTTCACATGCCTACGCCAGAAAAGGAACAGCAAGAACGTCGCCCATTATTGTCAATCAATGACCACTTTCGTAAGATTGTCATTGTTGGTGATGACATTCATCGCAAGGAGGACGAACTTGGTGTGTTGACTGTCGGACTGTTGGATTTCTTGACAGACAAGAACTTGTTGGAGCAAGGATAATCATTTTATTATATAATTATGCATAGATCCAAGAACTCTTTCCTTGAATGGCTTGTCTACTCGCTTATATTCTTCTTCCTGTACGATATCATCTGGATATTGGTAGACCTGCCCGACTTCCTACAGTCGATAAGCGGATTGTATCCTGAGCTGCTTGTCGACTTTGCACTCTGCGGTTTGTTCTCGCTTTCTAGTTTGTATCTCAACCGATGGCTGTTCAGACAGCGGCGCTTTTGGCGCGAAGGGCAGGGCCACCGTGTGTTCGTGCTGAACGGACTGGTGGTGTTAGGCTTCAATCTGCTTATTGCTGGTGGCTGCGAACTGCTGCTGAGCCTTGTAGCACCTAAGCTTATGATGCAGGATATATGGGGAACGTCTTTCCTATTCGGACTGATAGCGAGTCTTGTAGCACTCATCCATCTTTCGATGCACTTCTCCGACATGATTGTTCTGAAAGGCAAGGAGAACCTCGCCTTACAGAAGCGATACTTAATGATGCAATTAGACCCACATTTCGTGTTCAACAGTCTTAGCTCGCTTGCCGGAATGATAGGGGAGGACCCGAAGATGGCTGAGGACTATGTCGTGAAACTCTCACATATCTACCGCTACATACTTCAGCATATCGACAAGGAGTATATAACCCTTGCCGACGGCATCGACTTCATCAAGTCGTACATCGGCCTGCTCAACATGCGCTACGACAATGCCATCGTCCTGCACGCCGACGATTTGCACTGCGACCGCGACGAATGCATCCTCTCGCTGAGTCTGCAGCTTATCATCGAGAATGCCGTGAAGCATAACTGCCCGCAGAGCGGCATCGAGCTTCATGTGTCTCTTGGTCGCCAGGGCGACATGCTCGTCATAAAGAACAATCGCATATACGCCAACCACAACAACGACCAAAGTGTAGAGTCTTACGGCATAGGCATCAGCAACTTGAAGCAACGCTACCGACTGGAGGGTGAAGTAGAGCCTGAGTTCGTGGCCAGCCAGGATGCCTTTGAGGTGCGACTGCCAATCATAAAACGAAAACAATAGAAGAACGATGCAAAAGGTATTGATTATAGAAGATGACCATTTCAGCGCAAGACGTCTGAAAAGGCTCATTATGGATATTGACGACACGATAGACGTGCATGGACCGCTGAAAAGTGTGGCGGAGGTGACAGAGGAGCTTGCCGCCAACAACGACTATGACCTTATCTTTTCCGACATCCGACTTGCCGACGGTGACGTGTTTGAAGCGTTCCGCAAGGTAATGCCACAGTCGTTCGTGGTCTTCACCACGGCATACGACGAATACGCAATGGAGGCGATAAAGAACAACGGACTCGACTATCTTATGAAGCCGATTGACGCTGATGAGCTGCGTGCCGCAATCGGCAAACTGCGGCTTAATCGCAATGCACAACAGTCTGCCGTAGTGAGTCCTCTGCGCGACGTGCTTAACGACACACGCCAATACCGCGAGCGCTTCCTAATCACGAAAGGCGACGAACTTTGCATGCTTTGCGCCGACGACATAAGCTACATCAATATGCGCGACAACCGAATCACGGCGTTTACTGTCGACGGCACATCCTATCCGCTGCCCATGAGCATGAACGACCTGGAGCAGGCTTTAGACCCTGGCCGTTTCTTCCGTCTCAATCGACAGTATATCGCCAACATTAATGGCTTCAGGAAAATCAGTTTCTACTTCGGTTCTAAACTAATGGTGAAGCTGAAAGGATGTGAGGATGATAATATCGTAATAAGCAAGGAAAAAGCGACATTGTTTAAAAAATGGTTGGAGAAATAATGAAAAAACGTGTTTTCATGATGTACATTGACGCATTATGAATACACGCTTTTTTGTTAATCTCGTTTAGAACGACCAACCGAAGCCTATGTACGGAAAGAAAGCAGTCTTGTTGAGTCCGTACTTGTCGCCAAAGTTGAACGACGGCGAAACGCCTACACGGAACATGAATCCGTTGGGGCGCTGATAGCGGTAGCCGATGTCGCCGAAGAAGAAATAACCGAATTGAGTTTTTGATGAAGTGTAAAAATCAATTTTAGGAGAAGTTTCGTCTGTATTCTCCCCACTTGGATGCCATCCTGTATCTTTTACGTATCCTATTGTTTCCTTTACCTGATATACACCAAGACTCGCACCGAAACCCAGCTCCAACTTGCTATTCTTCTTTCCGAGAAGATAGTTTAGCTCCAACGGAACACCAACGCCATTGATTTTCTGGTCGGGCCAACCAGAATTGTCTCCATAGCCATAGCCAATACCCACACGGTAGCCTAAACCAGAGTTTCCATTGAATCTGCTGTCGTAGTTGATGCCTGCAATAGTTTGGGCACCAAGTAATTCTACAGACAGACTGCGTGTCTTCTGTTGTGCCATTACTGCCGAAAAACAGCATAATGCAAATAGTGATAATACAATCTTTCTCATTATATATTTTATAATATGTTTATTGTCGGTGGATATTCTATCCTTTAGTTTGCTCATAACTACATACATATTTCCCATTATTAAAATAGTGGTATGAGTTTATTTTTCTATTCTCGTCATCACATTGTGTCAGACTCTTGTAGAACAGCTCGCCATATTTTTGATAATTGTCTGTATTATATATACTGTTGTCTATTACAAAAATAGGAAAAGTGTAGCTTGAAGGTATTGGAAAAATACCATCATATACGGATGAAATTACAACAAGGTTGATATGGTGCTTTTCGCAATAGCGTTTAATTTCTATTGGGGATATTCCATTTACACCAGAACAAAAAGGTAAATATTCATAAACTAACACTCTTTGATGTTTCTTGATATAGTCGCTTACCTGCTTTACAGAGACTTTATAAAGATTGCCATCATTCGTAATTGAGTCAAGTGGAACTTCGCATTTCTTTACATGTAACTTTTCCGATTCTGACAAATCTGAATAGCCAGAGCCATTTACCTCAATACATGAGGTTAAAACGACTCCGGCTGTCAGAAATAGAACCGAATGGATAATTCTATTCAATTCCATTGTATTTGTGTATGGGGTTTTAAAACATATAGGAGAATCCCAACTGTAGGTCTTGGGGTTTAGTATTGAGTCCACTTTTAAAGATATTGGTAAATCCTCTACTATAAGAAAGGCTAAGCTGGTAGTGCTTGGCGATTTCAACGCCAACCTTGGCATCGAAGCCGAAGTTTACACGATTGAAGAGTTTGTCTCCATACACATTTGAGGAAACTTTCTCCTCTTTGCTATGTCCTTTAGCATCAGTCGTTGTGACTTTGTCCGTACCTGTCAAGCCAAAATCTGCATAAGGGCCAACAGCAGCGAGGAGATTCAAGTTGTCTGAAAGGCGGAATTTGTAGCCTACATTGACTGGAACGAGAAGAGAATAGGTTGAGTACTTCCAGTACTGACCCAACTTTGTTTCGTTATTGAAATAGTTTTCGCTCTGTCTGTTTCTGTTGTTAAACAAGACCGAAGCATCCATGAACCAACCATTCTCTGGGTTGTTGAAGTTCATTTCTGCTTTTGCACCTACAGCAAAACCAATCTTTGTTTTTGTCTCATCAGAAATGTTCAGATTTCCTGCTACAGTTGGACCGAAGCGGAATGTTTGTGCATTTGCGGCTGAGAAACAACCTAATGCAAGCAATGATAATAAAATCTTTTTCATGTGTTGTTATGATTAAATTATGTCCAAGGACAAGTTGCCTGAGAACTTATTATTAAGCTGCAAAAGTACAATCGTTTGTTTTTATACACAACACCTCCTTATGCGAAACGGCAAAAATGTATTGCGAAGCGGCAATATATTCTTTTGAAGCAATTATAGGTATTCCTCTTTTTATAATAATACTCTCAACTCTTACGGATAAGTAACAAAGATGATGAAATCTATTTGTCACTATTCTCTGTTCTTTTATCGCCCCAGCCCTTTTTCTTTCTTTTGTGGAATGCTCCCCAGCCCTACCTTCTGTGTTCCGTCCCAATTCGTAAGTTGGTCAGCACAGCCATTGGAGCCGCCAAGTGAAACGTATGTGTCTGCACTGCATGACATATAGTCAACAAAAGCGAGAAAAGTGTCAATGGCATTGTTTGTGAATTGAACTTCATTCGTGGCGAAGAGTTTTGTCCAACTGGTGACACATTCTTGCTTGAAGTCTGTAAAACCTTTCCACGACATACCAGATAAGAAACTTTTTGCTGTCGATTCTATACAGGCTTTAGAGTCCAATTCAATATTATGCTTTACAGCAGATGCCATAATGCCATAGTATATGGAAGCCGATTCTTTCTCGTTGAAGTTGACTCTGTCTGTTTTTGCAAAGGATGATAAAGCTTCATGCCCCTCATGGATGAACTTGTCAAGCACTCCTATGTATCTATTTTGCTGAGCCATGCTTTCACGTTTGGCTTCGGCTTCTTGCCGAGCCTTTTCTTTTGTTTCTTTCTCCTTACGTGCTTCCACTCGTCTCCATGCGTCTGTCATTTCTGGCTCTTGCCAAATGGCATTCCAACGAGCCTTCAAATCATTGTACATTTCCATAAGTGTAGTATTATAACTTTTGGTACTGGCGAGTTCTTCCTTCGCACAGACAAGTTGAGTAGTCACTCGCTCCACAGCCTTCTCGTCAAGTTGAGAGATGTGTTGTTTGACTTTGTTGTTTTCTGCCTTTAGCGCATCATTCTCGGCACGAAGCGACTTGTTCTCCTCTATCTGCTTATTGAGGTTCTGCATATAGTAAGTGTACGTCTTGTTGACAGACTTGCGTACACCTTCATTCTGCTTGTCACGTTCTGCATTGATGGCTGCTACAAGAGCTTTGATAGCATCATTGATGTTTGTTGTCCGCTCCTCACGCCACGCCTTTTGCCCGATAATAGTAGGAATTGGGATGGCAAGTTCTTTCTTTACGGCATTCATCGCTTCTTGAACTGGAGCCTTGATGTTGAGTAAAGGAATGGTCAGCTCCTTCTTGTCGATTGTGGCAAGCACTGCATATTTCTCCACTTTGTCAAGAGCGACTTTCGCCTGACGTTCCGCTTCAAGCACCACCTTGTTCTTATGCTTGCGTCCTCGCTTTTCTTCCTCTGAAAGTTCATCATAGGAGAAGCCTCGTGCCAAGCCATACTTATGCCCTACCTTGTTGTAATAGTCAGTATGCAGTTGGGAAAGGTATTGTGATTTGTCCTTTGCTCGCTCTCCCCACACTTTGGCATAAGAGACCCTTTCAACAACACCCTTTGCCGCTTCCGATTTTGTGTAGTTGTCACGTTCTTCTTTTGGAAGTGCTCTCCATTCCTTGGTAGAGAGAACCTTTTCTGGCTTGTCCTTGTGAATGTACTTGCTTCCGATGCGCCCACGTTTCTTTACTTGTTCAACAGGCACGGTCTGCACATGGGCATGGATGCTTGTCTCGTCACAATGCACATCAAAGCCGATGACATTCTCTTCTCCCCATTTCTCACATGCAAAGCGGTAGGTGTCCAATGCCCAGTCATAGATGCCTTTTTGCAATACAACCTTGCTGTGGTCAGCATTTGGATCTGATGTGTTGAGTTTCTGTTCACCAAAGGCAAGCCTGTTAAGCACATCATGGTCACCACTGAAGATGATGCCGACAGTGCAGTTCGGACTGTTCTTTGAAACTTGGTCGGGACGCTTGGCATCCATATACGGCTTGAAGCCAAGTTCATCAAGTCTGTGCTGCAAGCGTTCATGCAACGGCACCGACTGGGAACCAAGAGGCACAATCTTTCCACCCTTGACTATCTCAAAATTGAGTCTCTTGCGTGAGTAGTTATAATGGTTGTTCTTGTCTATGTCTGCGTTTTTGAGTTGGTAACGTTTCTCGTCCCAACCTCTGCGCTCCGCTTCGTTGCCCACTTGGGACGAAAACGATTTCTTGTCTGTGCCAACATGGATGGCGGCACGTGGTATGTTTCTTTCCATAAGAATTTCATTTGAGTTTGTAACGTAGTTCTTGTATAATTGGAGACAGGTCTCGGGCGGAGCCTGAGCATAATAGAAGGACTTTTTAAGTGAACAGCGTCAGCAGGTGAATCTAAAAGTCCCTATTATGTTCATGGACTTTTATGAAAGTCCGCTACATACTCAACACGGCATACTATCCGACACCAGAACTGCAGAGGGAATATGTTGCTACCTTGCAGTAGTCGTTTTGTCCTTTTCGTTCCAAGCGACCTTCAAGAATATAGCTGTTAATCCATTTGCTTGTCGTACTCGGAGAGTAGCCAAGTTTTGTAGACGCAGCCACATATTGCGACTTGTCGAAAGTTTCTGGCAATGTGTCGTAAAGTATGTTCATCCTGTCTTTCTTGGAGAGAATCTTGCCGTCTATACTGGTTGCAACCCTGCTGCGTGGAAAGTGAGCATAGCAATATACGGTATGGTATATAAGCACATCACCTATAGCCATTGCATTGACAAAATCCTCTCTTGTGCATCGTAATACAATACGACCGCCATTCTTTGGAGTAAACGCAGATGGATTAGGTTTCTCACACATGAAGCGTATGGATGTAAACAGCATCATGATGCGGAATATGGTAAACGCCAATCTACGGACAACGCTCTGCATATCATGTGAAATGTCCTCTACCGTTTCTTGGTTCATTAACTTGTAATGTGCGTTGAACTCATCACAGAATTGTTGCGGAATAACAATACGATAATCTCCGCCACGAAAGAAAGCCTCACGCATAAGTTTGTACTTTATACCCAGTTGATAAAACTTGTCACGCAATGAAACATCCTTGCCTTGTTCGTATGAAGTGCGTTCAACAAGCACGTTGCGGAACTCCATCTTGAATGGTATATGATAGCAAGTGATTCGTGAAAACGTTCCGTCCTCTGCTTGTGGTGTCAAGGTGTAAAGCTGCCCAGGTGTTCCAGACAAACAAACTGCAAGCATAGGATTTTCGATCACACGGTATTCATCATCTTTTCTACGGTTCAAATCAATGGGTTCATGATGAAAGCCCTTGCGGATAATGGTACTGTAATCGCCATATTCGGATTTGAGCGCGGCACTCAGTGTGTCACATTCTGTGTCGAATATAAGACCAATACCTCCGTTGTCATCCAACTGCTGGATGACGGCTGCTACACTGCTGTTTGTCGGGATGAAAAGAGTACGACGATGCGGCTCTTCCTCAAAGGATGATGTGTCATCTCCTTGCTTCGATTCCTTTTTGCTTGCCTTGTACTCCTTAATCTGTCGCTCCGAGATTTCACGTAACTCATTGTGGATTGGTGCTACAAGTTGTCGGCAGTATTTCAATGAACCCTTGCCCATACCAGCATCAGCCATGACGAAGAAATATATCATAGGGGCCCAATCATCATTGTCGTATTCGCCAACAACGTTATTAAGAGTGGCAGACAGACAAGCCAAAGCCCCCATGAGCATCATGTCACGGTCATCATCGGAAATACAGTTGCTCAATACTTCTTTCAAGAATGACGGGAGAGAATCATATATCTCTATCGGGAAATGTGGCAGCTCTGCTTCATCCAAAATCCATTTTGACCCAACGACACCCGACTGGAATTTTGGATTTTTGGAATTTTGGATTTCCGAAGTTGTGCCATCTACGTTTCCCGACCCCTCATTTCGCTTCTTGCCAGAACCAAAATTCCAAAAATCCAAAGAACCATTCTCTATGCTTTGGATTTTCGAAGCCGAAATGTCTATACCGGCATCTTTTGCCAGTTGGAAGAAAGTAGCAATGGTGACACCGCTTCCTTTTGCCGAAATACAGTTGTCATATTGTTTGTCCGTCTCACGTTGGTTATACTTTCCGTTTTGTCTGCTGACACGATGAAAGAACTCCCTTCCTGTCTCTTGAAACTCGTCAGAAAGAGCAAAACCTATCTTTAGCCAAGCGTCATAACCGATGGTGATGTCAACCTTACTTTGTTCTATAAGATTAACAACACGCTCCACCTTTAGTCTTGTATCTTCATCATTATTGTTTGATGAAGAAGTTTGCGTATTAATGTCTTGAGCCTTGTTGACGCTTGGCTTAGTTTCATCAGAATGGACATTCTCCCATTCTTGCGGTAAAAAAGTTTTCATCTTTTAAATTTTTGTACTTAGGGTTAATGTATGCTTCCGCATCAAACGGAATGAAACAGGAACGTGCCACGTCGCTTCCTGACTTATCTGGGTCGGGATAACCTTTAGCCACAAGGTAATTGTACACGGCTTGGTAAAAACGGCAATGCTCCCAACCTTTTCTGTCAATGGTAACAATCCATTTCAAACCATCTCCAGACGGTGAGCGGAACAACAGTTCTGTTTCAAAATATTCGTCATGCAACAGTCTGTCTTTCAGAGAAGGAATGTCAGCCACATGGTCGAAGTCTATACACAATAGTTCAGAATGCAACAGGAGGTCATTCTTGTTGCGTGAACGGAATATGCCAGAGAATGTGCAGAAATCAAAGTTCTCTGCTTTGTATTTCCGTGCATTGTCTTTGTCTGTGATAGAACGTAGCGTTTCCGTTTGTTGCTTGGCGTAAGGTCTGACAATATAGCGGTATATGTCGGGAATGTCGATGCAACGCAATGGCTCAATATTGCGGATTGGTCTTCGAAAGAAGGAGAACGAATGACATTCTCCCTCTTTGGTGCCAAAGAATTCTTCATAGATGGATGTAGTGTCATGCATGATTTCCATCAACCTCCTTTCTCTCATTATTGTTCAAGGATGCGATCTCTTTATCCACCTTACTTGTCCGTTTACAATAGCCAGCAACTGTTTCGTTCATGGAGCGAGCGTGTGTAATGGCTTTGACTGCCGAGGCAGGGTACATGTTCTTGTTGCCAAACTTGATGTGTTGCA
>ERZ773185.2334-NODE-2334-length-12424-cov-24.633034_pt1 | contig 12424 bp, 7 predicted proteins | sample MGYA00580531_ERZ773185 | MGnify/ENA primary metagenome ERZ773185 (study PRJEB29015, sample SAMEA2737799) | human gut metagenome | biome: human gut; feature: human-associated habitat; material: faeces | place: China | collected 2012 ...
GCAATCTGCCGCAGGTGCACACCATCGTGCGGATGCTCCGCATGGTGCTGGAATGCGTCTGCCCGGCGGTCATCCTCAAGGGCGAGGTGGTCATGGCTCCCAAGGAGCTGGCCGCCTATTTCGGCACCCCGGAAAAACCGGAATGCCACATGCTCTACAACGTGTCCACCATGGTCAACCTGTGGGGTGCCCTTGCCAGCCGGGACACCCGGCTGCTGAAGGCGCAGCTGGATGCCCTCCATGCCCTGCCGGACAACTGCTGGTTCGTGAACTATCTGCGCTGCCACGATGATATCGGCTGGGGTCTGGATGAGGCGGTGGAGAAACGGCTTGGCATTGACCCGCAGAAACACAAAGAATATCTGTACCACTTCTATGAGGGCAATTTCCCCGGCAGCTGGGCAAAGGGTGAACTGTACAACTACGACCCTGCCACCGGCGATGCCCGGAGCTGCGGCACCACCGCCAGCCTGTGCGGCGTGGAGCAGGCACTGGAAAAGGACGATAAAACCGCACTGGACTACGCGGTGAAGCGTGACCTGCTGCTGCACACTGCTATGGCGTTTTTGCAGGGCTTCCCCATGCTGAACTGCGGCGATGAGATCGCACAACTCAATGGCTGGGACTACAAAAACGACCCCGACCGTGTGGAGGACAGCCGCAATCTGCACCGCACAAAATTCAACTGGGAGGACGCAAAGCAGCGCACCCGGAAGGGCACGCTGCAAAACAAGTTGTGGCAGGGCATGGAGCAGCTGCGCCAAATGCGGGCAGACCCCTGCTTTGCCCCGGATGCGTGGGTGACCACATGGGACAGCCACAACCCCGGCGTGCTGGCGCTGGTACGCAAGCGCGGTGAGGAAACGCTGGTGGGGCTGTTCAACTTTACCGAGTACCCGGCAGGGGCAAGTCTGGACGCTCTGGGCGGCGAGTATCACACCCCGGAGGGCACTTCCGTCTGGCTGGCGGATGTGGAACTGGAGCCGTATCAGGCACTGCTGGTAAAAACAAATAAGTAAAGCGGAATACTCCGGTAACTTTCTCTTGGTTGGAAAGTTGCCGGAGTATTTTTGTTTCGCGCAAACTGCAAGGTCACTGGATCATTGAAATGTCGGAGATGATTGCCACCGCCAATGCCACGCGTGCCTGCGCAAAAAATCCCCCCGATACCGGGTATCCGGTATCGGGGGGATCTGTCATTCTGAGGCTTTACGGAGGAAGCGCTCAGAGGTTACTTTTTGGGGAACGCCTTGTTCCAGATCTCAATGGTCTTGAACTTGGGCATCCAGCCGTCCGATTCAAACTTGCCTTCCCGTGCATCCAGCAGACCCTGCTCCACGCACCACTGAGCGGCCTTGGCCTGCTCGGCATCGGTGATGTCTGCAAAGGCGGGCTGTGCGGCGGGTTCGGGCTTGCCCTTCTCAGTCCAGATGAGCAGGGCCAGCTGGCCGCGGTTTGCCGGAATGGCTGCGCCCTCGGGCAGGAGGTTGTGCAGGATCACGCGGGTGGCGATCTCGTAGCCGCCCCAGATGGCTGCACCGCCCACGGCCACGGCGGCAATGGTGCCACCTGTGGTATCCATAGGTGCAGGTTCTACGCCGAAGTCTTCATCAATAGGTTCGTCCGGGTCGGCCACCGCGCTGGCCGACCAGTGGGCGATCAGTTTGACCGGGTAAACGGGCATCTCAAACGTCGTGGCCGCGCTCTTGGCATTGTCCAGCTTGAGCTGCAGATTTTCCGGAATGCCACCGGGGAATTTCTGGTAGAAGCTATCGGGGTACTTGATCTCCCATTCCACGAACTCCATGCCGGGGTATTTCTCGGCATCATACGGGGTAGCTGTGATCTCCACCGTGGTGCCGATCTCTGCGGGGATATCGCTGCCCTCGCCCAGAGTGGACTTTGCCGTGCCGCCCGTAACAGTAACGGTACTCCTCAGCACGGAAGCGGGGATGCTGTAAACGGCGGTCAGCTTCACGCCGTCCTGCGGCATGGTAAAGACGATCTTTTCCGTGCCCTTTTCCGTTTCGGAGCCCAGCTTGCCCTCGGTCGGGGCAAAGGCGGTGCTGGTGCCATTTTCCACCTTCCAGTGATGGAACGACTCATTCTCCTTGGCAGGCTCATTGGCTTCGATCGTGACGGTCTGGCCCGGCTGTACGAACACCGTGCCCGTCTGTCTTTCGCCCTTTCCGACGCGGATCGTGCCGTCCTTCACTGTGACCTGCATATCTAATACAGGTGCCGGGAAGCTATAAGAAGCTTTCAGCTCCACCGGGCTGGCCGGCATGGTGAAGGTCATATTTTTTTCGGTATTTTTCTGCTCTTCGGTCAGTTCAAAGCTTTCCGGGCTGATCACTTTCCAGCCGCCGAACTTTGTAACACTCGGGTTTTTGTTCTCACCGCTCACTGTGACCTTTTCGCCTGCAAAGGCGGTAGTCAGTTTTCCATCAGTGTCACCAACGACCTGCGCGGTGCCGTTTTTCACGGTAATGCCGTAAGTCTCCCTCGGCTCAATGCGCAGGTATCTGCTTTTTATTATCTCAGGAATCCGGGTAATGCGGGAGTCCTTGTACTCCGAATGTTTGGCCGTGAAATAGACATAGGGTTTGTCATTCGCCTGATTGAAGATCACTTTGCCAAGGTACCATTCACTGTTCAGTTCCACATTGCCAGCTGCCTTGATATTAATCACATTGTCATTGTCATTGCCCTCATACTCAAGAGAAACATCTTTTCCTGCATCTATCGTCACATCACCTTTGATTTTGCTTATACCGCTAATTTTTACCGTACCGCTGCATGTGATCTCTGCGCCCTGTGCGATCAAATAATACACACTGCCGGACGTCACCGTCACATTGTTTGCACTGTTCACCGTCAGCAGCTTCGAAACCGTCGTGCCCCACTCATTACCAAGCTCTATATCGCCAGTACAGTTAATATTCGTTTCGTCGCTAATGCCGCCTTCGGTCGTGACCGTTTTTGCCCGATGCACGGTAAGGCCACCACTTGTCAGGTTTCGGCCGTCATGAGTATTACCGCCCAAATTTTTGAGGATCACATCACCGGAACAGCTGATCTCCGCCTTGCCTTGAATTGCTGCAGCCGCACCGCCACCTAGCTTGGTCACTTTCACATCCTTTGCGCCGTTTACGGTCAGGTCACCTTCCACAACGTGGGATGCATCCGCTTCCAGATCAATGGAAACATCCTCCGGTGCCGTGATGGTCAGGTCGCCGACAAAGGATTTTCCATCCTTCAGCTTCAGGGTCTTTTCCTCAATGTCATAGCAGAGGGTGCCGTTTCCAAGGATGTTGTTGTAGTTCTCGCTGTTGACAGACTGACCATTGATTATGATATCGAAATCCTGTACACTTTCGTCAACCTGCATACCGTTCTCTTCGTCCAGCACGCTCACCGCGCTTTTGGCGGCGGTGCTCTGCTGGAGCAGGGCATCGGTGCTTGCGGCCAGAGCCGGGGCGGAAAGGCTGAACATCATGCATGCTGCCAGCGCAGCGGAAGCTGCCCGCCGGGCCAAAATATTTCGTTTCATAGGGGTTCCTCCTTTGCGAAAATTATTACGGGGGGGGGGTATGCATTACGGTACTTTGATTATCCCACACTTTACCGCATTTTGGAAGCAAACCTGCGTGAATCGCCCTAAAAGCAGCGTGAAAAGCACTATTTGTGCCGGTTCTGTTGCAGATGTCCGGCCCACAGGCACAGCAAAGCCCCCCGGCAGGTCTTCGTCTGCCGGGGGGCTTTACTGTGTTATGAAAGATCAATCCTTCTTCTCTGCTGTGCGGGCAAAGAAGTTGGCGAGGATCGCACCGGAAATGTTATGCCACACGGAGAACACAGCGCCGGGAATGGTAGCCAGCGGATACTGTGCAAAGTGTGCGGCGGCCAGACTGGTTGCAAGGCCGGAGTTCTGCATACCCACCTCGATGGAGATCGCGCGGCACTTGGTGGAGTCCAGCTTGAGCAGCTTGCCCACGCCAAAGCCGGTGAGGTAGCCCAGCACATTGTGCAGGATGACCACCACAAGGATCAGCAGACCGCTGGTCATGATCTTGGCGCTGTTGGCGGAGACCACGGCGCAGATGATCAGCACGATGGCGGTAGTGGAGACCAGAGGCAGCACACGGACGGCTTCCTCGGTGAACTTATGGAAGAAGTGATTGACCACAAAGCCCAGTGCGATGGGCACCAGCACCACCTTGACGATGGACATGAACATGCTCATGGGGTTCACGTCAACACGCTGGCCAGCGTACAGCAGGGTGAGCAGCGGAGTGAGGAACGGAGCCAGCACGGTGGAAACAGCGGTCATGCCAACGGACAGTGCAACGTCGCCCTTGGAAAGGTAGGTCATCACGTTGGAAGAGGTGCCGCCGGGGCAGGTGCCAACCAGGATCACGCCAATGGCCAGCTCGGTGGGCAGGTGGAACACCTGCGTGAGCGCCCATGCCAGAAACGGCATGAGGGTGAACTGTGCAACGCAGCCGATAATCACGTCCTTCGGGCGGCTGAACACCACCTTGAAGTCCCCCGGCTTCAGGGTAAGGCCCATGCCGAACATCACGATGCCCAGCAGGTTATTGACCCACGCCGTCTTTACCACGCTGAACGGGCCGGGGAAGAACAGGGCACCCGCAGCCACCACAATAACGATGGCGGCCATGTACTTGCCCACAAAGTCGCTTACTTTTTCCAGTGTTTTCATAACTGTTTCTCCTTTTCCTTCTGACATGCTTTGGGACAAAAGCATCCGCAAAACAAAACGCCCTTGTCCCTTACGGTCTGTAAGAGACAAAGGCGTGTAATATCCTCTGCGGTACCACTCTTATTGCCAGCACAACGCTGACCACTCAGTGCACGTCCAACAACGCGCGGCCCGTGATAACGGGGGCCTGCCGTTCCTGCTTACTGGGGCGCACACCGTCCATTCAGCCGGAAAGCTCGGAGAGGATCTTCCCACGGATGCCCTGCACTGCCTTGCACCAACCGGCAGCTCTCTGCAGCATTCCTTCCGGGTACTTTTTCTCGTCATAGCCGTAATATTCTTGGTGACATGGAGTATACTCCCCTGCAAAGGCAAAGTCAATAGAATGAGGCCTTCTGATTTTTCATGCAGTTCATTTCAGGAGTGAAAGTGGTTCACGCAGCAAAGCCGCCCACCCACAACGGGCAGACGGCCTTGTCCTTCGGCATCAGGCTGCTGGCAAGGCCCACGCCAAGGCAGCCCGCCTTGCGGAACTCCGGGATGTTCTCCGGCGTTACGCCGCCAATGGCAACATAGTTTGTGTCGTCCTGGAATCCGATAATCTGGGGCAGGAGAAAAGCGACCTCTGAGCCGTTTTTTCCTGTCTGATACGCAAAAAAGATCCCGTTCACCCAGAAGTGGACGGGATCTTTTATTGCTTATGGGGCTTTACTGCAGCCGATCAGGCCTTGACGAAGGCAGCCGCTTCCTCAGCGCAGATATAGCCGCTGTCAATGCACAGGCCATAGCAGAAGCCGGGGATATCGTAGTAGGGGCTGTAGTACAGGCTGCCGCTGTCGGTGCCGGCAACGTACAGGCCGTCGATGGGCTGGTTGTCCAGATCCAGAGCGCGGCAGCAGTCGTCGGTGCGCACGCCGCCAAAGGTGCTCCATGCACTCGGCTCACACTGCACAGCGTAGAAGGGGCCTTCCTTGATGGGGCTGAGGTACCACTTGTTAGCACCAAACTGCTCGTCCACGCCCTTCTCGCAATACTCGTTGTACTTTGCAACGGTCTCAGCCAGATGGGTCAGGCCGAACTTCTCGCCCAGCTCTTCAATGGTGTCAGCCTTGACCAGCCAGCCTTCCTTCAGGCCCTCTTCAATATCGCTGGGCAGGTTGTCCAGAATGCGGTCCTTGAAGTAGTTGCCAATGAACCAGTTCTCGCTGGTAGCGCCCTTTGCAGTGGTGTACTCGTACAGGCCCTGCGTGGTCATGGCATCCACATAAGCCTGATCCACAATGCCGTACCAAGGGGCGTTCAGCAGGATCTGCTCGGAGCCGTAGCTCATGGGGTAATCGCACAGCAGGCCCTCGTTGATAAAGCGCTTGCCTTCGCCGTCCACCAGCAGGTTGCCGTACAGGCCGAACTTGAAGCAGTAGTTCTGGTCGTACTTATCCTGCTTTGCGGGGCGGCTGGCCTTGCTGTTGGTTCCGCCGTACTCGCAGGGGCAGTAGCCAAAGGTCTTGCACAGCACAGCGCCTGCGTCGTTTGCCATTACAATGCCGTCGCCGGTGCACAGGCTGTTGCCGCCTGCAGCTGCGTTCAGCTTGCGGGTGTGCAGGAACTTCTCCTGCAGGTCGCGGTTGCCAAGGAAGCCGCCGGATGCAATGATGACAGCGCCTGCATGGACGGTGATGGGGGTGCCGTCCTCTTTTTCAGCGGTAAAGCCGCAGATCTTGTCGTTCTCCACGATCAGGCTCTTGGCTGCGGTGTTGTAGATCACCTGCACGCCGTTGTCGTCCAGAGCCTTCTCCCACAGCTGCACACGCTCATCCAGAGCGTTGGTGATCAGGTGGAAGCCGCCCTTCTCATCCTTGAAGGGGGTCTCGAAGCGGAAGTTTGCTTCCTTCATCTCGTAGCCGATGCCCACCAGCTCTTCCACAGCGTCCTTGGAGGTCTCCAGGCAGCGCTTGATCAGGCTGGGGTTCGGGGTCCAGTGGGTGTAGTTCATGGCATGGTTGAACACTTCGTCCACAGTCAGGGTGGTGCCGCCCTCACGTGCGTGCAGCACGCTGGTGTCCACTGCAAAGGGGCCGGAGACCTTGATGCCGTTCACGCCTGCAACGCTGCCGGCCTTTTCCACGGTGAGCACCTTCATGCCCTTCTGGGCTGCCACGATGCTTGCCATAAAGCCTGCTGCGCCGCAGCCAATGACGGCCACATCCACATCGTATTCCTCAGCTGCGCCTGCGGTCTTTTCCACAGTCTTGGCCAGCCATGCCTGACGGTCGCCGCCTGCCTGCGCAACACAGTCTGCAATGGCTTCCTTGACAGCGCGGCTGGAATTGGTAGCACCGGTAATGCTGTCCACGCCGCCTGCCTGATTGTCCAGAATGGCGGGGATCAGCTCGTTCTCCACCTGACTGAACAGCGCGGGAGTCTCGTTCTGGCCCACGATCTTCACATCGGTCAGCGCAGTCTCAGAGAAGGTGCACTCCAGCTCAATGTCGGAGATATTGCCGTAAGCCTTGGCGGTGTAGGTGCCGGGCTTGAAGGTAAAGCCAGCCTCGGAAGCTGCGCTTGCAGCAGCAGAGGAAGCGGTGGAGGAAGCAGCAGTGCTGGAAGCAACAGAGCTTGCAGAGCTGCCGCAGCTGGTCAGCACACCGGCAGCAGCAGCGCCGACGGCACCGGCAGCAGCCTTTTTCAGGAAGTTGCGACGGGAAATGCGGTTTGCCATGATAAGGTTCTCCTTTACGTTTTCTTTCTTCTTCGTGTGTACGATGTTTTCCGGTCAGGCACCGCCGGGCCGGAACTTCGTTTGACATTTCACGAACAACACTTTACAGCATAAACCGGGTTTAAGGTCAAGCACCGTTACCGTTTTGAAACTTTGTTTGTCATTTAACAACAAGAAAGCCCCTGTGAGTTTGTGCAAACTCCACAAGGGCTTTTTGTGTCTATTGTGCTGTACCGCGTTTTTGGCTCAGATTACCGGCAGGATCACCGTCTCCATGTCCTTTCCGCAGCCATCCAGATTCAAAAAACCGGGCAGGATCATCATTTTTTCCCGCATATGGTAGCCGTGGGCAGTCATCCAGTCCAGAAGCAGGGCAAAGGTTTCCTTGCGCACGCTCTCCTCCCGCGTCAGGCTGCGGTGATACACGATGCATTTGCCCAGATTCATCCAGTGGACATGGGTGCGGTCATATGTTCCAAGCCGCCACTCCTCCGAAGCCGGGATGGCACAGACATAGCTGGGGTCCAGCTCCGGTTTTTCGGAGCTGAACTGCGCCGTCTCGATCACCCGCGCATAGCTGGAAATGGACAGCAGCTCCACAAAGCGGGAAATGGTCTCCCCTGCCTGCCCCGCCACGCTGAAGTCCCGCCCATTGGAAGCATAGACATATATTTTATCCGGCACATCCTGAACCGAAAAGTCTGAACCGGGTTCCATGTTCAGCAGGCCAATGGCCTCATCCAGCGCCTGCAGGCGGTATTCCAGCAGCTGCTTCTCGTGGGTCAGGGTGTAGCGCTGCCGCTTGAGAGATTGCTCAAACTGTTCGGTCTGCTGCTTTTCGTCCAGCATCCGCACCGCTTCCTCTATGCTGAAGCCATACTGCAGCAGGCAGCGGAAAGCGTTCACCCGGAATGCATCCTCCGGGCTGAACCAGCGGTAGCCGTTTTTCATCCGCTTCACCTTGAACAGGCCGATCTTTTCGTAATACCGGATCTTGCTCTGGGGCAGACCGGTCATGTTGGAAAATTCTCGGATATAATAGCCCTTTTCGTTTTCGCTCACCGTGCTTCCTCCTTACCCCGGAGCCGCACCGCCCGGCACCGGTTTCTTTGCGGTTTCTTTGCCAGTTCTATTGTAACATACTTTTTATAAAAAGCAAAAAGGCAGGCCCTTTCCCAGCGGAAAAAGCCTGCCTTTTCTATATTTATATCAGAACTGCTTACTTTGCAGCCAGATACTTGCCCAGCTCGCGGCCCAGCGTCAGGCACATACCAATGCTCACACCGGGGATCGGGGTGATATACTCGGGACCAAAGCGCATACCGCAGGTGTTGCCGGAAGCGTACAGGCCCTCGATGGGCTGATAATCCTCGTTCAGCACCTGCTGGTCATTGGTGGTCACAAAGCCGCCGGTGGTCACCAGTGCAAAGCCCAGACTCGGGGTGGTGACATGGGCGTAGAAGGGAGCCTTTGCAACTGCATTCAGGAAGTGCGGGTCCTTGGCAAAGTCGCTGTCGTAGCCCTCGGCGCAAACCTTATTGTACTGCTCCACAGTAGCGGAAAGGGCTGCAGGCTCCACACCGATGTACTCGGCCAGCTGTTCGATGGTGTCGGCGCAGTACCAGCCGTTGGCGCCCTCAGCACCAGCAGCCTTTGCGGCCTCAAAGTTGCCCTTCATGGCTTCCACCACAGCGGGCATGTCGTACTCGAATGCCTGATGGCCGGGGAAGCCGCGCAGGATCTGGGTCTCATAGGTGCTGTCGTAGATGGAGGTGATATTGCCGCGCTTTGCACGTGCCATGAAGAAGCCGTTGATCTCCGGGCCGGCAAAGGCTTCGTTCTGGAAGCGCTGGCCATTCTCGTCCACCCACAGGGGGCCGGGCAGATAGTCGGGCACGGCCATGGAGTCGAAGTTCATGGTGGAGATGTCGCCCTCCAGACGGCCGCCTGCCCACACACCCATCTGGATAGTGGAGCCGTCACGGCCAAAGGGAGCAAAGAAGTCCTCCTCCTTGGTGAACAGACGCTTGATGTCCGGCAGCAGATCGTCCATCATTTCCTTGTTGCCGCCAAAGCCGCCGCCTGCCAGCACAACGCCATTCTTAGCGTTGATCTTGAGGTAATTGCCGTCGCCGTCCTGTGCGATCACGCCGGTGACCTTTGCACCGTCCATTACCAGCTGCACACCCTTGGTGCCAAACAGAGCGGTGGCATTGTCAGAGAAATTCTCCTCCACATAATTGTAGTTGTCCCAGCTCAGGTCCTTCAGCTCCAGCTGACCGGCGGTGTTGTTGTTCTTCTCGCCGCTGGTGGGGTTCTCCCAGTAGTTCTCCCACCATTCCAGCGTGCCGGTGTAGTAGTGCATGCCATTGTTCAGCTGGTGCACGGTGTACTCGTTATCCGGCCAGAACTGGATGCGGGTCTTGGCCAGCGTGTCCGGGTTGATCTTGTCCAGCCACCAGTCCACAGTGCTGCCGCTGTTCTTGGCAAACTTCATCACCAGTGCGGTGTTTGCCTTGCCGTGGGTCTGCATCATCCAGTTGTTCACAAACTCCACTTCGTCCACCTTGGGCACACCGTGGCTCAGCAGGTAGTCCGAGTTGATGTGGCCGATATCGTGGCCGACCGTCCACCAGCTCTCGCGGGGCATGGCTTCCAGCACCAGAACGTTCTTGCCCTCTTCAGCCAGCTCACGGTAGCAGCTCAGGCCGGCATAGCCCATACCGATGATGGCAACGTCAACATCGTAGGTCTTGGTGATCTCACTGTCCGGGATGGCTTCCGGGGCGGTGCGCCAGCTGGCAGCCTGCTCAGAAGCTTCCGGGGCAGACACTGCCGTGCCGCCCATGGCCTGTGTGATGCAGTCGTTCATACACTGCTTCACAGCATCGCTGGTAATGGTTGCACCGGACACGCCGTCGATGGTGCTGTTCTGGGCTTCCAGCAGCTGCTTGATCAGGTCATCCTTTGCGGCCTGACCAATGGAGTCGGTCTCACCGGACAGATCCAGCTGGATGTCGGTAATGGCTGTCTCGCTGAAGGTGGCGGTCATGGTGATATCGCTCATGCCCTTGGCCGTGGCAGTGTAGGTACCCGGGGTGTACTTTGCAGCGGCAGAAGATGCAGCCGTGCTGCCGGAAGCAGCATTGCAGGCAGCCAGTGCACCGGCGGTGATGCCGCTCATGGCAGCAGCAGAAGCCAGCTTCAGAAAGCTTTTGCGCGAGATCTTTTTCATCTTGGTGGTTCCTTTCGTTTTTCTCTTTCTTCTCAATGTGCGGGGTCGTGTGCCCCTTTCGGTTGTTAATTCTATCACAATATCTCACACTTGAAAAATATTGCTTTCTTCTTACAATTAGAAGTAAAAGTTATAAGCATTTTTTAAGAGAAAAAGGAGCCGGTCATGACCCTGCAGCAGATGCGCTATTTTATTGCGGTGGCACAGAATTTGAGCTTTTCCAAAGCGGCACAGCAGCACTATGTTTCCCAAACGGCGGTCAGCCAGCAGATCAAGCTGCTAGAAGAAGAACTTGAAACCGAGCTGTTCCAGCGCACACGGCACTCGGTGGCGCTTACCAGTGCCGGGCAGGTATTCTACGAGTATGCGGTGCGCATCACCGACCTTGCGGAAGATGCCGCCCGCCGCACCCGCGCCGCTGCTGCCGAGTGCAGCACCCCGCTTGAGATCGGCATGATGAGCGGCATGGAAAATCTGCCCATTCTGGAAAAGCTGTTGCTGTTCAAGGAGCAGCACCCTGCCATTCCGCTGCACTTTCATCTGGTGGATTTTCCCACCCTGAAAAAACGCCTGCAGCAGAAAAAGCTGGACTTTGCCCTGCAGCTGGAGCTGGTCCCGCTGGAGGATACCCCCTCCCTGCTGCGTGCTCAAGTAGGCCAGCTGCGCCAGTACGTAGTGCTCAATCGCCAGAGCCACCTGTCCAGCTATGCGTCCCTGCACCGCAGCCAGCTTGCCAGCGAACAATATTATGTACCCGCCATGGACCGGGAGTTGTGGAACCAGTTTGCGCAAGTCCTCACCCGCCACGGCAGCGACCCGCAGAACATCAAATTTGCGTATTCCATGGAGGAGTTGATGCTGCAGCTGGCTTTCTACGGCGGCTATACCATCCTTGCCGAGCCGGTGCTGGCTCAGCTGCCCGCCAACAAAAACCTCACTTTTATCCCGCTGGAAAACGATACCGTTCCCGCTTGGGCCGTGTGGAACCGCGAGAACATCTCGCCCGCCCTCCGGCTGCTTCTGCGTGAGCTGGATATTGACCCGTGACATGCTACAGAACGCATTGACGATCTTGCGCAAAAGCGCTGCACTTTTTTCAGAAATTCAGCAAGAAAGGTCTCTCCGGCGCTGCGTGGAGAAATGCAAAGGTCGATCACATGAATCAAAACGATCCTGTCCCGGACGATTTCACTCTTTCGCCGGCCCTTGTGGATGCACTGCCCGCACTGTTTTTTTGCCTGCAACATGGTACTGGTGGCAGGAATTTTGCTTTTATCATGAATATGCAGTGAGCCGGAAGCCTCTGATCTACAGAAGGCTTCCGGCTCATTTGCTATGGATTTTTTACGTAGATGCCATTCGAGTCCTTGATCGAAACAAAAAATTCCACGTCATACGACTTGGGATTTCCTGGTAGCCTATTCTGTTGCTCAAACACCCCACTGGGGTGTTTGTTGCTGTCGCAAACGCAAACTTCCGATAAACAAAAAACGCACCCGAACCCTTTTTCACAAAGAATCGGGTTCGAGTACGAACTGTATGGTGGAGAATTAGGGACTCGAACCCCAGACCCCCTGCGTGTGATGCATGATGACTTTTTGATTTTTAGAACGATGATTCGTTAAATTGAAGCAATTTGCTACAGATCTGCTACAAACGGCAGTTTTTCGACTTGCATCAGTAACCTGTTTTTTTATATTCTCACTGGCCAAACTTTCAACTCCTATACTCTCCCCTCGCCAAA
>ERZ773185.2345-NODE-2345-length-12371-cov-4.812683_pt1 | contig 12371 bp, 8 predicted proteins | sample MGYA00580531_ERZ773185 | MGnify/ENA primary metagenome ERZ773185 (study PRJEB29015, sample SAMEA2737799) | human gut metagenome | biome: human gut; feature: human-associated habitat; material: faeces | place: China | collected 2012 ...
AAGGAAGCGTTGAAAACTCCGGATGATCAGAGTTTAAGATTTGTTTATTTCTTTTCATAAAAATCTTTTATTCTTTTTTTTATTATTAGGGTGTCTTAAGGATAGCCCTCTAAGAAAGGGAAAGAAAGGAGCTTTCAATATGAAACTGAATAAAAAAACATTTATGATCGCAGGAGCAGCAGCCATGCTTACCATAGGAGCAGCCATTCCTTCTTTTGCAGCAACCAGCGGCTGGGCAACGGAAGGGGACAGCTGGTGTTACTTGGATGCTCAGGGAAACAAGGTGACCAATGTGTGGAAAAAATCAGGAAATGACTGGTATTATCTGGACTCAGATGGTCTGATGGCAACGGACACCTGGGTAGATGATACTTCCTATGTAGATATTTACGGTGTGAGAGTCACAAACCGCTGGATCTACACAGAAGCAGGAACCGATAACGCCCCAAATTCTGAAGGAGGCTGGTATTACCTGGATGCAGCCGGTAAGGCAGTAAGCGATGGCTGGAAGACCATTAACAATAAAAAATATTATTTCGACTCTGATGGCACCATGCAATATGGCTGGTACACAGACGGAAGCGATACTTATTATCTGGGAGATGAAAATAATGGTGCGGCAGCTACCGGCTGGCTCTGCCTTGATTTTGACAAGGACAATGTGCCAAGTGACGGAGATGTATCGGAGCAGGAGACCATAGGCAGCGATACAGCGAAATGGTTTTACTTCCTGTCAAATGGCAAGGCAGTAAAGGCGGATAATGATACTTACACCAGTAAGACCATCGGCGGAAAGAAATATTATTTTGACTCCAACGGCGTGATGCTTACAGGATGGGTATCTATGGCAAATGAAGGTGACAGTTCCGATGTGGATCCGACCGGTATTTCTTCTTTTAAATATTTTGGTGATGATAATGACGGTCAGATGAGCAAGGGCTGGAAGTACCTTTCCGATTATCCGGAAGACTCCGATGATTCTTCTAATATTGTAGAAGCGACTGCAAGCAATGCCCAGCGTTATGGCAGCAGTGACGGAAACGGCAGCTGGTATTACTTTGACTCCAACGGAAAGCCAAAATACTTAAAGGCAGATGCAACGTCCATGTCAAAGGCTACGGTAAGGATCAACGGACAGAGTTATTTCTTTGATGAATATGGAAAAATGCAGTATGGTCTGATCGGTATTGACTTTGGCGATGGAACAGAGCACAGCGCTTACTTTGGAAACAGTGAGTCTGACGGAAAGATGCGTACAGACAAGCAGACCAGTGTAACAGAGGACAGTGGTGACCGTACTACCTTCTTCTTTAAAAAATAAAAGACAGACACTCCTGTTTCAGGCAGAAAATAGGCCTGCTGCATAACCTTCTTAAGATGGTTGCAGCAGGTTTTTTGCTGTCAATATACGACCCGTATATTAGCCGAGACTAATTCATCACACGTTAAAGCGATACCATCTAACAGCAAAAATCCCCTTCTTACATTCTGAACCACAACTAAAAAGCTGTAGCAATTACAATATATAGACTGGACAAATGAAAATAATTGGTTTATAGTATGAAGCAACGACGAACAAAGCCGCGAAGTAAGGTAAGTACATTTTAACATGAACGACAAAAACCCTTTGTGAGCGGAAATCAGGAGGTAGAAAAATGGTATCATTATATGATGGTGGTATTTATCTTGTAAATGGAAAAGAAATCGTACCGGAACAGGAAAGCGTTAAAGTAGAAGCCCTTACAGGAAAGAAAGCAGATAAAGAAGCTGCAAAAAAGGGAACCATTGCTTATTCTATTTTAAGCGCCCACAATACAGCTGATAACATGGAACATTTAAAGCTCCGTTTTGACAGCATGACATCCCATGATATTACATTTGTAGGGATTGTCCAGACTGCTAAGGCATCCGGTATGGAAAAGTTCCCGATCCCCTACGTCCTGACTAATTGCCATAATACACTTTGTGCAGTAGGCGGAACCATTAACGAAGATGACCACATGTTTGGCCTTTCCGCTGCAAAGAAATACGGCGGCATCTACGTTCCACCTCATATCGCAGTCATTCATCAGTACATGAGAGAAATGATGGCAGGCTGCGGAAAGATGATCTTAGGATCTGACAGCCATACCCGTTACGGCGCTTTAGGAACCATGGCAATAGGCGAAGGCGGCGGCGAACTGGTAAAACAGCTGCTTCGCGATACATATGATGTAGCTTATCCGGGAGTCATCGCAGTTTATTTAGACGGATGTCCAAAACCTGGTACCGGTCCACAGGATATTGCGCTGGCCATCATCCGTGCGGTATTTAAAAATGGATATGTAAAGAATAAAGTAATGGAATTTGTTGGACCTGGTGTTGCTTCTATGACTACCGATTACAGAAATGGCGTAGACGTAATGACTACAGAGACCACCTGCTTAACCTCCATCTGGAGAACGGATGAAGATACCAGAAATTACCTGGCAAAGCATCACAGAGAGGCAGATTACAAGAAACTGGATCCTGCAGATGTGGCTTACTACGATGGCTGTGTTTATGTAGACTTAAGTACCGTAAAGCCAATGATCGCCCTTCCCTTCCATCCAAGCAATGCATTTGAGATCGACGAATTAAAGGCAAATATGAAGGATATCCTTCATATGGTAGAAATGGATGCTGAAAAGGTATCCGGAGGAAAAGCGCATTTCACACTTCTTGATAAAGTAGTTGGAAATGACCTGATGGTACAGCAGGGAATTATCGCAGGCTGTGCAGGCGGAAACTATACCAATGTGATCGAAGCAGCACATGCCCTTCGTGGAAAGAACTGTGGCTGTGATGAATTTTCACTGGCTGTTTATCCTTCTTCCCAGCCGGTATTCTCAGACCTGGTAAAGAAAGGCGCTATTTCAGACCTGATGGATGCAGGCGCTATCATCCGTACCGCTTTCTGCGGACCTTGCTTTGGCGCAGGCGATACACCTTGCAACAATGGTTTAAGTATCCGCCACACCACCAGAAACTTCCCGAACCGTGAAGGAAGCAAGCCAGGAAACGGACAGATGGCAGCGGTAGCACTGATGGATGCCCGTTCTATTGCAGCAACAGCAGCAAACGGAGGAAAACTTACCTCTGCATGGGAGTTAGACTGCTGGAATGATATTCCGGAATATGACTTTGATGATAAGTCTTACAAGAACCGTGTATATCAGGGCTTTGGTAAGGCAGAAGAGGAGAAATCCCTTGTATATGGTCCAAATATCAAAGACTGGCCGGAGATGAGCCCATTAACAGATAATATCCTCTTAAAGGTTTGCTCCAAGATCATGGACCCGGTAACAACTACCGATGAACTGATCCCATCTGGTGAAACTTCTTCCTATCGTTCCAATCCACTGGGACTGGCAGAGTTCACCTTATCCAGAAGAGATCCGGAGTATGTAGGACGGACCAAAGAAGTAGATAAATTAGAAAAAGCAAGAGTAGCTGAGGGCGAAGAAAAAGAACTGGCATTAGAACCAGATCTTGCAAATGTATTTGCAGCCATCAGGACTATTTCTGGAAATGAAAATGTTTCCGTAAAAGATACAGAAGTAGGAAGTATGGTATATGCAGTAAAGCCTGGTGACGGCTCTGCAAGAGAGCAGGCAGCCAGCTGCCAGAGAGTCATCGGCGGACTTGCAAATATCTGTAAGGAATATGCAACCAAGAGATACCGCTCCAATGTTATGAACTGGGGCATGCTGCCATTCCAGATGGAAGCAGATCCTGACTTTGAAGTAGGTGATTATATCTACGTTCCGGGAGTGAGAAAAGCGTTGGATGGGGATTTAAGTTCCATTAAGGCATATGTCCTTGGAAACGGAAAAGATGCAAAGGCAGAAATCAAAGAGTTAAATCTTTATATTGCAGATATGACACCGGAAGAAAGAGCCATTGTTAAGGCCGGATGCCTTATTAATTATAACCGGAACAGACATTGATCATACGCAAAAGCGACAGCAGTAGGAGAACATGCCGGGAGAGGAGAACAGGTTATGAAAGATAGTTATCTTGCACAGTTTTATGGAAAATCCCAGAATTATACGGATATTCCAAATAAATGGTATAAAGAATACAATGTAAAGAAAGGTCTTCGAAATGAAGACGGCACCGGTGTAAGAGTAGGACTTACCCGTGTGGCAGATGTTGTGGGCTATGACGAAACTCCAGAGGGAGGCATCCAGGCTATTCCAGGAAAGCTTTACTACAGAGGCTATGATGTAGAAGACCTGGTAAAAGGTAAAGGGGACAGTCATTTTGGTTATGAGGAAGTCTGCTTCCTTCTTCTCTTTGGATATCTGCCAAAGAAAGCGGAACTGGAGCATTTCCGAAATATCTTAACTGACTGCTATGAGATCCCGGATGAATTTGTGGAAATGAACCTGTTGCGTATGCCTGGCAGAAACCTGATGAACAAGCTTCAGGATGCAGTTCTTACTTTATACAATTACGATGATGACCCGGATAACACGGATGTATATGAAACCCTGGTAAAAGGTATTAACCTGATGGCAAAGCTTCCGTCGATCGCCTGCTATGCATATCAGAGCAAAGTTCATTATTACAACAGAGACAGCTTATTTATCCACTATGCAAACCCGAAATACTCCATTGCTGAAAACTTCTTAAGTTTATTGAGAAAAGACCAGAAGTTTTCTGATAAAGAGGCAAGACTGTTAGATACCATTCTCATGCTTCATGCAGATCACGGCGGTGGTAACAACTCCACATTTACCAATGTAGTGATCTCTTCTACAGGCACCGATATCTATTCCACTGTCTGCGGAAGTATTGGTTCCATGAAGGGACCGAGACACGGCGGTGCAAATATCAAGGTTGCGGAAATGATGGATGCGGTTCTGGAAGAAACCGGCGGATATACCGCAGATGATAAGAAGATCAAAACAGCTGTTAATAAGCTGATGGATGGTGAGTTATATGACCGTACCGGTCTTGTATATGGATTTGGCCATGCAGTTTATACCATTTCCGATCCTCGTGCAGAAATGTTAAGGGCACGCTGCTTGGAAGTAGCAAAGGAAAAGAAGATGATGACGGAATTTGATTTCCGTCAGAGGTTTGAACGTATTGCCTTAGAGACTATGAAAGAGCGCAAGGGAGTTGCACTTCCTACTAATGTAGATTATTACAGCGGTTTTGCTTATGAAATGTTAGGTATCCCGAGAGATCTTTACACACCATTATTTGTGTGCAGCCGTATGGTCGGCTGGGTTGCCCATAACATTGAAAACAAGCTTTATGATGGAAGGATCATGCGTCCTGCAACCAAGTATGTAGGTGATAATAAAGAATATACAGCAATGGAGGAGAGATAGAGATGGCAGACACAATTACAGTATTTAAAGGCGATGGAATCGGACCGGAGATCACAGATTGCGTTTTAAGGATCTTAGACGCAGCTGGGGCAGATTTAAACTATGAGGTATTTAATGTAGGTGCTGCAGAATACGAAGCGCATGGTGAACTGATCCCGAAAGAGGGCTATGCTTCTATGGAAAAGACCCACATTTTATTAAAGTCCCCTATTACAACTCCTTTAGGAAAGGGCTTCCGTTCTTTAAATGTTACTTTAAGAAAGAAATATGATCTTTACGCAAATATCCGTCCTGCAAAGACCAACTCTGCTGTAAAGACTGCATTTGAAAATGTAGATATCGTGATCTTCCGTGAAAATACAGAGGATCTGTATGCAGGTGTGGAAGAGATGATTGATAAGGATACGGTTCACTCCATTAAGATCATTACCAGAAAATGCTCCGAGCGTATCATCCGTGCTGCTTTCGACTATGCAGTAAGCCATGGACGTAAGAAAGTGACCTGTGTACACAAGGCAAACATTATGAAGCTGGCAGACGGTATGTTCCGTGATATTTTCTATGATATCAGCAAGGAATATCCGGATATTGAAGCAGATGATAAGATCGTAGACAATGTGGCTATGCAGCTGGTTATGCATCCTGAAAAATTTGATATTATCGTAACAGAAAACCTGTATGGCGATGTTTTATCTGATCTGGTCAGCGGCCTCATCGGAGGTCTGGGACTTCTTCCATCCAGCAACCTGGGTAAAGATTTCGCCATGTTCGAGGCAGTTCATGGCAGTGCCCCTGATATTGCAGGACAGGGAATTGCAAACCCAACTGCGTTCTTATGGTCTGCATGTATGCTGTTAGAGCATATCGGAAAGAAAGACGTTGCTGCCAAGATCCGCAAGGCAGTAGACCTGGTGCTGGAGGACGGAAGCGTTCTTACACCAGATATCGGCGGAACTGCTACAACCATTGAATATGAGAAGGCAATTATTGCGCATCTGTAAAATTAATTATATGTATATTCCTGTCCCCCTGCGGCTGCAGGGGGATTTTTGCGTACTAGAAAAATCATGTAAAATCCCGGACGATCTTAATATATTCCTGAGCATGATAAGACAGATAGCTTCCTTTTCTGAAGGCTGCAACAAAATCAACAGTTGTATTTGGGGTGCCAACAGAAAAAAGCACAGGTTTTTTCTTAAAAGGAATATGTTTTAAATGGGTTTCTGTTACAAAACAGGCTCCATATCCCCGGGAGGCAAGTTCCGCAGCAGCAGGAATGTTACCGGTCTGAAGGCATATTTGAGGATGGATATGGCAGGATTTAAACAATTGATCCACCGTTTGACGGGTCCTTTGATCCGGTGGCTGCAGGATAATAGGCTCATTTTCCAAAAGCTTCAGGTCAAGCCAGGGATATTTGCAGCCTTCTTTTTTTATACCTTTATTTTTTAGAGGATGGTCATTGCCAAGAACGAGAACAACTTCTTCATGGCTGATGATCTGATAGTCAATATCCGGGCTTTTTACAGGCAGGTTAAAGAATGCAAGGTCAGCATCTCCGTTTAAAAGCATTCCTTCTAAAAGACTGGAGTGTGCTTCCCGGATTTCCAGGCGTACGTTGGGATACAGACTGCGGAAAATAGGAAGTGTACAGGGAAGCATATAGGTTCCACGCATGGTTGGAAAAGCGATTTTTAAAAGACCGGCATTCTGCCGTATAATATCCCCCATTTCCTGGTCTAATTCTTTCTTTAAATTCAATATTTCGGTTGCTTTTGCCACATAACGTTCCCCGGCATATGTTAAAATAAAGCGGTTCCCTAATTTTTTAAATAATTTCTGCCCCATTTCCCGTTCAAGATTTTGAAGGAATTTGGTAAGAGTCGGCTGAGTCACATAAAGCATATCAGCGGCTTTTGTAATATTTTGTGTTTTTGCAATGGCTATTACATAGGACAGATCTTTAAAATCCATATGTTGTCTGTTCCTTTCTGTGTTGTCTGGGTTTTCTTGCTTTCTTATCATACCAAAAACTATTGATAAAATGAATAGTTTTAATGAAAATAATGAATTTCAATTCCTGGCCGCGGTGTGATATGCTGAAATCATCAAAAGGTACGGTACCAGAAATAGCAGTAAGGCCAGCTGTTTAATATTACTAGGTATAAGGAGATTGAATGATGCAGGAGAAGGAAAATCATATTTTAAAGCTTCCCGTAACGATTATGAGAGGCGGAACAAGTAAAGGTGTATATATTCTGGAAGAAGATCTTCCAAAAGACCATAGTGAATGGGATAAGATATTACTGCGTTTAATGGGAAGTCCGGATCAGAAACAGATTGATGGATTAGGCGGTTCACAATCTGTTACAAGTAAAGTAGCAATCATAAAGAAATCAGAACGGGCAGATGCAGATGTAGATTATACCTTTGCCCAGGTGTCTGTGGATAAACCGGTGGTAAGCTATAAAGGAAATTGCGGAAATATTTCTTCAGGAGTAGGACCATTTGCTATTGAAAAAGGTCTGGTAAATGCAAAGGAAGGAATGACTACAGTCAGGATCTTTAATACAAATACGGATAAAGTCATTGCTGCTGATGTAAAGACAGAAGGGGGCAAGGTTGTATACCAGGGAGATTTTAAGATCGCAGGGGTACCGGTATCAGCTTCTCCTATAAAGTTAAAATTTATAGATCCGGCTGGAACCCTTAAAAAGGGACTTCTTCCAACGGGAAAAGCAGTAGATGTTTTGGAAGTACCTGGAATGGGATCCATAGAAGTGTCCATCATTGACGCAGCTAATCCCCTTGTATTTGTAAAGGCAGAGGATCTGGGACTTAGCGGAAAGGAACTTCCTGAAGAAATAAATGCAGATGAGGAAAAGCTGGAACTTTTGGAAACAGTAAGAGGTCTTGCTGCTGTTAAGCTGGGACTGATCAGTGACTATAAGAAATCTGCATGGGAAACACCGGGAATCCCTAAAATGACTTTCGTAGCTGAGGCAGATGATTATATTACTTCTGATGGAAAAATGATAAAAAAGGAAGAAATCGATCTTCTTTCCCGCATGATGTCTATGCAGAAAGCCCATCCAAGTTATGCAATGACCGGTGCCATGTGTACAGCTGCAGCGGCAGTAGTGCCGGGAAGTATAGTGGAACAGGTTTTGAAAAAGGGTGCAGATACACAGTATCTGCGTATTGGTCATGCAGGCGGGACCCTTGAATGTGGCGTGGATTACAGAGAAGAAAGGGGCAAAACGTTAGTGATCGAAGACACATTTGGGTTCCGCACAGCAAATCTTTTACTGGATGGCGTGGCATTAGTTAGAATTTAACTAGCGAAAAGGATGTACCAGCTCCATCGTGCCGAACTGTCCGTCAAAGCCGGGATTCCAACGAACTTTTCCCTGACGCAGGCAGGTAATAGCATCTGCAATATTTTCAGATGAAACAGCCGTAATATCAGATGTTTCAGCTTCTCTTAATAAGAAAAATTCATTTCCAAGTTCGTTTAAAAGTGTTTCATAGATCCGGGTCACTTTTACGCTGGAAGGAGAGAAACCTTCTGCAGCAGCGATCAGTTCCGGCAACGGGGAAATGCTTTCAAAGGGGAGGTGTATGGCAGATGTTTGGTCGGATCCTTTGGAAACAGAAAAAGGAGTGTCTGTCAGCGGTTTTGCAGAGGCAGCCTGCGTATTGGAAAACAGGTCAGGTGCAGGCAGTGCCGCCAGATCCTGTACCCTGTGCAATACTCCGGTGGTAAGCTTTTTGCCACATACCGGGCAGATACCGTTTAATTTGACTGCTTCTTCCGGTGAAAGGCATACACCGCATTTCCTGTGGCCATCCATAAAATATTTTCCTTCCTGAGGGAAGAATTCCAGCGTGCCGGCAAGTCCTTTGCCGGTCTGGATAGCATTGTAAATATCTTTATAAGAAAGCCCGGTATTAAGCAAGGTAGCTTCCCGTCCAAGTTTTGAAGGAGAGTGGGCATCTGAGTTGGAGATCAGCTGATAGCGGCTTAAAGATGGCACGCTCCAGTTCATTGGCGGATCAGAGGAAAGACCGGTTTCTACAGCATGGATATGGGGTGTTAATTCCTCGAAACATTCTTCCATACTGTTAAAGCCGGAAAATGCCCCGAACACAGAGAAATGAGGGGTCCAGATATGAGCGGGAATGTACATGGCATCCGGGCATACAGAAAGGGTCATATCTAACAGGTCATGGCAGTCCAGTCCTAAAATAGGGCGTCCGTCAGAATGAATATTTCCAATTTTTTCCAGTTCTCCTGAAAGACGGTCTGCAGCCTCAAGTCCTGGAAGCAGAATCAGGCTGTGCACTTTCCGTGTACGGCCGTTTTTCTTATAAATGGTGCTGATCTCACCGCTGACCACAAAACGGGGATCAAAGGAACCGGAAGGAATCTCAGAAAGGCGCAATTCTGGTTTCAGCTTATAAAGCCCTGGCTCTGCCGGTTCTAATTTTTCTTTTAACTCCTGCCGCCACAAAGGATGGGTAAAATCCCCTGTTCCAAGGATATGGATGCCCTTTTTTCTGGCCCACAGATCCAGGTATTCCGGTGTGAGGAACTTGCTGGTAGCCATAGAGTAACGGGAATGTATGTGAAGATCTGCAATGTACATGATAAAAATCCTCCTGTTTTTCTTGTGAACCCATACATTATACCATTGCCTTTCAAGAGGGGATAGGTTAAAATAATTTTCGAAAGTATTATGGGGTGATGTCCTCTCGGAGTCTTTCAAGCACCTGCTTTTGTGGCCGATTTTCCGCCAGCTGCACCCGAATTTCATCAACGTACGCACCGCGTACGCCTCAGAAATTTGGGCACAACTGACAAAAAATCTTCTCACAAAATCAGGCACAAAAAGATTCCGAGAGAACATTGAATTTTACGGGAGGATGAGAATATGACACTTTATAATAAAAAGGGAAAAGCAGCTGCTTATATAGAAAACGATGTGATCTGGACCTTTGATGGAAGAGCCATCGCCTATCTGTTCCAGGATGCAGTATACAATTTCCCGGGAAAGCAGTTAGGCTGGTTTGAAAAAGGCTGGCTTCGTGATATGGGCGGATATTGTGTTTTATTTACCCCTCAGGCATTTGCAGGACCTGCAAGACCATCCATGGAGACAACTCCTGCAAAGTACGCAAAAAAGGCCCTTCCGTCTAAGGGTTCCAGGGAAATGAGAAAGGCAAAAATGGCTTATCAGGCTCACTGGAGCGAAAAAGAGGGTATTGACACTGATGTGTAAATATGCTAAATTATGGTTTAGTGCAAATGCAGTGATATGGAAGTAGTAAACACTTTTTAAGCCCCACAGAGAGCCGGGAAAAGATGAGAACCGGTGACTGGAAAGTGCCGAACTGATCCATGAGCAGCTTTTCAGAAAGAGATGAGATCATTACAGGATCTTCATTTTCAGTAAGAAAAGACGGAGGCCTTACCGTTATAAGAGGAATTGAGTGCATGCGATTTCGCATGAATCAGAGTGGTACCGCGTGGAAATGATATCTGCGTCTCTTGGAAACAGGAGACGCAGTTTTTTTATCTCATTACGTCACCCACGGCAATATTTACGGAGGAATGAATTATGGCATCACAGTATAATCACTCCGCCATCGAGAAAAAATGGCGTGAGAACTGGGAAAAGAACCCCATCAATGTAAATGATGGAAAGAAAGAGAAATATTACTGCCTGGATATGTTCCCATATCCATCAGGAAATGGTCTTCATGTAGGACATTGGAGAGGCTATGTTATCTCTGATGTATGGAGCAGATATCAGCTGTTAAAGGGCAAATATGTGATCCATCCTATGGGCTGGGACGCATTTGGTCTTCCTGCAGAGAACTACGCGATTAAGATGGGCGTACATCCTGCAAAATCTACAGCAGCTAACATTGCAAATATCAAACGTCAGATCAAGCAGATCGCTGCGATTTATGACTGGGATATGGAAGTAAATACCACAGATCCTGAATTCTACAAGTGGACCCAGTGGATCTTCGTTCAGATGTTCAAGAAGGGTCTTGCATACGAGAAGGAATTCCCAATCAACTGGTGCCCATCCTGTAAGACAGGTCTGGCTAACGAGGAAGTTGTAAATGGCTGCTGCGAGCGCTGCGGCACTCCTGTTACCAAGAAGAACCTGCGTCAGTGGATGTTAAAAATCACTGCCTATGCAGAAAGACTGTTAAATGACCTGGATAAGCTTGACTGGCCTGAAAAGGTTAAGAAGATGCAGACTGACTGGATCGGAAAATCTTATGGTGCAGAGGTTGAGTTCCCAATCGAAGGCAGAGATGAAAAAATCACTGTTTACACCACAAGACCTGATACCCTGTATGGTGCAACCTTCATGGTACTGGCCCCAGAGCACAAGCTGGCTAAGAGCCTTGCTACAGATGAGACCAGAGAAGAAGTTGAAAAATACATTTTCGATGCTTCCATGCGTTCCAATGTAGACCGTATGCAGGCAAAGGAAAAGACAGGCGTATTTACCGGAAGCTATGCCATCAACCCGTTAAACGGTGCAAAAACACCGATCTGGCTGTCTGATTATGTATTAGCTGATTATGGTACCGGTGCTATCATGTGCGTACCTGCCCATGATGACAGAGACTTTGAATTTGCTAAGAAATTTAATCTTCCGATCATTCAGGTTATTGCCAAGGATGGTAAGGAAATCGAAAATATGACAGAAGCTTATACAGAAGCAAGCGGAACCATGATCAACTCCGGTGACTGGAATGGCATGGAATCTTCTGTATTAAAGAAGGAAGCTCCACATATTATTGAAGAAAAAGGCTTTGGACGCAAGACTGTTAATTACAAGCTGCGTGACTGGGTATTCTCCCGCCAGCGTTACTGGGGTGAGCCGATCCCGATCATCCACTGCCCGAAGTGTGGCTGTGTACCGGTGCCGGAAGATCAGCTTCCATTAAAGCTGCCTGAGGTAGAAAGCTATCAGCCTACAG
>ERZ773185.2355-NODE-2355-length-12331-cov-3.498208_pt1 | contig 12331 bp, 17 predicted proteins | sample MGYA00580531_ERZ773185 | MGnify/ENA primary metagenome ERZ773185 (study PRJEB29015, sample SAMEA2737799) | human gut metagenome | biome: human gut; feature: human-associated habitat; material: faeces | place: China | collected 2012 ...
TGAGCAGGATCTCCAGCATCCGCCTCTCCCCCCCTTCCGCGTTTTCTTTCTTCTCGCTTATTTTACCATGTCCGCCGCACCGCTGTCAACGCTGCGCATCTGATCATATTCGTACAGAAGCTTTGCCACGGCTTCGCGCGTGACCGGCTGCTGCCAGCCAAAGTTGCCCGCGCTGTCGCCGGTAAAAACACCGGTCTGCTTGGCCCACTGTGTCGCTTCCCGCGCCCAGTCGGACGGATAGTCGCCCGTGTCCTTCAGAGAAAGCAACTCCTCCTTCGTCATCTCCATCACCTCCATGACCTGCCGTTTGAACGCGAACCACGCGTTCTCATCGTCCACCCACATCGCGGGGCACCGCTTGCTGACCACGTCATAATGCCGCAGCACGTTTTCGATCGGAATGCCGTATTTGCGCATCAGCTTTCTTGTCAGCAGCGCCGCGTTCGCCACGACCACATCCTCCAGCCAGTACCGCCCCGCGTCATACCGGCAGCACATCTCGATGGAGATCGAGTTGCCGTTATGGCAGCGCGGGTGCTTCTGCGTATAGATACCTGCCGTGCCGACAGACCACGCCGTGTCCTCGTCGCTGACCGACTGCCGCCAGCCGTCCCGGTCAACAAAATAGTGGGCCGAGGCCCCGCGCGGGGACGCAAAATATCGGAGATTCCCCGCGGCGGAGTCGTTGTGCCCGGCCGTGTAGTGCAGCACAAGGAACTCAATGCGCGCGCTGCGGCCCTTCGTGTAATTACTCGGATGCGCCGTCGTCATGCCGTACATCCGCGCCGCTCTGCAGCTTTTGCGCCTGCGTTCCAAAGTAAAACGCGATGACCGTCGTATAGATCATCATAAAGTCCTGGCTGACCTCACCCTTGATTGCCTGACAGGCGAAAACTGCCGTCAGCGCCAGCGTCACGATCGACTTGACCGTCAGCAGGTTTTCAATGCGCTTCAAAAACTGTTCCATATCTTCAAATACTCCTTTCATGCAACCGATGATCAAATTGCCTGCGGTTACTCATGTCACGATCTCCCATTCGGCGACCTCACGGGCAATGCGCTCGATGAACGAATTGCCGCGCAGCGCCTTGTACGCCTTATATTCATAGAGGAAATTCTCATATTCATACTGCCGGATGGTTTTTTCATCTCTGTGTTTATAATATGCCGCCAGCATGTCCGCGCGCAGCATACATTTCTGTCCATCGCGGATTGCGCTGAGGCCAAACAGCCGTTCCCGCATCGGCTTTGCCAGAAGCAGCAGCAGACTCAAAATGGAGCCGAGTCCGCTGCACACACTCACAAGCACGAAAAACGCACCTGCCTGCTCTGCATTCATCGCATCGCTCCTTCCGCTGCCGCAAGCAGCGCAGCTAACTCCGGCAGAAGCGTCCCGATGGTTCTTTTTGCCGCCGCACCGAGCGCTTCATAACTTTGCGCGAAGCGCGCAAGCACCGGCATAAGCGCCGCGAGTTTTTCAGCCGCAGCGGGATCCAGCCCAGCCAGCCGCTCTTTGATCCGCGCGAGCATTTCCCGCTCCAGTCTCGTCATGTCAGTGCTTCCTCCAGTTCCTGCAGCGCTTTCTCCAGCTGTGTATATTGGCCCATTTTAACCGTGAGCGTCCCATCCCGGTTGTCTGTAATCGGCCCTGCAACACAGTAGTCGGAGCAGTCCTGCTCCTGTGCTGTTCCATGCGCGTCATCCCCGCGCCGCACAATGGCCCAGTTCAGTCCGTCCACAAACAGCTGCGCAGCCTGCGCATACGCCATGGTGAGCGTCACCGTTCTGGACGCGCGGCCGTCCCAGTCGCGGTCGATCTGCTTTCCGCAGACCTGTGCGGGAATCTCTGTTCCGTTTGCTTTCAGATATTCCATGCGTCTCCTCCTTAAAAGCAGAATGCGAAACTCACGCCGTACAGATTTGTAATATCGCCGCCGTTTGTGCCGCCCTGCTGTCCGACAAAGCCGAAGCCGCCTGCGCCTGCAAAGTTCTGTGACCGCTGCCACCACAGCGCGGGAGCGCTGTTCATCGCCTTCTTTGTGCTTCCGCCGGACGTATAATAGCTGTACTGCGTTCCTTCGCCCGCAGCGGAAATCGTCCGGCTGCCGAAAATCTCAATTTCCGAGAGCAGAAACAGTTTGTCCGCCGAGGTTACAATAGAAGATGCTGTTGCTGCGTTCTTCTTGCTGACCTCTCGGATGCCGTTTTTAATGCTTTCCGGCATAAGCGCCAGAATGGACGGCAGATACTCTGTCCGCATTTTACTGCTCTTCCAGCCACCTACGACCGTTTCTGTGTCATTCATGCCGTACCCCGTACCGTAGCAGTCATGTAACTGGAACGTCAGCGGAGCCTTGCCTGAGCCGTCGTAATAGTCGTCATGACTCTTTCCGATGATATCAACTTGATAGTCTGTACCACCGATCGTCATGGACATGCTGTCGCCTACGACCCATGTGGATGGCACATTCCCTCTGCGGCAGGCCGTTACAACGCCCGCCCAGGAGTTGTTTGCAAAAACCGGATCGACCGAAAACAACGACATGCTCTGCGTTCCGATCACGATGCTCTGCGTGTCACTCAGTCCGTTTACTGTTGACGTTACACTCCATTCTCCTGCCTCCGGGATTTCCAGCGTGCATGTCCCGTCTGTTCCGGCAGTTCCGCTGACTGTTTTTGAGCCTTTTATCGCTGTGACAGCCGCCCCCGCAGAGGTGGTCACGACCAACTTCGGCGTGACGCCGGTCTGAATTGCCTGAATCGCGGAAACGAACCCTGCCGGATAGACCAGCTGCGCGGACGTGCCGCCTTTGGTGCGGATCGCGTCGGCAACTGCAGTCAGATTATCCGTGTCCGTCATACATCGTGACATCAGTAAGACCCTCCTTCCGCATCCGGCACCGTGACGGCGCTCCACGCCCCGTTCGCAACGCACATAAACTTCCCATTATCGGCCGCTGTGACACTCGGCAGGAATTTCTCGCTGCCGGATAGCGTATACCGTGTACCCCAGTAGCCTTCTGCATTGCCATCCGAGTCAATATGGACGTAATAAATCATCAGTTCTTCCGACGTATCGCCCTGCGTCATCTTTGTCAATGCAAAATTGACATACCCAAACGCTTCATCCACTTCCGCAAGCGGAAGAAGCAGGAGGTTCGTATTGTATGCCCCAAAGAGTTTCACTCTTGCATAACACGCTTTCCCAGCCTTATAAGCTGCAAGGATTTCGTCATATGTCTTGGTGTGCGTGACACTTTGATCATAAGTATCCTCGGCATGAATACCGCAGCCGACATAGAACAACTCCGAACCTGGTCCCGCTTCCCCTGCAGGCCCCTTGATATTCACACTGGCCGGATTTTCCTTCCCGCCGTCATTCGTCCAGCTGAGAATGCCGTCTGCGGATACAGATGGTGTAAAGGTCGTGCCGTCCTGCCCCGGTTCGCCGTCTGCGCCGGGCGCACCGGCGGAGCCGTCTTTCCCAGGTGCTCCTGCCGGGCCTTTGACATTCACGCTTGCCGGATTTTCCTTTCCACCGTCGTTCGTCCAGCTGAGAACGCCGTCTGTGGATACGGAGGGCGTAAAGGTCGCGCCGTTCTGCCCCGGTTCGCCATTCTGACCGTCTGTACCATCCGCACCGTCCCGTCCCGGAGTCCCGGCCTCGCCGGGCTCTCCCTTGTCGCCTTTTTCACCTCGCGCGCCCTGAAGCGGCCCGTTGTTGATCCAGCTTTCTGTTACGCCGTCAAAAATATAAATGTCATACGGCTCCGATGCCCCGACGCCGTAGGCATCGCCTGCCATTGGATCCTGCACGGACGCCTCCAGCACGGAGGCCGTCGCGTAATATCCCTTCACCAGAAAGCCCGCGCCCGTATCGCCCTTTGGGCCTTGTGCGCCCGTCTCACCTTTCGGGCCGCGTTCGCCGGTTTCGCCCTTCGGGCCCTGTGCACCTGTCTCGCCCTTCGGCCCCTCTGCGCCTGTCTCGCCTCTCGGACCCTGCGGCCCCACGACGCTGCCAAGGTCAACAGTGCTGCCATCCGTCAGCGTGAAGACGAGCCTCCCCCCTTCCGTGACTGCAACCGCTCTCACGCCTCTGGAGATCAGGCCGCCAATGGTCACTGTGATCGCATTCGGAATCTCTACCCGCATATCCGCACCTCACTCTGCCGCCGCGCGGTTGTCCCGCGCAAGCGTTGTTTTGTCGCCGTGCGTATATAAAATGTCATAAAAATACGCACCCCTTGGAAATTTTGCACTGACCGTATCGTCGAACGTCAGCGTTGCCTGCCCTCCCGTCACGCGGTCAAACTGAAACGTATGCACCGGCGTGTGCGACGCATCAAAGAAGCTGACCGTTAGACTGTCGGACGCGCCGACAGAAACCGTCTCGCCGTCCTGATCGCGCAGTTCCAGCGCCAGCGTCACGGAAAACGTGTCGCCCGCGTACCAGCGCAGCACGCCGCCCGCAATGCGTGGGCTTGGCTTTGCACCCGGAAGCTTTGTCATCTGCTCTCCTCCCCCTGGCTTTTTCAGTTGATCTCGTCGCGGCGCGCCGTGCCGGGCGCTGTTCTGCTGCGCTTTTCGCCTCTGCCTCTGGCAAGGGAGGATGAACGTTTTGTCTGCTTGTCCTTCGTCTTGCCCGTCTGCGCCGCCTTCTGCCGGGCCTGCGCCGCCTTTTCCGCCGCCGCAGCCTGCTTGTCCGCATAGGCAAGCTGCTTCCAGTACTGCGCGTTTGCCGCGTCCTCCCGGTCGGAGCGATAGTTCAGCTCGTTCCAGTAATTGTCGTTTGCCAGCTTCGCGTACTGCAGCGCCAGAGTTTCGCTGCGCTGCGCCTCGCTCTGGTACGCACTGCGCGCGTCGGACAGCGCAGCGTAATAATCCGTCACCTGATCACGATAGCGGTCATAGTCGCTCTTCTCGCGGCTGCTGATCAGCGCATAGCGCTCAGAAAGCGCCGCCCCCTCGCGGTCATACTGGCTGCGCGCCTGCGCATAGAGATCCGGCACGACCTCGTTGAGTTTCTGCAGATACGCGTTATACGACTGCTGCCCCGCCTGCTGGCTGTAGCTTGAGCCATAGCCGCCCGTGAGCGCTGCCGCCGCCCCCATTGTGTTCTCCATTGCCAGCCGTCCCGCGCTCTGATATTGCTCACGGTACTGCCGGTACAGCGGATCCGAACCCAGATCGTAGGAAAATGCCTTCCGGTTCGCAATCTGGTCATAAAGCGTGTCAAGTTCCTTGTCCCACCGGGACGTATAGCTTCCGGGCTTTTCCGCCAGCACCCGATCCAGCGCCGCCTTTGCCTCGCTTGCCGCACCGGACGGCGTATAGCCGGGCGTTCTGACCTGCGCCGCGTCTGTCTGACCGGCAGAAGGCGTCCCGTAGCTGCCGCGATAGTTATAGATCGTCTGATACTTGTTGCTGAGCGAACTGCGGTAGCTGCCGTCGGCATTTACGCCAAGAATGCGGTATGTGCCGCCGCCCGTCACAACCTCGTCGCCCACCTGCAAGCCCACCGGAGCCTTTCCGTTACCCTGCACTCTGTAAAGCGCCATTGTCTTCCTCCTTTTTCTCCTCTGCTTCCGCGTCCTCCTGCGCTTCGAGCAGCCGCACCTGCGTGCGCACCTGATCGAGCACCATCCCGACGACGCACGGCGGAAGCCCGGAGGCGTTGACCGCCTCCACAAGCCCAGCACGCAGCGCGCCAATCGCATTTGAGAGCTTACTCATGCCGTTTCCTCCAATTTCCTCACCCTTGTCTGCAGCCTCTGGATCTGTCGGATGCACAGGGTGATCAACTCCTCATAGCGCAGGCCGTAATCTGCACTGCCGTCCTTTCGCGGCGTTTTCACAAAGGCCGCAAAGTCCTGCCCCGTCAGACCGCTGTCCCGGAGCGCCTGCTCCACATCCTGCGCAACAAGACCTGTGTGCGTCCTGCCGGACGCACCGTTTTTCAGCCGGTAGCTTGCCGGACGCAGCTTCTCAAACAGCGCATCATAGCGTTCCAACTCATACGAAATTTCCGTTTTCTTCTCCCGATCAGATGTGGTGATCGTGCCCGTCTGCGCATACACGACCGACCACCGGTAATCAGAAAACCCGAGTGATCCCGCGCCGTCATACGCCGGAGCCGCGCTGCCGCTTACGACCAGATCGCCGCCCACCGCCGTTCGGCAGTTCGTCTGCGCGCCGCCCTCCGTGACGGACAGCGTATTGCCACCATAGCAAAGCTTTGCGCCGCTCGTCGTCGCCACGACCTCGCCGAGTCCGCTCTGCATATGAATCCCCGCGCCGCCGTAGGTGCCCGTCGTATAGCCGAGCCATCCGCCGACAGTACCGCTGTTCAGCGCATCGTATACCGCCATATCGCCGCCCAGCTTGATATAGTCCGCCGATAAAAGCCCCGTTGTAATGTCGTTTGCCGACAGGTGATTGACCGAAAAGTTGTTGAAATCCAGAATGCCGCCGTTGATACGCGAAGCAGACAAATTGCCAGTGACGTTTGCCGCATCGACTGTAAGCCCCGTGATGGTTGCGCCCGTCACATTCAAGCTCGTGGCTCTGATCGCGCCGGAGATACTCGCGCCCGAGCACGTCAGATATCCGTTCGCGTCCACCTGAAACCGGTCTGATACGGAGAGGCCGCCCGTCCCGAAATACATACCCGCGCTGCTGCCGAACGCGTTTTCCACGCGGTAGATGCTCCCGTCCGCAATCGTCCACGGCCCAAAGGCCGAGCCTGCCGCCGCCGTGATCGTCCCGGTCAGCTTCGCGTTGTAGGCCTCCAGCGTTCCGGACGGAAAATGCAGCTTCTTGCCCGACAGGTACGCGACCTCCAGCCCCTCCTGCCAGAAGGAAATGCGTTTCGGCGTCACGGTCAGCAGTTCGTTTTTCGTTCGGTCCACAATCTTTCCGCCGCTGTCCGTCACGGTCGTTTCAATATTGCCCACGCCCACGCCATACACCGGCGTCACGTCGTTGTAGTAGAGCAGCCCCGTCTTGATGTACTGCTGCGCATTCACGGAAAACGCATTGTTCACGCCTGCCGTGTAATCATACAGCTGTTTAATTCCGACGGAGTTTCCCTCGATCGTCAGCTGCGTCTTCTCAAGATACTTTCCAAAATCCGAGATTGCCACATAGCTGCCGGACAGCTTTGCTGACCACGTTTCCGAATTCGCCGCCGCGAAATCCGCCGTCTTGATGATGAGGGACTTTAAAGCCGCATAGCCGGAAAGCGTGGTCTTCTTTTCCTCCTCCGGAAGCCCGTCCGCGTCAATGACCTGTGCGATCTCCGTCAGCGCCGCCTTCGCCGACCAGTCCGCCAGATTCAGCTGCTCTGTCACGGAACACAGATACCGCCGCATGCTCTCCAGCTGCTCCTGCGTCGTCTTCCCCGCAATGGACGGATATGCAAGCGTTAAACTTCCCATATCCTCTGCACCTCCTTCCGTACGTTGTCGGGGCCGATGCCCACACCGGCCCACTGGGAACCTTCAATTTCGCCGCAGCGTTTTTCGTTTCGGATGTGCATTCTGCCGGGCCGATGTGGGCATCGGCCCCTACAGAACGCGTTATACATCGCTTCCGCCTTCCAGCACCCGCGCCAGGCTGAACAGCTTCATCTCGCCCTTTCCCGTCAGCCGGAATTTCAGATGGTCACACCTTGCGGGCCGGACCGGCAGCAGGAAGGTACGCAGCCCCCGGCCCTCGATATGTCCGCAGTGCCGCCACACGCCGTCCGAATCATACTGCACCCAGAAATCCACAGAGGAGCCTCTCAGCAGCTGCATCCGCAGATTGATGCGCGAGACATACTTTTTCCCGACGAGCCCATACGTCATGATCCCCGTCTCCGCCATCCACTCGACCGCTCCTTCCAGCGTTCCGACGCTGCCGTACACGGTTTTGAGCGTTCCGTTTTCGAGGAAATAAAGTTCATCGTCCACCCGCGCGAAGTCCTCCGCGTGGGCGCTGTCTTCCTTGTGCCACAGCCCCTTTCGCGTGTCGTAGACGAACAATGTCCAGTGATGTGCCTCATCCTCCATGCTGATGAAGTACTTCCCACGCACGCCGCCCGCGACGGCGTTGTAGTAAAGCCCCGTGCCGAAGCAGCTTCCGATCTCCTGCGGCAGACTTCCGTCATACACGCACACGCCCATGCGCGACTTGTAATACAGCCGGTCGTCCACTACAACGAGGCTCTTGCTTGACCCGTTCTGCACACCTGCGCATTTCTGCACGACCACCTGATGCGCCCCCGTCGCCGACGGATACACCCGGTGGAAGCAGTCCTCCTTAAAAAACACCGGACTGTCGGCCAGCGTCGCCGCGCCCGTCCATTTCCCGTCCGTACCGCAGCTTGCCCGCCACGAATCCGTCGCCACGCCCTGATAGCACGCCCAGTTTTTAAAATCGCCCAGCTTGCAGCAGTAGATCTCATTCACCGTCTCGCCGTCCGCCACGCCGTACTTGCAGCCCCAGAGCCGGTTGCCGCATTCTGTGATGAAGTCCATGCTCGGCACGCGCCGGGCCGTCTTCACCGTCCCGCTCGTGACCTTCGCCGTCTCATCAACAAGCCCCACGATCACGATATAACTTTCGTCCACAGCGTAAAGGATCTGACTGCCGTTCAGCTTCTCGATCTGTTCGTTTCCAGCAAGACCCGACAGCTGGATACCGTCATACTGCTTGAATCCCCTGCCGATGCCGTTTGCCGACAGCTTCAGATATACCGTCGGCACGGATACCCACTGCCCCGACGCCTCCGCCCACTGCTTAAGTGTGTGGAGTTTGCCGGATGTGTCCAGCCAGTACTGTCCGTTTGACGGGCTCTCCGGCTGCGCGGCCTGTGCATAACTCACCGTCAGTGCCGACCCGTCAGCAAGGCAAAGGGAGATTTCCACGTTCTCGCTCTCCGCGTCGATCACATTCTCCTGCCCCATATAGCCGTTGTCGGAATACTTCTCGGTATTGAAATAGATCCCGTCCGGAAAGATGCACAAATATGCGCCCATGGAAACAAGCTGCTTTTCTCCCGCCTTGATGTTCACCGACGGCATGTAGGCCTCCATGGAAGCGCCATTGATGTACAAGACCTGATTCTGCACCCAGCACAGCGCATCCCGCGCGCAGATTGCCTGCACTCCGGAAAGCGCCTGCGCCGTCCCCCGCCGCGCCCGCGGCGCAAGCAGCGGATAGCTGTCCGACGTCAGATTCTCCATGTCATAAAATTCCCCGTCCGAAAGCTTCAGATTGTGATCATAGCCGAGGAACGCTTCGGTGGTCAGCGTCTGCTGCCGCTGCTCCGTCAGCTTCGGATAAAACACCCCGCATCCCCCCTACAGTCTGAAATACGCCGCTTCGCTCTTCGGCAGATGCGCCCGGTTGCATGCATTCTGGTATGCCTGATAGTACATGTTGTACTTGGCGGCGGAATTGTTGTACTTCGTCATCTCCCCATTGGCATCATCGATCTTCATCTCCAGATACCACCGGTAAATTTCGTCATACGGCCACGCGATCAGCAGTACCGTTCCGTCCAGATCCGCTTCCGGCGTGTAGCCCGCGAACGCCGGGACGTCCATTTCATGCTGCGTCAGGATCTCGCGGTATACCGCTCCGTCCAGTTCCGACAACCAGCGCAGCTTGTCTGCGCTGCCATATTGATTGGGTTTCAGCCGATCAACCGTCTCAAGCGCCTCGCGGATGGTCATGTGCCCCGCCTCCTTTCGTCCTGCCGCCTTTAGCCTGCGGCCAGTTCATCTTCGATCTTCCGTGCCGCCTCCAGCTGCCGCCTGGCATTCTCCAGCACCTCATACACCGGCTCCGGCACCTCGACGGCCTTGCCGCGCGGCACCTGAAACGTGCGTCCGTTGACGCAGACAAACACCGACTGCTGCTCCGTGCCGCCCGCGCGCGGCAGTGTGATGGTCTTCATACCTGCAAATGCGTTTTCCATGACAATTCTCCCTTCCTGTCCTGTCTTCTCCGGAGACCGGCTTGCGCCGGTCTCCACCTTGCTTCCTCAGTTTGCTTCGTCCTCGGCAGAGTACGCGCCGCAGCTCTCCACACGCACCATGCGGTCCTCATACAGGATCTTCGCCGCGCTGGAGAACTTGTAGCCCAGCGTCGAGAACTGGTTGAGCGGTCCGCCGACCTGCCCCTTGTCCTTGATGATCATCTCCAGATTGCCGCCCTCGGGGTCGATCATGCCGTAGGCATCCTTGCCGAGAAACAGCGTTGCATAGACGCTGTAATACTCCGCAGGCGTGCCCTTGGACGTATCCGCTGCCGTCTTGACCGGGCAGCCCTCGCCGTTGAAGATTTTGGCCTCGGTCGTCTCGATGAAGCGCACGCCGTGCAGTTCGCCGATCTCACCGGTAAACAGTTCCGTCAGACCCGCGTACTTGTGCGCCTCGATCCACGCCTCGGACGAACGCAGATCGTATGCAACGGACGGGTGAATGATGGCAATGTACTTGCCGTCAATTTTCGGGGCCTTGAGTTTTTTCAGCAGCGTCACCGCCTTGTTGACCTCGTCCGGCGTCAGCTTTGCGGTGGTGTCCAGCCCCGCGCGGCTGGTTACGGCGGTATGCGCGCCGTTCGTGCCGACCTTGTCGCAGTACTGCACGTTCGTGCCTGCTGCGGCGACATTGCGCACCAGCTTATCCTGCGTCGTACCGGCAGACGCGCCCAATTCCTCCGCCGCGCCCAAAATCACATCGTCAATGGCGTGCAGTTCCAGCTGATCGGACACGGACACATAGGTGCCGTACTGGGTGATCGCCTGCGTCACAGCGCTCTGGCCGAACTTCTGACCCGTCGGGATCACACCCTCGGTCAGCGCGCCCGCGTCCTCAAGCGTGTTCCACTTGCGCCATTCCACGGTCTTGCCGCGGCCGGCAGGCAGCGCCTGCTTGCGGGCAAACTGCGTATGAATGAGTTCTGGCCGTGCGTTTTCCAGCAGTTCCGTGTCGTAAAACGTCTTCATGGACGCCGTCATGCCGCCTCCTTCCGGGAAGGCATTTGCCTCGCCGGAATACGCGTTCACATAATTGCCGCTGGCATTCACCAGCGTACCCGCGTCAGCAAACAGCTGCAAATTCAGTTCCTGTTTCAGATTCATAAAAACTTCTCCTTTCCTCATGTAACCGATGATGCAATCAGCAAGCGCTATCAGCGGTTACTTAGAGCCGGACGGTCTCGCCCCGTCTGGCACGCGCCTTCAGTTCCTCTCTCGTCTGTCTGGACCAATGCTCCGGACTCTCGGCAAATGCGCCGAAAGCCGCCGGGGCCATGCCGCTCTCGCGCGGGCGGAGGTAACCCGCCTGCATGGCCGCCGTCAATTCCTCGCGTGCGCGTCTTGCGCCGTATGCCATCGCACCTGCACGAAGTTCCTGCAAGTGTGTCAACTCGTAGGCGCTTCTGGCATCCACACCGCGCATAACCAGGCGCATGAACATGGGACTTTCCAGTTCCTCATGCAGCTGCGCGCCAGGATACGCCTCGCGCACTGCCGCAAACTGCTCGCGGAGCGCTTCATACCCCTGCCGCATCGCTTCCTCGCGCTGCTCCGGCGTTGCCGGGACTCTGCCCTCCGGCGAGCAAGCAGCCAGCCGCTCCGCCTGCTCCGGCGTAAGCTGCGCCGCGTCCACGCCGAAGGTCTTCTGCAGCGCCGGGCTCAGCGATTTAAGCACCTGCTCGCTTCTCGCGCAATTTTTCAGCCGCTCGCGCACGATCGTCTGCACCTGTCTGTCATAGTCCTTCTTGTACGGTCCCTGGATGAGCGCCCGGAACGCCTCTGCGCGCTCCTGCACATCCTCCGGCGCGGCGTCCGCCGATACGCCCGGTTCCGGCTGCTCCTGCTGCTCTGCTGCAAACGCCTGCAGCCAATCAAACTTCTCCATTCCGTTCCTCCTTCTGCCCTTCAAGCGGGCGACACTCGGGTCTTTCCAACTTATTTTCAGGGTCACGTTCACCCAAAACCCGCACATAGTCCGGATACCGCGCTGAGAGCAGCCGGTATCCTGCGCGAACCGTCTCAAACATGCCGTCCAGCCGCGCCTGCTCCCGTTTGTCCGCAGACACTTCCAGCCGGAAGCCTCCGCAGCCCGATTCGATCACCGGCGGTGTTTTCAGCCCCGCCGCCTGCACCGCCTCCGCCAGCGCGAACGCCAGCATTGACGCCGCCGCGCAGACGATATCGCTGCCATACCGCGAAAACCCTGCGTGCCCGCGCACCGTCAGCGCCGTTTTTCCCAGCCATACCTCAATCATCCCGGCTGCGCCGCCTCTCCGGCGCGCCTGCGCGCTTGCTGCACTCTGG
>ERZ773185.2357-NODE-2357-length-12327-cov-3.887304_pt1 | contig 12327 bp, 9 predicted proteins | sample MGYA00580531_ERZ773185 | MGnify/ENA primary metagenome ERZ773185 (study PRJEB29015, sample SAMEA2737799) | human gut metagenome | biome: human gut; feature: human-associated habitat; material: faeces | place: China | collected 2012 ...
GGTATCTGAAGAGGACTTGCCGGAATGTATGGAAGTTATACTGCGCAGCGTAAATGATGGAACCATTGAAGGTATCCGTCATAAGACCCTGCCAATTCAGGCTGTACAGTATCATCCGGAAGCCGCACCGGGACCGACAGATAATTTCTATTTGTTTAAGGAATTTGCACAGATGATGGAGGAGAACAGGAAATGAAAAGAACGGATGTAAAAAAGGTACTGGTCATTGGATCTGGTCCAATCGTAATCGGCCAGGCTGCTGAATTCGACTATGCTGGTACTCAGGCATGCCGTTCCCTTCGGGAAGAAGGCATGCAGGTTGTTCTGGTAAACAGCAATCCATCCACGATTATGACCGATTCAGATATTGCCGACGCTGTGTATATCGAACCAATCACTCTGCAGTTCGTAACCGAAGTTATTAAGAAGGAAAGACCGGATGCACTGCTGGCCACCCTGGGCGGTCAGGTAGGTCTTAACATGGCGGTTCAGCTGGCAGAAGCCGGTGTACTGGAAAAATACGGCGTAAAGCTGCTGGGTTCCTCTCTTCACGCAATCAAGCATGCAGAAGACAGAGAATTGTTCAAGGAAGCCATGGAAAAAATCCATCAGCCGGTTCCGGAAAGTGAAATTTTTGAAGAGCTGGAACCAGCTGTCAGGTTTGCCGACAGCATTGGCTATCCGGTAATTATCCGCCCGGCCTTCACCCTTGGGGGAACCGGCGGTGGCATTGCCCATGACCGTTATGAAATGGAAGAAATCGCCAACCGCGGGTTGAAACTGTCTCCGATTAACCAGATTCTGGTTGAACGAAGCGTAGCCGGCTGGAAGGAAGTTGAATATGAAGTTATGCGCGACAGCGCAGATAACTGCATCATCGTCTGCAGCATGGAAAATATCGACCCAGTAGGCGTTCATACCGGCGATTCCATCGTAGTGGCACCGACTCAGACACTGACCGATGGACAGTTCCAGATGCTTCGTACCGCGTCTATCAACATTATCCGCTATCTGGGCATTGAAGGTGGATGTAACGTACAGTACGCGCTGGACACCCGTTCCAATCAGTACTATGTCATTGAAGTAAATCCGCGTGTAAGCCGTTCTTCTGCACTGGCTTCCAAAGCAACCGGATATCCGATTGCCCGCGTGGCAACCAAGATTGCGATCGGTTATCATCTGGACGAGATCCCGAACGAGGTGACCGGCGAGACGATGGCATGCTTCGAGCCGGCACTTGACTATGTAACGGTTAAATTCCCGAAATGGCCATTTGATAAATTCGTTTACGGACGCCGGAAGCTGGGTACCCAGATGAAGGCAACCGGCGAGGTTATGGCGATCGGCCGCAACTTTGAGCAGGCGCTCATGAAGGCAGTCCGCGGCGCGGAGATCTCCCAGAACAGCCTGAACATGAAGAAACTGGCGCCGATGAGTGTGGAAGAGCTGAGAGAAAAAATTCTGGCGCAGGATGACGAGCGTCTGTTTGCAATCTATGAGAGCTTCAAGCGCGGCGTGACCGTTGCCGAGATTCATGAGCTGACCAAGATCGACGAGTGGTTCTTAAATAAACTGATGCATATCCTGTCCCTGGAACGCCGGATGCAGTCTGAGACGCTGAGCGATGCGCTTTATATGGAAGCCAAACAGAACGGATTCCCGGATGCAGTCATCTCCGCCTCCAACGATCTGGATGAATACCTGATCGACAGCCTGAAGATTCAGGGCGCTGCCATCACGTCCTGGGGTGTCGGCACAAACCTCATTACCTCCAAGGACTGCCCTTCCTTCGGCGGCGTTTATAAGCTGGCTGCCATCATGGACCGTCACACAGGCAAATTTATCCCGAAGATCAAGCTTTCGGAAAATACAGAAAAGGTTACCAATCCGGGCAACAAGACCATCCAGCGAATCTATGACAAAGAGACTGGCAAGATTATCGCAGATCTGATCTGTCTCGTGGATGAAGAGTTCGATGAGAAGAATTCCCTTCTGCTCTTCGATCCGATCGAGACATGGAAAAAGACACACCTCGCGCCGGGCACCTACACCATGCGCGAACTTCTCGTTCCAATCTTCAAAAACGGCGAATGCGTTTACGAGTCTCCAAAGGTTATGGACATCCGCGAATACTGCAAGAAAGAACAGGAGACGCTGTGGGATGAGTCCCGCCGTCTGGTAAACCCGCATGAGATTCATGTGGATCTCTCCAACGAGCTGTGGCATATGAAGGCACAGCTGTTAGACAGCTATCATTATACAAGCAACTAGTAGATAAAATACGAGTAAATACCATGTTCAGGCAAGTTTATTGCTGCCGGACATGGTATTTTTTTCTTTAACGCTTCCATAAAATTTGCAAAATAAAAACGAATGTGTCTCCAAGGAAATTCCTATTACACAAAAACTGCCGCCAAATACATCCGGCTGCCAGCCCTCTTCTTTGAAAAGTCCAGCCCGCCATTGTATTCCAGCGACAGTTTTTATATGAATCGTATCTTTATTTTTTTAAATCTATATCAAATATGATATCAATTACTCATCCCAGTTATGGTAAGTAGCCTGTACGTCATCATCCTCATCCAGAAGATCCAGGATTCTCTGCATCTTTTTGATGGATTCCTCATCGGTAAGTTCTACCCAGTTCTGCGGAATCATGGTAACGTCTGCTTCCATCATCGGAACGCCAGCCTTCTCCAGCGCCTCGCGGACTGCAGAGAAATCTTCCGGTGCGGTGATCACTTCGTAGCTGTCCTCCTCCTCGGAGAAATCCTCAGCTCCTGCATCCAGTGCAAGCATCATCAGCTCATCTGGATCCATCTCGCACTCTTCTTTGTCGATGATGATCTGACCTTTTTTATCAAACATGAAAGACACGCTGCCCGGAGTACCTACGTTTCCGCCGCCCTTGGTAAATGCGCTGCGGACATTCGCTGCGGTACGGTTCTTGTTGTCGGTCAGGGTATCTACGATGATAGCGACGCCATTCGGACCATATCCCTCATATGTAAGATTCTCGTAATTGACAGAGTTTGCATCTCCGGCTGCTTTCTTGATACCACGATCGATGGTATCGTTCGGCATATTGTTCGCTTTTGCTTTTGCAATCACATCACGCAGACGGCTGTTGTTTGCCGGATCCGAACCACCTTCCTTAACAGCTACGGCAATCTCACGACCGATAACGGTAAAGATTTTTCCCTTTGCTGCGTCGTTTCTCTCTTTTTTGTGCTTAATATTGGCGAACTTTGAATGTCCTGACATAAAATAACACTCCTCTTTCTATCTTCTTTGTTGTATCTTTTCGCTCATCAGCTTTTATATCACGCCGATTTCGGCACTAAAAAGCTGCATCTTAACTATTTTAACACCATTCTGTATGCTTGACAAGGGGTTCGCGGCTGATTTTATGTATCCAGTTCCAGACTGACCTTCAGCGCACGGTCCACCTCCTGTAAAAGCGCCCCGTCGATATGACAGATTTTCTCTTTCAGCCGCTGCTTATCGATCGTGCGGAGTTGTTCCAGTAAAATGACCGAATCCCTCACCATCGCACAGCGGCGCGTGTTTAATTCCACATGCGTCGGCAGCTTGGCTTTGTTCATCTTTGATGTGATCGCCGCGCAGATCACGGTCGGGCTGTGCTTGTTGCCGATATCATTCTGGATGACCAGCACCGGGCGGACGCCGCCCTGCTCTGAGCCGATGACCGGTCTTAAATCTGCGTAATAAATATCTCCTCGTCTGATAACCACTCGATTCACACTCCGTCCAAACTATTTTAAGATATAAATAACTGCTTTGTACTTTCACAGCTCCACAGTCCGTTTATACCGTTAGTATGGACAGATTTACACCGCCTATACGCGGGTCGTCCCACAAATGCATCCGGCAGTCCAGGTTCCCGGCTTTGCCGAAGCTATCTACTTTATCTTATGAATCCTTTTTCTAAATGGTTCAAACACCGGCTTTACTCCATAAAATCCTCATACCGATCATCATTATAATCCTTTTTCCCGACGATCTTTCCACCTCTCACGTACACGCGCGGCACACGTTTTCCAAGCACGCATGGGATCTCATAGTGGAAACCGCCACTCCATTCCGCCAGCTCTTCCATCGTGATCTCGTCGTCCCCGTCGCGTCCGACCAGCGTTACCCGCGTGTCCTCAGCAGCCTCCGGGATATCGGTCACATCGATCATGCACTGATCCATGCAGACGCGTCCCAGAATCGGTGCGCGGTGTCCATGAATCAGGACATAACCCTTTCCAGAGAGATTTCTCGGATAGCCATCGCCGTATCCGGCGCCAATCGTCGCGATCCGCATCGGACGGTCCGTCACAAAGGTTCCGCCGTAGCTGATCGGCGTGCCCGGCTCCACTTCCTTAACATAGGTAATAAAGCTGCGGATCTCCATCGCCGGGTAAATCTTCATGTTCCGCTCTACCTCATCCGACGGATACAGACCGTATACCGTGATACCGGCTCTCGCCGCATCCAGTCCCATCCGCGGCAGTTCCATGATCGCCGCGCTGTTCGCACAGTGGCACATCGGAATATGAACGCCTGCAGCTTCCAGACCTTCATGGAATTTCTGGTACCGCTCATACTGTAAATGGGTAAATGCCTTATCCGCCTCGTCAGCACGCGCAAAATGTGTAAACATTCCCTCGATCTCAATGCCCGGAAGCTTTGCAATCCGCTCTATCTCTTTCAGGCTATTTTCATCCGGGTGAAATCCGATTCGTCCCATGCCGGTATCGAGCGCAATATGCATTTTCGCCGTCTTTCCCATCGAAACCGCAAGTTTTGAGAGCAGCTCTGCCTTGTCTTCCTCAAAGATCGCTGGACGAATATCGCCCTCAATCAATTCCGCGAAATGGCGCGGGTGCGTGCTGCCAAGCACCAGAATCGGTTTGTCAATGCCGTGGCGGCGCAGGTTCTGTCCTTCCTCCAAGGTTGCCACCGCATAGCCCCAGACAAACGGCGCGATCGTCTTCGCCACCGGGACAGCCCCGTGACCGTAACCATCCGTCTTAACCACGCCGATCATCTTCGTTTTTGCCGGAAGATTTTCGCGCATCGCCTCCATATTTTTCACAATCGCATCCAGGTCAATCCGCGCATAAATCCGGGTATATGGTTCTTCTGCCATTGTATATGCTTTTTCCATCTTTTTGTCTTCCTTTTTATTTTCAATCTATCTTTTCAAGCAGACAGTCCGCGATATCTCTTGCCAGCACGGAATGCTCTCCCTTTTTACAGGCGGCTGCCGCCCCGGCTCTTCCGTGCAGGAACACGCCGAGTGCCGCCGCTTCATCCTCTGAAAATCCCAGCGCCAGAAGCCCGGCAATCACACCGGTCAGCACATCGCCGGAACCGCCCTTTGCCATCGCGGCGCAGCCGCTGTCGCCGATATACACATTGCCATCGCGCCCCGCCGTCACCGTCACGGCATCCTTGAGCACGCAGGTGACGCCTTTTTCTTCGCCATACCGCACCGCTGACTCGACCAGATCCCGTTTCAAATCCTCAATCGAGCGTCCCGTCAGACGCGCCATCTCTCCCAGATGCGGAGTAACGATCACATTTTCCGTAAAATACCCGGACAAATGCGGATGCTGTGCGACAGCATTTAATCCATCCGCATCCACAATGATCGGCACATAGGCGGAAAGCAGCACGTTCTGCACCAGACTTGCGACATGGGCTTCCTTTCCCAGTCCCGGTCCCAGCACGATCGCGCTCGCCCAGCCGCACTCCTGTTCCACCAGGCTCTTAAAACCTGCCGGATCCGTCTGTGCCTGTTCCGGATCATACGGCGTCAGGATCGCCTCCGGAAGGAGATTTTGCAGAATCGGCACATTTGCCCGGACGGTCAGGATCTTCACAAGTCCTGCGCCCATCCGGTACGCAGCCAGGGCGCTCAAATACGCTGCGCCGCACATTCCCTCCGAACCGGCTGCGATCAGGATTTTTCCATACGTTCCCTTGTTGGCGTCTGCCCGCCGTTTCGGGATCTGGCTCCGATCCTCCGGATCATAGGCAAAATAGGTATGCCCTTCATATTTTGTATACGCCGGAAACCCGATGTCGGCAATCACAATCTCGCCGCACAGCTTCCGTCCCGGATAGAACACCATTCCCAGCTTTTCATAGCCGAAAGTAACGGTCAGATCCGCCTCAGCTGCCTCGCCAAGCGCCGCCCCCGTCTCTGAGCTGACGCCGGACGGAATATCAACCGCAACTACCGCCTTTGGCTCCTGCTCCCGCATAAAACGGATCGCCTCGGCAAATTCACCGCCGACCTCTCTGGAAAGACCCACGCCAAAGATCGCATCCACCATGATCTCCACATGCCCCGGCACATAATTTTCAAACGCCTCCACCGGGATCCCCAGATTCCGGTCAATCGCCACCTGGCAGGTCATCTCCCCCGTCCAGTGCGCCTTGTCACCGACCGTGAGAACCGTCGGAAGCGCGCCGCGCAGAAAGAGAATCCTAGCCAGCGCCGCGCCGTCCGCACCGTTATTGCCCGTTCCGCAAAATACCAGAAGCCTCTGCCCTGAAAGCTTCCCATACCGTTTTTCCATCTCGTCTGCAACCGCCAGCGCCGCTCGCTCCATCAGTACCAGAGAGGGTATCCCCACTTTCCGGATTGCATATCCATCTATCTCTTTCATCTGTTTTCCTGTCACCAGACGTCTCATTTCCATTCCCCCTCTCCGACTGCGTAAGCAGATGCCAGACTGCCTGTATTCGTGATCGACACGTGAATCCGGGTGATTTTCAGGCCGTCCGCAAGTTTCTTCGCTCCCCCGTGAAGCCGCACCCACGGTTTTCCAAGCTCATCCCGGAGCACTTCTATATCCAGCAGTCCAAAGCCCCGAAAGCCTGTTCCAAACACCTTCGAGACTGCCTCTTTTACCGCAAAATCGCCGGCGAGCCGGGACACCTTCCCCCCAGCCTGCCGACGCTCTTCTTCTGTATATACACGCACCAAAAAAGCCTCTTTTTCACAGGCTTTTTTGATTCGCTCTATCTCTATCAGATCCGTACCAATTCCGACGATCATTTTATTTCTCCAGCACCAGCTGCCTCTTCCTGCTTTCTCTGCGCTTCTTCTCTCGCTTTCTGATCCTGCATGCTGCATACGCGGTAAGAAAGGCGCATCAGGCTCTCCGACAGATGGACATTTTCCACCACAACGTCATCTGGAACCTGTAAATCTGTATGGGCAAAATTCCAGATCGCCTTGATTCCGGCTTTGACAAGCCGATCCGCAATCTCCGGCGCTTTCGACTTCGGAATCGTCAGCGCTGCGATCTGCACTTCATTGTCCTTGATAAACTGTTCCAGATCCTCAATACCGCGGATCTCCACTCCACGGACTACCAGACCGACCAGACGCGGATTCACATCAAACATACCTTTGATTAAAAAACCACGCCGCTCAAAATTCGTATAATTCGCGATCGCCTGACCCAGATTTCCCGCACCGATAATAATTAGGTTATGCTGACGGTCAATTCCCAGAATCCGGGCAATCTCCGAATATAAATACTTTACATTATAACCATATCCCTGCTGACCAAATCCGCCGAAATTGTTCAGATCCTGACGAATCTGGGACGCTGTCACCTTCATGCGGATACTCAAATCATTCGATGAGATTCTCTCTACTCCCTCCTCGAGCAATTCGCCCAAGTAACGATAGTATCTGGGTAGCCTAGAAATGACCGCTTTAGATATCTCTTTCTGTTCCACGGCTTTCTTCCACCTTTCTTTCCTCTAACGTTGTCCATATGGTTTACGCAAACCTTCGGACAATCTGATAAATTTATTATAGTCATATGATAAATAATTGTCAATTTTTTTATTTCATATGAGGGATTTTACATTGTATTTCGCAAAATTTTCTGACCAGAAACAGCCATTAACCGTTCTCATTCTTGCATTGCTTCTTTATTTATATTATAATTTGAGATTGACGGTATATTTTTAACCGAAATACATGGATACAACCACAGGAGGAATCTATGATTTTATCTTGCAGCAATATTTCAAAAGCATTCGGTACAGAGGAAATCCTCAAACACGTATCGTTTCATGTAGAAGATCACGAAAAAGCCGCCATCGTCGGCATCAACGGAGCCGGTAAATCGACTCTTTTAAAAATAATTGTCGGAGAACTCGCAGCAGACGAGGGCTCCGTGACCATCACCAAGGGCAAAACCCTCGGTTACCTGGCACAGCACCAGGATCTGCACAGCCAGACCACCATTTATGACTCTCTTCTGGAGGTCAAACGTCCGATTCTGGAAATGGAACAGCAGATCCGCACGCTGGAACTCCAGATGAAGCACGCCGAGGGCGAAAAGCTCGAGACAATGCTCAACACTTACAGCCGCTTAAACCATGAATTTGAACTTTTAAACGGCTACGCATGGCAGAGCGAGATCACCGGTGTCTTAAAGGGACTCGGCTTTGTCGAGGAAGAATTTTCCAAACCGGTTTCCGAACTTTCAGGCGGTCAGAAAACGCGCGTCTCCCTCGGTAAGCTCCTGCTCTCCAAACCGGATATCATCCTTTTGGACGAGCCGACCAACCACCTCGACATGGAATCCATCGCATGGCTGGAAACCTATCTGATGAACTACGCCGGGACGGTCATCATCGTCGCCCACGACCGCTATTTTCTGGACCGCGTCGTGACCAAGATCGTCGAGCTGGACGGCGGCATCGCCACCTCTTTCCAGGGCAATTACACCGCCTACAGCGAGAAAAAAGCGATCATCCGCGCCGGTGTGCTCAAGGCTTACTTAAACCAGCAGCAGGAGATCCGCCATCAGGAGGAGGTTATCACCAAACTCAAATCCTTTAACCGTGAGAAATCCATCAAGCGTGCCGAGAGCCGTGAAAAAATGCTTTCCAAGATGGATCTTCTGGAAAAACCGACCGAAATCAACGACGCGATGCATATTACGCTGGAACCGTGCGTTACCAGCGGAAATGACGTTCTCTCCGTCCGTGAGCTTGCCAAGAGTTTCGACGGCATGACACTCTTCACGGATCTGAACTTTGAGGTAAAACGCGGCGAGCGCATCGCCATCATCGGCAACAACGGAACCGGCAAGACCACAATTCTCAAGATGATCAACGGTCTTCTGACCCCGGACAACGGCGAGATCCGGTTAGGTTCCAAGGTGCATATCGGTTACTACGATCAGGAACACCAGGTTCTGCACATGGACAAGACGCTCTTTGACGAGCTGCAGGACACCTACCCGGATATGAACAACACGCAGATCCGAAATGTGCTGGCGGCATTTCTCTTCACCGGCGACGATGTCTTTAAGCGCATCCGCGATCTGAGCGGCGGCGAACGCGGACGTGTTTCCCTGGCGAAGCTGATGCTCTCGGAGGCGAACTTCCTGATCCTCGATGAGCCGACCAACCATCTGGATATCGCCTCGAAGGAGATTCTGGAAAACGCGCTGGTTCATTATACCGGAACCGTTCTCTACGTCTCCCATGACCGATATTTCATCAACAAAACTGCGACCCGGATTCTCGATCTGACGATGGGAACACTGATTAATTATATTGGAAACTACGATTATTATCTGGAAAAGAAGGAGACGCAGGAGAAAGCCTATCTGGCTTCCGCCGCACAGGCAGCCAGCCGCTCTGCAAAATCTTCCGGAGCCGGAAACACAGGGACTTCCAGCCATCTGACCGCTGCGGCAGGCGCAAATCCGACTGCTCTTTCCGGAAATGGCACTGGTACCTCTGCTGCTTCGTCCGCTTCTGCCGTGACCGCTGCAGTTCAGGCGGCAGCCAGCGCTTCCTCCGGCAAATTGGACTGGAAACAGCAGAAGGAAGAACAGACGCGGCTTCGTAAGAAACAGAATGAATTGAAACGCGTCGAGGAAGAAATCCACACTCTTGAAACCCGCGATCAGGAGATCGATGCGCTTCTCTGCGATGAGACTGTCTTTTCCGATGTTCCGCGTTTGATGGAACTGAATAAAGAGAAGGAAGAACTGAATGCAAAGTTAGAGGGATTGTATGAGAAGTGGGAGGAATTGGCAGAGTAGTGGTTACTGTTCACGCATACGTGCCCAGTAACGGAATTTGCCGCGGCTTTGCATTTACATACGGCAAATTCCTGCTGCCACCACGTTTTCTTACGGCACTTCCGATGCCGGACCACTCTTAGCCTTTAAAGATTCATCCCCAGCCGGTCCGGCTCCATTTCCGGCAAATTCCGGATCAGAGTTCATCTCGACCCCTTCGGCTTCGTCTGGTTTTTGTCCTTCCTGCCAGAATCCTAACTTTACGACATATTTGTATAATTCCGGACTGTTTTTTCGGATGTCAGCTCGGACATCTTCGTCACAGCAGGCGGCGAAAAAGCTGCCAAACTGCATCTCCGGCTTATCGTCAAAGTAGGATGGAAGCGGCTGCACCAGTCCACTGCCAGCCAGATATCGATCGAAATCCGTCAGGGCACATGAGTTTTCTTCGTCGCTTAGTTCCGACGCAGCGAACTCGCCGAATGCCATCGCAAGTCCCTGCGGTTTAGAAAATTTGATTTTCTTGTAATGCACATCTGTATCATAATTGACAAAATAGATACCCTGCTCTGTTTTCGGTGCTGAGAAGTATGCCTTGTCTGTGTAGTACATCAGCTCCCAGCCTGATTCTGCAAATCGTTTGATCCACTCTCTTGGCACGCCTGCCAGTTCTTTCGTAATCTGTTCTTTTTCACTGTCCGACGGACGCCGTTTTCCCATCAAACGCACATCATGCGTCCGGTCGCGCAGTCCATTTGCATCGTAGTAGTTGAGTTCCACGTACTGATCCGCCGCCATCTGACCATTGTCAAAGAAATAATATTTATGCCCGTTTACCATCCGGTTTCCGCCGCTGAACATAACACATTTGGAATCAAACCAATACCAGGCATTTCCTGCCTGATACCAGCCGGTCGTCAGTGCCCCATCCTCGTTTGCATGATACCACTGATCCGTCTCTTCCTCATAAATCCAGCCAGTCATCATCGCGCCGCTCTCGGCGAAATAATAACGGTTTGTGCCGATTTTCCGGAGTCCCCGCTGCATATAGCTGCTTTTTCCCAGATAATACCAGTGACCATTCGATTTCAGCCAGGATGCTTTCAAAAAGCTGCCATCCGTCAGGCGGTACTGCCAGTCCTCGCCGTCTCCGACCCACTCGCCCTCATACAGATACATTTCTTTATTTCCAAAACCAGCCGCGCCACTTCCTGCCGCCGATGCCTCTGTCTCCGTTATATCATTGGCATTATTTTCGGTGCCGAACCTGTAAACCTGATTTTCTTCCTTGCCCTGCGCCGGGGTGTCCGCAAACGCATCGTTACCTGCCGCCAGCGCTGTCCCACAAACAAACAGGGATACTAAAAAGGATGCTGCCCACATAAATTTTTTCTTCCAATTCATCGTGTGCCTCCCCTTTCTTGTTCATAATTAAGCAAAAACTGTGAACAGTTGCCACATCTCTTCTTATTTTACCGCACCGCAAATGAAAAGTATAGAAAAAAATTCTTACATCCTTTATAATAATAAAATAAAAGACAGTTCATCAAAGACAGCAATATCCAATCTGCCTTTGAAACAATATAAAAATGATTACAAATTCCAATCACTCTTTTTTATAGAGTTATAAAATTAGAAAGGATACCATATATGAAATCAAAACGCATTTTGGCGCTGACAGGTGCTGTTATCCTAATCGCCCTCTACGTCTCTTCCATCATCTTCGCCCTGATGGACAGTCCACTGGCAGAAAATCTGCTGCTGGCATCGCTGTTCTGCACGATCGTTATACCGGCGGTGCTCTATGGGTATGCGGTGGCACTGCGATATTTTAAAAAGAAAAAATAACGTTCAAAAAGCAAACGACTGTCTATTTCTAACACAATACGCAGTCGTTCGCTTCTTTCATTCTTCTATACTGACTGCCTCCGCAGTCTCCTGTCATTTTTTCATCATCCCGCCACTGTAACCGCATTCTCCCGGACATCATTAATCGCTTTCATAAGCGCTGTTCTCGTTCTCACATCAAACAACTTTAAAAAACTAATTGGCTTATCAAACGGAGGCTTCTGCAAAACAGCCACATTCTCCATATACCCATTCTGCTCCATATGATTAATAATCTTATGAACAAAATTGATCTGCCGTTGGTTCAATGACTGAGCGTTAATAAACTCTGAAAATGCCTGCATCGCCGCAGAAGGAATAAATTCCGGCATCTGACCATCTTCCACAAAATCGTCCT
>ERZ773185.2358-NODE-2358-length-12323-cov-14.044343_pt1 | contig 12323 bp, 9 predicted proteins | sample MGYA00580531_ERZ773185 | MGnify/ENA primary metagenome ERZ773185 (study PRJEB29015, sample SAMEA2737799) | human gut metagenome | biome: human gut; feature: human-associated habitat; material: faeces | place: China | collected 2012 ...
TCCCCATATTGGTCATATCAACATAAAATTTTAATTTATATAAGAGAGATTTTTCTCTAACCTAACAATTGCTATTCAGCATCCTTCTCCAATTCTGCCTCATGATCCGCAATCAGCTTACTCTGAATGTCGGAAGGAACCAACTCGTAGCTGGCAAACTTGGTAGTGAATGAAGCACGTCCACCTGTCAATGAACTCAGAGAGATGGAATAGCTGGCAAGTTCCTTCAAAGGAATCTTGGCACTCAACTTCTGGTAACCGGCCTCGCTGTCCATACCCATAATGAGAGCACGACGTCCCTGGAGATCACTCATCACATCACCCATGAAATCAGCAGGCACATAAACCTCAAGATCATAGATAGGCTCCAGAATCTTCGGACCAGCCTGTTTGAAGGCATCGCTGAACGCATGGCGGGCAGCAAGCATGAACGAAAGTTCATTACTATCTACTGGGTGCATCTTACCATCATAAACGATGACACGTACATCACGTGCATAACTGCCCGTCAACGGACCATGTTCCATACAGTCCATAACACCCTTCAGAATAGCTGGCATGAAGCGGGCATCAATGGCACCACCAACCACAGAGTTGAGGAATACCAGTTTACCACCCCATGGCAAACTAACCTCTTCACGGCTCTTGATATTCATCTTGAATTCCTGACCGTTGAAGGTAAATGACGTAGGATCAGGCATACCTTCTGCGTATGGTTCAACAATAAGATGCACCTCACCAAACTGACCAGAGCCACCACTCTGTTTCTTATGGCGATAGTCAGCACGAGCCTTCTTGGTAATAGTCTCACGATAAGGAATACGTGGCTCTTCGAAAGTCACATTGAGCTTTTCGTTGTTTTCCAGACGCCACTTCAGCGTGCGGAGATGGAACTCACCCTGTCCTCTTACGATTACCTGGCGCAATTCCTTGCTCTGATCAACAATCCAAGTAGGGTCTTCCTGGCGCATCTTCAGGAGTGCAGCCATCAGTTTCTCTGTATCCTGAACATTGGCAGCCTTGATAGCACGTGAATACTTAGGGTTAGGATATTTAATGAAGTCGAAACGCCACTCAGCTCCCTTACCATTAAGGGTATTGCCAGTCTTCACATCCTTCATCTTCACGGTACAGCCAATATCACCGGCATTCAACTGCTCTACAGGCACACGGTTGGCACCCGCACAGGCATAAATCTGTCCGATACGCTCCTTGGAGCCACGATCTGCATTAGTCAGGTCGTCACCATTCTTGATAGAGCCGCTCATCACCTTGAAGTAGCTTACCTCACCGATATGAGGTTCCATACCAGTCTTGAAGAAGTAAACACTCTCAGGACCATTGCTGTCTGGCGTAATTTCTTCACCACGTGTATTATGCAGTTTCGGCATCTCGCTTACGAAAGGAACCACATTGCCCAGGAACTCCATCAGGCGGTGAACGCCCATCGACTTACCTGCACAAACGCAGAACACAGGGAAGATGCTACGGGTAACCAATCCCTTGCGGATGCCCTCGCGAAGTTCATCTTCTGTCAGACTCTCGCTCTCGAAGAACTTCTCCATCAGTCCCTCATCGTTCTCGGCTGCAGCCTCTACAAGAGCCGTATGAAGTTCCATGGCTTTCTCCATTTCCTCTTCTGGAATATCTTCAATAATAGGAGCACCGCCCTCAGGCTTCCAGGAATATTTTTTCATCAATAAGACGTCAATGAGAGCATTGAAGCCTGAACCGGTCTCGATAGGATATTGAATCTGCACACACTTAGAACCGTAAATGTCCTTCATGGTGGCTATGATATTATCAAAGTCGCACTTGTCTGAGTCGAGCTGGTTTACCAGGAAGATGACAGGTTTACCCAACTTCTCTGTATAACGGAAGTTGTTCTGTGTACCTACTTCTGGACCATACTGACCATTAATAAGGATAACTGCCTGATCGGTAACATTGAGTGAAGTAATGGCGCCTCCCACGAAATCATCGCTACCTGGGCAATCTATAATGTTAAGTTTCTTGTTGTTCCACTCTACATGAAAAACTGTAGGGAACACAGAGTAGCCGTATTCCAACTCAACTGGGAAGTAGTCGCTCACCGTATTTTTCGCTTCTACAGAGCCTTTACGCTTGATAACGCCTGCTTCAAATAACATACTCTCGGCAAGTGTAGTCTTGCCGCTACCCGCACTGCCCAACAGCGCAATGTTTTTAATCTCATTTGTCTGATAAACTCTCATGACGCTTATAGATTTTTAAGGGTTATACTTAAATTTGCTAGTTGCAATCCACAGTCAAACCACCGGTTTTTCTGTTTCATGCTACTAAAGTACAAAAAAAATCGCACATTGCCAAAAGTTTTGGGCAAAAAACTTCTGTTTTTTAAAACATATTAGTACTTTTGCACTTTGTTTAGACATGTTTTTGTCTTTACACCTTATTATATATAGAAAAAGAAGTTCAGAAATATGGCAGGACTATACATACATATCCCCTTTTGTGAAAGCCGGTGCATCTACTGCGGTTTTTACAGTACCACCTCCCTCAAGTTAAGGGATGATTACACTGATGCTCTCTGCCGGGAGATGCTGATGCGCCCGGCAAAAGCCGCTCTCGGAAGCAATGAAACTATCGAAACCATCTATCTGGGCGGTGGAACCCCGAGTCAGCTCAACGGCTCCCAACTCAACCAGATTTTCTCTGCTATCAGAAAAAACTATACGCTGGCAGAGAATATGGAGATCACGATGGAATGCAATCCAGACGATGTAACCGGCGATTTCTGTGAAACGCTGAAGCAACTCCCCATCAACCGCATCAGCATGGGGGCACAGACCTTCTGTAACGAGCGTTTACGCTTTCTGCATCGCCGTCATAATGCCGGAGAGGTAGAAGAAGCCGTCACCCGACTCCGTAACATCGGCATCCGCAATATCAGTATCGACCTGATGTTCGGATTCCCCGAAGAATCTCTTTCCCAATGGATGAGCGATATCAGGCACGCCATACAGCTGGATGTGGAACACATATCTGCCTACAGTCTGATGTACGAAGAGGGAACGCCCCTCTACCATATGCTGAAACAGGGAAAGATTAGCGAAATAGATGAAGAAACCAGTCGCAAGATGTATGAAACCCTGATAGACCAGCTTACTGGAGCAGGCTACGAACATTATGAAATCAGCAATTTTGCCCGTCCGGGGTTCCGTTCACGCCACAACAGCAGTTACTGGCACGAGGTACCATATATCGGAATAGGAGCAGCCGCCCACTCCTACAATAGGAAGCAGCGCAGCTGGAATATCGAAAATATCCAGACTTATATTCGAAGCATCGGCGATGGCATTCTGCCTTCTGAGAGTGAACAGCTAGATATTTCCACCCGATACAATGATCTGATAACAACCGCCTTGCGAACAAGCGACGGAATAAACCTCATGAAGATGGAGCAAGAATTCGGAAAAGAACTGGCAGACAGACTGCTCCAGGAAGCCCAGTCGCATATCAGCCGGGGACTGATGAAAATAAAGAACGGCAAGCTCTCCCTCACTCGGGAAGGTCTTTACATATCGGATGATGTGATGAGTGATTTCATGATTATATAATGGTTTCAATAAACAAAAAAGCCTTGGAATCTAATTCCAAGGCTCTAATTTCTTTAAACCATTTTTCTTGTATACTTCATAATAAAAAGCTTTAATGCTCTTGACCACTTGTATGGTAGATTTCTTTTTCTGCAACATAGGCTTAACCAGCTGCATCACAGCAAAACAAACTACCACAATAAGCAATACTACTGCCCAAGAGAGAATCTCACTCTGAATATCCAAAATTGGCTGGAGGCCAATGCCCAAAGCCACAGGCAGGATAAAACAGACCCAATCTATCGGGCTGTCAAGCTTGGTTGATTCGATATATTCATCGCGTAGTGCTTTTGGAGCATTCAAGATTAATCTTTTCTGGTGCTTATTCCAGTAATCTTCAAATTCTTTTTCCATGCAATCCATTTACTGTTTTGTCTTAAAACTAGACGGTTAAAACTTCAATACTTATACTTTTCTTTATACTTTTCGGCTACAAAGATAAGAATAATTATTCATTTCTCCAAAATTACAACATACTACTTTGAATATTTAACGTATATTAATTCTAATGGCCAAAACAAAAACTTCACTGCATCACTTGACAATAGCCTGCTTGTATATAGACAGGAAAAGGCAACACCCAACGACGGGCATTGCCTTTCTTGTATAATAACAAAGAGGAATTTTATCTCTCATTAAGTGGCTTATACTCCAGTTCGCCAAGAATATTCTTATATGCAGGACGGATAATACGACGGCCTTCAAAATTGAGTTCTTCAATACGATGGGCTGTCCAACCCACGATACGTGCCATGGCGAAAATAGGTGTATAGATTTCCTGTGGCAAGCCAATCATTTCATAGATAAAGCCACTGTAGAAATCAAGATTTGCACACGCTGGCTTGCTGCCTCCACGGTGTTCCTGCAGACATTTGATACCTTCCTGCTCTATCAACTTCAGGAAATTATACTCGTCTTCTCTACCCTTTTCCTTGGCAAGTTCACCTGCCAGGCGCTTCAGTTCAACGGCACGTGGGTCACTCAAAGTATAGACCGCATGACCGATACCATAAATGAGACCTGTCTTGTCATAAGCCTCCTTGTTGAGCATTCGCTTAAGGTAAGTATCAAGTTCAGTTACATTACCCCAATCCTTGATAGCTTCTTTCAAGTGGTGGAACATATTGATAACCTTGATATTGGCACCACCATGCAAAGGACCCTTTAAACTACCGATACCAGCAGCAATAGAACTGTAAGTATCTGTACGGGTAGAAGATGTTACACGTACTGTAAAGGTTGAGTTGTTACCACCACCATGTTCTGCCTGAATAATCAGGAGAAGGTCGAGCATACGGGCATCCAGTTCGGAATAGTTTTCATGCTTCATCATATAAAGAAAGTTCTCTGCAATAGAGAGATTCTCACGAGGATGACGAATATGTAGACTTCTACCCTGAACAGAGTGACGGTAGATATTATATGCATAAGCAATGATGGTTGGGAACTTGGCAATCAACTCAATGCTCTGGCGCATCAGATTGTCACGGCTGATGTCATCCGGATTCGGATCGAAGGTGTACATTTCGAGCACACAACGGGCCAGGATGTTCATGATGTTGCTGCCTTCCAGCTCGATGATATGGGTAATCGTACGATGATCAAGCGGCATATTATCGTTCAGAAGTTCCTTGAAAGCATCCAATTCCTCCTTATCAGGCAATTGGCCCGAGAGCAGCAGGAAGGCTACTTCCTCGAATCCGAAGCGCTTCTCCTTCAAGAGAGGAGTTACCAGGTCATCAAGTTCATAACCACGATAATAAAGTTTACCTTCTGTAGGGGTCAACTTACCTTCTGCATCGCGCTCATAACCCACTACATTACCGATATTGGTCAGTCCGACCAACACACCAGAGCCATCCTCATTACGAAGTCCACGCTTCACATTGAACTTCTTGAATGCATCCTTATCAATCTTGCATGAGTTTTTTACCTCATCGCTTAATTTATATATTAAATATTCTTTATTCATAACTGTTACTTTTTTAGCTGCATGGCTACAACTATTATTTCTTTGCAGCAAAGTTCAATGCAGAACCAGCCTTAAACCATGCAATCTGTGTATCATTATAAGTATGCTCAACCTCGAAACTATCCTCAGAACCATCCTTGTGCTTCAGGGTGACGGTGAGTTTAGAACCTGGAGCAAACTCCTTCAAACCTGTCAAAGAGATGCGGTCGTCCTCCTGCACCTTATTATAATCATCCTTGTTGCAGAATGTGAGGGCAAGCATACCCTGCTTCTTCAGGTTGGTTTCGTGGATGCGGGCGAAACTCTTGGCGAGAATCACCTTCACGTTGAGGAAACGAGGCTCCATAGCTGCATGCTCACGGGAAGAACCTTCACCATAGTTATCCTCTGCCACCACGATGCTGCTGATGCCTTTTGCCTTGTAAGCCTTGGCAGCGGTAGAAACCTCGACATAAGCACCATCCAACTGGTTCTTCACCTTATTGCTCTCACCGTTAAAGGCATTAACGGCACCCATCAGGAGGTTGTCGGAGATGTTCTGCAAATGTCCACGGAACTTCAGCCAAGGACCCGCCATAGAGATGTGGTCGGTGGTACATTTGCCCTCGGTTTTGATAAGAAGCGGCATATCTGTCAGGTCTTTTCCATCCCATGGAGCAAACGGAGCAAGTTTCTGGAGTCGGTTGCTGTCAGGCGCAATGACTACCTCTACATTGGCATTTTCTTCGCTTGGGGCAATGAATCCCTTATCCTCTACGGCAAAACCCTTAGGTGGGAAGGTGAAACCTGTAGGCGCATCGAGTATCACGCTGTTGCCCTCCTTATCCAGCAAGGTATCGGTAGCCGGATTGAAGTCGAGACGGCCCGCAATGGTGAGAGCCACGGTGAGCTCTGGACTGCCGATGAAGGCAAACGTATTAGGGTTACCATCAGCACGGCGGCGGAAGTTTCGGTTGAAAGAGGTAACGATGGCATTCTTGCGCGAATTATCATCGGTATGACGCTTCCACTGTCCGATGCAAGGACCGCAGGCATTGGTCATGATGAGGGCTCCAATCTTCTTGAAATCATCGAGAATACCATCACGCTCGGCTGTATAGCGAATCTGCTCTGAACCCGGGTTGATGATAAGCTGTCCCTTCACCTCAATACCTTTCTCATAAGCCTGACGGGCAATGCTGGCTGCACGGGCCAAGTCCTGATAAGAAGAGTTGGTACAGCTACCTACCAATCCTACTTCTACTACCATCGGATAATCGTTGGCAGGACCTTTTGCCTTCATGTGAGAGATTGGTGTGGCTGCATCTGGAGTGAACGGACCGTTAAGATGAGGTTCAACCTTAGAAAGGTCGATTTCAACAATCTGGTCGTAGAAAGCAGACGGATCTGCCAACACCTCATCATCAGCACGGAGTTCGGCTGCATTCATCTGTGCGAGAGATGCAATTTCTTCACGGCCTGTCTTGCGGAGATACTCGCTGGCATTCTGGTCGAATGGGAAGATAGAGCATGTGGCACCCAATTCGGCTCCCATGTTACAGATGGTAGCCTTGCCGGTAGTAGAGATGCTGTCCAATCCCTCGCCAAAGTATTCGAGGATGGCATTGGTTCCGCCCTTTACGGTAAGGATGCCGAGGATTTCGAGAATCACATCCTTAGGAGTGGCCCAGCCAGAGAGTTTGCCTGTAAGATGCACACCGATGAGGCGTGGCATCTTGAGTTCCCAAGGCTGACCGGTCAGCACATCTACGGCATCAGCACCACCTACACCTACTGCCACCATGCCGAGACCGCCGGCATTAGGAGTATGAGAATCGGTACCCACCATCATACCTCCAGGGAAAGCATAGTTTTCGAGCACTACCTGATGGATGATTCCTGCACCTGGTCCCCAGAAACCGATATGGTATTTCTGAGAAACAGACTTCAGGAAGTCGTAAACCTCCTTATTGGTCTTGCAAGCCTCAGGAAGATCTTGTGTTGCGCCCACATCGGCACGAATCAAGTGATCACAATGTACGGAAGCAGGTACGGCCACCTTGTCCTTACCCGCATTCATGAACTGCAAGAGTGCCATTTGCGCAGTCGCATCCTGCATCGCCACGCGATTAGGACGGAAGTCAACATATTCTATACCTCTTTTATATGGTCGCAACTGTGTTGGGTCGAAAAGATGTGCAAAGAGCACCTTCTCGGCATAAGTAAGAGGTCGTTTCACCGTAGCCTTAGCCTGGGCTACACTTTCCGAATACGAAGCGTAAAAGCTTCTCAGCATTTCAATGTCCAATATCATCTTGTTCACAATTTTAATTAATTATACACTCTTTCGAGCAATTCTGTTTGCAAAAATACAACTTTTTCTACAAATAGTAGCATGTTTTATCGAAAATTTATCATTTTGATATGATTTTTCTATTATTTTGATAATTATGTTGCATATTTATACGTTAATCACTCTCTTTTTCCGGAAAAACAGGATTATGATATGAAAAGACAAGAATGGCTACGGAAAGGCAGGAAAACAGAGAAAAAAGAAAGGAAAGTGAAGAAAAGAGGAGTTAAAATGAAAGAAAAAGCAAAAATTTTTGGTACTCTCCGCATTATTTATTATTTTTGCAAATGTTATGAGAATAGACATTATTACAGTATTACCAGAGATGCTGGAGGGATTCTTCAATGAGTCCATTCTGGCACGTGCGCAGAAGAAGGGTCTAGCGGAGATTCATCTGCACAACCTGCGTGACTACACATTAGATAAATGGAAGCGTGTGGACGACTATCCATACGGCGGAAGTGCCGGCATGGTGATGCAATGTGAACCAATAGACCGCTGCATTGCTGCGCTGAAGGCAGAGCGCGAGTATGATGACGTGATTTACGTTTCGCCAGATGGTGAAACTTTCAACCAGAAGATAGCCAACGAAATGTCGATGCAGGGTAACCTCATCATCCTCTGCGGTCACTACAAGGGTATTGACCAGCGTGTGCGCGACCATCTCATTACCCGAGAAATCAGTGTAGGTGATTATGTGCTGACGGGTGGCGAACTTGCTGCAGCCATCATCTCAGATGCCGTCATCCGACTGGTTCCGGGTGTTATCAGCGACGAACAGAGCGCACTTTCCGACTGTTTCCAGGACGATATCCTTGCCGCCCCTATCTACACCCGTCCTGCCGACTACAAGGGATGGAAGGTTCCGGAGATTCTGCTCAGTGGCAACGAAGCCAAGATTCGCCAGTGGGAATTCGACCAGGCCATGAAAAGAACCAAGCGCCTGCGCCCTGACCTACTGAAATAAGAAGAAATCATTGCTGATTACTATCATACCCAGAACGGTGATTTTTAGGCACGGTGTAATCCGTTCCTAAAAATCACCGTTCTACTCATTCTCAAGCCATATACTAAAACTCTACACCTTATTTATCAACTACACCTTATTAATATTATTCTTTTTCTACGCATTTTTCGCAGAAAGCCTCACCCAGCATGAAACCTTCTTCGTAGAGGCGTTCCAGCTTATCGGTATCCTTCTCTATTCTGCCAACTTCCAACGGACGGATTGGACGGATACAGGTAATCTTACCCGCAGCCTCCAGATCATCTACAAGCTGGATCTGTTCGTTATAAGCCCGATGACGGTGACTCAGAGCCACACGCAGGCGAGGATAGTTCTTATATAAATAAGGTATCTTATGGTCTTTGCCCATATCACGCCATCCTTTGTTGCGAGTCAGGACAACCACATTGTGTTGCCACCCCATGTCAATGGCGTGCTGTACCGGAATACTGTCCGCAATACCACCATCCAACATCGGAATGCCATCCACTTCCACAATCTTGCTCACAAATGGCAAACTGCTGGAAGCACGCACAATATCCAGTGCACGCTGCCTGTCATGATTCTCGGAAAGATACATAGCCTTGCCCGTAAGACAATTGGTAGTAACCATCTCGAAACCATCGGCATACTTAAAATAGGTATCAAAATCGAAAGGCAAGAGCTGGTTCGGAAACTTATCGTAGAGCAATTTGCGGTCGAAGATACACCCCTGAGTCACCAGATGGCGAATACCGATATACTGGTATCGGGCCAGATAATCGATGTTAGAGATACGGGCACGCCGAGGCTGGCGGCTCATATACGACATGCCATTACATGCCCCAGCCGATACAGCCACCGTATAAGGGAAATGAACATCATGCTTCATGAAGGCATCCAGTACCCCACTGGTGAAGACCCCTCGCATGCCTCCTCCCTCAAGAACCAAACCTGTTGTTTTCAAATTCAATTTCATAACACACTCTCTGCTTTTAAAATTCTGAAAATAATTATATTTTGCTCGCAGCATAGACAATTTTCTTACATTTTGTCTAGCAAAAAACCGTTTTTATATTAATTATTTATAAATTTACGCGTTTTATTCTATTTTGCTTGCAAAGATACGTATTTTTTGGGAAATAATTGCTAACTTTGCAAGCAAAATAATGTAAAATACTAAAAATATGTTCAGCAAAGAGACTTACATCAGCCGCAGACAGGAGCTGAAGAAGCTTGTGAAAAGCGGCGTAATTATACTTTTCGGAAACAACAATTCACCATGTAATTTCCCTAATAACGGATATTACCCTTTCCGTCAGGACTCGACATTCCTCTATTATTTCGGATTGCAGCGCGACGGTCTGGTAGGTGTGATAGATATAGACAACGATATTGAAACCCTGATTGGCGACGACATCGACCTCGTAGACATCGTATGGTACGGAAGCGTTGACAGTGTTCACGATCTTGCAGCGCAGGTAGGCGTTCACAACTCAGCACCTATGAAAACGCTCAAGACTATCTGCAACGACGCCATGTCGAAGAAGCGCAAGATTCATTTCCTGCCACCTTACCGCTACGACATCAAACTGCAGATATTCGACCTTCTGGGTATCCATCCTAACCAGCAGAAAGAAGAGGCCAGCATGGACCTCATCAAGGCTGTTGTGAAGATGCGTTCAACTAAGACCCAGGAAGAAATCGAGGAATTGGAGCGTGCTGCTGTCATCGGATACAAGATGCATACCACAGCGATGAAGCTCGTACGTCCGGGTGTGACAGAAAAATATGTTGCAGGTCAGGTAAGTGGCATTGCCCACTCTTACGGAGCCATGGTCAGTTTCCCAACCATCTTCAGTCAGCACGGTGAAATTCAGCATGGTTATCCATCTATGAATGTACTGGAAGAAGGCAGACTGGCACTCTGTGATGCAGGTGCAGAAACTATGAACAACTACTGTTCAGACAACACCCGCACCATGCCGGTGAGCGGAAAGTTCAGCCAGCGCCAGTTGGAAATCTACTCTATTGTAGAAGAATGCCACGACCATGCACTGGATGTAGCCAAGCCAGGCGTAAAATGGGCAGACGTACACTTCTCTGTTTGCCGCCTGCTCTTCGACCGCATGAAGGAGCTCGGACTTGCAAAGGGTGATACAGAAGAGGCTGTAAAGGCTGGAGCACACGCCATGTTCCTGCCTCATGGTTTGGGCCACATGATGGGAATGGATGTTCACGACATGGAGAACCTCGACCAGATTAACGTTGGTTTCGACGAAGAGGTACGCCCTAATCTGGAGCAATTCGGTACCAACTGCCTGCGTATGGGTCGCCGTCTGCAGGAAGGTTTCGTGGTAACCGACGAGCCGGGAGTTTACTTCATCCCTGCCCTCATCGACGACTGGAAGGCATCCGGTCACTGTGCAGAATTCCTCAACTTCGACAAGATTGAGACCTATAAAGATTTCGGTGGTATCCGAATTGAGGACGATGTACTCATCACCAAAGATGGTTGCAGATTCCTGGGCAAAGACCGCATACCTTATCATCCAAATGATGTTGAGGAGTTCATGGCAGCCAACAAGGAATAAAATTCCTGAAAGAGAAATCATTTCAGAAAAAGGAATCAGAGAGAAGATATAACAAGAACATTAATATAAAGAGAAAAGAATTCATGAAGAAAACTATGATTGTTGCAGCCTTGATGGCTTTGGTAGCCACAGGAGCAAATGCGAAGAAAGCTGCAGACTCTGCAGAAGTAGCAAAGAACAAACCTGTATTTACTGTAGTAAAGCAGAATCCTATCACTAGCATCAAGGACCAGAACCGCAGTGGTACGTGCTGGGCTTACTCTACCCTCAGCTACTTCGAGAGCGAAATCTTGAAGAAGACAGGCAAGACCTACGACCTCAGCGAAATGTTCGTAGCCAACAAGACTTATATGGACCGCGCCACAGTGGCAGTAAGAATGCACGGCGACGTGAGCTTCTCTGAGGGTGGTAGCGCCTACGATGTACTCTATGCTTTGCAGCACTATGGTATTGTACCTGAGTCTGCCATGCCTGCACCAGGTTCATTGACAGGTGACTCTTTGGCTAACTTCGGTGAGTTCTTCAATGTAATGACTCCATACGTAGAGGCAGTAGCAAAGAGCACAGCTAAGAAGCTTTCTCCTGCCTGGAAGAGCGGTCTTCAGGGCATCATCGACTCTTACATCGGTAAGGCTCCTGAGAAGTTTACATACGAGGGCAAGCAGTATACTCCACAGAGCTTCTGCCAGAGCCTCGGTTTGAATCTTGATGATTATGTAACCATTACCAGCTACACCCACCACCCAATGTGGAGCAAGTTTGCTGTTGAGGTACAGGACAACTGGCGCTGGCCTTTGAGCTA
>ERZ773185.2363-NODE-2363-length-12307-cov-12.451681_pt1 | contig 12307 bp, 8 predicted proteins | sample MGYA00580531_ERZ773185 | MGnify/ENA primary metagenome ERZ773185 (study PRJEB29015, sample SAMEA2737799) | human gut metagenome | biome: human gut; feature: human-associated habitat; material: faeces | place: China | collected 2012 ...
AACGTTGTAATCAACGTTTTTTAAAATCAGAGGCCCTGCAACTGTCAAAGACCCGTGGCGGAGATGCTTTCCACTTAGTTCCTAGAATCATTCGTGCATTCAAAGGAACAAATGATAAAATTAAGAGACAGCTAGGTATTGCATTACAGGTCTCTTCTATTACAATGACTGTATTTTATATTATCTTACTTTATATCTGGAAACTCACATTCCCAACTCTTTTTGCTCCATTTATTGTAGAAGCAATGATCTACATTTCTGCAATCATTAGAATTGTCATATGTTTCTTACCACAAAATGACTGGTGTGGGGATGAAGGTAACTTAAAACTATCTATGATCAGAAATGCAGTATTTGCAGTGACTAGTATTGGAATAATTATCCTATATGCGATGAGTGGTAATATTGGTAACCTTCACATGACTAGAATGGTTGTAGCTATTATTATCTCATTTGGCTGTTATTTGCCAGTTACATTATTAAGTAAGAAAAAAACTAAAATTGGTTTATTAATGATTCCTAAAACATGTGCCTATATGTGGGTTATTGTAATGGGATTACAGCTATTATTCAAATAAAATAGTGCTATAATAGTACTGTAATAAATCATTAAGTGAGGTAGAAATGATGGAAAAAGAAAGATATTCAATACTATATAGTTCTCCAACAGGTAATACAAAGATGCTTGCAGAAGCAATTCGTGATATGTTATCTGAAGAAGACTGTGATTATTTTGGACCATGTAAAGAAGTAGATTCAGATTTGCTTTATATTGGTTTCTGGACAGATAAAGGCAATGCGGATGCAGCAACTCTTAAACTATTAGAAACCTTAAAGAATAAGAAGATTTTCTTATTTGGTACAGCAGGATTTGGAGTAAGTGAAGAATATTTCCAGAGAATTCTAAATAATGTGAAAACAAGCATTGATGCAAGTAATACAATTGTAGGTGAATATATGTGCCAGGGAAAGATGCCACAATCTGTACGTGATCGATATGTAAAAATGAAGGCACAGCCTGATCATATGCCTAATATTGATATGCTCATTGAAAACTTTGATCAAGCTTTAACTCATCCTGATAAAAATGATTTAAATAACTTAAAAAAGAAAATTTTAGGATAATAGTGAAGCATAAGGGGATGAATCTCTTATGCTTTTATCTTACGGAAGGAATATATTATGAATATTCATGAACTAAACTGGTTATGGACATTACTTGGTATTGCGTTACTTTGTGCTTTTGTCGCATTATTAATCTGTAAAACCATATACAAACAGGCAAGTATGGAAGTATTGATTATTGTTGCAGTCATAGGATTCTTACTAGGAATCATAGGTGTGTTTATTTATGCCAGTCAGGCTATGCCTCTATAGTTAATTTCTTTTGCGATATAGAGGCAGTTGGGCTGTTTTGTATATCATTAAGTAAAAAGTTTTTAACTAGAATAGTGACTCGATTTGTGTTATGGTAGTGAGTAAGAAAGAGGTGTATTTTACATGTTAACATTTTTGATGTTTGCTGCTGTTATTGGTTTTGCGTTAGTGATGAGAGAGCGTACTAAACATAAAGATGACTATCGTTACGTTGCAGCACAATACTTGATAATGGGAATTATCTGGGGTCTTATTGCCTTATCTGATTATCTAGATTATGGTGTACGTATGCCATATTTTGGACTATATATCGCAATTTTTGTATTTTCACTATTCATGTGTATTAGATCCATATTGAATCATAATTAGAGTACTTCGGTACTCTTTTTGTTTTTGAAAGTAAGATAATTATCAGCCTCTAGAAACTGTCTATTTCAACTATCTCTGAAAACAGAAGTTGTACCAGATAAAAAACAAGAATCAAAGAAAGAAGAAAAAGATAAAACACTTGCCAAAACTAGAAACAATACACAACTTGTCGTATTTACAATGTTGTTCTTATTATCTGGAATTTATCTCTTAAGAAGAATGAAAAAGAGTTAGTGTAAGACAGAATCTCAATTATGAGATTCTGTTTTTTAAGTTCTTTAATTTTTTATTCCCTTATTCTTCTAGTGTGATATAATGTTGATTGTTCTAAAAAAAAGACAAAAGGAAGAGGGATTTTATGAAAAACAATGAAAAGAGAAGTACTTTCTCGGGAAAACTAGGATTAGTCCTCTCTGCTGCAGGAGCCTCTGTAGGCTTAGGAAATATTTGGCGTTTCCCGTATCTTGCAGCTAAATATGGAGGAGGAATCTTCTTATTAATCTATATCATTCTTGCACTCACATTTGGTTATACAATGATTATTGCAGAAACCACAATTGGAAGAATGACTAGAAAGAGTCCAGTAGGCGCTTTTAGAAAATTTGGAAACTCTATCTGGCATAAGTTTGGTGGATGGATCAATGCGATTATCCCTATATTAATCGTACCTTATTACTCTGTTATTGGTGGATGGGTCATTAAGTACCTTGTTGAATATGTTAAGGGTAACGGTCATGCTTTATCATCTGATGGTTATTTCTCTACATTTATTTCTAATGGTGTTTCAACAGAATTGTGCTTTATTGCCTTTGCATTATTAACTTTATTTATTGTATTTGCAGGTGTTAAAAACGGTATTGAACGTGTCTCTAAGATCATGATGCCAATTCTAGTTGTATTATCATGTGTTATTACTGTTTATTCAGTTACTCGTCCAGGTGCACTTGAAGGTGTAAAGTACTTCCTTGTACCTAACTTTAAGAATTTCTCATGGATGACAGTAGTTACTGCAATGGGACAGATGTTCTATTCTTTATCTATCGCAATGGGTATCTTAATTACATTTGGTTCTTATACAGAAAAAGAAGTCTCTATTGAAAACTCTACAGAAAACGTAGAAGTATTTGATACAGCTATTGCGATTATGGCAGGATTGATGATTATACCAGCTGTATTCGCCTTCTCTAACGGAAATATGGAAAACCTTAATGCAGGACCATCTTTAATGTTTATTACTATTCCTAAAGTATTTGATAGTATGGGACTAGGAACACTTATTGGTATCCTATTCTTCATATTAGTATTATTTGCAGCACTTACTAGTTCAATTGCCCTAACAGAATGCGCTGTTTCTACATTCCAGGATGAACTTGGATGGAGTAGACATAAATCAGTTATTATTCTTGGATTCATCATGCTTGTATTAGGCTCATTATCATCACTTGGTTATGGACCACTTGCATCTATCCAGATTATTGGTATGCAGTTCTTAGATTTCTTTGATTTCTTGACTAATTCAGTGATGATGCCAATTTCTGCAACATGTGTATGTTTATTAGTATCTAAAGTGATTGGTGTAGACAAGATTGCGAAAGAAGTTAAATCTCACAACAATCCATTTAAACGTGAGAAGATCTTCAATTTTATGATTAAATATATTTGCCCAATCTTTGCAGCTATTATCTTGTTAAGCTCTGTTGCGAATGCATTTGGAATCATTAAGATGTAAAACAGGTTTAGGCCTGTTTTTTATTTGCATCTAATACGCAATTTGTGGTGATGAGTGTATTGAAAACTAAATAGGTATGACACGCTGTACACACTTTCTTGTAAAATAATTGTGAGATAACTAAACTATGAATTAGAAGATAAGACAAACAGTCATTAAAGGAAAAATAGATACAGGAATTAAAGATATTAATATTATTCAAACACTTTCAATTGATACACTTCTTTCTCATGTACAATCACTATGCAATGTCTAAGGGCATTAATACAAAGATTATCTATTAAGGAGACATGGATGAAGACTCAGACGATCAAATAAAACTCAATGGAATTATGAAAGAGCTCGAAAAATAACCTAAACAACTATAATCATTTTTTTCGACAAAAGAAAAGCAACAAATACATTGGTGTTTGTATAATAACTTAATTTTCTTTTTTTCTTTTCTAAAAAAATCACTAGTTTTCTTGAAATGTAAATGAAAATGGTTTAAAATAATCTAAGGTAAAGAAATAAGAGGAAGGAGAGTAAATATAATGAGATTCGCGTATAGTCAAGTTGAAAATTTGAATGAAGCAGAAATGTGTGTGTATAATTATGTAGTGAAAAACCTAAAGCATATATTAAATCTAAGTGTTCGTGAGTTAGCGGATGAGGTACATGTTTCAACAGCTACTGTTATGCGTTTTTGTAAGAAGATGGGATATTCAGGCTTTTCAGAATTGAAGTATAAGACCAAAGAATTTTATGAACAGCAAGATCAGGCAGATGATTATGAAATAAATGATATTGAAGGTTTTGTGGAGCATATAAAATCTAATGATTATTTAGATAGACTTAAAAAAGCAGCTGATCTGATTAAAGGTGCTGATTCATTTCAAATGCTTGGTTTAGGTGTATGTAGGGATATTGCGAAATATACCGCCCGACGATTTTGTCGAGCAGGGGTTTATTGTTATGGCATCGATGATGTCAACTATCCCATATTAGAAGTGCCAGAAGGAACTCATTCCGTTATTTTGATCATTTACAATGATTTTTATCAGAAAGTGATATTTGATCAAATCAATAGATATAAGAGTAAAAATTATACTATTATTATGATTTCGTTAGCACATGTAGGTAAGTTTAGTCAATTATGTGATTTGACTATTTATGCTTCTAATGGAATTATGAAGGTTGGACAGGTTGAATCTGGAGTGCCAATGCTTTATACACTAGAAAAATTAACGGATGAAGTGATAAAATAATATCATAATAAAATATATGTAACCGTCTTGTAAAAGGCGGTTATTTTTTTGCTTATGAAAAATACAAATATATGTAATCTAAAAAAGCCACATATTTATGAAAAAACGTAGAATAAATATTGATATTTATGATAATAGAAAACTAATGTTGTAACCTAATGCGGAATATCTAACCTATATGGTGTATGCGGTTACATCACTTTTTAGATTGTGCTATCCTATTTACATAGAAAAAAATATTACGATTTTAAAAGGTAACTTTATGAAAAAACGTTATATATTTATTAGCCTAATAGTTGTTTGTATTGTGATGTTCATTATAACAAGCTTTTGCTCTTTTTTTAAGGTCGAAGGGGATTCAATGAATCCAACGCTTGTCAATAATGATGTTGTATATGTTAGAAAAACAAAGTCTTTTAAACAGGGAGATCTCATTGCATTTAATTACAATAATAAGCTTCTGGTAAGAAGAGTAATTGCATTAGAAGGAGATAAAGTAAACATTGACCAGAATGGCTATATATTTGTGAATGATAAAAAATTAGAAGAAAACTATATACAAAGCAGAAAAGATAATCCACTACGTGATGAAATATTTCCTTATACAGTCTCACAAGGACATATATTTGTATTAGGAGATCATAGAACTCATGCAATAGATTCAAGAATGCGCGACTTAGGTGCTATTGATCAAAATCAAATTGTAGGCAAGGTCGTTTTAAGAGTTTATCCGGTTATTCGTTTTTCTGTTTTATAAAGAAAGGGGAAATTAAAATGAGAAAATATAATAGAATAAACAGAAAGAAAATCATGTTTATTTTTGGTATGGTTTTAATAATAGCAACTTCATTCTTTTATCTTAATAATGCTAGAATGGATGATTTTACATCATTGATTACAGATACGACTGTACAGTATCAAGAAGAAGGTGCTATGAAGGATTATACAACTGCTGTATATCTTAAAGATCAAACACCTCTTTCTATTACTATTAAAGCAGCTATTCCTCAAGGGACACTTGCTTCAATAGAAGAGACTGAAGAGGATACTGTAAAGAATGAAACATTGACATATAGCTTGCCAGAACAGCTAAAGGTAGAAGATATTCAAGCAAATAAGCTTTATCTAGAAGATGATCTAATGAATTCTATTGGTGGCTATGAGATTAAGAATAATGTATTAACTATGAACTTTGATGAAGAACAGATCAATACGAATGCTGAAACAGAATTAAAGATAGCATTGGTATTGAATACAGATTCATCTCATATTACATATGATACAAATGCTAGTGCTACATTATTATTTAATAATAAAAAGATTGTATTGAATAAATATGTAGAACAGCCTCAAGAAACAACAATTGTACAACAAATGGATGAACAAATTGTAAAAAAGGAAAACAAGAGTATTCAAACACCATCACTTGCACATCGTACAAATACTCCTATTACAGTTGTGGATGATTCTTCTACCCCTGAACCTCAATCCGGAAATAGTGCGGACTTTGGAGAATATATTGTTTCTGCAAAAGTCAGCAAGATACAAAATGGAGAATGGATTGAAGCAAGAGAGTTCGAAGATGGTGACCATGTCATGGTAGATATTGATTATAAATTACCAGCTGGAGTGGTTGATAGTACTACAAAAACAATTACTTATGATCTTCCTAATGCTATTAAGCTAACAGATGAAGAATCAGGTATTGTATATGCATCAAATGGTTTAGCTGTAGGTACATATCATATTACGACAGATGGTAAAATCACAATTCATTTTAATGAAGAATTTGCGACTGGTGAACCATTTGCAGGTTATATTACATTCCAGGGTACTTTATCTGCGGAAGATGCAGGAGAAGATGGAAAAGTAATATTTGGAGGAGATGGTGGAGAAATCACTATTAATCCTAGCCAGGAACAATATGATTTAAATATGTCTAAGAAAGCTAAATTGAATAGTGATGGCACAGTAGGATATACAATTAAAGCAAGTACAAATAATGGAACTGAAGGAACTGTTAAGATTGTAGATAAATTCTCAAACTGGGATTCTGCCACTGCAACTTATGATAAAGACAGTTTCACAGTAACGAAGATTGATACGAATGGTGCTAGGACACCAGTAGATGTTACACCAAGCATTAGTGGTGACTCATTTACAATTGATAATCTTCCTAGACTTGAAGCTGGAGAAAGCTATGAAGTGACTTATAGAGCAACAGCAACTCCTGATAACGTGGATGGTTCTGGTTCACTTACAAATAGTGTAAAGGGTACGAGTGGAGAAACATCAAGAGAAACATCTACTACAATTCAAATTTCTAATTCAATGATTTATAAGCATGGTGGTTATGATCAAAATACAGATAAGATGAATTGGTTTATCACTATTAATCCAGATAAGAAGGATATAAGTGGTTATGTTTTGAAGGATCAGATTGATAATGGTTTAACTATTCCTACTCCTTTGACAGTAAAGAAGAGTGATGGTACTACATTTGAAATCACATCATTACCTTATACATTCCCTGATGGCTCTAATGATAAATATACAATTGAATATCAAACAGATGCACCAACTGATAATGTGAACGTAAAGAATACAAGTACTATTGAAGGTGATGGTAAAACTTATGAAAGTAGTGCAGATGTTGGTGTATGGCATAGAGATTGGGGTCTTACAAAGACTGTATCAAGTCAATCAGTTTCTGATGATGGTAAGACTTTAACTAATAAATGGCAAGCTTATATTACTTTACCTGATAAAGGGATTACATATGTTACATATTCAGATGTAATTAAGAATGGTACATCTTCAGATGATAAAGATTTTAATGGTGAACATTATGCGATTCTATCTGAGTTAAGACAGGAAATTTTAGCTAATATCCAATTAAAAGATAAAAATGGAAATGTGATTCCAAATAATGATCTTAATATTACTATGACATTCTACTCAGATGAAGATAAGAAAAAAGAAGTTACGACAGATGATGCACATGTTAAATCATTTGTAGTGACTGTAGCGAAAAAAGATAACAGTGCATTTATTGGGCAGTCTTTACTTATTTCTTCATATCATACAATTGCGGATTTGAAGAATGTTAAAGAAGGAATCAGTTATCAGTATGTTAATAAGGGTATTGTGAATAAGAAAGAATCAGAAGCAAGTGTGCATTATACTAAGCCTAAGAAGTTAGTGAAACAGGGCTATGGTAAGGTGAATGGCAGTCAAAATGAGAAATATTCTTCTGGTAAAGTTGATACGAACTATCTAAGTCGTAATGGAAAACTTTATTACAGAATCATATTTACACCAGATTCGAATGATGAAATCAGTTTTACTGATACATTACCTAAAGGTACAAAACTTGTAGAAACTGCATTGCGTTCTGATTATAAGGATAGTCCACGTAAGGAAAATCCAGCAGAACGTAGTTCACCAGAAGCTGTTTATTATTTCAGTGATTACTGGGAACAGTATTGTGATGGTGATCAAAACAATACTGATATAAGTAAGTACTTTGAGTATTCTTATGATCAATCTACCAACAAAGTAACCTTTACATTTACACCAGGTTACAACAGAACAGATGGTGACTGGCAGACAAATAGAAACAATCCTAATCGCCCAATCGCAATCTATTATGCAGTAGATATCACAAATGATGAGTTTTGGAATGATCTACAGAATGAATCTAAGGAATATTCAAACCTATTAGAATATGAAGGTAAAGAGCAGAAACAAGAGACAAAAGTAGAACGTGAAACTAAGGTTGTGTCTAAATTCGGAAGACAAATTAACAATACAACAAAGATTGAATATACAGTTAATATTAATCCAGCCGGAAAGGACCTTGATCCAAATTCAGATAAGATTGTATTGAAAGATGTACTTGATTCATATCAATATTCAGCTTATATTGATGCGTCTAGCTTGAAACTCTATGAATATAATTCTAAATCTGAAGATCATAGAGGTAAATTGATTGATAGCAGTAGATATCAGGTACAGATGGATACACAAAACAACGTACTAACAATTACATTATCTGATGAACTTGCATGTGTACTTGTTTATCAATATGATTTTGATGTTGGTAAAGCTGCATCTCCTAGAATAAGCAACACAGTTGTATTACAAGGAGAATTCAGTTCGAATGATGAAACAGTTATTGATACAACACATTCTGAAGCAGGGGTTGTAAGAGGTAAAATGTCTATCTTTAAAGTAGATAGTAAAGATTACTCAAAGACTCTTCCAGGTGCAAAATTTAAACTATATAAATTTAATCCTGATACAAGTCAATGGGATGTTATACTGAATGGAGAATCAGAAGAATTTGTAACAAACGAAAATGGTGAAATTAGTTTTACAGGAACTAATATAGTTAAATTCTTATCAGCATTTAATCTTTATAAAGTTGAAGAAAAAGCAGCACCTGAAGGATATGAACGCAATGAAACACCATATTATTTCTCTATATATCAGGCAGATATCAAGAAAACAAAAAAGGATGCCATTGATGAGATGAATAATAGAGAAATTTTTACTAAATCAAAGATTGATCCAAATAAAGTATGGTTTGTGCCTAACAATAAAGAAGTTTCATTATATGTGCCAAATGACTCTAACAGTATTTATGTAAAGAAGGTATGGGTAGATTCTGAAAACAAACAGATTACTAATCATCCTGATTCAATCGATGTAAACTTGATTCAGAATATTAAGACTCCAACTGGAGTGACAGTTAAATCACATATCTATAACATTAATTGGGATAAAACAGAAACAACTGTAGATGATAAGACACTTGTCGTAAGGCAAGGCGGTACTCTAACGATTACGTTACCTGTTCAATGTGATCCAAAAGATGCTTCTAATAAAGTGACAGTTGAAGGTACTAATGATTATACTCTTTCTACTGAACAATCATATTGGAGTAAAGTAATCTTGACAGTCAAAAATATAACTTCTGATACAAATCTAAAAATAAAATTAGATGGTACTAATGGAAAAGTAGAATATGACTATGATAGGGATTATACGACAAGCACGAATGTCTATAAGAAAGTCACATTAAATAACTCTAATAATTGGAGTTATATTTGGAAAAATCTGCCTAAACAAGTAGAAGGTAATGATTGTTTTTATACACTTGAAGAAGATGTTCCTTCAGGATATCAGGTATTATATACAAATAATGATGGTATCTTAGCAGGTAATATTACAGTGACTAACAAGAAGTTAGAGAACACTGAACTTCCAGATACTGGAGGATTTGGTACTTTTGGTTATTATGCAATAGGAGCTCTATTTATAACAGTGACTCTATTTGCTATTATAGCAATCAATAAAAAGAAGGAGGCCTATGGAAAGTAATATACATACAAATCAAGAATTTATTAAAGGAAGGTATTTTATGAATTAACGGGGATCATATAATAAGGAGGAAAAACGATATGAAACTATTTAAGAAAATCGCAGGATTTATACTTGCGTTCGCAATGATATTAGCTATTGCGATGCCATCAATAGTTATGGCGGCTGATGCTAAATCAACTATTACTATTAATGGAGCTACTGCTGGTTCTGAATATGTTGCTTATAAATTATTTGATGCAACAGATGATGGTAATGGTCATTTCTCTTATACTGTAAATTCTAAATATGAAGAAGCATTAAAAGATGTAACAAATAAAACATCAGGTGCTGAAATTGTTAAATATTTAGATAGTGTTAAAGGCAATGCTGCAACTGTTAGAAAATTTGCAGACAAAGTCTATGCAAAAGTAAAAAATATGGATGTAGATTATACTACAACTAATGGTAAGTTTGTAAATGTTGATCAGGGTTATTATTTAATTGCTCAGACACAGATTGGAACTAATGAAGCGTATTCATTGGTTATGTTAGGTACTGCTGGTAAGACTGCACTTACAGTTACACCCAAAACAGGTGTTCCAACATTTGAAAAGAAGATCAAAGAAAAAAATGATTCTACTGGAGAAGTATCTGATTGGCAGGATGCTTCAGATTATGACATAGGAGATGAAGTACCATTTAAATTAACAGGTACAGTTTCTGATAAATATGACAGCTATAAAACTTATTACTATGCATTCCATGATAAGATGGATGATACTTTACAATTCAATCCTAATAGTGTAGTAGTGAAGATTGATGGTACAGTAGTAGCAAAAGATAAGTATACTTTAAATACAACAACTAAAGATGGTTGTACATTTGAAGTAGTATTCAATGATTTGAAGACAGTTTCACCAACAAAACCTAGAAATGTAAAAGTTCAATATACTGCAACATTAAAAGAAAATGCTAAATTAGGTTCTAAAGGTAACTTCAACAAAGGTAAACTTGAATTCAACAACAACCCTTATTATGAAGGTGAAGGAAAACCTGAAAAACCAGGTGAAACACCTTGGGATGAAGTTGTAGTATTTACATATAAATTAATCGCAAATAAAACTGATGGTCAGGGTAAGGCCTTAGCAGGTGCTGGATTTACATTATATAAGTTTAATAAAGCTACTAATGATTATAAAATAGTTAAGAAAATTGAAGCTGGTAAGACTACTACATTCGAATTTACTGGTGCAGATGCAGGTAAATATAAATTAGTAGAAACAACAGTTCCTGATGGTTACAATAAAGCTGATGATTTAGTATTTGAAGTTAAAGGAACATATGAAGATGTAAATGATGATGATCCTTTAAAAGCACCTCGCTTAACTAAATTAGAAATTACAAATGAAAATGGTGATAGCATTACTGGTGAGAGTAAAGTATTCACAACTAATCTAGAAGATGGTACTGCAACTACAAATATTAAGAACTTACCTGGTTCAGAACTACCAAGTACTGGTGGTATGGGTACTACAATTCTATATGTTGCAGGTGCAGTTATGATTCTTGCTGCAGGTGCATTCTTAGTAATGCAGAAAAAAGCTGAAGATAAATAAAATAGAATAAGAGGAGTGTTCTATAATGAAAAAGAAAATCATAAACGTAATTATAGCGCTACTATTCGTTATAGGACTCTCCCTAGTTATTTATCCAAGTTTTAGTAATTATTGGAATCAAAGACATCAGACTAGGGCGATTGCTGGATATGAGGAAAAAGTGGAAGACCTGACTGAAAAACAGTATGAAAAGCTCTGGAATGATGCCACTTTATACAACAAAAATTTAAGACATACAATGTATGCCTTAAATGATGAAGATAAGAAAATATACAATGAGACTCTAGATGTCACAGGAACAGGGATGATGGGTTATGTAGAAATCCCTAAGATCAATGTATCACTTCCTATTTATCATGGGACGGATGCTGAAATCTTACAGATTGCGATAGGACATATCGCAGGTACATCCTTACCAGTGGGTGGAGAAAGTACTCATTGTGTTATATCTGGACATAGAGGATTACCAAGTGCACAGCTTTTCACTGATATAGATCAGCTTAAAACTGGTGATACATTCATGCTTCAGATATTGGATCAAACTCTTTATTATGAGGTCGATCAAATTAAAACTGTTCTTCCTACAGAAAAAGATGATTTAA
>ERZ773185.2368-NODE-2368-length-12288-cov-27.399820_pt1 | contig 12288 bp, 10 predicted proteins | sample MGYA00580531_ERZ773185 | MGnify/ENA primary metagenome ERZ773185 (study PRJEB29015, sample SAMEA2737799) | human gut metagenome | biome: human gut; feature: human-associated habitat; material: faeces | place: China | collected 2012 ...
GTCCGCCGCGGCGGCCTGTTTGCGCTGCGCCTCGCTGCGCGCGCGCGCGGCCGCGTCGAGCTGCTGCTGGGCGGTGCGCCCGGCGTTGAGCCCATCCTGAATGCGCGCGTCGCGCGCGGCCATGAACGACACCAGCGGGTCAAACAGCAGCTTTTTCAAAACCACCAGCAGCACGAAAAAGCAGATCACCGTCCAGATCAGTTCGGAGATGTTGATGCTCAAAGCGTGTGCCTCCCTTGTTCCGGGCTTCTCAGCCGAGCTTGCCGATCAGCAGAAACGCGATCAGCAGGCCGTAGATCGTCAGCGATTCGAGCAGGCCCATGGCGATGATCATGTTTGAGCGGATGGTGCCGGCGGCCTCGGGCTGGCGCGCGATGGCGTCCATGGCGTGGGCGGCGGCCAGACCCTGGCCGATGCCGGGGCCGATGGTGCTGATGGCGATGGCGAGCGCGGCGGCGATCGCAATGATTCCGGTTGACATAACTCTTTTCCTCCTAATGTTTTTCGGTTATCTGAATCTTCTTTCCTTGCGTGGTTATGGGATGCAGGGCGTCACTCCTCGATGGCTTCCTCGATATAGATCGACAGCAGCATCGTGAACACGACGGCCTGGATCAGGCAGAACAGCAGGCTCAGCACCTGCATGAGCAGCGGCAGCACGAGCGGGAAGAGGTTGCCGAGCTCGTGCGTGACCATTTCCTCGCCGTAGAGGTTGCCGTACAGTCGCAGCGCGAGGGAAAACGGCCGCACGATCTGCTCGATGAGGTTGAGCGGCAGCATGAGCAGGAAGGGCTTGATGAAGCTCTTGAGATAGCCCCCCAGCCCGCGGCGCTGGATGCCGACGGTGTGCGTCATGCAGAAGGCGATGATGGCCAGGCCCGCCGTGACGGACAGCGTGGCCGTCGGCACGGTGAACACCTGCCCCGCGCCGGGCAGCAGCCCGATGTAGTTGGACACGACGATGAAGATGAAAAACGTCGCCATCATCGGGAAGTAGCGCCGGGCATTGGCCGGGCCGAGGATGCCGCCGTAGAAGCCCTGCAGCTTTTCGACGGCCATTTCGGCGGCGTTCTGCAGCGGGCCGGGCACGTCGCGCAGCCTGCGCGTGGCCAGCCACGACAGCAGCGCCAGCACGGCGATGATGACCCACATGGTCACGACCGCGCCGGTCACTTCCAGCGGGCCGATGGAAAACAGTACATTCGTCTCACCCATTGGTGTCGTCCCTCCGTTCGTCCGCCGGGTCGGTATCCGGCGTGCGTTCCTGTGCAGTGTTTTCGGGCAGCTCGGCCGTCTCCGCGTCCGGCACTTCCACGCCCTCGGCGGGGATGGTGTCGTCCATTTTCCGCGCGAGGATCCACACGCCGGCGATACTGCCGCCCGACAGGCCGACGGCCGTGCCGATGAGCGTGCCGGCCAGCGGCAGCGGCACGACCTTGCGCAGCAGGTACACGAGCACGAGCGCGGCGAGGTTGATGACCTGCCGCAGGCCGCTGGTGCCCATGACGGTGGCCTGGCTCTGCTTGGCGCGCTGTAGGCTGCGGCGCGTCAGCAGCGTGTTGCCGGCGGCCACGAGCAGGCCGAACACCAGTCCGGCCGCGCCGCCGAGCAGATATTGTCCGATCGACATTTGCTGTCCCTCCCGATCTGCGGAAAACCCCGGCAATGCCGGGGCAATTTCTTAGCGAAAACTTAGCGGATACTTAACAGTATTCTACTATATCATGATGACGAAAAATTGCCAATACCTAATTTAATCATTTGAATAATTTTGTTGAATTCTACAAATAGCAGCAAAATGCCCCGGAACGCGCCATGCCGCTTCACAAACCGGTGGAAATAGTATATACTGTGGGGCAGAAAAAACTGCGGGTCCCGGCATCCCACAGGGCACCCCGCGGCGAAAAATCTTCCGAAAAGAGGGATACAGTATGAAATACATTCTCGTCATCGGCGACGGCATGGCCGACCATCCGCTCGACACGCTCGGCGGCCGCACGCCGCTCGAAGCATCGAAAAAAGACGCGATCGATGCCCTCGCGCGCCACGGCATCCTCGGCAGCGTGCGCAACGTGCCCGAGGGCTTCGCCCCCGGCAGCGACACGGCCATCATGTCCATTTTCGGCTGCTCGCCGCGCAAGTACTTTTTCGGCCGCGCCCCGCTCGAGGCGGCGGCGTCCGGCATCCGGCTCGCCCCCGGCGATGCGTGCTACCGCTGCAACATGGTCACGTATGCCGATGAGGACGTGCCGTTCGAGCACAAGCACATCATCTCCCACAGCGCGGGCAGCATCGAGGGCCGCGAGTCGGACGAGCTCGTGACGATGCTCTTTGACCACCCCGACTTCCGCCCGCTGGCCGAGCAGGCCGGCATGGTCATCCACAAGGGCTCGTCGTTCCGCCACCTCGCGGTGCAGAGCCACGTGGACATCAAGGGCATTCAGCTCGCCCCGCCGCACGACCACCTCGGCGAAGAGATCGGCCCCATCCTGCCCACCGGCTGCCCGAACGCCGACGTGCTGCGCGAGCTTATGCGCCGCGCGTTCGACATTCTCGACCAGCACCCGATCAACGTCGCGCGCCGCGCCGCCGGCAAGCTCCCGGCCAACGGCGTCTGGTTCTGGGCCGAGGGCACGGCGGCCGCGCTGCCGAACTTCCCCGAGCACTACGGCTCGGACGGCGGTGTCGTCTCGGCCGTGCCGCTGTGCCACGGCATCGGCATCCTGACGGGGCTTGAGGCCGTCACCGTCCCGACCGCGACCGGCGAGTGGGACACCGACTACGCCGCGAAGGTCGCCGCCGCGCTGGGCGTGCTCAAAAAGCACGACTTTGTGGCCCTGCATCTCGAGGGCCCGGACGAGGCCACGCACAACCACGACCTCGAGCACAAGATCTATTCCATCGAGCGCCTGAGCGCCGACGTCGTCGCCCCCGTGACCGAGGCGCTGCGCGCCGCGGGCGAGGACTTCCGCCTGCTGCTGCTCTCGGACCACATGACGTATATGGCCAACGGCGCGCACGGCGCCGACCCCGTGCCGTTCGTGCTCTATGACAGCCGCGTGAGCGATGGCTCCGGCCTGCCGTATTCCGAGGCCAACGGCCGCAAGGGCCCGTACGTGGACGACGGCGCGGAGCTGATGGACCTGCTCTTCGAGCTGAAAAAACTGTGACCGGCACGACGACGGAGGCCGCGTGGGCGAAGCTGAACCTGTCGCTGGACGTGCTCGGTGCGCGCCCCGACGGGTTTCACGACCTGCGCATGGTCATGCAGAGCGTGGACCTGCACGACGACGTGACCGTTACGCTCGACGACACGGGCGTCTGCCTCGCCGAGACCAACCGCAGCTACCTGCCCTGCGGGGCGGACAATGTGGCCGTGCGCGCGGCGCAGGTGTTTCTCTCTCGCGCGGGGCTTACCTGCGGCGTGCACATCCGGCTGCACAAGCGCATCCCCGTGTGCGCGGGGCTGGGCGGCGGCTCGTCGGACGCGGCGGCCGTGCTGCGCGCGCTCGAGCGGCTGACCGGCGCGGGCTTCACCCGCGCGGAGCTCGAGGAGATGGGTGCGCAGGTCGGCTCGGACGTGCCGTACTGCGTCGCTGGCGGCACGATGCTGGCCGAGGGCCGCGGCGAGCGGCTCACGCCCGTCACGCCCATGCCGCGCATGCCGGTCGTGATCTGCAAGCCGGATTTTCCGATCTCGACGCCGGAACTGTTCCACCGCGTGGACGCGCGCACCTCGCGCTGCCGCCCGGACACGGAGGGCATCTGCGCCGCGCTCGCCGACGGGGACATGCCCCGGCTCGCCCGCCGGATGTACAACGTCTTTGAGGACGTGCTCACCCACCGCGAGGGCGAGATCGCGGCCATCAAGAGCCGCCTGCTCGACGGCGGCGCGCTCGGTGCGGTCATGAGCGGCACGGGCTCGGCCGTGTTCGGCATCTTTGCCGATGCCGACAGCGCGGCGTATGCCAAGCGCCGGCTCGCGCGCGATTATGCCGAGTGCTTCCTGACCGAGACCATCGGCCGCCTGGAGATCTGAGCGTCCCCGGATTAAAACCGAACAAAACTGCCGATACTGAGCACAGATGCCCGGTACCGGCAGTTTTTTCATCACAGAAAGGCGGACATACGATGCATACCCATTCTCTCTCCATCAATTCCGATCCCGGCCGCGCGCTGCGTCCGTGGGAGCTGGCGCTGCTGCTGGCCGTGTGCGTGACGCTGCTGACCGGCACGTGGGCGCAGGCGCGCAGCCAGCTGCTCACGGCTCGGCTCGTGCGGCTGCACGTGATCGCCGTCTCGGACGACGACGCCGAGCAGGCCGTGAAGCTGCAGGTGCGCGACGCGGTGCTGGCCTATCTCGAGCCGCAGCTGCAGGGCGTGACGGACGTCGATGCGGCGCAGCAGCTCATCGCGGGCGACCTCGACGGCATCGCCCGCGCGGCGCAGGCGGCGGCGGGGGAGCGGCCGGTGCGCGTGGCGCTGGGCCCCGAGCACTACCCGACGCGCGACTACGGCACGTTCGCCCTCCCGGCGGGGGTGTACACCTCCTTGCGCGTGACGCTCGGCGCGGGCGCGGGGCACAACTGGTGGTGCGTCATCTTCCCGCCGCTGTGCGCGCAGGCGGCGGGATTGTCGGAGCAGGCGGTGCAGGCGCTCTCGGACGACGATGTGCGCCTCGTCACGGAGTCCGACAGCGGCTATGTCGTGCGCTTCCGGCTGCTGGAGCTGTGGGACGCGCTCGTGCAGCGGCTGAGCTGACGGCACGGAGAACGGAAAAGCGCCCCCGCGGGAGAACATCCCCGCGGGGGCGCTTGCCATAGGGTCACGCGAGCTGCTTTCGGCGCAGCAGCCGGCAGACAAGGGCACACATCAGCAGGCCGAGCGCAAACATCAGGCCCATCGCACCCAGAGCGGCGGCGGCGCTGAACAGGCCGATCGACATTTCATGCACCGCGCCGATGTCCACGAGGATCTCGCACACGAGCCACAGCCCGGCGCTGATGCCCACGGCCGCCCGGAAATCGCGCCGGCGCTGCAAAACGCACCGCACGCCGACGCCGGCGGCAAGCAGGAGCAGATACAGGACGATCCGCCCGGTCATGCCATTGGCCACAAAGGTTCCCATCATTTTCAGAAGCGCAAATGGTTCCATACGATACCTCCTGTTGAATGAAATGTGTGTCCGGATCCCGACATCCTCATTTTAGCAGATCCTTTATGAAATTGGAACAGGATTCATAATATTTGTAAATTGCGCCAAAACACGATTCGGGATTCTGTGCAGCGGTGACAAATCGCATCACCCGTTTTCGCGGCGTCTGTCACCCAAACCGCCGTGCGGCGCAGGAAAACGCAAAGCCTTCTCCCAGCGGAGAAGGCTTTTTGTATTTGCAGGATTCAGCGCCGCCCGCTCAGTAGCTGTACACGCCGCCGCCGATGAACTCGCGCAGCATGCTCTCGGGCGCGAGCAGGGCGGGGTCGATCGTCTCGAAGCGCTCGAGCGCCGGCAGGATGCTGCGGATTTCCGTATAGCGCTCCGCGCCCTCGGGCACGGCCGCGAGCAGGGGCGCGGCAAAGTTTTTCATAATGGACACCTCGCACGGGAACGACGAGTCGAACATCAGGTTCGCGCGCTCCTTAAACGGGGAGATGAAGCGCTTCTCGCCGCGGCGGACGTTTGCCCACATATCCAGCGTCGCGGCGGCGGGCGTGCCGCGGAAGTTGCTGTCGCGCACGAGGCGGCGCAGCAGGCGCATCCACGTGCCCTTGAATATCTCCTGCCCGTCACCGTCGACGACGACGGAGCGCGCGCTGATATACAGCCGGAACGCATCCGGGCAGTAGGCGGCGATGTCGTCATTGAGCGCGTGGATGCCCTCGCACACGACGACCTCGTCCTTGCCGAGACGCATGGGCCGGCCGATCGGGCCGGACTGCACGCGCGTGACGAAATTGTAGCGCGGCAGGTGGATCTCCTCGCCGCGGGCGAGCGCGTTGAGGTGCTTGCCGAGCAGGTCCATGTCCAGGCACGCGGGGGACTCGAAGTCGATGTCGCCCTCCGGCGTGCGCGGCGCGGTGCGCGGGTTCACGGTGCGGAAATAGTCGTCCATGGCGAGACTCTGGCTGCCGATGCCCATCCCGCGCAGAGCCTCGGCGATCTTCATGGCCGTGGTGGTCTTGCCGCTGCCGGACGGGCCGGACAGCAGCACGATCGGGCACGTGCGCACATTCTCAGCGATGGCGCGGGCCGCGCGCTCGATCTTTTCGGCATAGGCCGCGTCGCACGCATCCACGAATTCCTTGGGGTCAGCCTGGATGCGGCGGTTGATCTCCTGGATCTGATAGCTCATAGGAAAAATGCCTCCAGTTTTGCCTTGGCCGCGCAGATGCGGTCGATATTGGCGATGTATTCCGTGGGATATTTGGGGTCGATGTGCCGCTCGAGCCGGCCGCCGGGGCACACGAGCTTCGTCGAGGCGCCGCCGCCCATGGCGAGAATGCTGCACAGCTCCTCCATGATGCAGATGTTGTAGAGATTCTCCTGTCCCGGCCGCGTCCAGCCGACGTTTTCAAATCCGCCGGACATGAACTTCTGCCGGTAGAGGTAATACGGCGCGTAGCCCGCCGTGTCGAGCGCGGTATTGGCAAAGTCGAGCATCTCACCGACCTGCGCCCCGTCGGGGACGGGCGCCGTCTGCTGCGAGAGGTCTGCCCCGCGCTTGCGCGAGAGCGTGTGCACGGTGATATTTTCGGGCGCGAGCGCGAGCACCTGTTCGAGCGTGGTGCGAAAGCCGTCCGGCGTGTCGCCGGGCAGGCCGGCGATCAGGTCCATGTTCACGGCAAAGCCGCCGGTCGTGCGCACGAGCTGCAGCGCGTCATAGATGTCCTGCGCCGTGTGGCGGCGGCCGATCGTTTCGAGCACGCGGTCGTCGAGCGTCTGCGGGTTGACGCTGATGCGGTCGACCCGGTGCGCGCGCAGCACGTGCAGCTTGTCGGCCGTGATGGTGTCGGGCCGGCCGGCCTCGACGGTGAACTCGCGCAGGGCGCTGAGGTCGAATGCCGCGTCGAGCTGCGTGCACAGCGCGTCGAGCTGGCGCGCCGAGAGCGTGGTCGGCGTGCCGCCGCCGATGTAGAGCGACACGACGCGCAGACCGGCGCGGTGCACGGCCTCGGCGGTCGCCGCGATCTCGCGCGCGAGCGCCTGCAGAAATTCCGGCACGAGCGCCATGCTCTTTTCCACCGACTGGCTCACAAAGCTGCAGTAGGCGCAGCGCGTCGGGCAAAACGGGATGCCCACGTACAGGCACACGTCCTTTTCGCCGAGCGAGTCCATGGCGCGCAGCGTAGCGTGGGCGGTGCGCACGACGAGCGCGGCGCGCGCGGGCGCGACGTCGTAGTGCCGCTCGAAATAGCGCGCGGCCTGCACATCGCCCATGCCCTGCGCGAGCAGGGGGGTCATGAGCTTGCCGGGGCGCACGCCCGTGAGCATGCCCCACGGCCGGTGCGGCAGGCCGATGCCCATGGCCGCGCGGTAAAACGCGCGCTTGACCGCACCCTGCAGCCGCCGGTCGGTCTCGTTGGGGTCGGTCAGTTCCTCGTTGGGCACGCTCGTGCGGCCGTTGGCCGTCCGGCCCTGATAGACGAGCACGCACGTCGCGGTCGTCACCTTTGCGCCGGACATGAGCCGCAGCTCCGCGCGGTCGCCGGTCGGCCGGCCGTCCGGATACACCGGGCGCTCATCCGGAAACAGCGTCAGCAGCATCTGCTCCGCCGCGTAGCGGTAATCATGTCCGATCAGATAGAGATTCATGGTTTTCAGTTATCTCCTTTTCCCGCGTCAGGTCAGGAGCGGTCCTTGGCCTTGTTCTTGAGTTCTCTGGCCTTTGCCTTCAGGGCTTTGGCCAGCTGCTTGCGGCGCTGCGCGTGCTCATGCACGCGCGTGAAGGCCGGGCCGTTGGTCTTGCCTTCGCGCAGCGCCGGGAACGCCTGCGCGATACGCTCGTGCACGATGTTGCGCTGACCCAGCAGCTCCTCGCGGCGCTGCAGCAGTTCGCTGCGGCGGGCCAGCAGTTCGCTGCGGCGCATGAGCGAGTTCTCGGCGCGCTTTTCTGCGATCTGCTCGCCTTTTTCCTTCACGTCGGTGTAAACCTCCATGCCGCGGTCCTTCGCGTCCGAGGCGCGAATATAGATCTCCTCGCCGATCTCGTCGGAGATGGCCGTGAGCGAATCCTCGATGGTCTGCAGGGCGCGCAGCTTCTTCGGCAGCTTGCGGATCTCCATGGCGGTGATGATGTTGTCCGTGATCCACAGGACGCTGAACGTGCCGAGCAGCGCCCAGCCGAGCTTTTTCGGGATGAGGTCGACGACCTTGGCCACGAGCGGCTGGAACACATCGACCACGAACACGCACGCCAGCCCCCACAGCACCGAAAACTCCAGACACACGTAGCCCTTGATGTTCAGCGGGCGCTTGGAGTAGTCCCACCACTTGTCGTGGAACACTTTTTCGAGCACCCAGCCGGTGAGGTATTCGATGGCGCTCGTGAACAGCACGCTGCCGCCGAACAGCAGCCAGAAGCTGCTCTTGAGCGGCCCGAGCACGAGCAGCACGCTCATCACGCCGAAGCCGTAGATGGAGCAGATCGGGCCGTTGACGAAGCCGCGGTTGACGAACTTGCCGTGCGCGACGGCGGCAAAGGCCACCTCGGAGCACCAGCCGAGAAAGCCGTAAATGTAGAAGTACCAGAGGATCTGGAACCAGGAATAGGGCACAAGCACGAAAAAAACTCCTCTCAGATCTGGGCGCCTGCGGCGACACTGCCCCAGTCTCATCATGATGGTTCAAAGATTATAACATAATGCTCCGGGCATTTCCAGTCTTTCCGGCGCGGATGGGGACAAAAGCGGCAAAATGGACAAAAACACAGCGGAGTGCCTTTTCAAGCCTTCCCCTTTGAGGGGAAGGCTTGAAAAACTGCCATCCGCCTTTGTTTTTTCGCGCGCAAAAGCGGAGCGCACGACGGTGCGCTCCGCTTGGAAAACCGGGGATTTACTTGATCGTCAGCAGCAGCTCGCCGGCCTTGACCGTCTGACCGCCCTTGACAAAGACCTCGTCGATCGTGCCGTCCATGCGGGCGACGACGCTCGTCTCCATCTTCATGGCCTCGATCACGGCGAGCACGTCGTTGACCTTGACCTGATCGCCGGGCTTGACGTTGACCTTCGACACCATGCCGGGGATGGATGCGCCGGCCTGGCTCTTGTCGTTCGGGTCGGCCATGACGACGGTCTTGGCCGTGTCGGTCGCGGTCGGATCGGGCACGGCGACCTCACGGCGCATGCCGTTGAGCTCGAACTGCACGTTGCGCGTGCCGTCGTCGTTGCGGTCGCCGAGGCCGATGTACTTGATCATGAGGGTCTTGCCGTCCTCGATGTTGATCTTGTTCATCTCGCCGACGGCCATGCCGTTGAAGAACACGTGGCTGCCCATGCGCATGATGTAGCCATACTCCTTGCGGTGACGGATGTACTCCTCATAGACCTTCGGGTACATGGCGTATGAGATGAGGGAGCGCGGCTCCTCGTAGTTCGGGTAGAACTTGCGGATCTCGCTGCGCAGCTGATCCCAGTCGACGGGCGGCAGCAGGTCGCCGGGGCGGCCGGTGATCGGCTTCTCGCCCTTGAGCACGACGCGCTGCAGATCCTTCGGGAAGCCGCAGGGCGGCTGGCCCATCATGCCCTTGAAGTAGCTCACGACGCTGTCGGGGAAGGCGAGGGTCTCGCCGCGCTCGACGATGTTTTCGGGCGTGAGGTCATTCTGCACCATGAAGATCGCCAGGTCGCCGACCATTTTGGACGACGGCGTGACCTTGATGATGTCGCCGAGCATGATGTTGACGGTGCGGTACATCTCCTTGACCTCCGCGAAGCGGTGGCCGAGGCCGAGCGACTCGACCTGCGGCTGCAGGTTCGTGTACTGGCCGCCGGGGATCTCGTAGCGGTAGATATCGGTGACGGGGACCTTGAGGCCCTTGTCGAAGCTCTCGTAGCGCAGGCGCACGTCGGCCCAGTAATCGGCCAGCTCCTGCAGGCGCTGCGGGTCAAAGCCGGTGTCGCGCGCCTGACCGCGCAGGGACTCGACGACGGCGTTCATCGACGGCTGGCTCGTGAGGTTGGCCAGCGGGCCGATGGCGGTGTCGACCACATCCACGCCGGCCTCGGCCGCCATGAGATAGGTCGCGATCTGGTTGTCGGTGGTGTTGTGCGTGTGCAGGTGGATGGGGATGCCGATCTCCTGCTTGAGGGTGCTCACGAGCTTCTTGGCGGCGTAGGGCTTGAGCAGGCCGGACATGTCCTTGATGGCCAGCATGTGCGCGCCGCGGCGCTCGAGCTCCTTGGCGAAGTTGACGTAGTACTCGAGCGTGTAGCGGTCGCGCGTCGGGTCGAGGATATCGCCGGTGTAGCACACGGTGCCCTCGAGGAACTTGCCCTGGCGCAGGACCTCGTCCATGGCGGTCTCCATGTTCGGCAGCCAGTTGAGCGAGTCGAACACACGGAACACGTCGATGCCCTCGCGGGCGGACTCGGCGATGAAGGCACGCACAAGGTTGTCCGGATAGCTCGCGTAGCCGACGAGGTTCGAGCCGCGCAGCAGCATCTGGAACGGGATGTTCGGGATCTTCTCACGCAGCATCTCCAGGCGCTCCCACGGGGACTCGTGCAGGAAGCGGTAGGCGGTGTCGAACGTCGCGCCGCCCCACATCTCAAGCGAGAAGCAGTCGGCGAGGATGTCGGCCGTGCCGTCGGCGCCCTTGACCATGTCGCGGGTGCGCAGGCGGGTGCTCAGCAGGGACTGGTGCGCGTCGCGCATCGTCGTGTCGGTGATGAGCAGCTTCTTCTGGCCGAGGACCCAGTCCTTGACGGCCTCGGGGCCGTCGGTGTCGAGCAGGAGCTTGAGCCCGTCCTGCTTCGTGATCTCGCGCTGCGCCTTCGGGAAGCGCGGCGTGTCGTACTGGTGGCGCTCGGCGTCGGGATTGTTGACCTGGATGTTGGCGATGTATTTGAGCACGCGGGTCGCGCGGTCGCGCGATTCGGTGAACTCGAACAGCTCCGGCGTCTCGTCGATGAACTTCGTGTGGCACTTGCCGGCGATGAACGTCGGGTGCGTGAGGATATTCGTCACAAACGGGATGTTCGTCTTGACGCCGCGCACGTGCTCCTCGTTGATGGCGCGGGTAGCCTTGCGGCAGACGGCGGGGAAGGTGCAGTCCCAGCTCGTGACCTTGACGAGCAGGGAGTCATAATACGGCGAGATGATCGAGCCCGTGCCGGCGTTGCCGCCGTCGAGACGCACGCCGAAGCCGCCGCCGGAGCGGTAGGCCTCGATCTTGCCGTTGTCGGGCGCGAAGTTGTTGGCCGGGTCCTCGGTGGTCACGCGGCACTGGATGGCGTAGCCGTTGACCTTGAGGTTGTTCTGGTCGCCGAGACCGATCTCCGGGTGGCTGATCGGCTGCCCCTCGGCGATGAGGATCTGCGCGCGCACGAGGTCGATGCTCGTGACCATCTCGGTGACGGTGTGCTCGACCTGGATGCGGGGGTTCATCTCGATGAAGTAGTGGTTGCCGTCGCGGTCGACGAGGAACTCCACCGTGCCGGCGTTGACATAGCCGACGGCCTCGGCGATCTTCACGGCGTCGGCGTGCAGCTGCTCGCGGATGCTCTCGGGCACGCTCCACGCGGGCGCAAACTCCACGACCTTCTGGTAGCGGCGCTGCAGCGAGCAGTCACGCTCGCCGAGGTGGCGCACGTTTCCGTACTGGTCGGCGAGGATCTGCACCTCGATGTGCTTGGGCTGCACGAGGTACTTCTCGATGAAGATGTCGTCATTGCCGAAGGCCTTGCGCGCCTCGTTCTTGACGAGCTCGAACGCGGGGATGACGTCCTCGGGCATCTCGCACAGGCGCATACCGCGGCCGCCGCCGCCGGCTGCCGCCTTGAGGATGACGGGGAAGCCGAAGCTGATGGCCTTCTCGAGTGCCTCCTGCCCGTCGCGCAGAGGCTCGGAGCAGCCGGGGATGACCGGCACGCCGCACTCCATGGCGATCTGCTTGGCCGAGAGCTTGTCGCCCATCTTGCCGAGCACGTCGCTCGGAGGGCCGATGAACGTGATGCCGGCCTCTTCGCAGGCGCGGGCAAAGTCCGCGTTTTCGGACAGGAAACCGTAGCCCGGATGGATGGCGTCGACGCCGCGGCGCTTGGCCAGGTCGATGATCTCGGGGATGTCGA
>ERZ773185.2371-NODE-2371-length-12280-cov-4.155583_pt1 | contig 12280 bp, 10 predicted proteins | sample MGYA00580531_ERZ773185 | MGnify/ENA primary metagenome ERZ773185 (study PRJEB29015, sample SAMEA2737799) | human gut metagenome | biome: human gut; feature: human-associated habitat; material: faeces | place: China | collected 2012 ...
GGCGGACGGAAGATGCAGGATCTGCGCCAGCTGGAGTGCTCCCGCCGGGGTGTTTAAGTCCTGCATGGCTGTCAGTATTTCAAAGCTGCTGTTTCGTTTTTTCCCTGCCATTTTTCCACCTCAACACTCTGTACTATTTCTATGATTGTATCATCATTTCCGATTCATGTAAATCATCCCTTACTGTATCGTACGGAATTTTCAGTTCAGAAAATTCCTACCTGTGAACCGTTACAAGCAGGCTGCAGTTTGACAGCGAAAATGCCATAAAATAACAAAAAAAGCGAACCGCAGGGTACATTTTCTCACTCTGCGGTCCGCTTCGAATCTAAAATCATTTCAGATTTTGATCCATCTGTTTTTATTTATTACTTTTTATCTACATTGATGAACAGATAAGGAAGTCCTACGGAGTAGTACTGGATACCGCTTACATCCGGATTGGTCATAACGGCTACAGACTGTCCGTAAATCGGGAACAGAACACACTGATCTGCCAGCGTCTTCTCACAGCCAACTAAAGCTTCCCAACGAGCATCCTGGTCGAGTGCCAGATCGCCCTTCTTTGCGGACTGGATGGTTGCATCGTAGTCTGCATCGGAGAACTGGGAGTAGTTGGTGGAGCTGCCGGTTATCCACATATCCAGATCAGTCATCGGATCTGCGTAGTCCGGACCCCAGCGGGTAAGACCGATATCATATTCACCTTTCTGCATGTATTCCAGACGGGCTTTCTTCGGAAGTACCTGAAGTTCGATGGTCAGACCCGGCAGGTTGTTCTGCCACTCGCTCTGTAAGAACTGTGCAACAGCCTGTGCAGAATCAGTATCTTCGCACATTAAAGTGAAGGATAAGGAATCTTTGCCAAGCTCACCAAGACCTGTCTTCCACAGCTCTTTTGCTGCCTCTACATCGTAGGTCCAGCTGTCGTATGTGCTGCCTGCTGCCTCACGGAAATCTTCGCCCTTTTCATTGGTTGCAAGGCCCTGCGGTACGAAGTAATCCATCGGTGTGGAACCATCTTTCAGGACACGGGTTGTGATCGCTTCTTTGTCATACGATTTTGCCAGTGCCTTACGGATATTTACATTGTCAAGCCCCTCTTTCTTCATGTTCGGGGTCAGATACCAGTTGTAACCGTCACTTCTGGTGGAGAATCTCGGATCATCCTCATACTGCTCTACCAGGTTGCCGCTTAAGGTTACAACGTCCAGATCGCCATTCTCAAAGGAAAGGGCTGCTGTCTGGCTGTCGGTAATGATCGAGAACTCAACGCCGTCCAGTTTCACATCGGATGCACCGAAGAACTGATCATTCTTTACTAATTCTACCTTCATGGCAGACGGCTCATAGGAAGATACCTTGAACGGGCCATCTGCTAACAGGGTGTCTGCGGAAGTTGCAAAGTTGCCGCCGCAGCTCTCTACAAATTTCTGATTTAAAGGCAGGAAGCATGCGCCGGATGCCATCAGGTAATCAAAGATAGCACACGGGGAGCTTAAAGTTACGACTAATGTCTTATCGTCCGCTGCCTCTACACCCAGTTCCTCAACCGGTTTTTCACCTGTTGTTACCTCTTCTGCATTTGCGATGCAGGCAGTTGTGATAAAGAACTGGTAATCACTTGCAGTTGCCGGATCGGCTACTCGTCTCCATGCGTAAACGAAATCGTTTGCCGTTACCGGATCGCCGTTGGACCATTTTGCGTCGTCACGGATCTTGAAGGTCAGGGTCAGACCATCCTCGGACTTCTCCTCACTCTCCGCCACGCCGTAAACCGGAGCACCTGACTCATCCTTGGTCATCAGACCCATCATAAACTGGGAGATAACACCACTGGATGTGTAGTCGTTGGAAAGTGCCGGATCCAGGGAGTCTACCAGAGTGCTTGCCTGATAGCGAAGCACCTTGCCGCCCTCAGCTGAGCTGCCGCCCTCTTCGCTTCCAGATTCAGCCGCTGCTGTCTCTGTTGTCTGGGTCGAGCCGCCGCAGCCTGCTAAAAGTCCAGCAAACATGGCAGAAGCCAGCGTCCACGCCATTACTTTTTTTAGCTTCATAATACTTCCTCCTTTTTTGTTTTTTTAATAAAACCAAACCATTCCCGTTTCATGCTGCATTTCCTGGTCCCGGCTGTCTATCCTCAGTTGTCTGCTGGTTCGGCTCATCTATAAAATCACCCGCTAAACAGGTCATTTTATCACATTTATTATGGTTGATTTTGTGCCGGAATGCATCGGCTTTCTTTTAAATCTACACCCATTTTTCCAAATCTGCATCGGTTCCGCGCACAAAATGTGTGCCCTCAATCTGATGCATCGTACCTGCGCCGTAATCCAGACCGCTCGTCTTATAATCATAGTGCAGTGCAATCCGGCTGCGCTCTACCACCGGGTTCGGGTTCGGGATCGCCGAAATCAGGCTTCGGGTGTACGGATGTACCGGATGGGAGAAGATCTCCTCCGTCGTGCCCGTCTCCAGAAGGTAGCCCAGATGAAGAACGCCGATGCGGTCGGAAATATATTTAACCATCGAGAGGTCGTGGGCGATGAAGAGGTATGCAAGCCCCGTCTCGTCCTGGATGTCCTTCATCAGGTTGACAACCTGCGCCTGAATGGACATATCCAGCGCCGAGATACACTCATCGGCAATGATCAGCTTCGGGTTCATGACAAGCGCCCGGGCGATGCCGACACGCTGCCGCTGACCACCGGAAAACTGATGCGGGTACCGGTTTGCATGTTCCGGCGCCAGACCTACCTTGTGGAGGATGTCTGCCACCATCTCGGTCCGCTCTTTCTGGGAATGGTACCGGTGATGGATATCCAGCCCCTGTGCAATGATATCCGCTACTTTCTGGCGCGGATTTAAACATGCCATCGGATCCTGGAAAATCATCTGCATATCACTTCTGAGTCTCGCCTCTGTCTGGCGGCTCATTTTTCCGGAAATATCCATCCCGTCAAAGGTAATTTGTCCTGCGGTCGGATCGTAGAGGCGGATCAGTGCCCGCCCGATCGTCGTCTTTCCCGATCCAGATTCCCCCACAAGACCATAGGTCTCGCCCGGATTGATATAAAAGCTGACATCCTCAACCGCTTTTACGGTAAATTTCCGGCTGACCGGAAAGTATTCCTTGAGTCCTTTTACTTCCAGAAGGGGCTTTTTGTTTGTCTCTGTCACTGTACTCATGCGATTCCCCCCTCTTTCTTCATTCTCTCAATTCGATCCCGAAGCTCCGGCGGCATATCGACCTTCGGCGCCTTCGGATGCAGCAGCCATGTCGCGGCGCTGTGTGTCTCCGATATCTTGAACATCGGCGGCTCCAGACGACTGTCAATGTTTAACGCATATTTATTCCGCGGTGCAAACGCATCACCCGTTACCTTGTGAAGCAGGTTTGGCGGGCTGCCCGGGATTGTGTAAAGACGTTCGTCATCCGTTCCCAGATCTGGCATCGCGGAGAGAAGTCCCCATGTGTACGGGTGGCGCGGATCGTAGAATACATCCTCGACCGTGCCGCTCTCGACGATCTTGCCTGCATACATGACGTTGACATAATCGGCAACCTTCGCAACGACGCCCAGATCGTGCGTGATATAGATAACCGACAGCTGCCGTTTTTTCTGAATCTCCTGAATCAGCTCCAGAATCTTCGACTGAATCGTAACGTCCAGCGCCGTCGTCGGCTCGTCGCAGATTAAAAGTTCCGGATCGCACGCCAGTGCGATCGCAATGACGATTCTCTGGCGCATACCACCAGAAAGCTGGTGCGGATAGTTTTTGATTCGCTTCTCCGCGTCGGTGATGCCGACCAGCTTCATCAGCTCCAGCGCCTTCTTATATGCCTCTTCCTTCGGTGTATGGTAATGCCAGATCATGCCTTCCATGATCTGTTTCCCAACCGGCATCAGCGGGTTTAAGGAGGTCATCGGATCCGGGAAGCCCATCGCGATCCGTTTTCCGTTGATATGACGGCGGATTTCCTCTTTTTTCATCTGCAGAATTTCTCTGGTGACCCGTTCCTCCGGGTTACGGTAATATGAAAATGTGATCTGTCCGCGGTCGATCGTTCCGTTCTTTGCCAGGATTCCCATGATCGCCTTCGCAGAAACCGATTTACCGGAACCGGATTCCCCAACGATTGCAACCGTCTCGCCCCGGTTTACCGTCAGGTTGACGCCCCGGACGGCATTGACCACTCCGGCTGTCGTCTCGAAGGAAATGTCCAGATTCCGCACTCGTAAAATTTCTTCTTTTTTCTCCATGCCATTTCCTCCTACATATCCTTCATCTTCGGATCCAACGCATCACGCAGACCATCCGCCAGCATGTTAAAGCACAGCATCAGAAGTCCCATGACAATTAACGGGAACACGATCATGTACGGATGGCTTGTAAAGTTCTGATATCCACTCGAAATCAGGGAACCCAGCGAAGCCATCGGCTCCGGCACACCCAGGCCAATAAAGGCTAAGAATGCCTCGGTAAAGATCGCATGCGGGATCGAGAACATCGTCTGTGTAATCAGAGGACCAAAAATATTTGGTAAAATCTCTTTGAAAATAATGCGGAAACTCTTTGCTCCCAGCGTCCGGGAAGCAAGCACATATTCCTGCTCTTTCAGCTTTAAGACCTCCGCGCGGGGATTCGGCTCATGCCCAGCCACCCGGAAAACATCAGGGCGAACGTGATGGACATAAGCCCCGGTTTCATGACTAACAAAAGCAGGGTAACCGTGATCAGGTACGGAATACTGTTTAGTATCTCAACGATACGCTGCATGATCATATCGACTTTTCCGCCGAAATATCCGGATACAAGTCCATACGTCAGACCAAACGCAAGGTCGATGAATACCGCCAGAACCGCTACATAGAGGCTGATCCGCGTTCCGCTCCAGGTCCTGGTCCAGAGGTCGCGTCCCAGCGAATCGGAACCAAACCAATAGTAGGTATCGGTCAGATCGTTGCTCTCATAATAGTTGATTTCTTTACTTCCGGTGGATGTACGGATCGTCTCAGAACCATCTAAGATACCCATATTTTCCAGTCCCGGCACTCTCGGCGCCATGTTCTGGTTGGTAATAATCTGCTGATCGTAGGTAAACTGGTTCATGTGAGGTCCGACAAGCGCCATCACAATCAGAAACAGAATACAGACAAAGCTGAACATTGCGCCTTTATTTTTCTTAAACCGTGCAATTGCCTCTTTCCAGTAGCTCTGGCTTGCAAAGTTTGTATCGACATGTTCAAAGCCGTCTTTGTGCTGGAATTCAAAATCATCGTCCAGAAATTCGATCTGGCTTAAATATTCTTCGGGTGATAACACATGCTCCCGAACGGAAGCCGCATCCCCGCCTGTCATTTTCTCATCTGTCTTTTCGTCACTCCGTTTTTTCATGCCATCACCTCTCAATCCGATTTCTTCGCCAGACGGATTCTCGGGTCGATAATTCCGTACAGGACGTCAACCACCAGCATCAGGACAATGTACATGACACTGTAGATAAATGCCAGCGAAATCGTCACGTTGTAATCGTTGGACTGAATCGCTGCAATCATTAAGCTTCCGATGCCCGGAATCGAGAAGATCTTCTCGATAACCAGGGAACCAATCATCAGATCGACAACCAGCGGCGCCAGTACCGTAATGATCGGGATCAGCGCGTTTCGAAGTGCATGGCGCACCAGAAGCGGGCGTCCCGTGATTCCCTTGCTCTCTGCAAGCAGCATGTAGTCGCTGTCCAGCACCTCCAGAAGGGAGGTTCTCGTAAATCGAGCCACTGTCGCTACCGTAAACATCGACAGCGCCAGCATCGGCATGATCGACGATGCGAAGAACTTCTTGCCGTCAAACAGAAGCGGCAGCCACTGTGCCTTGTAGCCGATGAAATATGCCATAACCAATGCAAAAACATAGGACGGAAGGCTGACGCCCAGAACTGAAATCACAGTACAGATGGTATCAAGCCAGCTATTTTTCTTGAGCGCTGCCAGAATACCTAAAATCAGTCCGACTACCGCACCGAAGGAAACTGCCTCCAGTCCGATTCCAAAGCTGACCGGCACACGGTTCTTTAACAGAACCGAGATGGAGGTATCCTTGGAGATAACATACGATACACCAAAATCGCCTTGCAGCAGGTTCTTCACATACGTGAAAAACTGTACGATCAACGGTTTGTCCAGTCCATATTTCTTCGACATCATCGCAATCTGATCCGCGGTCAGCTTTTCATCGTTGAACGGAGATCCCGGCATCAGCTGCAGCAGCATAAAAAGTACCAGGATGATGATCAGAAGCGTGACAAGAGAAATCATGATACGTTTTCCGATATATTTCTTCATGTCCGTACTCCCTTCTTTCTTATATAATACGTCTCTCTCCTTCTCTTATAGCCCGGATATTCTTTCAGCTCCGAAGTATAAAATAAGACAAACGGTTTTATCTCTCTATTCCTGCATCCACACGCGCATATGCGTCATGCCGCGGTTGCACCATGCATAGTACGGAATTGCCTGCAGTGTTACCACCTCTTCCGGTGCCGCATCTTCTGCATAAAGCGCCGGATTAACCGCCGTTTTCTTCCGGCAACCCGTCACGCGCAGCGCCACGATACCTTCCAGCAGATCCGCCTGATACGGAAGCGCTTCAATCTTCGCCTCCCGCGGAATCCGCAGTGTCTGAAGATCCTCTCCGTTGTCCACGCCCTCAAAGGTGTAGATGATTGGTCCGCGTCTGAGTGCCACGCATCCGGCATCCGCCCGCACCATCGGGTGTGCATAGACCCGCTCCGGCTCCATCTCCATCTCGCAGGAAACAGTATCACCAGGCTGCCAGCTTCTCTGGATCATCCAGTAGCCCTTGTCTGTCTTGACTGCCCCGGAAACCGGTATGCCATTGACCTTTACCTGCATCTGATGGCACCAGCCCGGATAACGGACTGCCAAAGTAAATTCTGCTCCCGCCTGCTCCGGTTCTACCGTGTAGGTAACGGAGCCGTTCCACGGATATTTCGATGTAAGCGCTATCTTCACGCCGCCCGCTGTTTCAAAGGAAGCCGTTCCCCCGACAAACAGGTGGGAATAGATCGTATCTTCACTTGAAGACCATACATAAGAACCAAGTGAAGTCATCAGACGCGCCAGGTTCGGAGGGCAGCATGCACAGTCATACCAGCCGATCCGCTCCGGTGTGTATTCTTCTTCGCCATATGCGTTGGTCGGCATGCCCGGATTGGCTTCAAGCTGATTGATATAAAAGAATTTCGTTCCGTCTAACTGCATGCCGCTGATGGTTCCGTTGTAAATCTCCCGCTCCAGAATATCTGCATACCGCGCGTCCGGATCCGCCTCCAGCATCTGTTTCGCGAAGAAGCAGACTCCCACCGCCGCACACGTTTCCGCGTAAGCGGTATCATTCGGCAAATCATAATCCACGGTAAATGCCTCGCCGTAATAGGTGGAACCGATTCCACCCGTTATGTACATCCGCCGGTCTACCATGTTGTCCCACATCTTCCGGCAGGCTGCCATCAGCGCCTCATCATGATTCTGCGCTGCCAGGTTTGCCGCCGCCGTCAGAAGATACATACAACGGACCGCGTGTCCTTCCACCGTATCCTGCTCACGCACCGGCTTGTGGTTCTGCATGTAGGACGGCGGCTGCTTGTCCATGTAATCGGTGCGGCTCCAGCTTCTAGCCGCCGCTTCTTTATGGAAGAACTCCGGATCCCGTCCGCGCTCATCGATAAAATATGCCGCCAGCTTCCGGTATCTCTCTTCCCCGGTTGCCTGATAAAGCCGCATCAGCGCCAGCTCGATCTCCTCATGTCCCGGAATGCCGGTTACTTTGCCTGCTTCCCGTCCGAACCGCCGATCGATATGATCGCACAGCCTGCAGCAGATATCTAAAAGCTTCGTCTTTCCCGTCGCCTGATAGTACGCGACGCCTGCCTCCGTCATATGTCCGGCACAGTACATCTCATGGCAGTCCGTCAGGTTCTGCCACTTATGTTCCGGCTCCGCCGCAATGAAATAGGTATCCAGGTAGCCGTCCGGCTGCTGCGCCCGCCCGATCAGGTCGATGATCGCATCGGCACGCGCCTCCAGCTCTGGATTTGCCTCGACGGTCAGCGAGTACGCCACCGCCTCCAGCCATTTCGCCAGGTCGCTGTCCTGAAATACACGCCCGTAATACGTTCCTTTCTCATCTCCCGCTGCAATGCGGAAGTTTTTAATCACATGGCTCTTTCGGATTCCGGACACCTCATCGTGAAGCACCCGTTCCTGATACGGAAGCATCGTGTGAATTACCACATTCTGTACCCGCGAAAAGAACGGGTCGTCTATCTTTACCTGTTTCAAATCAATGAAACTTGTCTCCTTTTTTACCATTCACAGAAAACCTCCTGATTTATTATTCACTTATCCGTAAGCGCCTATCAATAATCTGAAAAAGACTTCTTTTTTTGTATGTTTTCTTATAAGTATACCATTCAAATAGTGGAAAAGCGATCTAACACATTTTGCATATTATAGAAAAGAATACGCGTATTTTTATAGAACAAAATCAGCCTGATTTCATTCTTTCTTTTTTTCTGATTTTTCTTTATTTTTCATTCATCCCCTCTTATTTTCCCAAGTAGAGTGTTTTATTTCAGCAAATATAAGGGATTTCCCAAACAGATTCTTGCTGTTTTTCTTTCTATTTGATATAATAAAATTGATATTTTAAATTTGTTTAACAACCTGACAAAGTTGTCCTGTTTTTCGTTTGCTTCTCTGCGGTTCAGACAGGATTCCTGTTACGTGGCTGTTTTTATTTAAACGGGAGTACATACATCATGAATTTTATTAATTTAAACTGTCCGCCCCTTCCTTATTTTATCGTCGGAGGCGGATGTGTTTACCGCCCCGGCGATATCCATGAGCGCCGGACGATCCGAAATGTCTTTGATCTTATCTATGTTCACAGCGGAACTTTATATCTCGAACAGGATCCGTTCCGCGTTGAACTGAATGCCGGGCAGTTTTTTATCATTACCCCCGATACCCCGCACCGCGGCAGCCGCGTCTGCCAGGAAAAGACCACGACGAGCTGGGTGCATTTCTATACCAACGGCAAATACAGCCTGTCCGATGAATTTTACCCGGACAACGTAACCCGGCGCGCCGCGCCGAAATTTTACTATTCGCCGCAGAATTTCATTCTCTCCCTGCCGCGCACCGGCACCGTGCCGGAAGCCAACCGGGAGAAGCTGGAAAAGTATCTGCAGCGGATGAACCTGGTTTCTTTCAGCAAATACACACAGAAAAAGAGCTTTCCGTCCTCCGTGCGGACGCCGTTTGAGCTCCAGAATGATTTCATTGAATTTCTCCAGGTTCTCTATGCGCCGTACTGCTACAGCCGCGAGAAGGAAAGCATCGCCCGGACGCTGCGCGACTATCTGGATGCCCACTACACGGAGGAGATCTCCTTAAACGATCTGGCGCGCCAGTATTCCTACAGCCCGTCCCACTTAATCCGCAGTTTCCACCAGGCATACGGCGCCAGCCCGATGCAGTACCTGAAAAAACTACGCATCGAACACGCCTCCCAGCTTCTCCTCCACTCCGACGCCACGATCCAGTCGGTCGGTGAGATGGTAGGACTGCGGATCCCATCCTATTTTATCCGCGTATTTAAGCAGGAGATCGGCATCACCCCGGCGCAGTACCGGATGTTTTACGCAGAAGAGAATGGGGGGAGTGAGGCGCCTTAGAGGCGATTCACAGCTGGTGTTTTTTACTATCTATTTGTTTTCGTAAGAACTGTCATGAGCGTGGCAGTTCTTTTTTATACACAAACCAGTGAACAGTTTTTTAATGTATCTATCAGTTCCTCTACATCAGCTATTGTTTAAGTCAGTTATCCGCACATTGAAAATCCTTTATATTTAATGTAACACTGTGTGTATACAAAGGAGGAAATTCCGAATTGAAAACTGTCACGATTAAACTTCGCATTCATAAACTTCTGGCTGAAAAACGTCTGACGAAATACCGTTTTATCGCCATGACCGGGCTTGGCTATAAAAATGCCAGCCGAATTCTGGACAATGAAACTGAATCCATCCGCTTCAGCACCATCGCCCGCATCTGCTCCGCACTGGACTGTACGCCCGGCGATCTATTTGAAGTTCATGAGGAAGAAGATCCTTACGATGGAATGTATTAAACATTCGGAAACAAGTAATTTCATGTGCGGATCGCACGCCAAAAAAGAGCTGTCAACCGACGGTTTGCACCGGCTTTTGTGACAGCTCTTTTTGGTGATCCTATTTTTAAGTAAAAAGCGTTCTTAAGCGGTTACTGCAGCGATTTCTGTAACTCCCGCCGATACCCTTCCCCCTGCTCCCGCAGCTTTTTAAGCTCCAGAATCCTCTGATTCCGGCTGCCGCGGAACTGGAGCGTCAGATCCTTCTCTGCCTCGACAAACTCGCCGTCCACCAGCACATCCACGCAGGACAGCATCTCGTCTGTCACCTCTGTATGGACAACGCCGCCGGCTGCCAGATCCCGATCCCAGAGATAGCCGCTGTAGCACCAGATATCCTTCTCCGGATACGTCTCGCGCACCTTCCGGAGTAAATGTACCAGTTCCATCTGGTTTTCTGGCTCAAACGGTTCTCCGCCGAGCAGCGTAAAGCCCTGTATATATCCCGGCTCCAATGCCGCTAAAATCTCTTTCTCCGTCTCTTCTGTATATAACTGTCCATATCGGAAATCCCAGGTCTCCGCATTGAAACAGCCCTTGCAGTGATGGCGGCAGCCCGACACAAACAAGCTGACGCGCACGCCAGGACCGTTGGCAATATCATGCTGATAATACGCCAGCAGCGCTTTATCTGCGCCTTCCGGGTTAACAGCATAGCTACCATTATCTAACTGGAGTGCTAACTGGAACAGATAAAATGCCTGGCAAGCCTCTTTAAAACTACGAGCAGGACGCGCTGGGATATGGAGCAAAATGGCGGCACTTTCAGATAACTCAGCTTTGCGATACGCATTTGTCTCAGTTGCAGCCAGTTTTTCGGCGCTGGTGGCCAGATTTTGCGCTAACTGCATCAGGGCATCACAGGCATAAATCGCGGCGCGGCAAGCGTTGACTTCATCCATACCACTGCGGCTAACGGCGCTGCCCAGTGAGCGGGTTTTCTCTTCCAATTGCTGTTTGATTGCCAGCACGCCTTTTTCGATCACCAGTTTATAATCCGGGGCATCAAGGTCGCTATTTAGATTAAGAAACTGAAAAACAGACGGGCGGTGGGCCGTACTTTCGTCGTGGAAAATCGCACCATGCGGACGATGAGTCTGATTGCCAACAATCAGTTCATCGGGGCTAACAGCGAGCGGTAGCTGGCGCATCAGTTCATAGAAACGGCGAGCGGGTTTTACTGCGGCGGGAATGCCCGCGATATCACCATCCAGCCCACTCAGGATCCCGGCATGTTCAACGCACAGGGTACTGGGGTGAGCCAGTAAACGTTCAGCCAGCACTTTTACGCGCGGTGTTAAATTGTAGTTTGCCATAAGGTAAGGGTCTCCAGTTCTTGTTATCAGTGGCATTGAGCGATATTGCCGCTCCAGGCCTGGCGATAAAGTTCAGTCAGGGCGCGGGCATCCGGTTCGCGCGGGTTGGTTGGGGGGCAACTGTCACGCAGTGCCTGGGCAACCATCTCCGCCAGGCGCTGATCGAAATCAGCGGCATTCACGCCGGTGTCGTTAATCCCCCTGGGCATATTCATTTCATCTTTCAGCGTTTGGATTGCGACCAGCAGGCTTGTTACTCCTTCACGAGGCGTGCTGGCAGGCAGATCCAACAGATGTGCCAGACGTGCATATTTCCGCGCAGCAAGGGTGTCGCATTGACCGTGGTAGTCAGCATTCCATGCCACAACGTGTGCCATTAGCAGGGCATTTGCGCGCCCATGAGGGACACGGAAAACACCACCAAGGGCATGAGCCAGGCTATGGGTGAAGCGTGATGAGGCAAAAATGCACAGCTTTGGCGCTCCTGTTAATGACGGCCAACGGGTGTAGGTCACGATCCCGGAAACAATAGCGCGAACATGTTCTGAAGGTCCGGCAGCAAAAACAGGAGATACCGCGATGAGAAAAAATACAGTCAATAAAAGACGGTGTAATACTGTCATTAACGCTTCCGTCAAAGTCGCCATAGCGCGGGAAAAGCCGCTGCCGATGCCCGGCGAAGAATACCACTGTTAATAAAACCCGTC
>ERZ773185.2373-NODE-2373-length-12255-cov-6.292377_pt1 | contig 12255 bp, 9 predicted proteins | sample MGYA00580531_ERZ773185 | MGnify/ENA primary metagenome ERZ773185 (study PRJEB29015, sample SAMEA2737799) | human gut metagenome | biome: human gut; feature: human-associated habitat; material: faeces | place: China | collected 2012 ...
CGTCCTCCTCCACGTCGGGGAGCACCAGCAGCCCCACCTCCAGCCGCTCCAGCAGCTCCGGGATGCCGCCGGCGTGATCCTCGTGGTAATGGGTGAGCACCACCAGATCAATCCGGTTCAGGCCCAGGGACTGGAAGTAGTCGGCAGCGGTGTCGCCGGGGTTGTCCGCCCCGGTGCCGCCGCAGTCCACCAGGGCGGCGCGCCCGCCGGAGAGCAGAGCCACCGACAGGCCCTGTCCCACGTCCAGCACCGAGACGGTGAGCCGCCCGGCGGTGTGGGACGCGGCCTGGAACACCAGGGCCGCGCACAGTCCGGCCGTCCCCAGGCCCAGGGGTACCAGAGGCCGCTTTTTCTCCCCCCGCCCGAGCAGATAGAGCAGCAGCAGGGCGTAGACCAGCGCCAGCCAAAGCTTCAAGTACACCGGCTGGGTGGAGAGCGCGGCGAAGGGCAGCGCCGCCAGGGCGTCCGCCATCCGCTGGACATAGAGCGCGGGGAGCGCCGCCGGGAGGGCCAGCAGGGCCGCCGGGCCGGGGAGAAACACCCCCAGCACCGCCGCCGCCAGCCCGCCCAGGAAGGCCAGGGACACCGCCCACAGGCAGAGCAGGTTGGCCAGCGGCCCCGCCAGGGAGACCGACTGGAAGTGCCAGGCGGTCAGGGGCGTGGTGAAGGCAATGGCCCCCAGACTCACCGCCAGGCTGGACAGGACAAACCGGGCGGCCAGACAGCCGGTTTTGGCCCAGAAGCCCTTGGGCCTGGCGGGGAGCCTGGCCGTCCACCGCTCGGTGAGAGGCCCGGAAAAGAGGTAGATTCCCGCCACGGCGGCAAAGGAGAGCTGGAGGGACACCGACGCGGCGGCGTAGGGATTTTGGAGCAGCAGGAGCATGAGAACGGCGCACAGGGAGGTGGGCTTGTCCTCCTCCCGCCCCAGCAGGGGCGCCAGCAGAAGCATGGACTGCATGAAGACCGCCCGCAGGACGGAGGGGGTGTTTCCCACCACCGCCGCGAAACAGAGCAGCAAGGCGATGGTGCACACGGCGGTACGCCGCCGCCGGGCCCCCAGCAGGGCGGCCGCCAGCCCCGCCAGGAAGGAGACGTGGAGGCCGGAGACGGCTATGACATGGGCCAGCCCCGACCGGCGGAGGGCGGCATAGTCCCCGTCGGACAGCCGGGACCTGTCCCCGGTGAGCAGGGCGGTGACCAGGGGCGCGGCTTCCTCCGGGAAGGCGGCGGCCAGGCTGGAGCCCGACACCCGCAGGGTGTTGAAGAAGCCGAACACAAAGGTGCCCAGCACCGCCAGCGCGGGATTCCAGTTTGCGAAGATGACCAGGGCCACCGCGATCCAGCCATAGCCGTTGATCCAGCAGCTGCTGTTGAAGGAGCCGGACATATTCAGCCCCATATAGTAGCCGCCGATGCCCATGATGCCGCAGCCGACGCAGATGTGGATATACTTGTACCGCTTCACATTCACACCCACCGAGTCGGCGGCGCCGGGGTTCTCCCCCACCGCCCGCAGGCGCAGGCCGGGGGCGCTGCGGCTGAGGTACCACCACATGACCAGGGCGATGACAACGCCCAGATAGACCATGATGTTGTGGTCGAACAGCCCCCGGCCCAGCACCGGGATCTGGGACAGGCCGGGAATGGCCAGGTCCGCAAAGCCATTTTTGATGTTCTCATAGTCGTTCATCACCGGCCAGCTGACCGCCTTGACGCCGTTGCCCACAAAGAAGTACACCCCCAGGCCGAAGGTGGTCAGGGTCAGACCGGTAATGTTCTGGTTGGCCTGGAGGGACACGGTGAGGGCGGCGAACAGCAGGCCGCACAGGGCCCCCATCAGGAAGGCGGTCAGGATCCCGATCCCCAGGCTGTTGGCATAGCAGCCGACGATATAGCCGAAGATGGCTCCCACGGCCATGATGCCCTCCACGCCCAGGTTCAGGCTGCCGGACTTCTCCACCATGATCTCCCCTACCGTGCCATAGAGCAGGGGGATGTTATAGACCACGATGTTGTGGATAAAGGTGGTGACCACCCCAAGTTTATCCATTTCCATTGACACTGCCCCCCTTCTGTGCACGAACAACTTGAAAGCGGATGAAGAAATCAGCGGCCAGCACCAGGAACAGGATGGCCCCCTGGAGCATATCCGCAAAGCTGGAGTCCACCTGTGCAAAGGTGGCGGCGGCCACGGTGGACCCGTGCTGAAGCATGGAGATCAGGGCGGACACCACAAAGATGATCCCGGTGTTCAGCTGGGCCAGCCAGGCCACGATGACCCCCGTCCAGCCCACATCGTCGGTGAAGGAGGTGGAGAGGATGCCCACTGTCCCCACCTTGAAGGCGGCAGCCAGGCCGATGAGGCAGGCCGACAGGAACACGGTGCGCAGGACGATGGCATTCACCTTCATCCCGGCGTAATGAGCGGTCCCGGCGCTGTCCCCCACCACGGCGATCTCATAGCCGTGCTTGGAGTACTTCAGATAGCAGTAAACCAGCACTCCGATCAGCAGGGTGAGCAAGACACACACATTCAGTCCGAACTTGCCAATCATAATTCTTGGGAAAGCCACTTCCTTCCCGAAGTTAAAAAACACTGGCCGTGCGGAAGAGGTGTCCAGGAAGAAGTTCCACTCCGCCTGAGTCTCCCCCAGGAAGATGAGGAAATACAGGGCTACATAGTTGAGCATCAGGGTCATCAGGGTCTCATTGGTGCCGAACTTCACTTTCAGCACCGCAGCCAGGGCACCATATACCCCGGCAGCGGCCATGCCAGCCAGGCACATCAGGATCAGAACCACTCCCTGGGGCAGGCTGTCCTTCAGCTTAAGGGCCACGGCGGCGGCGGCCACCGCCCCGAGAATGAACTGTCCCTCGCCGCCAATGTTCCAGAAGCGCATCTTGAAGGCCAGGGACAGGGCCACCGAGGTGAGCACCAGGGGAACAAATACCTTCAGATAATTCTCAAAGGTCTTATAGGCAATCTTATTGCCTACCATACCCATAGTAAACATCCGCTGGTAATAAGCAATGGGATCCACCCCCATGACCAGCAGCAGCAGCCCGCCCAGAACCAGGGCAGCGGCCACCGCAGCCAGGTAGAGACACAGCTTCTTCCAGAAAGGACAGCTGTCCCGCTTTACGATATGGAAATGCATGGTCAGTCCTCTCCTTCCTGGCTGCCGCTCTCCTGCTGCTCCAGTTCCTGCAGCTCCTGGGCGCTGATGTTGGTGTCCCGGGCGATGCCGGCAGGCTTGTCCTCATACTTATAGGTCAGATCCAATGCGCCAGTCATCATAAGACCTAGTTCCTCCTTGGAGGTCTTATGGGCATGAACCACACCCATGACCTTTCCATGACAGAGTACCATGATCTTATCACACAGGGCCAGCATCACATCCAGATCCTCGCCTACAAACAGAATGCCCACCCCGTCCTTCTTCTGTTGGTTTAAGATGTTGTAAATGGCGTAGGACGAGTTGATATCCAGGCCTCGAACTGGATAGGCAGTGACAATGACATTAGGCCCCGCCTTGATTTCCCGGCCCAGCAGCACTTTCTGCACATTTCCGCCAGACAGCCGACGCACTGGGGTCTCGGTGGAGGGGGTGACCACGCCCAGCTGCTCGATCACCTGCTGGGCAGCGGCCCGGCCTGCCTTCCGGTCCACGAAGGGTCCCTTGGTCTCGCCATAGTTTTTCAGGATCATGTTGTCCGTGATAGACATCGAGGGGGCCAGTCCCATACCCAGCCGGTCTTCCGGGATAAAGGACATAGAGATCCCTTTTTCCAAAATGGTCTTGGGGGGAAGTCCTACAATGTTATCCCCTTTGTGGATCATCAGGCCGGACTGGATCGGACGAAGGCCAGCGATGGCCTCGCACAGCTCCTTCTGACCACAGCCGGCGATCCCCGCTACACCCAGGATCTCGCCGCCCCGGATATAAAAGCTCACCTTATCAATGGCCACCGCGCCCTCATCGTTCTTGATGGTCAGGTCCCGGATCTCAAGCAGCGGCCGAGTTTTTTCCACCACAGGCCGGTCAATGTTCAGGTCGATCTTCCGGCCCACCATCCACTCCGTAAGAGCCTGCTCGTTGGTCTCAGCGGTGTTGACCGTGGTGATATACTCGCCCTTGCGCAGAATGGCCACACGATCAGAGATGTCCATCACCTCATTAAGCTTATGTGTGATGATGATGATGGAGTGTCCGTCCTCCTTCATCCTCCGCAGCACGGAGAATAGCTTGTCGATCTCCTGAACGGTGAGCACCGCAGTGGGCTCATCCAGGATAATGACCTTAGCCCCATAGTACAGTACCTTGATGATCTCCAGGGTCTGCTTCTCTGAAACAGCCATATTGGCTACCTTTTTCCGGGGATCGATTTCAAAACCAAACCGCTGAGCCATCTCCCGGATCTCGTCATAGCGGCCCCGCTTCAGGGCAAAGCCAGGCTTCTCACGCCCCATCCAGATATTATCCGCAGCAGTGAACACATCCACCAGCTTAAAGTGCTGGTGAACCATACCGATTCCCAGTGTCTTGGCCTCCTGGGGGGACCGGATGGAAACCGGTGTTCCATCCACCAGGATCTCGCCGCTGTCCGGCTGGTAGATACCGGACAACATATTCATCAGCGTTGTCTTACCGGACCCGTTTTCCCCCAGCAGAGCCAGGATCTCCCCTTTCCGCAGGGTAAGATTCACATCTTTATTGGCCACCACACTGCCGAAGGTCTTGGTGATGCCCCGCATCTCAATGGCGTATTCCGCCGCCATGGAACCACGCTCCCTCTATGGTTTTCATTCTTAAAAGTACTATTTTATACTTATATTACTCTTTGTATCGTCTCTCCTCCCCAGGTCGGACACTTTCCGGCCCAGGGAGCAAAGGCCAAGACCGGGCCGGCCGGTAATGGCCGGCCCGGTCTTGCGGGTCATTCAGCAAAGTTCTGCTTAAGGATCAGGCGTTCTTCACGCCCTCCACCAGGTAGTTCATGCTGCCGGTGATGACACTGTCCTCCACAGAGGTGCCGCCAGCAGCGACGATCTCAGTTCCATCGTTGGTCATCAGGGGAGCGTCCACCTTCTCCACGGAAGCCTTGCCGTCAGCAACGGTGACATTCAGCTTCACACCGGAGAACACATCCCACTCACCGGAACCGATCAGGGCCTTGACCTGGTCAATGGCATCCTGAGTGCCGGCAGCGCAGTTGTCGCTGAGGGGGGACACATCCACCATGCCCTCGTTCAGGCCGCCGTAGTAAGCAGGACCCTCCATGGCGGTAACGAACTGATCCGCAGACTCACAGGACATCGCGGTCTCGATGGCGTGCTTGTAGTACACATCCCAGTTCCACACAGGAGCAGTCAGGTGAGCCTTGGGAGCATCAGCGGTCATGTCGGAGTTGTAGCCGCAACCGAACACGCCGGCCTTCTCCGCAGCCAGCTGAGGCTGAGCGGAGTCACAGTGCTGAGCCACAATGCCGCAGCCATAGCTGTTGATAAGCTCCTCGGCAAAGGCATACTCGTTCACCTCATCAGCCCAAGCGCCCAGTTCCTTAACATACACAGTAGCCTCAGGGTTGACAGCCTGGACACCCAAGGTGAAGCCATTGATGCCGGAGCAGGTCTCAGCATACTCGGTGTCGTAAGCAGAGACATAACCAATGTTGTTATTGCCAGTCTCCAGGCTCTTCAGACCAGCAGCCAGGCCGGCCAGGTAGCGGGCCTGATAAATGCGGCCAAAGTAGTTATTGTAGTTGGTCTCATTGCTCTTAAAGCCGGTGGCGTGGGAGAAGATCACATCGGGATACTCCTCAGCCTTTACCTCCATCTCATTCAGATAGCCGAAAGAGATGCCGAAGATGATATTGCAGCCCTCACCCACCAGGGTGTCCACGGCGGCGCCCACCTGGGTATCGTCCTCGGGAACCTCGTCTACAATGAACAGCTGCTTGTCCACATCCATGCCCAGGGCCTCCATAGCCTTGGTGATGCCGGTGTGGTGGGCGTAGGTGTAGCCAGCGGTGTCGCTCTTCTTGTTGATGTAGATGGCGCCCACCTTAAAGTCGGACGCGCTCACATTGCTGGCGGAGCCGGCGCTCTGGGAACCGGTGCTGGCAGCGGAACCGGCGCTGCTGGAGTCCCCGCCGCCGCAGGCGGTGAGGCCCAGGGTCATGGCCGCGGCCATGACCAATGCGAGAATCTTTTTCTTCATGCAAAGTTCCTCCTTCTGAATCGTTCGTTTCATCCTTACTTCTATTAAAACCGCCTGGGGCGGTCTTAATCCCTCATCCTGTGGATTCAGTCGTCCGCAAAGGTCACGCCGGTCTCCTCATTCATGGACTGGACGCGGGCCAGCGCCTCGATGCGCAGCCCCTTCGCCCGCAGGCGGTCGCCGCCGGGCTGGAAGGCCTTTTCAATGACGATGCCGGCCCCCACCAGCTCCGCCCCGGCGTCCTTCACCAGCTGGGCCAGCCCCTCCAGGGCCGCGCCGTTGGCCAGGAAATCATCGATGAGCAGCACCTTGTCCCCGGGGCCTAAAAACTCCTTGGCCACGATGATGTCGTACACCCGGCCGTGGGTGAAGGACTCCACCTTAGAGGTGTACACCTCGCCGGCGATGTTCTTGGTCTGGGTCTTTTTGGCGAAGATCACCGGGCAGTGGAAGTACTGGGCCACCACGCAGGCGATCCCGATGCCGGAGGCCTCGATGGTCAGGATCTTGTTGATCTCACAGCCGGCAAACCGCCGCTTGAACTCCTTGCCGATCTCAGCAAACAGCTCCACGTCCATCTGGTGGTTCAAAAAGCTGTCCACCTTCAGCACGTCGGTCCCCTTCACCTTTCCGTCCCTGCGGATCCGCTCTTTCAAAAGCTCCATCGGTCCTCCTCCACCCTTCCTCTTTTCTTATGTGGCCGCCCGTTCCGGGGAGCGCCCGGAAAAGAACGGCGTGGCCCGGAGTGAGCGGGCCACGGTCGATGGCGATACAGTGTTATTCTACAAAATATTTTCCCGTTCTGCAATCCCTTTTTCCCGTTCTTATGGGAATTTTTTTGCCGCAGGGCGCCCCGGCCCTCTTTTTCTCCTGTTCTCATGCCGCCGTCCCCTCCATCTGTAAAGTTATTCACTTTACAGAAAGAACAAGGAGCCAGCCGGAGCAGGATGTGCTCCGGCTGGCTCAGCCTGTTGAAACCGCTCAGATCTGCCGTCAGCCCCGGACGGCGCGGGTGCGGGCCTCCTTCCGGTCCTCCATCTTGGAGACGATCAGGGCGCAGGCCGCATACCCCGTGATGTTGATGGTGGTCCGCCCCATGTCGAAGAGCCGGTCGATGCCCGCCACCAGGGCGATGCCCTCGATGGGGATATTGACGCTCTGGAGCACCATGGTCAGCATGACCATCCCCGCACCGGGAACTCCGGCAGTGCCGATGGAGGCCAGGGTGGCGGTGAGCACGATGGTCACCATGTTGCCCAGCGTCAGGTCCACGCCGAAGCAGCTGGCGATGAACACGGAGCACACGCCCTGGTAGATGGCGGTGCCATCCATGTTGATGGTGGCCCCCAGGGGCAGGACAAAGGAGGACACCTCACGCCGGGCGCCCAGCCGCTCGGTGCACTCCATATTGAAGGGCAGCGCCCCCACCGAGGAGGCGGAGGAGAAGGCCATCATCATGGCCGGGGCCATGCCCTTGAAGAACTGGACTGGCGAGATGCCGGCCAGCACCTTGACCGTGGAGGAGTAGACCACTGCAGCATGGATGATGTATCCACCATAGGCCACCAGAAGCACCGTGAGCAGACTGCTCAGGATCTTCGGTCCATTCTCCGCCACCACTGGGCAGATCAGGCAGGCCACGCCGATGGGAGACAGGCGGATGATGACGTCCATGATCTTGATGAACACCTCATTGAGGCTGTCGACGATCTGCGCCGTGGCAAGTCCCTTCTCCCCGGCCAGCAGCACGCCGAAACCCAGGAACAGGGAGATCACGATGACCTGGAGCATTGTGGCGCTGGCCAGCGGCTGTACGGCGTTGGAGGGGAAAATGGATACAATGGTGTCCATGAAGGACTGCCCCTCCGGGGCCTCATAGCTCAGCCCGCTGGTCTCCAGCAGGGGGAACCAGTGCATCCCCTTGGCTACGCTGGCCAGGATCAGGGCTAGGATCACCGCAAAGGCGGTGGTACACATATAGTAGACGATGGTTTTCAGTCCGATGGACCCAACCTTGCTGATGTCCTTCATGGAGATCACCCCAGCGGCGATGGAGAACAGCACGATGGGGACCACAACGAACTTCAGCAGATTCAGGAAAATATCTCCCCAGGGCTTGATGTAGGCCTTGGCGAAGTCCTTGCCCTCGATGCCGCCCACGCTGATATTCATCAGTGCCATACCGGCGGCAATTCCCACCAGCAGACCGACAAAGATCCAAAATGCCAGCGGCAGCTTCCTCTTACTTTCCATATCACACACTCCTTTCAAATGCGGAAACGCACGCTATTTTCTACTCACTTGCAAACAACGGCCTTTCCGCTTTTGTTATCAGTATACACATCTCCCAGTATTTTCTCAACTCATAATTTATTATTTCTTATTTTTTATCTTTTTCCACAATTTTTCTCCTGTTTTTTCTACATCCTATGCAGGGTTCTTCTCTTCACAGCCAGGGGCATAGTGCATCTTCCTTTTTCACCTCTTGCAAGCGATGGTCTTCCTCCCATCGAAATTTCCCCGGAAATTTCTTGTACTTCTCGACGTTGTTCGGCTTTTTATATTCCAAAATATGGTAAACTATAGGTATCGGCTCCGATTGCTCGGCACAACAGATACTAAGGAGGTCTTTCTCATGCAGCTGCTTCGGAAAAAGGGGAACTTCGACAGTACCCGGATCCTGTTTCTCCCGGTAGACGCCATCGCTCCCAACCCGGACCAGCCCCGCCGGGTCTTTGCGCAGCAGGAGCTGGACGAGCTGGCCCACTCTATCCAGGCCCTCGGCCTGCTCCAGCCTCTCACCGTCCGGCGCTCCGCCCAGGGCGGCTGGGAGCTGGTGGCCGGGGAGCGCCGGCTCCGGGCCGCCCGGCTGGCCGGTCTTCAGGAGGTCCCCTGCCTCTCCCTCCAGATCGACAGCCAGCGCGCCTCTCTGCTGGCCCTGGTGGAGAACTTACAGCGGAAGGACCTGGACTTTTGGGAGGAGGCTCTGGCTCTGGAGAAGCTGATCTCCACCTATCACCTCTCCCAGGAGGAGGCGGCCAGGCGCATCGGAAAGAGCCAGTCGGCGGTAGCCAACAAGCTCCGCCTGCTGAAGCTGCCCGCCGCGGTCCTGGAGACCCTGCGGGACGGTGGAGCCACAGAGCGCCACGCCCGTGCCCTGCTCCCCCTGGAGGATCCTTCCCTGCAGGCCCGGGCCGCCCAGGCTATCCTGGAAGGCAGGCTTACCGTCGCCCAAACAGAGGCGCTGGTCCAGGAGCTCCTCCACCCCCTGAAAACACCCACCGCCCCCCATCCCCGACGGACCTTTGTGGTCAAGGACATCCGCCTGTTTCTCAACACCCTGGACCGGGGGATGGCCCTGATGCGCTCCGCCGGGGTGGCCGCCAAATGCCAGCGGGAGGACCATGAGGATGAGATCTGCCTCACCATCCGCATTCCTCGGAGCGTCTCCCACTGATGTTTCACGTGAAACAATTCCATAGATTACTGGGCGGGCCGGGTTGTGGCCCGCCCTTTCTCTGCGGCTGTTTCACGTGAAACATCACTCTTTCCCGATTTCCGGGCGGAGGCACGAAAAAAAGAGGCAAAAGAGTTGCAACGTCTGCGGCAGGTTGATATAATAGAGGTCTAGTATCACACCTCATCCCACTCCGGCGTCTGGATCGTCCTCCGCCGCGGCAGGATCAGGCGGCGAACTGGATTTTCCCTGTTCAGGAGGTATTCTATGGCGAATATCATTGCCGTCGTCAACCAGAAGGGCGGCGTGGGCAAGACCACGACGACGGTGAACATCACAGCCGCCCTCCGCGCCCTGGGAAAGCGTGTGCTTCTGTGCGACTTTGACGCGCAGGCCAACGCCACATCCGGCATGGGAGTGGACAAGAACACCGCCTCCCCCAATGTGTATGATGTGCTCATCAACGGCGCGGAGCCTCAAAAGGCGGTGGTCTCCACAAAGTACGGGGATGTGCTCCCCTCCAACAAGGCGCTGGCGGGGGCCACCATTGAGATGATCGCCCTGGAGCAGCGGGAATACCGGCTGAAAAACGCCTTGGAGCAGGTGGCGGAACACTATGACTACATCTTCATTGACTGTCCCCCCTCTCTGGAACTGCTGACCCTCAACGCCCTGTGCGCAGCGGACACCGTGCTGGTACCGGTGCAATGTGAGTACTACGCCCTGGAGGGGCTCAGCGACCTTCTCTCCACCATTCGCATTGTCAAGCGATCCCTCAACCCCAAAATTGCCCTGGAGGGGGTGGTACTCACCATGTACGACGGCCGTACCAATCTCTCCATGCAGGTGGCGGAGGAGGTCAAACGCCACTTCCCCGGCCAGGTGTACGCCACGGTGATCCCCCGTAACGTCCGCCTGTCCGAGGCTCCCAGCTTTGGCAAGCCGGTGTCCGCCTATGACGCCCTCTCCCGGGGCGCGGAGGCCTACGATGCCCTGGCCCAGGAGCTGCTGGAGCACAATCAATACGCCGTCACCCGTGTGGAAAGGAAGGATTGACCTATGGCATTGGAACGCGGCCTGGGCAGGGGCCTGGGCGCACTGCTGGGGGACGCCGCCCTCCAGTCCCAGGAGGGGGGCTCCCTCTCCCTCCCCATCTCCCAGGTGGAACCGGGGCTCAAGCAGCCCCGGAAGCGGTTTGACGAGGAAAGCCTTCAGGATTTGGCCGACTCCATCCGCATCCACGGGATCATTCAACCCCTCACCGTCCGCCGGCTCTCGTCGGGCTACTACCAGATCATCGCCGGGGAGCGCCGCTGGCGGGCTGCCAAGCAGGCCGGCCTGGACGAGGTCCCCGCCGTCATCATCGAGGCGGACGACCGCAAGGTCATGGAGCTGGGCCTAATTGAGAACCTCCAACGGGAGGATCTGAACCCCGCCGAGGAGGCCCGGGGCTTCCAGACCCTGATGGAGGAGTACGGCCTCACCCAGGAACAGGTGGCAGATCGGATGGGCAAATCCCGCCCGGCCATCGCCAACACCCTGCGTCTGCTGGCCCTGCCGGAGGATCTGCTCACTTTGGTGGAGGAGGGGACCCTCTCCGCCGGCCATGCCCGGGCCATCTTGGGCGCTCCCACCGCAGAACTCCAGCGGGAGGCCGCCAAGCAGGTGGTATCCCGGGGCCTCTCCGTCCGTCAGACCGAGCAGCTGGTGAAGCTCCTCCAGAAGCAGCCGGAGGAGACGCGGAAGGGCGGCTCCACAGACGAGATCGCCCTCTATCTGGGTGAACTGGAGAAGTCCCTCTCCGGCCAGCTGGGCCGGAAGGTCACCATCTCCCACCACGGAAAGAAGGGACGGGTCCAGCTGGAATACTATAACAATGAGGATCTGGAAGCCCTGCTGTCTCTGCTGAATACTCTGCACGGAGAGGGGGTAGAACACCTGTGAGCGATCCCAAGCATTCCTCCCCCGCCCCCAAGGGGCAGCCGGAGGAGAAGGCGGCTGAAAAACCCCCCGCCTATATCCCCCCTCCCACTCAGGAAAAGCGGCAGCGCTCCGTGGTCCACTACATCGCCATCCTCTTTGCCGCTGCCTTTCTGCTAATGCTGATGACCTATCTCATGGACCGGCGGCAGAACGAGGAGGTGGTGGACAGTCTCAACCAGTCGGTGTCCGGTCTGCGGGAGTCCCTCTCCAATATGCAGTCTGTCCAGGACATCTATGAGGAAAATCAGTCTCTGCTTCAGGAGATCGACCGTCTGGAGGACCAGGTGGACGAATTGGAACGCCAGGACAGCGCCCATGCCGCAGAGCTGGAGCAGGCGGAGCAGACCCGTCAGGCCATGGACTGGTTCTGGCAGATCGACGAGGCATACGTCCTGGGCCGCTACTCCCTGTGCCGGGAGCTGATTCAGTCCCTGGAGGACAGCGGCCTGTCAGAGCGCCTCCCCCAGGAGAGCACCACCGACAACGGCCGCTTCTCCCCGGCGCTCCGCTATCAGGAGATCCGGGAGGCCCTGTACTGAGGCAGCTCCCCTGTTTCACGTGAAACAGAAGAGACAGCCCCCGCTCCCCTCCCCC
>ERZ773185.2378-NODE-2378-length-12244-cov-4.445320_pt1 | contig 12244 bp, 10 predicted proteins | sample MGYA00580531_ERZ773185 | MGnify/ENA primary metagenome ERZ773185 (study PRJEB29015, sample SAMEA2737799) | human gut metagenome | biome: human gut; feature: human-associated habitat; material: faeces | place: China | collected 2012 ...
TTGGGGGATACCGGAGAACAGCTGGCTGTCGGTTTTTAAGTATGTTAATATCATGGGATTTCTGCATACGGGGGATATGATGGCAGTATATCGGAATATTGGTCTGTACGGTTTTCCGGTCAGTTATATTACCGTCAGTATTGTTGTCTGTGTGATCGCGGGAGCACTCTTGCTTGCGGCAACCGTGTTAATCTTTAGTGAGCAGAAGATCACGTCCCGTGCCGGACATCGCATTCTGCCGAAGGGGAAACGGCAGAGAAAGATTCGCAGTTATCGTTTATTTTACGGGGAAACAAAAAAGATACTGCATTATCAACATATGCTTCTGTTTGTCGCAGGATTTGCGGTTTTGATTCTGTGGAATTATAAGCCGGTTACCATGCTGTATAATGACGACTCGGATGTCTATTATAAGCAATATGTCGATCAGGTGTCCGGACCGTATACAAAGGCATCGGCGGCAAAGATCCGGGAATGGCAGCAGGAACGGCTTGAGATGGACAAAAAGATTCACGATGAAAAGCATCAGTCCTCCTCGAAGGCGGTTCGGTCACGGATCGAGTATGGATACACCAAGGAACGAAATAAGACGAAAGGATTTATGTCACTGCTCAGTCATTTAAACTACAGCTACAGCATACCGGGCGGCGGTCTTTATTATGAGAGAGGCTATGAGCAGCTGACCGGTTATGAGGAGGCATGGAAACGGGATGCACTGCTGGCGCTGGAGAGTGTGCTTATGGTGATCCTGGCGGTGGCAGGCATCTATTCGATCGAGTATAACACGGGAATGATGCGGCTGCTGAAAACGACACCTCTCGGGAGGAAGGATCTGCGAAGTGCGAAGCTGTGGATCGGCGCCGGACTTGTTACTGTGATCTTCGCAATGGTGTACGGCAGCGAACTTTATCGTATATTAAGTGCATTCGGGACGAAGGGCTGGAACTGCTCGGTTGCCTGCATGTCCCATATTCCGATGAAGCTGTCGGAACTGACGGTGGCGGATTATCTGATCTTGATCTTGGCGATGCGTTACATTGGTCTTTTGCTGTTGATGGTCTGCATTTATCTAATCTGCCGGCGCGCCAAAAGCTTCATCATGACAATGGTATATTCGGCTGCTGTATTTGCAGTGCCGCTGGTTTTGTATCTGAGTGGAGTGCAGATTCTGCGTTATATTTTGTTAAATCCGCTGCTTCTGGGAAATATATTTTAGAGGAAAGGTGTGTAAGCATATGGAGATCAGGATATCTCATCTGACAAAACGGTTTGGAGATAAAACAGCACTGGACGATGTGAGTCTTACGCTGGATGCGGGCGTGCATGCACTGCTTGGACCGAACGGAGCGGGCAAAAGCACGCTGATCAATATATTGACGGACAGCATTGAGCGGGACAAGGGGGAGGTTCTGTACAACGATTATGAGATCACGTCGCTGGGAGCAAAGTACAGGGAGCTTCTCGGATATATGCCACAGCAGCAGAGACTGTATGATAATTATACGGCGGAGGAGTTTTTAAAATATATGGCGGCAGTCAAGGGGATCGCACCTGCCCGGGCGAGGGAGCAGATTGCGGAGCTTTTGAAGGTGGTAAATTTGTGGGAGGTCCGCCGCAAAAAGGTGGGTGGCTTTTCCGGCGGTATGAAGCAGCGTGTTCTGCTGGCGCAGGCACTTCTGGGAGAGCCTCGCATTCTGATCCTTGATGAGCCGACGGCGGGACTGGATCCAAGTGAGCGTATCAATATCCGGAATTATATTGCCACGGTGGCGCAGAAAATGATCGTGCTTTTTGCCACGCATGTTGTGAGCGATATTGAATGTATTGCGAAGGATGTGATCATGATCCGGGACGGAAGGATCTGTAAAACGGGGACGCCGATGGAGCTGATCGACGGCATGCAGGGAAAGGTGGGCGAGCTGCCGTGTAAGCTGGAGGATCTGGAGCAGCTTCAGACAAAATACTGTGTCGGAAATGTTTATCAGAGACGGGAGGGACTTCGTGTGCGCATCGTGGGGGATGAACTGCCGGAGGAGGCTTTGCCGGTCAAGGACAGTATTGATCTGGAAGACGTGTATATGTATCATGTCATGAATTCATAAAACAACATATAACACGAAAATCTTGTATGTTTCTAAAATACCTTATATTTACCCAAAACTTGCCAGCTTTTATAATGAATTTATCACATAAATACAGCAGGAATGAACCTGCTGCATGGAAAAAGAATGAGGAGGAATTCGTTATGAGAGCGAAAAAATTATGTGCGTTATTGCTGACAACAGCAATGGTTACATCGGTTTTTACCGGGTGTGGTAAAACATCTTCAACAGGAGACAAGGCAAGCTCGGCTGATGCCGGAAGCAGTGCCAAGACAGAGACAAAGGATGTGAAACTGACGGTATGGGGACCGCAGGAGGATCAGGCAAAAATGAAGGGCTACAAAGATGGTATCCTGAAGGCAATGTGCGATTCCTTTAATGAAGAGCATCCGGAGTGGAATATTACATTTGAGTATGGCGTATGCTCCGAGGGAGATGCCAAGGATGTTGTGACAAAGGATGTGGATTCGGCAGCGGATGTTTATATGTACGCAAATGACCAGATTCCAACATTAGTTGAAGCAGGTGCTCTTTCAAAGCTTGGAGGAACGACAGTTGATGAGATCAACGAGAACAACGAAAAGGCAATGATCGACTCCGTAATATATGATGGCAGTATGTACGGAATTCCGTACACATCAAATACATGGTTCATGTACTATGACAAGAGCAAGTTCAGCGAGGACGAAGTAAAATCTCTCGATAAGATGATGTCCAAGGATCTTGGAAATGGCGTTACAAACTTTGCATTCCCATTGGACAACAGCTGGTACATTGAAGCCTTCTACTATGCTGCAGGCGGCACACTCTTCGGAGACGGAACAGACGCATCTGCAGGCTGCGACTGGGACAGCGACGCCGGTGTGGCAGCAACAAAGTACATGGTAAATCTTGCAAAGAACAAGAAGTTCTCCTGTGAGAAGGACGGAAGCAGTATTGCGAAATTTAAGGACGGCAAGCTGGGAGCATACTGTAGTGGTTCCTGGGATGCAAAGGCAATTAAGGAAGCACTTGGAAAGAATTTTGCAGCTGTACAGCTTCCAACTGTGACAATTAACGGACAGGAAGGTCAGATGAAGTCCTTTGCCGGAAGTAAGGCGATTGGTGTGAACCCGAAATGCGAGAATCAGGATGTGGCAGTTGCACTTGCACGTTACCTTGCAGGCGAAGAGTGTCAGAAGATCCGTTTTGAATCAAGAGGAATTGCTCCGATCAATAAAACACTTGCAGCTGATTCTGCTGTAACAAAGGATATTGTGATCAAGGCACAGGCAAATGAGATTGCCAATGCGGCAGTTGTACAGCCACTTCTCTCTGAGATGGGAAGCTACTGGACACCGGCAGAGACGATGGGTAAAGAAATCGTTCAGGGCGATGTAACAGAGGCAAATGCAGAGAAGAAGACAAAGGAAATGGTAAAGGGTATCCTGAGCAACGGTCTGTAAAGATCACATTTCCGATAATATCCGTGCTGCAGTAAAAAACGGCCGGAGGATTAGTAAGGGATAAAGGAGAAATGTCCTATGGCAAATATGATGGATCATGCAAAGGTCATTTCCGTGAAAAATGCACTGAGGCATGGGGATATATTTACCCGTCTCAGTGCGGTTATCATGGGGGCCGGCAATATATGCAGAAAGCAGATCATCAAGGGTCTGTTATATCTGGCAGCAGAGATTCTGTTTATTGCCTTTATGGTTGTGAGTGGATTTGGACTGCTTGGCGGTCTTACGACGCTTGGCACTAATGAAGGCGGGGAAGTATTTAATGAAGCGGCACAGGTGTATGAGTATACTTCCGGTGATAATTCCATGTTGATACTGCTTTATGGAATTTTGGCGATCATTGCAGTCATCGCATTTGTGCTTTTGTGGAGATCCTCTCTGAAATCGGCATATCAGGCACAGCTTTTACAGCAGGAAGGCAAAGCAGTTCCGAGTTTTCGCCAGGATCTGGCGGCTCTGCTTGATCAGAACCTGCATAAGACACTGCTTGCCGGACCGATCGTCTGTATTATTGCGTTTACAATACTTCCGCTTGTATTTATGGCGGCGATCGCATTTACAAATTACGACAGAAATCATCAGCCACCCGGAAAATTATTTAACTGGGTTGGTTTCAGCAACTTTGGAAAACTTTTAGACAGCTCCAGCGGACTTGGAACAGCATTCTGGCATGTGCTTGGCTGGACGATCGTCTGGGCGGTTTTTGCAACATTTTTGAATTACATACTGGGAATGATCCTCGCCATTGTGATCAATCGTCAAGACACAAAGTGGAAGAGTATGTGGAGATTTATCTTTGTATTGTCCATTGCAATTCCTCAGTTTGTATCACTTCTGGTCATCAGAACCATGCTGCAGCCCGAGGGTTCGATCAATGTTCTTCTCAAACAGCTTGGGCTGATCCAGAAAAGTCTTCCTTTCTGGACCGACGTTACCTGGGCAAGAATTACGATCATCGTGGTAAACCTGTGGGTCGGTGTTCCGTATACAATGCTTCAGGTGACCGGTATCCTTCAGAATATTCCGGCGGATCTTTATGAGGCTGCCAGAGTGGATGGTGCCAATGCGGTGGTCCAGTTTTTCAAGATTACACTTCCGTATATGCTGTTTGTGACAACGCCATACCTGATCACACAGTTTATCGGAAACATCAATAACTTTAATGTCATTTATCTGTTGACAAAGGGTGCTCCGGCAGCGTTAAGCTACAACAACGGAACCGCCGGTAAGACCGATCTTTTAGTGACCTGGCTGTATAAGCTGACCATGGACTTTAAGGATTACAATTATGCTGCGGTTATCTCGATCATGGTATTTATACTGTCGGCTGTATTCTCCCTGTGGGCGTACCACAAGACAGGGGCATTAAAGAATGAGGAGGGATTCCAATAATGAATAAGTACCGCATTCGAAAGAAATTTACGAATTTTATAGTACATGCGTGTCTGACCATTCTGGCATTGATCTGGATTTTTCCTCTGTTCTGGGTGATCATGACATCCTTCCGGGCAGGAAAGGGCTCCTACTCCAGCACTTTCTTTCCGGATAAGCTGACACTCAATAACTATGTGTCCCTTTTTACGGACACAGATGTATTTAATTTTCCACAGTGGTTTTTGAATACGCTGGTGGTTGCGATCTTTTCCTGTATTTTGTCTACGTTTTTCATTGTATCAATTGCTTATGTGACTTCAAGGCTCCGCTTTAAGTCCAGAAAGCTCCTCCTGAATGTGGCATTGGTTCTTGGAATGTTTCGGGATTTATGGCAATGATCGCAATTTACTATATTTTAAAGGGAATCGGCATGACGCAGGGCGTCTTAAAGCTTGTATCGCTTGTGCTTGTGTATGCCGGAGGCTCCGGTATCCTGCAGTTCTATGTGGCGAAGGGATTTTTCGATACGATCCCGCGCAGCATCGATGAGGCAGCGTATATTGACGGAGCCACGAAATGGAATGTGTTCCGGCGGATCACGATCCCATTATCAAAGTCCATTATTGTGTATACGGTGCTGACCTCGTTTATCGCTCCATGGATCGACTTCGTGCTGGCGAAGGTCATCATTGGTACGGATGCCAAGTATTACACCGTGGCGATCGGACTTTGGAACATGCTGGAAAAGGAAAACATTTACCAGTGGTATACCCGGTTTGCCGCCGGTGCGGTTTGTGTATCCATCCCAATTGCTGTATTGTTCCTGTTTATGCAGCGTTGTTACACAGACGGACTGACCGGAGCGGTGAAGGGGTAAATGTAAAGAGAATTTCCGGAGCTGCGGAAAGACTACTATGATAACATAAACAGCCTCTATGAATGAACACGATATTGCAGATTTCCATATGATGGGAAATGTAATATCGTGTTTTAATATTAAAATAATGTGTAAATAATACACATTTAATAATTGACCGATGTGTAAAGAGTGTGTATAATATAAGAATATTATCTTAGTATATAAATTATTATTGGAGGTTGATAATATGAAGGTGATATATCCAGTGATTTTTACAGATGTTGATACAAATATTTTGATTGAGGTACCGGATCTTGGAATATTGACAGAGGCTAATGAAGAGGGAAAACCTAAAGGCACTATGGCTGATGCAATGATGATGGCGAGAGATGCGATAGGTCTAAGCTGTATCACTGCGGAGGATGAGGGGAAGAAAGTTAAACAACCTTCTGTTATGTCTGAAATAGATATTTCCAAAGGAACATTTTCAGAAGAAGGGAAGAGTATTCTTTCACTGGTAGATGTGGATCTGGTTGTGTATCGAAACAGATTGGACAATAAAGCGGTAAGGCGAAATGTGACCCTTCCGAATTGGTTAAATCAGGAGGCTGAAAAGTCTCATTTAAATGTATCTAAGGTTTTACAGGAAGCACTTATGGCGAAGTTAGGAGTTTCGAGATAGTGATAAAAAATATATTAAAGAGGATGATCGCGTTGTCTCTGGCGGGCTGCCTTGTTCTGACCGGCTGCAATAAACAGCAGACCGAGAAGACAGATACGGCGGAACATACACAGGAATGGAAGACCGCAGAAACAACACCGTTTGGAAGGTACCCGGAGGAGGTCATATATACGCTCGGGAAAATGACCGGAATGAACAATTCCAATTTACCGAAAGGGGATACCTACGAGGATAATGGTTATACCAGATATCTGAAGAAACAGCTGAATATTCAGAATAAGGATGTCTTTGAGGCAGGCGAAAACGATAATTATCAGGAAACCGTGTCGATGACGATCGCGTCCAGGGAACTGCCGGATGTGATGGTGGTCAATGATATGGAAATGCTGCAGCTTCTGGTGGACAATGATTTGATTGAGGATCTGACACAGGTGTATGAGGATTGTACCAGCAGCCGGATCAAGGATATTTATAACAGCTATGGCAGTGAGATTCTGGATAATGTAACGTTCGACGGTAAGCTGATGGCATTGCCGGAGACAAATATTGACGATGGACCAAGCCTTTGCTGGCTGCGCAAGGACTGGATGGACAAGCTGGGTCTGGATGCGCCGAAGACGGTGGAGGATGTGGAGAACATTGTCCATGAATTCGTACAGAAGGATCCGGGTGGCAATGGAAAAGGAGAGACGGTGGGGCTTGTTTGTGACGATGAGCTGACCGGCGGCTGCGGTTACAGCTATGAGTATCAGAACGATATTATTTTTGCAAGCTTCGGGGCATTTCCAAAGCAGTGGATCTACAACAAAGACGGTGAGGTTGTGTATGGATCCGTGCAAAATGAGGCGAAGGCGGCGCTTGGAAAGCTGCGGCAGATGTATCAGCAGGGAACATTAGACAATAATTTTCTGATGCGGGAGAGCAGTAATATTATTGAGCTGATCGTGTCGGGCAAATGTGGATCCTTTTTTGGACCGTGGTGGTCGCCGAATAATCCGCTGATGTCTGCAATGCAGAAGAATCCGAATGCGGAGTGGCAGCCGTATCTGATCCAGACGGACAAAGATGGTCAGACCTCCTTTGCCTCACAGAATCCAAACGATAAGTATGTAGTGGTCCGCAAGGGGTACAAGCATCCGGAGATCGTTATGAAGATTGTCAGTGTGCTTTTTGATGATCTGAGATATGACGAAGAAGATGTCCGTGAAATGGAACGTTATTATCAGGATAATGTAGATCCGACGGCACGTCCTCTGGCAATCAATGTGGATTACAAGGATGCCCTGATGCGGTGCTATGATTCCTTGAAGGATGCGATCCAGGGCAGGAAAAAGCTTGAAGATCTGGGACTTCTGGAGGGAGCGTATTATATTTCCTGCAGTAAATATCTTGACCGGAAGAAGGATACTTCCGCACAGAAATCCTGGGAGGACTGGGCTGCATATGCATCTCGGATGACGGCATGCTCTGTCCTTAAAAAGGGACAGACCAGACAGGTGAAGTCACTGTTCTTTGGAGAGACGAAGACGATGAAGAGCAACTGGTGGCGGCTTGAAGAACTGGAAAAGAAAGCATATCTTGAGATTGTTACCGGGCAGAAGCCGTTGTCATATTTCGATGAGTTTGTAAAGGAATGGAATCGTCAGGGCGGTGAGAAGATCCGTGGGGAGGTCGCGCAGGAGCTTAAGGGGAAATGATGAAGCTGCAAAGTACAAAAGACCTGCGGAAGGAATATCATGGAAGAGGACGGCGATATAAGAATGACCGCAAAAGGATGTTGTGGAATTAAGCAGTGGTGGGAATGACTGCAGGAGGGAGAATTACAGTGCAGACGGAAAATAAAAATACAGAGGCAATCTTAGTGCTGGAGCGGCAGATCTACAATTATCAGCGGGCGAATGCTGAACTGCAGACGAGTTTGGGAGAACGTTCGCTCATGCAGAAATATGGTCTGTATCTGCTGTTAGTTGGCTGGTTTCTTGCTCTGGAATTTATGAAAAACTGGATGGGATTTTTTGTTGAAATCACGGATGTGGCTTATATTCCGATCGTGATTGTTTTCGCGGTACTTCTTGTGCTGGAATACCGTCGCGCCAAAAGGCGGCGGGAGACGATGGAACAGATTAAGGAGAACAGGCACAGATGCAATGAACTCCGGCAGCAGATTGAGACACTCCGAGGGAGAATGTGACCAGTATTGAAAAAATGCACATGTTGCGGTATAGTGTGCTGGGATATGGTTAGGAAAGGCATAGGTTACAGAGATGATGGAGAATACAGAGATTACATTACAGGAATTGCGCAAATGGCGTCCGGACGAGTATCGTCTGGTGGACGTCCGGGATGAAATGTCATTTTCCTATGGACATCTGCCGGGGGCAGAGCATGTGCCGGAGCAGCAGATATCAGACGGCTGGGTGCCGCCGGAGGATGGCAGGAAGACGGTGCTCTATTGCAAAAAGGGCGAGACAAGTCTCGAGGCTGCGGGATTTCTGCAGGAGAAGGGGCATATGGTATACAGCCTGAAGGGCGGATATCTGGCATGGCTGATGGGTACGATGGAAGAAGAGAATGAAAAGGATGAGAAGGAGGAGACGCCGTTTTACCTGGAGGTAGAACAGAGCATCCGCAAACGTTTCAAGAAAAAGATCTGGTGCCGGTTCACCAAAGCAATCAATGATTATGAGCTGGTGAAGGAGGGCGATAAGATTGCGGTCTGCATTTCCGGTGGCAAGGACTCCATGCTGATGGCGAAGCTTTTTCAGGAGCTGAAGCGTCATCACAAGTTCCCGTTTGAGGTTGTATTTCTGGTGATGGATCCGGGGTACAGTCCGGAGAATCGCAAGGTGATCGAGAATAATGCCAGGAGACTGAATATACCGATTACAATTTTTGAGTCAAATATATTTGAGGCGGTATTTCATGTGGAGAAATCACCGTGTTATCTCTGTGCGAGAATGCGCCGCGGCTATCTGTACAGCAAGGCAAAAGAGCTTGGCTGCAACAAGATTGCGCTGGGACATCATTATGATGATGTGATCGAAACGATTCTGATGGGAATGCTTTACGGAGCGCAGATGCAGACGATGATGCCAAAGCTTCACAGCTCTAATTTCGAGGGAATGGAGCTGATCCGTCCGCTTTATCTGATCCGTGAGGACGATATTAAGGCGTGGCGTGATGCGAATGGACTTCATTTCATTCAGTGTGCATGCAAATTCACGGATACCTGCTCTTCCTGCGATAAGGATGGACAGAGCAATTCCAAGAGGCTGGAGATCAAAAAACTCATTCGTGAACTGAAGAAAACAAATCCTTTTGTCGAGGGCAATATCTTTAAGAGTGTGGAGAATGTAAATCTCAGTACGATAATTGCCTATAAAAAGGATGGCGTGAAGCATCATTTTCTGGAAACTTACGATGATAAGCAATCTTAGAGATGTAAGTTATGTGCAATATTTAAGATAAGGAGTCTTAACGTTGATCTATTTATTTACTGCGTTGTACCCGGAAGCGAAGCCACTGATCCGTGTATTTTCGCTGAAAAGAGTGCAGGACGGGCTTCCGTTTGATGTGTACGAAAATGCGGACACATCTATCCGGCTTGTGATCAGTGGAACAGGAATGTGCGCTGCGGCGGCTGCGACAGCGGCTATGTTTGGCAGATATAGGGCAGCAAACGAGGATCATCTGATCAATATCGGAACGTGTGCCGGGGAAGTTGGTACGGACGAGATGTCCGGCAAAGCATACCTGTGTCATAAGCTCACTGACCGAAATACGGGACACACTTATTATCCGGATATGCTGTACCATCATGCGTTTGCAGAGGCGCAGCTAATCACAGAGCCGGTCGTATGGAGGGGGACAGAAGATTCAGAAGCGTTGAGACAGAAAGCGGAGTCTGCCGTTGACGGAGATATAGCAGAGTCTGTCTCGGACGGAGATCTGTTGTCACAAAGCAGAGAGCGTGCGGCAAACCGGGAAGCTGTTGTGCTTCACGATATGGAGGGTGCCGCAATCTATCAGGCAGGCTCATACTGGCTGGGACCACATCAGATGAGCTTTATTAAGGTGATTTCCGATCATGGAACCGACCAGAGGATAACTCCGCAGACATTAGAGCAGGCGGTGGAAAACGGATTGGATGTGATCAAAGACTATGTATCAAATATCGGACAGATCATAGCGCAGAACCGGAGGGATAAGGAATGGGAGACAGAATGCAGCCGGCAGACAGAGAGACTTTGTGAGGAACTTCACTGTTCGCAGACAATGCGTCTGGCGGTCATTCAGTGTGTCAGATATTGGACACTTGCAGGTGTTGATCATAACAGTCTGTTAGAGCAGATGAGAGCGGACGGAGAGCTTCCCTGCCGGGACCGCAGAGAGGGGAAGAAGCGTTTTGATGAGCTTAAACAGAGATTATTATAATAAAGCATTTTCCCATATATATGTGGAGGAGGCGGTGGCAGAACATCCGAGAACATGCGAAATTCTCCAAAAATTTCCGGAGGCAGTGCAGATACCGATCCACCATTATAAGGACGTTTTCTGTCGGAAAAGACAGGATATTGCAGGTCAGGAGGAGCATCCGATGCTGATCATTGCCGCCAAGGAGGGAAGGCTGATCTATGAGGGAGCGCCGGTCTGCCAGAGCTTTGGCAATGAATATTTCTATTATACCTCCTGTGTAATGAACTGCATTTATAATTGCGAATATTGTTATCTGAAGGGAATGTATCCGTCGGGCAACCTGGTGATATTTGTCAATATTGAAGATATTTTTGCAGAACTGGAGGAAATACTGGCGAAGCATGATGTGTACCTGTGTGTTTCCTATGATACGGATCTGATGGCTTTGGAAGACCTGACAGGCTTTGTCTGTGCATGGAATGATTTCGTGCGGACTCATCCGGGACTTCGCATCGAGATAAGGACGAAATGCGGTCGGATCGATTTATGGGACAGATTGGTTCCAAACGAAAATGTGATCTTTTCTTTTACACTTTCGCCGGAGCGGATCCGGAAGGAGTGCGAGCACGGTACTGCCGCTTTAAGAGAAAGAATCCGCTGTGCGGCAAAGGCGATAGAAACCGGATTTCCGGTACGCCTGTGTTTTGACCCGATCATTTATTGTCCGGACTGGCAGAGGCAGTATGATGCAATGCTTGATCAGGTGGCCGGTCAGATTGATATGAGTCAGGTGTGGGATGTCAGTGTGGGGTCATTCCGGATCTCGCAGGACTATATGAAGAAGCTGCGGCGCAGCCAGAGAGACAGCGCGGTAGTGCAGTTTCCGTTTGTGAATGATGGAGGTGTGTACCATTATCCGGACAGACTGATGAATGAGATGGAGCAGCATGTGGTGGACCGGATAAGAGAATGGATTCCGGAGGAGAAGATCTTCCGGTGGAAGGAATAGAGATGGGCAATAGATGGAAAGGATTTCCGTTGGAAGAAATAGGTAACGGCTGGAGAAGATCTTTCGGCGGAAGGAATAGAGATTGGCAATAGATGGAAAGGATTTCCGTTGGAAGAAATAGGTAACGGCTGGAGAAGATCTTTCGGCGGAAGGAATAGAGATTGGCAATAGATGGAAAGGATTTCCGTTGGAAGAAATAGGTAACGGCTGGAGAAGATCTTTCGGCGGAAGGAATAGAGATTGGCAATAGATGGAAAGGATTTCCGTTGGAAGAAATAGGTAACGGCTGGAGAAGAT
>ERZ773185.2379-NODE-2379-length-12242-cov-3.175761_pt1 | contig 12242 bp, 3 predicted proteins | sample MGYA00580531_ERZ773185 | MGnify/ENA primary metagenome ERZ773185 (study PRJEB29015, sample SAMEA2737799) | human gut metagenome | biome: human gut; feature: human-associated habitat; material: faeces | place: China | collected 2012 ...
CGTATCAATCGAAAAATCTTTTCCGGCAAGTGCATAATTTGCTTTTGCACTCATTTCTAAACGCACTTCTTCTAACTGACGCTGTCTGGTGATCGCAAGAACGGCATCCTTCGGACGCTTTCCCTGTGCGATCGCATCCGTAATTGCCTTTAGTACCACCTCGTTATCCTGTGGAAGCCGTAAATCTTTTAAGCTCTGATAACTTTCTAAATTCTCGGCTGTTAAAGGGATCTCATTTTCTAAAAGCCACCGGCTGTCCTCGATATTTTCATCCGTAATCTCAAATCCGGTGTCTTGAAGCATTTTTTGAATTTGTTCATCCAATTGTGAAAAATCTGTATTTTCTTCGATGGACGGCACGGAATAGGACTCTCCTGTTCCGCCGGCACTGTATTCTGCCTTATAGAGATTGTCGATCGTAGCATCCAGTCCGTTGTCCAATATGTATTTTTTTGCACCATCCGAAAGCGGCTCTAAATTCTCTGCCATTTCCAGTGCTTCTTCCGTCTCACTGACGTTCTGCTCCGTTGCCGGAAGATCTGCCATACGCAGTGCCGCTTCGATCTGTCCGACTCCGGCACTTCCTAAGACTTCTGCGATTTTCTCGACGCTCACATCGTCTCCGAAAATACGGATGTCCACGCCCGCTTTTGCAAGCTGGATCTTGATCTTGTCCATTTCGGTGACAATTTCCGGTATCTCTGTATCATTTACGGAATATCCGTCTTCTTCCATTTTTTCATAATCTTCTTCTGTGGTCGTATTCGCAAGCACTGCCATCTCGTCCTGCATTGCCTGCGGGTCAACCGCTTCCGCCTGCATTGCGATATCCTCTGCACTCTTTTTATCTTCTGCAAGCAGAGTCTCATATGTTACACTCTTAACGGTATAGGAATGTCCTGTCTTATCCGTCTCTTTTGTTGTGATATTTTCATTTAAAACAGCCTGCGTCCCTTTATTCTGGACTGCTGCACTTTTTTTCGTAATCTCTGTCAGATTGCCTAAGTCAACTCTCATAGATGCCTCCGGTTTCTTCTGTTTGTATTCTCTGCTATATATTTCGGATATTTAACCAAAAACTTAATGCAAAAAAGAGACATTCTCACAAATGCCTCTTTTCTGAATCCTCTAATATTCAAATACTGCGACACCATATGGAGGCAGCGGATATCTTATCGAATATTCCCTGTTATCCCATGGCCGTTTCTCTGCTTTGTAGGTTTTCTTTGCCGGTACATTGCCGCTGCCCGCAAAACGCTCTTCCTCACTTGTCAGGATCAGCTTGTAATCCTTTAATTCCGGTACACCGACACGGAAATCATCCCTTGCCACCGGAGTAAAATTAAAGACAAAGAGCAGACGTTTCTTTGCGTCTTTTCCTTTTCTTAAAAATGTATAAATGCTTTTTTCTGCATCGTCCGCATTGATCCACTCAAAGCCTTCTCCGCCGCCGTCTAACTCATACATACACGGATACTTACGGTAAATATGAAGAAGTTCTTTGACAAATTCCTGCAACCCTTTGTTATGTGGATTTTCTAATACATACCAGTCTAATTCCCGTTCCTCACTCCACTCACGGTATTGCCCGATATCCTGTCCCATGAATAAGAGTTTTTTACCCGGATGGCCCATCATAAATGCATAGCCTGCTTTTAAATTAGCAAACTTATCTGCTTCTTCACCCGGCATCTTGTTGATCATAGAGCATTTTAAATGCACTACTTCATCATGTGAGAGCACTAAAATATAATGCTCACTGCCATTGTAACTCATTGCAAAGGTCATCTTGTGATGGTTATCTTTTCTAAAATACGGGTCGAGCTTCATGTAATCCAAAAAGTCATGCATCCAGCCCATATTCCATTTGTAAGTAAAATTCAGTCCGCCGTACTGCGCCTCGCCGGTTACCTGCGGCCATGCCGTAGATTCCTCCGCAATCATCACGGTTCCCGGATTTCTGCCTAAGATCAGTGTGTTGATATGGCGGAAAAATTCGATCGCTTCTAAATTCTTGTTCTCGCCGTATTTATTCGGTATCCATTCTCCGTCATTTTTTCCGTAATCTAAATAGAGCATGGAAGCTACCGCGTCCACACGCAGTCCGTCAATATGGTAGTGTTCGATCCAAAGCAGTGCACTTCCGATCAGGAAATTCTTAACTTCGCTTTTTCCATAGTCAAAAATCTTTGTTCCCCAATCCGGATGTTCTCCCATCCGCGGGTCAGCATACTCATAGATCGGTGTTCCATCGAAGTCTGCCAGCCCATGCGCGTCTTTTGGAAAATGTGCCGGAACCCAGTCTAAGATAACACCAATGCCTTTTTTATGCAGATAGTCCACAAAATATGCAAAATCCTCCGGTGTACCATAGCGGGAAGTTGGTGCATAGTAGCCGGTTACCTGATAGCCCCAGGAGCCGTCAAACGGATATTCCAAAATTCCCATCAATTCTACATGCGTATATCCCATCTCTTTTACATATTTTACGATCGCCTCGGCGAACTCTCTGTATGTGTAGAATCCTTCATCTTCCCTTCCCGGGTGACGCATCCACGAACCCATATGAACTTCATAGATCGACATCGGATTCTTCTTATGATTCCATGTCTTCCGCGCTTTCATCCATGCGTCATCCGTCCATCTTATACGGGAAAGATCCGTAATACGAGACGCCGTTCCCGGACGAAGCTCCGCATAATTTGCAAACGGATCCGCCTTATAAAGAAGCTCGCCTTTCTGCGTCTCAATACAGAACTTATAAAGCTGTCCTTCTTTCGCTTCCGGTACAAACTTCACATAAATACCTAGAGGCTCCTGACGCTCCATTCTGTCTCTTTCCAAATTCCAGTCATTAAATTCCCCGACTACAGACACATTCTTCGCATTCGGCGCCCATACCGCGAAATAAACGCCCTCCGTTTTGTCGTTCACTACTTTATGTGCGCCTAATTTTTTATAGATCTCGTAATGGTTTCCCTGACCAAACAGGTAATGATCCAATTCTCCTATCTCATAGGCATGTTCATTCGCTTTCATACTTGCCGCATCCGCCGCAGTGTTTTTCGCCGGACTGTTCGCCCTGTTCCGGCTTGCGCCGCCTGACGCCTTTTTCACCGCACTGCCCGCCATACCGCCGGCTGCATGATTCACGATGCCTTTGCCTGCACTTTTTGCCGCGTTTCTGCCCGCACCTTTTCTCCTTGCCATAAAAGCCCACCTCGCCGTTTCCTCATAATAAAATATCGAAGCGTTTCTGCCCGCTTCCGTGATAGTTTCATTATACTTGATTCCGTCCAAAAAATAAAGAGAAACAGACAGCTCTTTCCCGCCCGTTTCTCTTGTATTTTGTCTATTTATGCACACATTTTAAATTATAGTCTATTATCGTGCTTCTTTATATATTAAAATCTTTTTCAGAAAGAATAATACGGTCTGACTCGTCTGTATTTCTTCCAAAAACTTTCCGCATCAATTTCTTCGCGGACGCCTTCTGAGAATGACGGATCGCGTCATCCATAACTTCTTTCACTTCCGCAACCGTCACAAAATGATCTTCCCTCTGCAGAGAATCAATTTTACTATACAGCGCAAGAATTCCCATCTCGTCAATGTGATATCCGTTTTCTTTCGCATACGTCTGACCGAACGTAACAAGCTCATCGTTGATGAAAATCGGCACTTCCAGTCTTGATGTGAATTTTTTCCTGAATTCTCTGTTCGATGACAACAGTCTGTCAAGCGGCTTTCTCTGCTCTTCCAAGACGATCAGCATCTCGCCTGTATCCTGCTCCATCGCTTTATTAAGACGCGCAACTGTCTTTTCATTCATTTTGGACGCTTTCTCAATGATCAGAGCGCCGCCGTAAAGTTTTTCGACAATATCGCTGATCTTCTTCTTATTCAGAGAATCTCCTGTCACGATCGCGACCTTGCCCTGACGGATGTCTCTTTGCTTCTGGATCGCTTTCACGACGTCAACGGCAAGAACCGTTTTTCCGTTGCCTTTATTTCCAATGATAAGCAAGTTGCCCGTTCTCGAAGTCCCTTTTCTGTTCGTACAGTTCTTATCCTGCTCAAGCACATCGACAAGCTGTTCGCTCATTCCGCGCACCGGAACAAAGTAAGAAAACAGTTTCTTCTGTTCCTCTGTAAGTCCGGCTCTCGTTCCGATACCGCTTTGCATCTCAAGGTCATATCTTCCATGTACGACAAAACCGGTATCCATTGACAATGCATCCGAGATCTCATCGAGCGGAAGCGGCGCAGTCTTACCTGTCGCAATCAGCTTCGCAGTCTCTTTACGGCTAAGCGGTGTCGTCGCCGACATAATGTCGATCGGCTCGTCATCATCAGGAATCTCTCTGTCGTCATCCTCTCCCGAATAATCAGGATTTACTGTGAACTCATCCTCAATGTCCTGAATCTCTTCCGCGTCATCTTCCCCGAAGAAATACTCGTCATCTGCGTTTCCTTCCGCCTCTTCGATCACTTCATCCGCTTCTTCGTAGTAATCTTCTTCCGGTTCTTCAATCACTTCTTCTGACTCTTCATAGTAATCTTCTTCCGGTTCTTCGATCACTTCCTCTGATTCTTCATAGTAATCTTCCTCCGGTTCTTCGATCACTTCTTCTGATTCTTCATAGTAATCTTCTTCCGGCTCTTCGATCACTTCGTCTGCTTCTTCGTAGTAATCTTCCTCCGGTTCTTCGATCACTTCCTCTGATTCTTCATAGTAATCTTCTTCCGGCTCTTCGATCACTTCGTCTGCTTCCTCATAGTAGTCTTCTTCAAAGTAATCGTCATCCAAATCTTCCTCGAACTCCTCGTCGAAATCTTCGTCAAAGTCATCATCAAAATCATCGTCGATTCTAAGATCCTCCGCAACCTGACCCATGTTTTCGCTTGGTTCTTCTTTTCTCTTAAGATATACTCCTGTAGGTTCTTTCTTTTCTTCTTCCGGCGGGATAATTCCCTCAATTTCATCAATCATACGTTGAATATCCGGCGGTAAAATCGGTGTTGTTTTCTTATTCGTCTCCATAGTATCCCCTTTTGCTGTATCCCCTGCTGAATCTATAACTTCTTCTTGTTCCGATTCGGATGCTCCTTCTGCATCCGTCCCCTCTTCAACCGGCTCATCCTCTCCTGCATTTTCTTCAAATCCCGAAAGGATATCTTCCAAACTGATCTGACCTGTAATCTGATCGTCCTCTTTTATTTCAGCGGCCGCTTCCGCTTGCGCTGCCTCCTCCGCTTGTGCGGCTTCTTCTGCTTGTGCCGCCTCTTCCGCTCTTGCGGCTTCTTCTGCTTGTGCCGCCTTTTCTGCTCTTGCGGCTTCTTCCGCTTTCTCCTCTTCTTCTGCCTGTAATGCGGCGCGGCGTTTTTCCTCTTTCAAACGACTTACCATGTCTATATCTGCAACCGACTCAATCTCTCCGATCGCCTGCTCCAGATCCGCAAGATCTTCTTCATCCTCGATCTCATCTTTTCTTACCGGACGGAATTTGATCTGGGATGTATTTCCCATATCCTTTTCTTTGCCGAATTCCGACTCCTCTTCATCCTCAAAGTCAAAATCCATCGCTCCTGTTTCCGTCAAATCGAACTCCGACTCTTCTTCGTCTTCAAAATCAAAGTCCATCGCTCCCGTTTCCGTCAAGTCAAACTCCGGCTCTCCTTCATCTTCAAAGTCAAAGTCCATCGCTCCCGTTTCCGTCAAGTCAAACTCCGGCTCTTCTTCATTCTCAAAGTCGAAATCCATCGCTCCCGTTTCCGTTAAATCAAACTCCGGCTCTTCTTCATCTTCAAAGTCAAAGTCCATCGCTCCCGTTTCCGTCAAATCAGATTCCGACTCTTCTTCATCTTCAAAATTAAAATCCATCGGAGCTGTCTCGTCTTGGAAATCATCTGCCGTCAATTCTTCCAACTCCGGATGAAGAAGTTTTCTCAATGCAACGTCTAACGGCATCGTATCTCCCAGTTTCTTTTTAGCAGGCTGCCTTTCTTCTTCCGGCTCTGCGGTTGTCTCCAGCACATCCGGTCCTTTTATTCCTTCCGGTACGCGCTCCTCCGGCTCATCGACTCCTTCTGCTTCGGAAACATCCGTCGGCAGATATGCGTCTTCTGTCTGCCCGGCATCTTCCGCATCTATCGGCACCTGCTCGTCCTGTTCAACATGATCCTCTGCATCCTCCGCCGGTGAATCCGCTTCTAACGCCTTGATCTCGTCGGCTTCCCACGCTTCCGTATCTACTTCCACCGGGTCGTTCGGCAAAGTGATCTCTCTTACTCCTTCTGAGATCGTTTCCGGCATCATGTCCGGAACAAGTTCCTCCATTCCCTTCGAAACTCGTGCGTTCACCTGCTGTTCGGCAGCGAAATCAGCATCGGCAACTTCGGAGTCGGCAGCCATAAGTTCAGCTCCCGGCAAACCGTTTTCTTCTTCCTCCTGCTCGGATTCATCTGCCTCTGCATAAGAAAAAATATCAGGAATCTCCTCTGTCTCCTCGGACGTCCTTGCATAACGCTTATCGTACTTTTCCTGCTGGGAAGGAGTCAGTGGTTTGTACTGCATCTTCAGTTCCATCGCCTTATAGACATACTGCCCCTCGCTGAACCAAAGAATCAAATCGTCACACTCTTCCAGACATTCTGATGTCATACCGGCTTCCTGATACAGCTTCGCCAGTTCATATGCCCACTCTTCAATATATTCGGATTTCTTATATTCTTCAAGAGCTTCGATCTGCTGCTCGATCGGCGCCCTCTGCGCGCGGAGAATCTTATATCTTAAAATGTACTGATTCGGGTCTTTCGGCGCGATCTGCATAAACTCATCGTAAAAATCGATCGCCTCATCGACATTTCCCGTCTTAAGAGCCAATCCGCACAGACGGCTGATAATCTTACGGCTTCCTTCCGCCCGCTGATATGCAAGCGTCAAAATGTCATATCCCTTCTGATATTCTCCGGTTTTTTCATAAATTTCACTGACGTTTGACAACATCACTGCATTGCGCACGCGCCTCCAGTCAATTTCATCTGCGATCGCCGCCGCTCTGCTGTACGCGCCGCTCTCCATAAGTTCGAGCATCCGTTCAGTCTTTGATTTATATTCGTATTTATCCACCGCATTCACCTCATTAAAAAATAGTTTTGTACAGGGCAGTGTCTTTCCTTCTATGTTTCTTTACATACTATATCTTTCAATATTTTATCATATGCATTTCGCAATGTCAAAAAAATGCACCCTCAATTAACATTGAAGATGCATTTTTATAATCTATTTAATTTTTTCATATTCTCTTTATTTTTAAATCGGAGGCAAATATTAGATTCTGTTCCTGTAAGACCTCTGCCATTGTTATTTGATCTGCGGTCGATTTATTAAGACCTGCTTATTAAATCTTCCCTCCTTCAATTAACAAATTCGAGTTCATAACAGTATCCTTATCACATATCACTTACGTTCCTTGTTTCCGGTACCACCACACATATTAAACCCGATATGCACGAATGATAATCTACTCAATGTTTCTTTACACATCTTTTGAAATTCTGCTATATGTGGTATCTATATTCAATATGTCTGCAAATGTTAAATCTTTCTGATCTCTATCCGGACTTCCAACTCTCCGATCAATTCTTTCGTTATTTTTATTCCGGATCATCTATCCTTGAGCAAAGGTCTCTTCTCCACAGGAACTTACACTTGCCGTACCACTAACATATTGATGATTCACTGAAATCACGCTGTCCATTGGTCTTTCCCTCCTGCTATCCGTTTATTTTTAATCTAATCGGGCAACTGATACGATGCCTTCTTAGTTAAATATCCTTTTGAGATGCTTTTGTTTTTATTTTGTTGTATCTCTTTTGGATGTCTTTATAATATCACCTGAGTTTTATTTTGTCAATACATTTTTATAAAAAACTTTAAATAATTACATTTTACTTTTATATTGTATGAATTTTCTGACAATGTTGCTGTCTCTGCAAAAAAGAATAAGGCGTCCGTTACCGAACGCCCTATTCCATAAAAGCTTAAATGTTTACTGCCTTAATCAAAAGACAAGTTTTCACTATGCTCTTTTTCTTCTAACCGCTACATAAGCAATTACCGACATTCCCGCAAGTACAAGCCACAGAGCTACATGTGCCGTATCTCCTGTCTGTACGCTTCCGCCCTGTGACGGAGTTGACGGAGTCTGCGGATCATTCTTCGGCGGAGTCTGTGTCTTCGTCAAACCTTCTGCCGCTGAATTCAACTGTGCCAAAGCAGCTTTTACCTGATCTGCTGTTGCAGCCTCGTTATCCAAGATTGCCTTAGCAGATTTCAGAGCGTTTTCAAACTTCGCCCAGCTCTCTGCTGTGTAACCGTCGTTCTTCTTATCTTTGTACTTGTCGTAAGCTGCCTGAAGCTCGCTCTTATCAACAGACGGTTTTCCGGAAAGCTTCAATGCTACGCGAGCGTCTCTTAACGCATTAAGCGCTGCGTCTACCGCTGCCTGATCACTGTTGCTGTTGTCTTCCACGATTGCTTTTGCCGCTTTCAGCGCATCTGCATATTCTTTCCAAGAATCTGCTGTATAGTCTGCCTCTTTCAGATCTTTATACTCTTCGATCAAAGCTTTCAATGCATCTGTGTTTCCACGCTGTACAAGCGCTGTAACCGCATCGTTCAACGCTTTTGCTGCTGCATCGATCTCCATCTGATCTTTGCTGTCTTTCAGTACCTTTTCTGCATCTGAAAGAACTGTTTTCATTGCTTTGTAAGAATCTGTTGTGTACAAGTTCGCATCAGCCGCTTTCGCTGCATCGATTGCTGCTTTTAACGCCTCTTTATTGATCTGCTCTACTTTTACTAATGCTGTATGAGCATCTTCTAACGCTTTCTTCGCTGCGTCTACCGCTGCCTGATCAAGATTGCTGTTGTCTTTCACAACTTTTTCTGCCGCTGTCAACGCATCTGTGTACGCTTTCCAGGAATCTGTTGTGTAGTCTGCCTCTTTCAGACCTTCTGCTTTATATTCTGCGATCAAAGCTTTCAACGCATCTGTGTTTCCACGTTCTACAAGCGCAGCAACCGCATCATTCAAATCTTTTGCTTTCGCATCGATTGCCGCCTGATCCTTACCGTTTGTCAGAAGTTCTTCTGCTTCTGCAAGAACTTTTTCCATTGCATTGTAAGAAGCTGTTGTATATGCGTTTTCGTCTTTTGCTTTTGCCGCATCTACTGCTGCCTGCAGTTTGCTCTTATCAAGCTGCGGATCTACCGGAGCTTTTACGAGAGCTTCTTTTGCCGCTTTCAATGCGTCTTTCGCCGCATCTACTTCTGCCTGTGTCTTATTGCTGTTGTCTGCCACGATTCCATTTGCAGCTTCAAGAGCTTCTTCGTATTTCACCCATGTCTCATGTGTGTAATCCGCTTCTTTCAGTTCTTTGTACTCTTCAATAAGAGCTTTCAATGCATCTGTGTTTCCGCGTTTTGCCAATGCTGCATGTGCATCTTCTAACACTTTCTTCGCTGCATCTACCGCCGCCTGATCGCTGTTGCTGTTATCTGTTACGATTGCGTTTGCCGCATTCAGAGCAGTCTCATAAGCGCTCCATGTAGATGTTGTATGATCCTCTGCTTTCAAATTCTCTTTTGCGTACTGATCGATCAAAGCTTTCAGATCTGTTACATCTCCGCGAGCAACAAGTCCTTTCACAGCTTCAGTTAATTCTGCAACCATTGCGTCGATCGCATCTTTTGTACCGTTTACAAGAAGCTGTTTTGCTTCTGCAATTTTAGCTTTTACCGGCTCTGCACTTGTTACTGTACTTGTTTCAACTTTCTTCTCTGCGTCTGCGATTGCTTTCTTCAGAGCGGATGCATCTACAAGTTTAGCTTCTGCGCCTTCCAGTTTCTTAATCATAGCAGCTACTTCTTCCTGTGTCTGTGCTCCTGTCGCCACAAGATCATATCCTTCTTTAAGAAGAGCATTAAACGCTGCTGCGCTATCTGTTGTTGCGTTAGACGTATCTACCGCTGACAATACGCTCAATCTTTCGATCAAGGCTGTAATGTCTACGCCCGGTGTCTCGCCTTCTTCCGGTTTTGTTCCGTATACTTCAAGCTCTACAACGTGGTTTGTTGTTGTGTCATTGTTTGCTCTTCCGTACATGTAAACGCGAACAAACTGTGCTTTCGTTCCTTCCGGAAGCGTCCATGATTTACCCTGTGCAGTTTCTGCATAGTCTTCATCGAATTTTTCCGGTGCTTGTGTATACAGTTTATGAACATTCTGATCATCCGCATTATAGACGATTGTAGCTTTTCCTTCTGCAAAGTCTGTTTCTTTTTCTGCTACAGCTACTACTGTATCGCCATATGTTCTACCATCGCCCCAGTAACGATACAGTGACAGAGAGTTCACATCACATACAGCGCCTAAATCAACCTGCATATAAGATGATTCACGTCTATTGTCCGCACCGAACTCGGCATAGTTTGAACCAAAATCAGTTTTGTTTCCGTCAACAGCCATAGACATCGGTCTGTCGCCGCCTTTTGCTGCATCTGTGTCATCTGCCGTCCATTTTGCCGTTACATTTGCATCCTTTGCAATGTTCTTTGCTTCTACTTTCTCTCCATAGATCGCAAGATCACCGACTGTAATATACTTATTTTCATCAGTTGCTTGCCAGTGATAAGAAGACGTTCCACTGATACGTACATATCTAGCTTCCTGTGCCTCAAATGTAACTTCTGCCGGGAAAAGTGTCTGATCATTCTTATTCACAATCTTGTCCGAAAGATCAAGCCCGTTTTCTCCTGTTACCGAAGTCCATGTATCCTCTCCGTCTTTTCTAATTTCTACAATCAGATTCTTAATATTACCTGTACAATGCCAGTAGTTCTTTGCATCATTATAATAACGCGGTGTGTAGTCAACCTGATCCAATTTATACGTCGCACCCAAGTCAACTTGCAGCCATGCATTATCGCTGCTTACAGTACCTTCTTCCACTTTCTGACTTGTCCAGTATGTCGTGTTATCTCCATCTAAGACTTTATCTTTACTTCCTTCGCTCGTCTCAGAAACTGTGATCATATCATTTGTAAGTTTAAGTTTCGGAAGTCCTTCCTGCTCTCCGAGATTAGCCACTTCATTATAACCGTATGCGATATCATATACTGCCGCCGCTGTCACACCTTCACCTGCTGTGATCGCAGCTTTCTTAACTTCATGAAATCTGTTCTTTTCATTATAAGCAGATCCTTCCAGTGTTCCGTCTACATAAAGTTTCAGCATACCGTTGTTTTCTTTCACACCTACTACTTTATGCTCTGCTCCGTCATTGATTGACTTGCCGGAAACTGCTGTCGCACCATTCAGTGTGAAGGATGCTTTTCCTTCTGCTGTTACTTTCAGTTCGTACTGACCATTCTGGCTTACGAGTGACTTATCTGTTGCCGTTGTGTTTACAGCCGCATATACTGTGAATCCATTATTGGAATTCAGTGATCTGTCCGCTGCTGCAATTTCTCCTGCTTCTGCAATCGCTTCTTTTTCAACGATCACACTGTCTTTGTGATATACAACAGATGCAGCTTCAGTAGCTTTGTTGCCCGACATGTCTTTAATATCCTGCGGAATTACTTTTACTGTAGCTTCGTTTGCCGGAGCTTCTGCTAATACGATATGATATGTTGTATCGTCTGCGCTCTTCTTAATAGAAGAAACTTTTGCGTTTTCTACTTTAAAGAGGTTTCCTGATACTTTCTCATCGAATTTTACTGTAAGTTCTTTCGCACCGTCTGTCATGATTCTGTCGATCTTCGGCGCTGTTGTGTCTTTTTCTGCTGAAACACGTAAGATACGCACTTCGTTCGGTTTCAAGTTCACTGTGTATTCTTGACCATACTTTAATGTACCTGTCTGAGCAGACTTATCGGAAAGAAGATAGCTGTGCTCTAAGTAGTAGTTTAATGTGCCTGCACCTTCTGCAACGCCCATTGTACGGTCGAATGTGAACTTGATTGTCTTATCTGCATTTGCAGATGGGTTACGGAGTGAAATAATTCCGTCCGTTCCGTCGAAACATGAGAATCCGTATGCTTCTGCCTGCGTTTGGTCTGACAGATCTCCGTTACTCAGTTTTGTAATATCCGGTTTCCCTCCGATCATCTTGGAATTTTTGAGCATATGATAGTTTTCTTCTGCCCACTCAAGGAATTCTCCTGTGATCTC
>ERZ773185.2386-NODE-2386-length-12217-cov-3.977389_pt1 | contig 12217 bp, 14 predicted proteins | sample MGYA00580531_ERZ773185 | MGnify/ENA primary metagenome ERZ773185 (study PRJEB29015, sample SAMEA2737799) | human gut metagenome | biome: human gut; feature: human-associated habitat; material: faeces | place: China | collected 2012 ...
GCTGTAAAGGCTCCTTTGCCCCATTCCTTGCCGCCGTAATCTCCGTACAGCATTCCGTCCGCTTCAACACATGCACCTCCTACCATGGCATTGCTCATGGCGTAGATTTCATCATCATCAAGCGTTACGTCCCATCCTTCGATAAGCTTGGATTTCTTCCCGAGATATTTCATCGTGAATTTCATCTCCATGCCCTGTTCCTTGCCGTCCGACAGATACGTTTCCTTCACAGTTACGATCAGTTTGTCGCCGTCCAGCTTCGCATTCATCTCCCCAGCACTTTCCGCCTCAGGACCCGTATAAGAAAGTTTGTATCCATTGTCTTCCGTTTCGCTCCAGGAAATGACTCCCTCATCGCCCATCATATTGATATCCGCTGAGCCGTCACCATAGGCAGTGAGCTTAAGAACACTGGAAAAATCCTTGCCGAACATAGTTTTGATCGTATCTTTACTGACCTTCTTGCCATTATCAGTAACTTCGATGTCCTCACACTCCCAGCTGCCTGTAATGGATGTCACTTTTGGCTTTTCTTTGGCTTTGTCTTTATCGCCGCTATCTCCACCGCATCCTGCAAATGCGAAACACATTGCAAGCACGAGAACGGCTGCCAGTATCTTTCTTTTCATAAGAACCTCCTTTTTCACTTTCGTCAGTTCTCGCTTCTATTTTCTTGGACTACCACAGCTTTCACAAAATCTGCCGGCATTGGTTGCTCCGCATGACTGGCATACCCATGGGCCTTCAGCAGCATTTCCTGCAAAGGCTGCTCCCGCAGCGGCTCCTGCTGCAGCTCCCATTCCTCCTGCTGCAGTTCCCATACCGCCCTGTGGATTCACATTCTGTGACATGCCCTGGTTCATACCTGCTGCCGGCTCATCCAGAAGAAGAAGCTTCGGCTCTGTTGCCATAGCACGGGCAATCTCCAGCTTTCTCTGCTTACCATATGGAAGGTTCGTTGCCAGCACATCTGCTTCACCGTCAAGATCAAAAACCTTCAAGATTTCCATAGCCTTCTCATCCATGGCTTTCTCTACTTTTTTGTATTTTGGAAGCCGTAAGATTCCTTCCAATGTAGAATATTTATAGTGATTGTGAAGTCCGACTTTTACATTATCAAGTACTGATAACTGCTTGAACAGACGGATATTCTGAAATGTTCTTGCAATACCTGCTTTGTTGATGTCAATCGTCTTCTTACCTGTAATATCCTCGCCATCCAGTTTGATAATTCCCTCATTTGGCTTATACACACCTGTCAGAAGGTTGAATACCGTTGTTTTACCGGCTCCGTTCGGTCCGATCAGTCCGTAAAGTTCCCCTTTTTCGATCTGCATTTCAAACCCGTCTACTGCACGCAGTCCTCCGAAGGAAATGGACAGATTTTTTACATCTAATAATGCCATTATAATTCCCTGCCTTTCTTTTTCAAACACTCTCTAAGCTTACAGGTTTATTATAAAAAGAAAGTGCAGCTACTTCCATCGAAGTACCTAACACTTTCTGTTCTTACCTTACATTTTTGTAAGATATATCTTTGTTCCGCTTCCACCTCTGAATCTACTGTAATATTCCACTGCAATTTATCCATAATATTTTTACATAAATACAGACCGATTCCGGTAGACTTCTTGTTCTCTCTGCCATTATATCCGGTAAAACCTTTTTCAAAAATTCTCGGCAGATCTTCCCTCTTAATGCCGATACCGGTGTCCTTCACAAATATCTGCAAACCATTTTCTGTCTCCTCTGCCGAAATTTTCACACTTCCCTGCTTTGTGTATTTTAACGCATTCGACAAAATCTGTTCCAGCACAAAACAAAACCATTTCTCATCCGTGAGCACTGTATAATCCAAATGTTCCAGCTGAATGGAAATATGATTGTAGATAAAAATTGCTGCATATTTTTTTACTACCTGCCGAACTAATTGTTCCAGTGAATTTCGCTCAAGCACAAGATCATTGCTCATTTCTTCAAAGCGGAGATAATTCAATGCCATCTCCACGTAATTCTCTATTTTAAATAATTCCTGTCGGCATACTGCCGCATCCTGCTTTTCTCCCTGCAAAAGAAGATTCAAAGCTGCGATCGGTGTCTTGATCTGATGTGCCCACAATGCAAAAAAGTCCTGCTTTTCCTGTAATTCTTCCCATTGTCTGCTCTCTTCAGAATTACTTTCCTGCTTTTCCTTGCTTTCTTTTTCATATTGCTCTGTTCTCTTCCGGAATCCCCGGTACTGCATACACAATACAATTACCCAGAGTATTAAGAATATGCTTGTTAAATAAAAGACATACTCTGCCGGGAGCTGATATAAATTTGTTACTATAAACATTAGGAGCAGGAAAACAGGAGCTATCAATAATAAGCCTATATTTTCTGACAAAAATTTTCTGTGTAAATTTTTTTCTGTTTCTTTTTGCATCTGCATATTATGGTTCATCATCTAACTCCTGTATTTTTATACTCCAACCAGATATCCAAGCCCACGCTTTGTTGTGATGAAATCATCCACTCCAACGGCTTCCAGCTTTTTCCGTATCCTTGTGATGTTGACCGTCAGCGTATTATCATCCACAAATTCGTCATTGCCCCAGAGACGTTCCATGATTTCTTCGCGGCTTACCACTTTTCCCTGTTTTTCCATTAACGTCTTTAAGATCAGAAATTCATTTTTTGTGAGGTCGATCTTCTCTCCACGGACTGCCACAGAAGTATCATTCAGATTCAGTACAACTTCTCCACATTCGATCGAGTGGCTTGTGAGTTTGCTTCCATAGCTTCTTCGAAGTACCGCCTGTAATTTTGCGGTCAGCACCTGTAAGTCAAATGGTTTTGCGATAAAATCGTCGCCGCCCATGTTCATTGCCATCACAATATTCATGTTATCGTCCGCAGAAGATAAGAAAACAATCGGTACTTTGGACGTTTTACGGATTTCCGCACACCAGTAAAATCCATTATAATACGGAAGTTTGATATCCATGATAATAATGTCCGGTTGAAAATCCTCCACTTCTTCTGTTATTTTTTCAAAATTGCCGGCACACTGTACCTGCATCTGCCATGTTGTAAGATGTGCCGCCACTGCCCTGGCAATGACAGCATCATCCTCCACAATGAATACTTTATTTGCTGCCATGTCTTAGTTCCCTCGTATTGATTTTAAATAGTTCAAGCGCTCTCTCTTTGATTTTTTCCAAATCCTCATATGTTCCATCAGAAAATTCTTCTTTAATACGCATGGAAGCCATTGCATGACTGTCATTCACCTTGTCTGCATCTGCCGTTTTCAGAAATTTCCCTAATAATTCCCAGTCACTTGAATAATACAGTTCCACTAATTTTGCCCTGTATTCCAGTTCCGCCGGAGTAATGTCTGAATATTCCTTCAGGTCTTTTGCGTGCTGTGCTTCATGCTTTAAAAGTGAAACGGTAAATTTCTCACTCTCAAAATCATAGGCACTCTCGATGCATTGAATCGTTCCGTCCTCAGATGCCCAGCCGCCAGTTCCGTATTTTCCAAAGGTCAGATAATCCATCCAGCTCCGAAATACAAAACCTTTTAAAATATTTACCGTATACTGCTCTACGCCTTCCGGCAATTCTATCTGATAAGACGTCGGAACCGTATCTTTCCAGATGTATGGTCCAAAATACCCTTGCGTTTTTCCGAAAAGTGCATGGTAGCCTTTCTGTTCAAAAAGTTCCTGCAATCTATCTTCCAGTGCGTCTTTCTCTTTTTCCGATATAGAAAAAGTCTGGCACAGCTTTCTTATCAGTTTGTCTGCGGCAAATTCTTCATCACTATTGCAATAAAACACGTCTCTGAAATATTGCTGATATGCAAGCAGTATCTCATTCAGTATTCCATCCACTTCATATTGCCGATAATGCTCGTTTTCAAATAAGTCAATATATTGTTCTCGTTCTTTCTCATATTCCGGAAGGTCGCACATTATTTCAATGGCTTCCTTCACCTTTCCCTCGATCAGTAACTCGTCTACCTTGGTCATCTGTGCCTCCAGCCAGTATTCTTAAATCTTTATTTCTATCCTTGTTTTATCCAGCTCCACTCAAAACTGTCAAGTCCGGCTTTTCCCTGCGCAAGCTGATTCAGTTCATGCAGACAGATTTCCGTCGCCCTGTCGATAAATTCCCGGATCATCTCTCTGGTCAGAAAAAAGCTGCTTTTTTCTTCCATTGGGTGAAATTGTTCACGTACTTCCCTTACTAGTTCCTGCTCACGAAAATCTGCTAATTCCATAATCGGCTCACCTGCCAGTGTCTGCGTCCGGAGCATATTCTTATCCAATCCATACTGCTTCGCTACAAACCAATTTGTATTTTCATAATCCTGATGCAGCCTTTCAACATTCTCTGGAATGGATGAGTTAAAGTGATGCTCAGAATATACATATCTTCTATAAAATATGTCCTGAATCAGATGAAGATAATATCCTAGATACAGTTCATCTGTCTTCATTTGTTCCCCGTATTTTTCCCTGTAAAATTCAAGGTCATAGGTCACTCTTGTCTGTTCACAGATCATTTTCTTAAGATGACTGTTTCCACTGACAGCCCCGTCTGGAAGAATCACACCCAGACGCAGTCTGTCCAAATTATTAAATTCTGTTTTAACTATTATGCATTGTATGATTGCAAGATGAATCATGCTGGACGCCATAAAATTTTCTCCCGCCTCCTGATATTCTGTCACATGTTTCTGTAAGCTGTTCTATTTTTCGCTTTCTGCTTCCTTCATTTCCTCATAATACGCTTTGTATCTGTAAATGGTACGCTTGCTGACATTGTTGCGCTTTGCAATCTCGACCAGACCCGTACCACTAAACCTTTGTCTACCAGAGCATTCACTAAGGTTGCCTCTCCAACACCTCAGTATCTCCTCAATATGTTTCGGATTCTTGCTCCCAACAATAACGTGATTCATCTTTTTCGACACAAAATCCAACATGTCACTAAGTGCATATTTCTTAAATCCGTCTCCCATAGCAAATGGCATGCTGGCAACCGTCTCTAATTCCAATGCCTTACAAGCTTCTATCATCGTCATCTTCACACCATCTATCATCTGGGATTTCACTGTGTCAGCCCAATCACACATGATATTATATTCAAACAAAATATATTTAAAATGATTCTTTTCTCCGGACACTTTTCTTGCTATATTCTTTATTCTTTCAATCTCAATATGCCACTTATTTTCGAAAGGTTCTTCTACCATAAATTCAAATGCTATGCCATAATATCTAATCTTTCCTTCAAAACACTTTGTCTCATACCATCTTATAAGCATTTCCATTTTCTCATAGAATTCGTCTTCCGTTAACTTTAATTTTGTTATCTCGGGAATATGAATGTAATAAACATCTATCATTTCAAGACCTAAATTTTCCAATGACTTATTAAGAGCTATTTCATAAAAAGCAGGATTGAGAGTCTGGAATAAACCTTCATATTCTGAAAAATCTTCTATTGATATTCCTTTATTTTCCAGTTTTTCCGACAAGTATTTCATTGGTGGAAGCTTTGCTGAAATATCTCCATATAATAATCCTGCCTTAGATGATATAAATACCTCTTCTCTGGTAATAATGCCAGAATTCATTAATTCAGCTAATGCAACTCCTTCATCTCGTTCTGAACACATTCCTCTATAATTTATAGCTCCATCAATAGAGTATATCCCATTTCGAACTGCATACTTTATTGCTTCTACATATTTCAAAGAATCTTCTTTTGAAAAATTACCCAAGTGAGTCCCTAATACAACAGTTCCCATAGGCTTGTGCGAATACCCTTTTATCATTTCCATTCCTCTTTTCCATATTGATAACGTACATTATAGAAGTAATGCTGCTTAATTTGCAGTCTTGTATTATAAAAGCATAAATGCTATATTAAAATAAGAAATGGGTTTTTTGTCTGGTAAGCTTTTAGCTGAGAGAGTTGCCCATTTCTTTTTTCATGCAGATGCATTTTTCCGTCATTTGCACACCTAATTAACATTGATGCATGAAAAACATTACTGATCCTATGTCAATTATATTTTGGGCACACTTTTTAGTTGCTGCCTACCATAGAATCAATGTAAAAATTTTTTTAAAAAACAGGGCTTCCACCCCACAGAAAATCCGCAAGCGCGCAAGCCCTGTAAAATATACTACATAATACTTCCCATCAACGTGGACATCACGATCATCACCAACGAAAATGTAAAAGAATTTACCGAAATAAGCGTAGCTCTCTGCTCCGATGGAATCATATCATTTAACAGGATGTCTGTGCGCACTTCCAGAAAATCATCTGCAAAAGAACCAACAAAGCCACCAAGAATCATCAGATATGGATTGCCCGAAAACGTCATTCCAAATGCAGACAACACACCGATTCCACTTAAAATAACATACTTTTTGTATTTCCAATTTGGAAAATATCCCACCACTTTGGCGCCGAGTGCAGCTCCAAGTCCCATGACAAAAAGAGCCGGGCCAAGCAGTGCCTCGTTCAATCCCGCCAGTGGCAGCTTTGCCTGCAGGAAAAACAGGACAAGTGTTGACACTGCACCGATCAATGCATTTACGATCATAACACTTCTGGCTTTTCGATTGTTTTTCATGAAATGCCAGCTCTCTGTGACAACGTTTTGAAATCTCTCTGAAATGCGGATGTTCTGAATGTTTTTCTGATCAGTTTCCTCTTCATTCATCCGTTCCTGCTTTTCTTCACTCATCTGCTTTTGTTTATGATCATCTGTCTGTGGATTGGTCGGTTCACCATCAGCACCTGTAAATCCCGATATTTCTCTTAAACTGCATACGATTCCAAGTGCGATCATCCCAAAGAAAATATCAATCGCATATGCTTTTTTATATCCAAGCCACAATGCAACCCCTGCACAAAGTGTTGCTGTAGAACTTGTGATCCGATATAACATCATTTCCGTGGAAGCATATCGGTTATATTTTTTCTCCTGCCTTACCGACTTTAAACTGTCATACGCCAAAGCTTCTATGGTTCCCGATTCCAGATTGTAACTGAGCGCACTGAATGCAATCGCAAATGCCACCGTTCCAAAATTGTCAGATAAAATCATAGCCAGACAAGACAGCACACTGACCAGCTTCGAAAGAGCCAGCGTCCTTTTCCTTCCAAAAACATCTGCCACAACACCTGACGGGATCTCAAAACAACTGCTTGCGATATGGAAAATACTCTCCAGTATTCCAATCTGTAACAGTGAAAATCCTCTGAGTGCAAGAAGCGCCACCCACGATGCTCCCGCAATCCGAAAATAGCTTACCGTAGTAAGTGTATACAATTTATTGATCTGTCTTTTTATATTAAAATTACGCATAAAAAAATCTCCTTTTCAAAATAATATCTTTCCAATATTTTTGAACAGGAGATAGTGTCTTTTCGTATTTACATTCTTAATTTTAGAAACTGTTTACCTGAAAAAGAGCGCACTATCCCTGTAAACAGCTAATTTGTTGCCTTTTTGCAGGTGAAGATTCGTTGTTTTCCAGCGCATAGTCTGCTCTCCTTTCTTAGGATATTTGTTTTCTTCTGATATTTACATCTTCTGTATTATATACATGAATGGATAGACTTGTCAAATTAATATAAACTACAACACAGCAGCAAGTATAGCATAAACAACAATTGTCACTGCCAGGTATATGGAATTACAATTTGCTATATACTTTCCCGTCTTCATCCTTAATAAATGCCTGTATTCCCATCGAACCAGGAATAGACATATATACAATGATTGCTATCTCTAACAATCGATCTGATCTTCCAAGAATATGTATCAACGAAATAGCTGCAATTGCAAATATCAGCTGCATAACAGCTCTTATTATTACAGTTTTCAGGCATGTTCCCAACAATTCTCTATTCAACTGAACTTCATAACCTACTACCAGTAAAATCATTGGTGACATCGCTGCCGTTATCATGTCTTTCATGGTAGTCCAGATCACACCTGCCGGACTTAACATGAAACCATTCATCAGCCCACTGACACTTGCAAGTATTCCCAATATTACCGCAAGAAAAGCAGGTGTCTTAAACGCATTCTGAACAATTTCAATCACACTTACTTTTTTGCCGTCTTCTATCAAAACCAGTACATTACTCATGATGCTGAACGTAAAAAGTAATGCTGCGATATCAATCACTGCAATCACAGACAAATTTTCCACTCCGACAAGACCTGTATAAAGCGAGTATCCAATCATTCCGCCCTCATACCCACAAGCTATAAAAGGCAGGTATTTATCATAGGGTTTCCTAATAAAATGTTTCAGGACAAAACCCAGAATAAACGTGACACAAAGAATCACAAACATCATGCCAATATTAAATATCGTTTCTTTCCCCAGGACAGATGTTGCAAGTCCATGAAAGACTGCAATCGGAAGCTTTATGTTTACAACAATCTTTTTTATCCCATCCACGCAGTCTGCACTGATATAATTGGATTTTCTGCAAATCATCCCTAAAAAAAGCATGAAAAGTACCGGAAGTACTGTTTTTAAAATTTGAATTATCATAGCCCATTCTATTTGCCTCTCTTACAGTAGCATCCATAAATCTCTTCTGTATTCCATTGCCTCTGTACTCCATATCAACCACAACAAATTCCTGACACATGATTTTATTTTCAGGAATCTCCATCCAATCAGTAATAGGTCTTGAAAAGAATAAACCATCCACACGCAAAACTTGCTGCAATAAGCTTATCTCTGTTATAAACTCCCAATAAAATATAATCGCCTTTAAGACTCTCTTCTATTGTCTTTTCGTCTGTGGGATAGTAGTACTCTTCGTGAGATAATGTAAGAATTACTTTATTCTGTAAATTCACAATCGGTTTTAAGTCTCTCTTTGGGTTTTTAATTTCAATTTTTTTTATAGATAAATCAATGTATTGATTCATATTTTAAATTCCTCATAATATATAGCCGAATTTTCGGCTTCTTTTGAACTGTCAATTCCAACTTCCACACAGATTAGATTCACACTATAATCCAACACGATAAATCGATCATGAAATAATTGACGAACAGTTTGTCGAATAATCGGATTGACAAATATCATATCATATAGTACCATTGCTCTATAAAGAAATGAGTTTTTGTCGTGTACAGCCTTATGGCTCAATCGGGTTGCTTGTTTCTTTTTTTATATCCAAAATGTCATATAGATATAATTTTTTATCCTCTGAATGTCTAACAATCAATGATGTATGAAATACATTGTATCTCTCTATCTCCCCCACCTCATCATATACCGGCAATGCAAATCGTGAATCATATCGATACCAGCCAAATTTTGCATTTCTCCAATGCTTTGCTTCAGTATTCTCTCGAAAATGTTTCCCCACTGCAATCTCTATCAGCTCCGGAATTCCTTGTGCTGCATTGGCTTTTGCCTTCGCATTCGTTCCCTTTATACTATGTGTATATTTTGAACCACTATATTCATTCGGTAAATCTAATCCAATATACACTATATCCCCTGTAGAGGCTATGGTGTAAAAATCTCCAATATAGTTTTTAAGGTATTCCCTTACATCTTTCCAATTAATAGAACGTTTTCCCTTAAATATAATATCATTAATCACAACTATATTATTGCCATCAATATCTTGAATAACAGATACATTTCTCTTATTTTTTTTCGAGATATTATTTTCATTGATCTGATTGCATATTTCTACTAATTCAAAATATCTTAATAATCTTCTCTTCGTTTCATTATCTGCCATTCTAAATACTTCAACTATCTGTCTTTCATCTAACATATAATCCGTCTGCACAACCTTTTCTTCTTTCTCATCCCCATTGCAAAGTAAATCCACAAGCGACATATCAAGTGCTTTGCATATAGCAACCAATTTGTCTGCCTGTGGATTAATTTTTTTCTTACGCCAGTCGCTGATCGTACTGGTAGCAATACCAGTTCTTCGCGATAATTCAATCTGACTCATATGTAATTCCGTTAATCTGTCAAAGATTTTTTCATATATATTCATGACACAATATCTCCTCACACATTTTGGAGTTTCCGTGTTTTCGGATATTGTATCATAAATATAAAAGTATCTCAATCCTTTTATATGTCAAGCTTACTTCATATCAGGAACAACTGGAAACTGCCGCTATAAGTGTATTTGTTTTGCACCTTGTAGCTTCAATTTTGCGGTCGAAAAATTTGACCGCAAATATTTTTTTGTTTCATGTTTGCGGTACAAAAAATCCACCGCAAAATTCATGCAACCATTTTCATAACACCGTAAAAATGGTCTACTCATTATCCTTTTCTTCCCTCATCTTGTCATAATACGCTTTATACCTATAAATCGTCCTCTCACTGACATTGTTCCGCTTTGCAATTTCTACCATTGTCATGCCGCTCTTATACCCAGCAGCAAAAGGTCATTTTAATATTCCTGACAAAAAATGTGCGTGTTCCGAATCATGAATTTTTTCACGCTTGTAATTATTATTGAACGTTTTTCCTGTGCAAGATCCCAATCTTCCTCGGAAATAATTGCTTCATGAATTCCCTCATAAACATGGAAATCTGATTGCTCCACTACATATGTTTCATTACGGATTCCTGTTCTCTTCTCTGTACGCCTGCGTCCATATGCTATCTTCCCCATATATACCGGATTATTAATTATCTTCTCAATAAAGCTGGCTGAGACCTCTAGTATTGTTCCATTCTAACGCAGCTTCTTCGTATATTCATGATTGTTCAGATAATTTGCCATGCCATTGATTCCATCATTGGTATGAATATACCTGTCAAAAATCATTTGAATGATTTCGACTTCATCGATGCTTCATCGATGATAAATACCATCTATAAGATGTTGAATTACTCACGTCAGTATTCTTAGAAATAATATAATATGTTCTATATTCATCATCCAATTTTTTGCATATAAGACTCTGTTCATTATCAATATACATATCTATAAGCTTTTCAGATTTATTTTTTTCTGTTTCAAGTTTATACAATGTATTTTCAGCTAAATAGTAAACATCTATCCCCATCAGAGTAATTGTCCAATTCCTGATTGGATAATTTCATCTTCTCTATCTTTGTATGGCCATGTAAAATTGACGCATTCCAGCAACATTGCTTCTTGAAAAACCTCTGCCATATTCTTCTGTCAGATATGATGACAAAGAATCCAAGACTTTCTGAAGATTTGATATCCCTGATTCTATCCAGTAATTTCCCCCCATTACCTTTCAGCCGCTCATCATCTATCGTAAACCCCTTAATCATATATTCTTTTAATCTCTGTGTCGCCCACTGTCTGAATCTTGTTGCAATCACTGATTTAATTCGGTATCCAAGAGAGATTATCCTATCAAGATTATAATGAGGAAACTGCCTTGTCACCTCACGATTTCCTTCTTTTCGAACTTGCCGGAAATTCCGACAGGTTGAAATTTCGTCTAATTCACTCTCCTCATAAATATGCTTAATATGTTCTACTACATTTGTTCAAGAAGTTTGGAATAATTCTGACATCTGCTGTTGTGTCAGCCATACTGTATCATCTTCTATTTTAACTTCTATATTTGTCTGCCCATCATCAGTCTGATATATAAGTATTTCCCCATATTCATTGGTTCCAATTTTGTCCACCATATCACCGCTCCAATCCATTACTTCTTAGTTATAAAATGGGGCTGTGAAAAAAGAATAGTCCCTTCATTTGGGCATTCACATTTTCTGTTTTTGGACATAGAATCTCTACTGTCATATGCAGAATATTTGTTCGATTTTGTCAAGTCTTAGTTCCTAATGTATATTCTTCTTTTTCTTTTCTGGCAATTCTTCCCACATACTCTCAACTAGTTCACACAAAAACTGCCGATCATCTACATTATCAACCAAAATCATTTCTTTAGCACCATCATACGGCAGTTCCATCTCGGCATCTGGCATTAGCCTCAATGCCATCGTGACCGGCTTCACCAAAAGTCTGTCATCATATATTCCACCAAAAATCTTTCCACGGTAATAAAGGATGTATTCGCCCATCATTGCTCGGCTGCTGAGTTCATCCAGTCCTGATAATTGTTCCATAACAAAATCCAAATACTCTTTTGTTGATGCCATATTATTTTCCTCCACACCCTTAGGCTCTCTTTATCGG
>ERZ773185.2387-NODE-2387-length-12210-cov-3.860633_pt1 | contig 12210 bp, 10 predicted proteins | sample MGYA00580531_ERZ773185 | MGnify/ENA primary metagenome ERZ773185 (study PRJEB29015, sample SAMEA2737799) | human gut metagenome | biome: human gut; feature: human-associated habitat; material: faeces | place: China | collected 2012 ...
AGAAATGGATCAACACGGCAGTAACCAGTCAGCTTTGTGCGGATCGTCCGAATGAGATTTGTCCTTGGTGTGGATTTGAGGAGAAGAAATATATTGCGGGCGGACAATGTCTGCCGCCGGGAACGACTCTGTTAAACGGAAGATATCTGATTGGCAGAAAGCTTAGTCAGGGCGGATTTGGAATTACCTACATAGGATGGGATAATGCCCTTGAGCACAAGGTAGCAGTCAAAGAATATTATCCGTCGGAGTTTGTAGAGCGGGACACGACCAAGTCTTACAGCGTATCGGTTCGAAAGCAGAGTGATCTGGTAAGCAGGGAGCGGGATAATTTTGTAAAAGAAGCCAGAATTCTGTATTCTCTTTCTTCCTGCCCGGGAATTGTACATATCGAAAATATCATTGAAAATGAGAATGATACATCCTATCTGATCATGGAACTGCTGGAGGGTGTGACGTTGAAGCAGTACAGAGATGAACACCGGAATCAACAGCTTGATCCCAAGGAGGCACTGGAGCTGATGAAGCCGGTGATACGGTCTATGCAGGAAGTCCATAAAATGGGACTGTTGCATAGAGATATCAGCCCGGATAATATTATGCTATGCAATGATCTTGAGGTGAAGCTTCTGGACTTTGGAGCGGCGAGAAGTCAGGATAGTACGCAGTTTACCACGATTATGAAGACGGAATTTTCGCCGCCGGAGCAAAGATACCGCAAGCCGGGGGAGGGGGAACGCAGTAAGGCGCTTAAGCAGCAGGGACCATGGACAGATGTGTATGCGGTATGTGCAACCCTCTATTACCTGATCGCCGGAAAAGCAGCACAGTCGTCACAGGGAAGAGTGTGCAGTTTGTTAGAGACAGGGGAGGATTCGCTGACGCCGTTGTCTGTATGGAATGAAGATGTGACACCGGAGCTGGAGAGAGCAGTCAGCCATGGGATGGTATTGAAGATTCAGAAAAGGACGGCATCCATGGAGGAATTATACCGCGATTTATATGAGTGTCCACAAAATGGGACAACTGAAGAAGCTGTAGAAGAAAAGGCACATCGATGGAAATGGATGGCAGGGATATTTTTGGCAGGACTTTGTATGGTTGGTATCGTTCTGGCTGGAATATATATGAGATCATCGAAAACATCAGTCGCGGGGAAGTTGGAGGATATCCGGAAGGAGAAGCCGGTAGAAACGATCAAATCTAAGTCCAAAACATACCGGATGATCCGAGTGGAGGGGATGAAACGAAAGGAAGCGGCTGGTGCACTGCAGCAGCTCGCAGACTCCTCTCTAGAAATTATCTGGAAAAGAAAATACAGCTCAACTGTAAAGAAGCGAGAAATTCTGTCTCAGAGCATTGCGCCGGGGACGGAGTGGGAGGCTGGATCTCTCGGGAAGCTGACAATTTACGTCAGCCGGGGAAGAAAATATTGTCGTGTTCCGGTCGTCCGGGGCGAGGCGGAGCAGGAGGCACGCCGATTGCTTAAAAAGGCAAAGCTTCGGATCTGTGTCATGAAGGAGTATCATGAAACCGTACCGGAGGGGCTTGTAGTGGAGCAGTCGGTGAAGGCTGGACGCCGTGTCAAAAAGAACACAAAGATTACGGTGATCGTGAGTAAGGGCAGTAATCCAGCGGCAGGACAGTCAGAGTTGAATAATAGTACAAAGACGATCAGAGGATCCCGAAGCGGACAAAATAAAGTGGTGCCACCGATGTAGAGGTGCATGCGGCAAAAGAAACAGTGAGCGGAGTGTGGATAGAGATAAAGGATGGAAGATGTCATGACAGAGATTTCGAAAATATTAATGGAGGAATTAAATCGCTGTAGCAGGGATGAAGAGCTTCTGGATTTTTTGCATTATTATGAATCAAAGCAGAGAAACTGGAAGGAATTTATGCAGGAGCAGTTGTTTGATCTGGAGCTTTCTTATGAAAAGTTTGGAAAACGCTGTGGCTTCAGCAAAAACACAATCCGGAGCTGGTGTGTGGACGGTGTGCTTCCGCGAAGCAGAGAGCATTTTATTAAACTTGGCTTCGGACTGGATATGAATGAAGAGCAGTTGAATCGGCTTCTGCAGGATTATGGTGGCTATGCGTCATTGTACGCAAAGGATGTCTATGATGCAATCTGTATTTATGTGATCCGGCAGAGAAAGGAGCATCCCGGGGATGAGGCGTATTCGTATCCGGCATTAGTGCATTACCGGGAAAGGTATGAAGCGATGTGTCAGGGGCATAGCTTTGATCAGGAGTATCGTGACAGGGTGACTACCGGAGTGATGCATGAGAAGCTTCTCTTGATTGCGGATGAGTGGGAATTTGATGCATTTATGACAGAGCATATGGATATTTTCCGGGGAACACATTCAAAGCTCATTGACTATATGGAAAATTACATTAAAATGCGTGGAGGTGCACGGTATGAGGGAGAGGAAGCGCAGAGTCTTCATCAGTTAGCCAGAAGATTTGAGAAGCCACAGGGCTTTGAGGTGGCGTACTCAAAGTTAAAGCGTCATGGAATTTTACCGGAACGGAATATGCTGATTGATTTTGGAATAGGAATGACAATGACACTGGCAGAAATCAATCAGCTTCTGGAGTTGGCGCAGATGCGTCCTCTGGACGTCAGAAATCGTTACGAATGCATTATGATCTATTTGTTTCACAATCATGAGAATGCAAATCCAATGCTGTCTCTGGACAATGCATACAGCATGAAGGAGGTCACGCAGAATCCGGAAATACTTAAGCACTGTGAGGAGATTATTACATATTTCTATCAAATGGAGGAAGAGGGGATACTCGAGGAGGAGGGCGATGACGACAAGAGTCTTCGAACCTTATACGAGGATTACCGGGAAAGATACGGGAAATTTTAGACGGCAGAAAATACCGGTCTTGCAGGATGCTCAAAGCGTTGAGGATAAAACGTTTTTTGTGAATGAACAGGAAAGAAAAAGGGTTCTGTGTGAATGAAGCTTCATTTACACAGAACCCTTTGGTTTATCAGGCTTTATTATTACAGAGTAGCAAGTGTCTGATAATCATCCTTCAGATCATCATACAGCTTCTTGTAAAGCTGATGGAACTTGTCGTACTCCTTGGTAGCAGCTGCGTCCGGATGACATTCCTTCTCAGGATCCGTATGGATCATCTTGCGGCATGCTGCCTCAACGCTGTCATAGATACCTGCACCGACACCGGCAAGGATTGCAACACCAAGTGCAGGTCCTTCGGTGGCAGTTACGGTTTTAACGTCACAGCCGAACATATCTGCCATCATCTGACGCTGTACGCCGTTCTTGGCGCCACCGCCACATGCCATCATCTCGGTAACGTTGATACCCATCTCGCGGATGATATCGTTACAGTCGGTCAGAGAGTAGCTGATCCCCTCCATAACGGCACGAGCCATGTCAGCAGTTGTGTGCATGCTGGAAAGACCGAAGAATACACCACGGCAGTTTGCATCCAGATGCGGAGTACGCTCGCCATTCAGATATGGGAGATAGATCAGACGGTTTGCACCGATCGGAGTCTTTAATACGTCTGCATTGATCAGATCAAATGCGCCACAGCCCTGCTCCTTTGCCTTGCGTGCATACTCTGTTCCGATGTTGTCCTGGAACCATGCCAGAGAATATCCGGCTGCCTGGGTAACACCCATAACATGCCATGCACCCGGAACAGCGCAACAGAAGGTATGTACACGTCCCTTTGGATCGATGGAGATATCGCTGGAATGTGCAAAAACAACGCCGCTGGTACCGATCGTGGTCAATGCCTTGCCATCCTCAACAACGCCTGTTCCAACTGCTGCAGCGGCATTATCGCCGGCACCGCCGACTACAACTGTAGAAGTAGAAAGACCTGTCTTTGCTGCGATCTCAGGAAGGATGGTACCTGTTACCTCAGGAGACTCATATACCTTTGCCAAAAGGCTCTTGTCAATGTCGAGCTTTTCGAGAACCTCATCAGACCACTGACGCTTTGGTACGTCAAGAAGCTGCATACCGGAAGCATCGGAAACCTCTGTTGCGAATTCGCCGGTCAGAATGTAGCGGACATAATCCTTTGGAAGGAGGATGTGCTTACATTTTGCATAATTCTCAGGCTCATGATTGCGGACCCAGAGAATCTTGGATGCGGTGAAGCCGGTCAGAGCAGGGTTTGCTGTGATCTCGATCAGACGCTTTGCACCAACCTTCTCGGTGATCTCCTCGCATTCCTTCTCGGTACGCTGATCGCACCAGATAATGGAAGGACGGATAACCTCACCGGCCTCGTCAAGCATAACAAGTCCGTGCATCTGTCCGGAAATACCAAGACCCTTGATGTCGTCAGCGGCTACGCCGGAATCTTTGACAACCTTTGCGATTGTCTCCAGTGCAGCGTCACGCCAGTCTTCCGGTTTCTGCTCTGCCCATCCGTTGTTTGGAGTGTAGAGTGGATAATCCTTGCCGGCAGAGGCGATCACGGTACCTTCCTCATCAAAGAGAACTGTCTTGGTAGAGGAAGTACCTAAATCAATACCAATTAAATAATTCATAGATAATATCCTTTCTTACTGTAAGTGATGAAAATGAACTTAGGAATAATGTCCCAATGGTTCATATCCGTTTCATAGAAAAGAGCGGCGGCATCGTGCCGCCGCTCTGGCATATAGAAGCGGCAGAGATGATCCTGTCAGCTTCTTAAGTGTCAGTTTAATCCGGTTGTTCTTATGAGAATGGATTCTCTGTCTTGTACAGAACACCCTTTGGCTGATTGTAGCCGATCTCCTCTACATCAACACCGATGTATTTGAATACCTCATAGAGCTGCTTTCCGAAGTGACCGAAAGCAACAGCGCCATGATGAGGGAAGTTCTTCTCGATCAGTACGTGACGGTAGAAACGACCCATCTCGTTGATCGCGAAAATACCGATCGCACCGAAGGAACGTGTTGCAACAGGGAGAACCTCTCCGTTCGCAATGTAAGCACGAAGCTTTGCATCGGCAGTGCTCTGCAGACGGAAGAATGTGATATCGCCAGGAACGATATCTCCCTCGAGAGTACCGTTTGTTACCTCTACCGGAAGAGAACGAGCCATGATCATCTGGTTCTTCATCTCGCAGAAGGAAAGCTTTGTAGATGCTGTATTTCCACAGTGGAAGCCCATGAAGGTATCCTTCTGTGTATAATCGAACTTGCCCTTGATCTCCTCGTTGTAGATGTCTGCAGGAACAGTATTGTTGATATCAAGCAGTGTAACAGTATCATCGCTGACAACGGTACCGATGAACTCACTGAGTGCTCCGTAGATATCTACCTCACAGGATACAGGAATGCCTCTCTTGGTAAGACGGCTGTTAACGTAGCAAGGTACGCATCCGAACTGTGTCTGGAATGCCGGCCAGCACTTTCCTGCCAGTGCAACGAACTTACGATATCCTCTGTGCTCCTCGATCCAGTCAAGAAGAGTGATCTCGTACTGTGCAAGCTTGTTTAAGATCTCCGGCTTCTTGTTGCCGGCACCAAGCTCTTCCTCCATATCCTTAACAACATCAGGGATACGTGGATCATCTGCATGCTTGTTGAATGCCTCGAACAGGTCAAGCTCAGAGTTCTCCTCGATCTCTACGCCGAGGTTGTAAAGCTGTTTGATCGGTGCATTACATGCAAGGAAGTTCAGTGGACGTGGACCAAAGCTGATGATCTTCAGGTTGTTAAGAGCATATACAGCCTTTGCGATTGGAAGGAACTCATGGATCATATCAGCACATTCCTCTGCAGTTCCAACCGGATAATCAGGGATGTAAGCCTTTACGTTACGAAGCTTTAAATTGTAGCTTGCGTTGAGCATACCACAGTATGCATCACCTCTGCCCTGGATCAGTCCGCCGTTTGCGGAAGTCTCCTCAGCAGCAGCTACGAACATCTTAGGACCATCGAAGTGCTTTGCAAGAAGTGTCTCAGCGATCTCAGGACCGAAGTTACCAAGGTATACACAGAGAGCGTTACAGCCGGCTTTCTTGATGTCCTCAAGAGCCTGAACCATGTGGATCTCACTCTCTACGATACAGATCGGACACTCATAAATGTCCTCTGCGTCATATTTAGCAGCGTATGCTTTTACAAGGTTTTCTCTTCTTGTTACAGAGAGCGACTCCGGGAAACAGTCCCTGCTCACTGCAACAATACCGATTTTCATTTTTGGCATGTTTTCCATTGTTGTTATCATCCTTTCTTTTCTTGTATATAAATCGTGAATAACATTGCTTTCGGCAATGTTCCTTCTTGAGGTTTTTTTTCACCTCACATAGTTTTATTTTATTACATTTTATCACCATTTGCAATCAAAGTTTTGCAAACATTCTGCAAACATTTTGGAATATCTGCCTGTCCCATACATATATTGAAAAAGAATGGAGGATGAGATATGGGACAGAGAGATCAGGTGCTTCGTGTGCTGGCAAAGGATCTGCGCCGTTACATGGAAAAGCTGGACATTGATTACCGGCTTCTTCAGGAAATACGCATCCGGGCAGATGCGCCGCTTATGGTGGTATATCATGGAAAAGAATATTTTGTCGGCCGCAGCGGCTGTCTGACCACGGATCCGGAGGCACCGGTCATGGCAGAGCGGCAGGATGTGAAGGAGACGATGGAGCGCATCAGCAATTATTCGATGTATGCCTTTGAGGAAGAACTCAAGCAGGGATTTATCACGATACAGGGCGGTCATCGCGTCGGCGTGGCGGGGAAAATTGTATTGGAAAAGGGTCAGGTGAAGAATCTGCGTTACATATCATTTATCAATATCCGGCTGGCACACCAGCTGTTAGGGTGCGGGGACAGAGTACTTCCGTATCTGATCAACGGGGAGAGCATTTATCATACGCTTATCATATCACCGCCGCGCTGTGGGAAGACAACGCTGCTGCGTGATTTGATACGACAGCTGTCGAACGGCAGTGCGAAAAGGCATGGCATGAATGTGGGCGTGGTCGATGAGCGATCGGAGCTCGGAGCCTGTTATCAGGGGACACCGCAGAATGATCTGGGCTATCGTACGGACATTCTCGACTGCTGCCCCAAAAAGGAAGGAATGATGATGCTGGTGCGTTCCATGTCGCCCAACGTGATCGCAGTGGATGAGATTGGATCAAAGGAGGATGTGGAGGCACTGGAATATGTGATGAACTGCGGTGTGAAGATATTAGCAACCGTGCATGGAAAAAGCATGGAGGAGATCCGCAAAAAACCGATTCTTGGCAGGCTGGTACAGGAGAAGGTATTTCAGCGGTATGTGCTTTTGTCTGCCAGTCAGATCGGCAGGGTAGATGCTATTTTCGATGAGCGTGGGACGTATCTGGCACATCCGTGTGGGGATGTGCAGGAAGGAGGAGAGGCATGAATCTGCTGCGGATGATCCTGAAAATGACTGGAGGCGCAATGGTGTTTGCCGGAGGCAGCGGTTTTGGTCTTTGGCTTGCCGGCAAGCGAAAAAGAAGGATCGAGATCCTGCGGGAGCTTGCGCAGGCGCTGATCTCCGGTCAGCCGGGAACGGTGACGCAATTCGGCGTCGTGTATGACAATGGTGTGCAGTTGCAACCGGTCTACAACCGAAAGCAGCTCCCGCAGAACTGGCTTGCGGAAACCTGCATCATGGAATTGGAGATCGGGGCAAAGGGCGCGGAAGCTGCAAACGCACATGAGTGGGTGCAGCTCCCGGCAAGCCGAATCAAGCTGGAACGCGCGATGCTTCGTGCCGGGATTGCCTCTTGCGGCGAAATGCAGATGCTGGTCACAGATAGTCGGTTCCCGGATGAGGTCGACTGCGCATTGAATTTTGAACACGAGTCGCTCTTTGAACTGAACCGGCTATGTCAGATATGTTCAAATTTCAAGGAACAGGATCTCGAAAAGCTCGGTGCCGTCTGCCAGATGGCGAAACCAGCGTGTGCGGAGAATCTGTGCCGCTTGACGGAAAATCTTGACCTATTTGATTTCGCTCCCGATGTCCATACCCCGGAGGAGTACGGACGGTACATGATCCAGAAGTCCGGACATTTTGAGTACGACGAAAATCTGGATGAGTTTTATAACTACGGTGATTACGGCATCCAGAGAATGCTTCAGGAAAACGGCGTATTTGTAGACCGCGGCTACGTTTCGTACCACGGCACACTGACGCTTGATGAGCTGATGCGGGATGATCCGGCAGAAAGCCATCAGCAGAAACAGGAAACACACATGGAGGGCATGGCATGGTGACGCTGATCTTACGCCAGGGCGAAAACGGAAAGCAGACGCTTCTTTCCTTTCCAGCGCAGACTCCTGCGGCGCAAAATGAAAACGCGGCAATACTGGCTGCACTCAAACGAGAAGCCGCGCCGGTTTTCATCGAAAGCGCGGCCAGTCCGGTTCTGAACTTGGGGTGCCATCTGCGGGGCGTTGATATCCTTGCAGAAGGAGAAGCAGAACGCATCAATCAGCTTGCTGAGCGGTTGGAACATATGTCGGAGATGGACTGCGACAAATTCTCTGGAATGCTCAACGCAAACAGCATTTCCGGCACAAAGGATATATTGAAGCTGACGGAGCAGTTGGATGATTACGCAATCCTGCCAAATTGCAGCAGTCCAAGATCCATTGGGCGGTATCTGGTGGACTGCGGCGCGTTCTCAGTGCCGGAGGAATTGACCGGCTATATCGACTACGGCGCGGTCGGAAGCGAATTTCAAAATGAACACGGCGGCGCAGTCTGCTGCCGCGGCTATGTTGTCCGGAAGGAAGGCTTGCAGCAGGCAGTCCTTGAATATCTGCATTCAGATGTGAAACCAGCCATACAGGAAATGACATTTTGAAGGAGGGACAATTTTGAAAAAAGCAATCGTGATTACGCTTGCCGTGTTGATCGGCGTGACCGGAATTCTTGCCATTGGCGCACATTTGGCAGACGCAGCGCAGATAGCATTTTATGACTCGGACACCGAGGAAGATGACGATGACATCTACTGAGAAACCAATCATCGGGCGCGTCAGTTTTATCAGTGGCGAAACGCAGGAATTTACGGATGCAGAAGAATATCTGACCTGCATCCGCGAGGAACTGCCGCATGAGGCGACAACCGGTTTCCGGTTTCGTACAATTACGCAAGACCCAGCGATCCGCAAGGCGGTGGATGATATTGTGTACGACTTCTACGGCGAGGAAAATACGCACACGGACGAAGATTACAAATTGGGCTCATCCGAAGGACTACGGATGAGCGGAATGTGAACGGAGGAATAACGATGAAGGAAACAACCAAGAAAAATAGCTTGGAACTGCCGCGGGAAGTTCTGAAGGCTTCCGGTCTGGCAAATGGGCAGGAACTTGGGGCGCTGTCGCTGGATGGCGTGGTGCTGTTGACGCGCGACAGTATGCCAATTGTGGAGCTGCTGCAAATGCTGGACACCCTGCACCGGTATGCAGCAGCGATGCTGACACAGATCGCGGTGGAATGTGGTCCGTGTGAAAAAGCGGACGAATCGCTCACAGCGGAGGATGTGCTGGAGGAATGTGAGGTCACAATCCCGTCCTGGGTGCGTGAGCAGGCAGGGATTCCGGAGAACGCGAAACTGGCGTGTTATGTGCGCGATGGTGTGATCTATGTCGGAGAGGATGACGAAGACGTGCCGGATATGCGCGACGTGCCGTATTATGTGCTGGAATTTTTCGCAGAAAACAACCTCAGTCTGCGGGCGCTGGAAGGAATGCTGGATGTGTACGTTTCCCCGGTGCCTGCGTTGGAGGACGACGATGCAGAATGATCTGCCGCTCTATCCCTACTCCGCGAAAGAGGCCAGAGAGCGCAGCGAGCTTCCCGCATGGCGTGAAAGCTTCCGGGAAAACTGCGCCTGTGCAGGCGCGATTGAAATCTCCATCCGGGAACACTTCGATGGGATGCACCTGAAGGATGGTGCGGTCGAGTGGGCGGTCAAGCAGTATGGATACAAACGCGTAGCGCACGTTCTGGCAAACACGGTGCAGGAACTTTCCTTTGATGGACGGTTTCACCCCGACAATAAAGCATGGGCAAACAGGCATTACGTTCCGGAAGATTCCGAACATAATGCCTGTTTTGTTGTTCGCAGCCACCCGGCTGTTCTGGATGGATTTATTACGGAATACAGAAAACTCGTGATGGGGCTTGGCCTTTTCGACCAGAAACACTGCGAACCGGATTCGCGCGAACAGGATTACACCGGAAAAGTCCTCGTCCTCTCAACGGATACGCTGAGAGAAGCCTGCTGGTCGCCGCAGAATCAGCTTTGGCTGGCAGAGAGCGGCTTTGGGTGCAGTCCAAATGCGCGTGGGCGCTCCATCCTCTGCGTCTGCCTCGGAGACGGTGAACGGACGCGGTGGAACCGGAACGAGTTCGTCGGCATCCTGAAAGACGAGTTTCTCCCGGATTGGGCAAGAGAAAATTTGAAGCAGTATCAAACGCCGGAAAATACACAGGGAATGGAGATGACGCTGTAAAAATGGACAGGAAGATGGTAAAATTCATCAAAGAGCAATATCCCAAAGGAACGCGCATCCGGCTGAACAGCATGGAAGACCCCTACGCGCCCATTGCGCCCGGCACGGAGGGCGAAGTGGACTTTGTGGACGATTCGGGAACGCTTCACATGAAGTGGGATAACGGACGCTCATTGGCAATCATTCCCGGTGAGGATAGCTTTTCCGTGCTGCCGCCGAAGCTCACCACACTGAAGCTCTATATGCCCCTGACCGCAGATTTCTACGAACCGAATGAGTATGGCGACTTGGATGATAACGGCGTTACGTTGGAAGGTAGCGAGTTGCGCGACTATGCGTCGCAGATCTCAGCGGCGCTTCTCAAGGAGCGGATGCCAGAGGAAGCGGAGCGCGGCCTCATGCACTGGTATCACGAAGCAGACAGCATTGAGCGAAAAGTACATTCTGCTTTCTTTACCGTAGAATCCCGTGACGGACAGCTCTGGGGCGTGACGGAGTGCCGCGTGGCAGGAGAATTGACCGGCGCGGAACTGGAAACCCTGAAATCGTACCTTGAGGGACAGGCCGCAGATGGCTGGGGCGAGGGCTTCGAGCAGCGCGAGATTCGCGTGGATGGCAGAAGCGAATTGTATGTCCATCTCTGGAACTCGGACGAATGGAGCATCCAGACCGAGCAGGAGCGGTTTTCTCCCAAGCTGGCGGCAGGACTTCCAGCGCTGTGCTTTTCTACGCTGCCCAGCACCGGCGCACTCATCTGTATCAAGCGCGGCGAGAGCGGTTACTATCCCAGCGATTGGAGTGCGGATGATCCCGCGCGGAATCGGGAGCTTGCAGATTACAATAACCATCTTCTCGGTATTACACCGGCGCAGCGAGAAGCGATGGAATGCGGCAGTATGCACGGCTGGAATCTTCCCGGTGCGGACCCGGCCTTCGTAGAGAAAATGCAGGAAAAGCAGGAGCAGACAGGAGGCATGGCATTTGAACAAAGTATGTGAGGTTTACCTGGCAACAGATGACGCGCATGGCGTGGAGTTGTCTCTGCCGGTAAGTCAGTATGAAATGATGGATGCCTTTGAGCAGCTTCGCACAGAGCCAGCGGAGGATGTGTACTGGCAGGTGGACGAATTTTATCACTGTGACTTTCTCGCACCGCATCTGGATGCGCGTATGTCCATTTTTGAGTTCAACGCCCTGACGGAGCAGCTCTCTAAACTAGGTGCATGGCAGGAAACAGCGCTGGCAGGACTCCTGCAAATGCAGGAACAGAAGCACATCCAGGAAAACAGCGGGGTCATCACCGCCCAGGAGCTGCTGACGCTGGCATACAACACGGACTGCTGCCAGGTGCTTGCGGAAGTGCATACGGACGAGGAACTCGGAAAATTCTATGTAGAAAACGGATTTCGGGAAGATCTGGATGCCCTGCCGGAGCGCGTGTATGAGCTTCTTGACTATGCCAAGATCGGAAAGCAGATGCGAGCAGCGGAGAACGGCGTTTTCACCCGAAGCGGCTATGTGATCCAGATGGAGAAATTGCAGCCACTGCCAGATTACGAGCCGCAGCGGGAAATTTCCTATATGATCCGCCTGACGCTCATGAATCATGAAAATGAGCAGAAAACAGCTGTTCTGGACTTGCCTGCAACAGAACAGCGGCTGCTGGAGGTGCAGAACGAACTCGACGCACCGG
>ERZ773185.2405-NODE-2405-length-12113-cov-18.220020_pt1 | contig 12113 bp, 7 predicted proteins | sample MGYA00580531_ERZ773185 | MGnify/ENA primary metagenome ERZ773185 (study PRJEB29015, sample SAMEA2737799) | human gut metagenome | biome: human gut; feature: human-associated habitat; material: faeces | place: China | collected 2012 ...
CAGAATATTGGAAGGAAGCCAAGTAATTACTCTAAAAGACATTAGTTTTAGGTTTATCATACAAAGATTAACCGAAAAAAGATGTTAGTCGTTAAGGTTGGCTGTGTTGTGATGACACGGTCAACCTTTTTGCGTTTTTTTAATGATGAAAATATTCTCTTTCTCCTATGTGTCATTCTTGAAAGAGATTGTCTAGTGTGACTTCGCTGTTTACTATACTTTCCTTAAAATGGCACGAAAACGCACTTTTTCTCACTTTTTTTTCGAGAAAAAGTGCGTTTTCGTGCCAAAATCTTTAATTTGGCTGCATAATTTCAATCCAGATAAAGTATTTGTTACATGACGCAAATGGTGTTTCAGGGGAAAGATGTATCTTTGTATCTATGAAAAAGATATATTATTTGCTGATAGGCTGCCTGCTGCTGGCGGGTTGCTCGCAAAAGCCACATGACATAACGATGGTGAGCCAGTTGCCTGCCATCTATCCCGACTACGTGGGCGTTACCGTGCCTGCCAATATCGCTCCGCTCAACTTCTGCATGGAAGATGAGGGATATACGGCTATGTCGGTACAGATAAAGGGATCCAGGAAGGGAGCGATGGAGACATCGGGAGAGGATGCGGAGTTTGACATCGAACAATGGCATCAACTGCTACGTGATAATCGAGGCGGAAAACTGACCCTTACTGTTGTCGCCAAGAAGGACGGACAGTGGAGACAATTCAAGCCTTTTGACATCTTCGTGGATAAGCAGAGGATGAAGGAGTGGGGCGTCACTTATCGCATGGTGGCTCCTGGCTATGAGCTCTATGGTATGCAGGGACTCTTTCAGCGTTGCCTCTCCAACTTTGATGAGTTTGCCATCTATCGCACCACCGAGGTGCCGGGCAGTTGTGTGAATTGTCATACCGCCAATGCCACCAATCCCGATGAGTTTACGCTGCATATCCGTGGCGAGAAGGGTGCTACCTTGATTCGCCATCAGGGCAAGGACGACTGGATGAAGTCGAAGAATCTGGAGGTGGGTGGTCCGATGGTGTTCCCTTGTTGGCATCCATCGGGCAAGTTTATCGCCTTCAGTACCAATGATACGCAGCAGTATTTTCATTCTCAGGCTAAGAAGCGCATCGAGTATTTCGATATGAGCTCTGACATCTTCATCTACAATCCCGAGACGCATGAGGCGATGGTGGATGCTCGCTTTGCCACCAAGGAGAATCTGGAGAACTGCCCTGTGTTTTCGCCAGACGGTAAGTGGCTCTATTATATCACTGCGCCTTTCAGAGATCCGAAGCAGCATTTCCGTGAGAGCCGATATAGCCTCTGCCGTGTGGGCTTCGATGCCAAGACGGGCAAGCTGGGCGAAATGGTGGATACGCTCATCAGTGCAGTGGCTTTGGACAAGAGCATCACTTGGCCTCGTCCGTCATACGATGGCAGATATCTGATGTTTACCACGCTGGATTATGGCTACTTCTCTATCTGGCATCCGGAGGCTGACCTATGGCTGCTAGATTTGAAGATTGGCAAGGCTCATGCCCTGGACGCTGCCAACAGTGATGACTCTGACAGTTTCCACAACTGGAGCAAGAGTGGCGGATGGTATCTCTTTACCAGTAGGCGAGAGGACGGTCTGTATACTCGCATCTATCTGGCTAGCGTGGACAGGCAGGGCCATTCTACCAAGCCTTTCCTCCTGCCGCAACGCCGACCTAGGGAGGACAATCTGCGCCGCATGTATTCATATAATACGCCCGACTTCACGCTGCGCAAGGTGGAGATAGAGGATATGCCTGGGCATATCAACAACCCTAAACGTATGGAATGGCGGGTGGCTAAGTAATGCTATATATAATAAGGTATAAGGAAAATGAAAGATACGAAGAATAATGATAGAAGCCGATGGATGATGGCGGTTGGCTTCATGGCTGCCCTGTACATCTTCTGGCGATATGCCTATCCCTGCGCATTGGCTTATCATGAGCAGATGCAGCTCTTCTTATGGAATGGGGATTATCTGATGGATAGACTGGCAGAACCAGGTGGCGTGGCTCGCTATCTGGCTGAGATGCTGGTGCAGTGCTATAACAATCTGCCGCTGGGCGCCTTGCTCCTGGCACTACTCATGGGCGGCTTGCAACGGATCACCTGGCTCTTGATGAGAAGGATGGGCTGTAAGGACGGTATGAGATGTTATCTCCTGTCGTTTCTGCCGCCTATTGTGATGTGGGCGATCATGGGCGATAAGGATGTGATGACTACTGTGCCTATGGCTTTGCTGCTTACTGAGGCTATGTTGCTGCTGATGCCTAGTAACATCTTCTCGGCTTGGAGACCTGCCATTATTTATCTGCTGCTATTGCTCACTTTGGGCTATTGGCTAGTGGGACCGATGGCGATATGGGCAGCTGTGGGCTTGGTGGTTTATGCCTTATGCAGGCAGAAGGATAAGCTGAACTGGGCGATGGGCTTGGTGGCTGTGCTGGTGGTAGGCTTGTTTGTGCAGTTGGATAGTGCCAGAATGCTGCCTTATCCCAAGGCTCGTGTGTTTCGTGGCATTGATTATCTGCGCGATCCTACGGCGTTCTTCCCTCATGAGTGGTATACTTCTGATGTATATGAGCAGATGGAGTATAGCATGTTGGTGCGCCGACAGGATTGGCATGCCATCTTGGATAAGGCTGCTAAGAAGGCTCCGATGGCTACGGCGAGCGAGGCGGCTGTGAAGTTGGCGCAATGGAAGACGGGGGCATTGAGTGATGAGGGGATGCGCCAGTTTATGGCTTCGTATGGCAAGCTGGATCATCCCATCAATATCTGCATGAAGAGTGACCTCTTCTTCCATCTTGGTTTGGTGAATGCTTCTCGCCGATATGCCTTCGAGTTTAAGCAGCTCATTGCCAATGGCAATCAGAGTGGCAGAATGCTGAAGCGTCTTGCCGAGACCGAACTGGTGAGTGGCCATGAGCAGTTGGCGCGCAAGTATCTCTACATCTTGCATGATGCCACTTTCTATCGCCAGTGGGCGGAGGATGTGCTTCCTCTCACCCGCAGTGTCAAGCTTTTGGATGCCCATCCCCTCTATGGTCCGCTATCCCATAGCTTCCCAGAGAAGGACGTGATGTATTAGGCGTACGTGTCAGCCATCCTACAAGCGGAATCTTTATTCACAAGGGTAGAAAAATTGTGATGAAGTAGTTAGGTTTTGTGATAAAATAAAAATAGTTTTGTTGTTTAGATGTCCTTTCACCTTTCATCTATCTTCTTGCATTTCAGATAGATGAAAGGTGAAAGGACTTTTTTGTTTCTTATAGGTGCTCTAGCCAATTCTCGGGAGTGATGATCGTTTTATCCTTCACATCGTATGTGTTTAGGAAGGAAGCAGGAAACTGAGTATTTGCTCTCTTTGGATTCCATTTCATTTCGAAGAGAGTAAACTGTCCGTCGCTTTCCTCGATGTAGTCTATCTCTTGCTGTTGGTTGGTTCGCCAGAAATAGCTGTTTACATATCTTCCTTCATACTGGTTAGCTTTTATTCTTTCGCTGATAACGAAGTTCTCCCACAAGGCACCAACATCTTGTCGAAGGGCCAAAGGCGCAAAGTTTTGCAATATGGCATTTCGGATACCATTGTCGTAAAAGTAAAACTTCTTGGCTCGTTTCAGTTCTGTGCGCAGGTTTCTGCTAAAACCATTTAGCTTGAAGATGATATAGCATTTTTCTAGCAAGTCTACATATTTTTCCACGGTTTTGCTGTCCGTACCTACTGTCTGTGCCAGCTCATTGTATGAAACTTCGCTAGTAACTTGCAGTGCTAAAGCAGTGAGTAGCTTGCTAAGCAATGCAGGTCGGCGTATACTCTCTAAGGTGAGCAAGTCCTTATAGAGATAACTATTGGACAGATTGTACAAGATGTCTTTTGCATCTTTTGTATGATTGATGACATCTGGGTATGAGCCATAGATGAGGCGATTCTCTAGTGTTTGCTTTACTGTAAGTAAGCCTTGAGATTCGAGTAATTCACCAGTGGACAATGGAAAGAGATGATACTCAAACTTTCTGCCGGTCAGTGGCTCATTGAGCTTGTTTTGTAATTCAAATGAGGAAGAGCCTGTTACCAGTAATTGTACTTCAGGGAAGTTGTCGGTAATCAATTTTAGGGTTAGCCCTATGTTTTCTACTCTTTGTGCCTCGTCTATCATGACAATCTTGTGTTTGCCAATGAGCAATTTTAGTTCTTGGCTATTCACCTGGGATAGCATTTCTTTTACTTCTGGCTCATCACAGTTTAATTGCAATATAGGTTCCGTACGTTTTTCAAGTATCATTTTGAAAAGCGTACTTTTTCCTACTTGTCTGGCACCTATTATAATAATAGCTTTACCACCAAACATTCTGGCCTCTATCGTTTCTTGTAGTTTCCTTCTTATCATTTTATTCTTATGTTTAAATCTTTTGCAAAGATTATGCAAATGAGCGCAATGAAAGCTCGCTTTCAAATTGCCGAGTGCAGCTAATCTTCTGCAAAGGTAATGAAAATATTCGCTAATCCAAAAAATAACACTGTTTTTTTGGATTATAATCCGAAAATTCGTACTGATTTTTTGGATTAGGGACATTTTTGAGCTATTTTTGCCTTGTTAATAGGGTGCCATGTAACTTTAGTTTATACCCAATGTTACTTACGTCACTTGTAGGCATCAAGCCCTACGCTTGTAATCATTCAGTACTGGGAGGTCAGGTAACAAACCTGCCCTCCCAGTACATTTTGATACGTTTGATAAAGTATTTGATATATGGCGCAAAGCCTATGTCGGATTATTCTTGTAATTTTGCAACGAATAAACAATTTAATCATATACGTATGAAAAAGAAAAATATCCAGACCCCTGTTTTATCAATGGCCATTGCTGCATGTATGATATCTCACCAGCAAAATGCGCGGGCCGGAGAAAATCCGTCCCTGCAAAATGATTCCGTGCCTTATGTAACCATGCCGGACGTTTCCCCTAAACTCACCACAGGAGATGGAAATCCCCTGCTGGATTTTATGTTTACAGCGGATCCAACTGCAGTAGAATATAATGGCAGAATTTATGTGTACGCAACAAACGATCAGCAACAATATGATTCAATAGGCGGTTACGGAAAAAACTCCTACGAATACATCAAATCTCTGGTGATGATGTCTTCCGATGACATGACAAACTGGACCTATCACGGAATTATTAAAACAGACAGCATCGCCCCATGGATACAAACATCATGGGCACCGTCGATCGCAAAACGTGAGGAAGCGGACGGCAAGACTCACTTCTACCTCTATTTCTCCAATAGCGGGGGTGGAACCGCAGTGCTGACATCCACATCCCCCATAGGACCGTGGTCAAGCCCGCTGAATCATAGTTTGGTAGACACAAACACTCCCGGCATAGCAGGAGAATGCAAAGCCGCTTTCGATCCGGGTGTAGTCATCGATGACAAAGGAAAAGGTTGGCTGACAGTAGGCGGAGGATGTGCTCGCATTATGCGTTTGGGAAAAGACATGATTAGTGTGGATGGCCCGATAAAGCCCATCAGGGCTCCCCATCATTTCGAAGCTAACGAATTAAACTACATCAACGGCACATACGTTTATACTTATAACATAGATTGGCAAGATTTTAGCGACTGGCCTCTCCCGACAGAGAAACCAACCACCTGTTGCATGAGTTACATGACTAGCAAAACTCCGCTGGTAACCAAAAGTTGGAAATACCAGCACAACTATATGAAAAACCCTGGAGATTATGGATTTGACTACAGCAACAATCATACACATCTACACAAATTCCGCGGGAAATGGTATGTATTCTATCACACAATGAGTTTGCAACATAGTTTCAATACAACAGCTGGTTTTCGTAATGTTTGTGTCGATGAAATACAAGTTGACGAGAATACTGTGAATATCCACATGGGTAATCAGACTCTGAAAGGCGTAAAACAGATACAGCCTATGAATCCGTTCATCAACCAGCAGGCCGAAACCACAGCAGCCACACAAGGCGTCAAGTTCACAAATGGAAAAAGCATCGGGGACATGTATGCCGTTACCGTTCCCAACAAGACTGGCATCATTGCTGTCAGAGGTGTGGAATTCAACAAAGTACCTTCCAGTCTGGAAATTAAGGCATCCGGAAACGGAATCATAGAAGTCCGCCGGGATAGGCCGGACGGAGAAGTCATTGCTTTAATCAAAGTCGGTACCCCGCAAATGAAACTCATAGAATCCCAACTTCAAAAGAATATGACAGGCACAATGGACCTCTGTTTTGTCCTGAAAGGAAACAATATCACATTCGACGAATGGAAGTTCAAATGATACCTTACTGATGACAAGGAGGGTGCATTGCCCATTATGATGCACTCTCCTTAACTTCCTGTACGTATCCCGCGCTGAGGAGACTATGCATGGAAGCTGGGCATCTTGCTTCTATGTTCAATGCAAACTGCAGCGAAAAAAGTTGCGGATTCCTCCCTGAAACCACGTATTGTCGTACTTACGGATATTGCACCGACCTAGGGAAAATATATCCGAAAAACAAATACGGAGTGGAAGGCGACACTCCTTCTTTCCTACATGTAACCCCAAATGGATTAAACGATCCGACCGTATGTAGCCAGGCAGGTTGGGGTGGCTATTTCCGATGGGGACTGTCACCAGACAGTCTGACAACATGCTACACAAATGCAGATCCGGCAGTCAGATGCATATCGGAGAAATATGAGAAATACTTCTATCCCGCAATATTCGCCAACTTCATGGCACGTATGGATTGGGCTGCATACGGCAAAGGAAACCGTAACCCGATAGTCATCGTAAATGGTGAAAAGGGATTGAACCCGATTATAATTGAACCAGAAACAGAAGAGGAACTCCAATTAAACGCTTCAAAATCTGTGGATCCGGATAAAGATAAACTGACATTCCACTGGTGGATATTGCCGGAAGCGGGTACTTACACCTCAACGGTAAGTATCAGAGAGGCAGACAAAGCTAATGCCATTCTACGTATCCCCCAGGATGCGGCAGGAAAAGAACTGCATATAATCTGTGAAGTGACAGACAATGGGACTCCGGCACTGACCAGTTACAGAAGGGTCATCATCCGCCCAAAACTTGGCGAGACATTCAACCTTTCTGGGCAGCGATAAACATAACTATAAAGGCAATGTTATCAGAAAAAGATAATTCAGTAATTGATATTTAACATATAACAAATTCCCAGAGAAGGACGTGATGTATTAGGCTCATCTGTATATTTTTCCTCTGTTTTGACCAAACATTTGGGGAATCTGGAATATTTTGGGTAAAAACATTTGGGGAATCTGGAATATTTGTTTATTTGACTTTTCCTGATTTCCTCTTCAAATAGGTTTGATGGTGTATCATTTTCGTTATAATGTTGGCTATCAAACCTATTTGGTACTTCTCGCAAAGTATTTGTTATACCACGCAAAGTCTTTTTCAGCCTTTTCTGTTACTTTTGCCATCAGATTTGAGAAACTTCTCAATTTTATAACTGGATTTATTAACTTAATAACAAATTGTAAAGCTTATGAAAAAGTTATTTACTTTGATTGTAGCAGCTTTCATGGCTGTAAGTGTGAATGCTCAGACAGAGACTCCTCTTGTTTTGGGGGGTGGCTGGAATGCAGGTTTTGCCGGCGAGACTGATGTTTATGATTTCACTATCTCCAAGAAGTGGGGAGCAGCAGAGTTTGCCTGCAATGTCAACTCTGCAGATTATCCTAAGTATATCCTCGAATTCGAAGATCCGCTTCCTGCCAACTGCCAAGTAAACTATACTTGGAAGGCTTCTGCTGATGCTGAAGGTGATGCTACTCCTGCTTATGGTCGTGCTGTGGGCGATGGAACTACCAAGAAGTTTGAATTGGTATTCGACCCGGAGCATCCTTACATCGTAGGTGTAAGCGTGCAGCATACCGATGATGAGGAGGTGAACCTGAAGGTGAAGAAGCTGACTCTGGTGGGTGCCGACGCTACTGAAAAGAAAATTAATGCCACCTTCACAGGTTGGGCTGGTACTGATAACACAGTTGTTTATAAGGGTGTAGTTTCTTTTGATAAACTGTACCAGCAGCTTGCTATCAATGGCTTGGATGGCAAGAGTAATGTTACAGTCAAGGTGAAACTAGCTGAGCCAACCCCAAATGTTCAGATGTGTGTAGATTACGAGGATAAGACATCTGAGTGGCCTTCATTCAACGGCAGCGATGAGATTACTTTCACCACCAAGGAAGGTGTAGCCATCAAGACCGTGGGTATCCAGTATATCGACCAAGAAAATAATCCTGCAAAGGTTTCTGTGCTCGGTGCCTGGTTGGTTGATACACCTACCGGCATTTCTAAGGTAGAGAATCTGAAGGTAGCTAAGGATGGCAAGTGCTTCAACCTCGCTGGTCAGCAGGTAGGTAAGGGTTACAAGGGTATTGTGATCAAGAATGGTAAAAAGATGGTTATCAAGTAATAGATGAGACGTTTTACAATGCTCGCATCTCTCCTCATGGTTCTGTGCCTACAAATGGCGGCACAGACCTGGGAAGATGTAAAAGTGGGGACTTCTACTCGCAAGACCCTCACTTATGTACCAAAGAATGTAGAGAAATCACCGGCTCTGGTGATTTCTCTTCATGGTATGAATCAGGACCCTGGGTTTCAGCAGAATCAGACGCAATGGAATGCGCTGGCTGATACCGAGGGTTTTATTGTTACCTATCCGCTGGGTAATAACAGAATGTGGGATACCAGCGGTATGGGTGATGTGAAGTTTGTGGAGGCTGTCATGAAGGATATGGAGCTGAAGCACAATGTGGATAAGAACCGCATCTATCTCTCGGGTTTCTCTATGGGTAGCTGGTTGGGTTATCATTGTCTGGAAACTCTTGGCGATAAGATTGCTGCCTTCGGACCAGTGAGCGGTGTGGATATCGGTAAGCAGCCTAGAGCTAACCGCATGGTGCCTATCATGCATATTCACGGAACCGCTGATGATGTGTTCAAATATACGGGCGATCCTTATCACATGGCTGGCGGTTATCCTAGCATTGAGGAATATGTAAAGAAGTGGGCTGCCTACGAAGGTTGCGATACAAGCAATCCGCAGGTAATCCGTCCTTATCCTGCCGGCAGAAAAACTCCAAATGATACCCGTACTATATATAATAATGTGAACGATGATGTAGAAGTGAACCTTATCTCTATCGACGGTAAGGGACATTGGCATTCCAATGATCCTAACGGGGTAAATTCTACCCAGGAACTGTGGAACTTCTTCAAGCGTCATCAGTTGAACCAGCATTCTACTCCTGATCCTAATTTTCAGATTTATCTCTGTTTCGGACAGTCGAACATGGAGGGAAATGCCGTTATCGAGGCCCAGGATAAGACGGGTGTGAACCCTCGTTTCATGGCAATGTATACGCTCGATAATGCCAGTGCCGGATGGACAAAAGGCAAATGGCATACTGCTACTCCGCCTCAGGCTCGTCCTTACACCCGTCTGTCGGTAGTAGATTATTTCGGAAGAAAGATGGTTGATAATCTGTCTGACGAGGTGAAGGTGGGAACCATCACCGTAGCTGTAGGCGGTGCTAGCATCGATCTCTTCGATAAGGATAAGTATCAGTCTTATCTCAATGATGCCAATACACCCGACTGGCTCCGCAATTATGCCAAGGAGTATGGTGGTAATCCTTACGGCCGTCTTATCGAGTTGGCTAAGATTGCACAGAAGAGTGGTGTTATCAAGGGCATCTTGCTGCATCAGGGCGAAACCAACAACTGCGATCAGACCTGGCCTTCTAAGGTAAAGAAGATTTATGAGAATATTCTTGCCGACCTGGGACTTGATGCCAAGAATGTGCCATTGCTCGTGGGCGAGTTGGGACAGAAAGACCAGGGCGCAGCCTGCTGGGGACATAATGCCATCATCGACAATATCGCAGCTACGATTCCTACAGCTCATGTGGTTTCTTCCAAGGATTGTCCGCTGCAGAGCGATAAACTCCATTTCACAGCAGAGGGTTATCGTATGTTTGGTAAGCGTTATGCCGATGTGATGCTCGAACTTCTGGGTGTGGTGCCTGTGGAAAACCGCAACTATTTCATCCGTTACGAGAGTACTGTGGGCGAGAACCTCTGGGACCGTCAGGCTGTCTACACCTTGCCAAAGGCTTTGGAGAAGGATGCCAAGTATACGCTGACCATGAAGGTGAGAACTTCTGCAGATTGCGCTGAACTGGCATTCTGGCCTATCTGGAATGCAAGCAACAACAAGAACCAGTGGGGTGGAAGCGATGATGTGCAGTATCTGGAAGCCTATTCTGTAGAGGCTGGTGACTGGAAGACGCTGACCTGGAATTTCACAGCCAACTTCACCTTGGATACCTTCCAGTTTGTATTTGGCAAATATGGTGGTACACTCGATATTGACGACATGGTGTTGGTGAAGGAAGGAACATCAGAGAATCTGATAGCCAACGCCGATTTCTCAGCCCGCAATATTCAGGGCTGGAGCACCAACTGGAAAGGTCCAAGCTATTTTCTTGACAACGAAGCCTATGCATCAACAGGCATCGAGAAGCCAGCTGTGGCAACCATGATGAAATCTGCGGATAAGGCATACTACACTCTTCAGGGAGTAAAGGTTCTTCGTCCTACCAAGGGTATTTATATCCATGGTGGTAAGAAAATCGTGATTAAATAACAAACAATTATAAATTTTTTAAACTGAACGAAATGAAGAAATTATCATTTATGGTAGCGGCAATCTTAGTTTTTGCTTCCGCACCAAAAGTCTTAATGGCAGCTCCTGCTGTAATGACAGAACAAGCTGCTACAGAAGATGTTGTAGATTATACTTTTGATTGGACTCAGCAGAGTGCTTACAATATGTGGGCTCCAGATGAAGTGAAAAAGAATATTTCTGTATCTAATGAGAATGGTTTGTCTGTCAAGAATGAAACTGCAGCAAAAGAAAATTATATGATTCAATATTGGGTAGGTAGTAATGTTTCTCTTAAGAAGGGCACTGATTATTCTATCAAGATTACCATGAAGGGTTCTACTGATGGTCACGCAACAGTAGGCATGGGTACTTGGGGTTGTTCACAAACGAGAGTAGATTTTACAGATCAGTATGCTACTTATACATTGCCTTATACAAGTGTTTATGAAGGAAAAGATGGATTTATTCTTATGCAGAGTGGTGATTTTGTCGGTACTATCAGCGTTAAATCTATACAAGTTGTTCATAGTGAAAAGGCAACTACTCGTTATACTTTAGATTTTCCTACAGTTGATTATACTGCTTCTGATGCTACTCCTGCTGGTGGTTGGGGCAACGGCTTTAAATCAGAGATTGTTAATGGTGCTTGCGAAATCAGTCACGGAGAAACAACCAATCCATGGGATGCACAGGTTAACTTCGGGAATGTGTACCCTAAGGGGGCAATTATCAATTTGTCAATGGAAGTGAAGGGCTCTGTGGATGGTTCTATTGCTGCAGGTTTACAGAATTCTAATGGATATAAAGATTGTGGCGATTTCCCTGATATTAACTTAACCACAAAATACGAGAAGAAAGAGGTTTCAACTGTGTGTATTGGTGATGGTGCTGATCGCTTGTTGTTGAATTTGGGTAAATATGCCGGCACTGTTTCTATCAAGAATCTTAAAATCGTAGCAGAAAGAGTAAAGCAGGAGTCTCTGACCATTCCTTCATCTTCATTTGCTACTTATGCAGCTTATTATCCGGTTGATTATGCTAAACTTGGCTTGACGGCTTATGCTGTCAAATTGAATGCAGAAGAGAAGACCATAACCTTGAAGAAAATTGAGGAGGGTGTAGTTCCTGCTAGTAAGGCTGTATTGCTGAAGGGTACTCCTGGTAAGTCGTATGAACTGAAAATAGGTGAAGGTGATGAAGCTAAATTTGATACCGACTTAAAGGTTTCTGATGGTACAGCTACTTCTTCTGAAAAAACTGCAGTTGCAGTCTATGGCTTGGCAACAGTAGATGGTCAGGATGGTTTTTATAAGGCATCC
>ERZ773185.2419-NODE-2419-length-12060-cov-2.970429_pt1 | contig 12060 bp, 7 predicted proteins | sample MGYA00580531_ERZ773185 | MGnify/ENA primary metagenome ERZ773185 (study PRJEB29015, sample SAMEA2737799) | human gut metagenome | biome: human gut; feature: human-associated habitat; material: faeces | place: China | collected 2012 ...
CTGTGACGGCGAAAGCCAGGGTACGGACGGCATTAATTTCAGTCTTGCAAGCCGTGAAATGATTGCCAATATGATTGAAATTCAGGGCAACGCAACCGTATCCGATGCCGGTGTTTATCTGGCAAGCTGTGACAAGGGTATGCCGGGCAACCTTATGGGACTTGCGCGTGTCAACATTCCATCCGTAGTTGTTCCGGGCGGTACGATGAATGCAGGACCGGAAATGCTGACTTTAGAGCAGCTCGGTATGTACAGCGCAAAATATCAGCGCGGTGAGATTGACGAAGAAAAATTAGACTGGGCAAAATGCAATGCTTGTCCAAGCTGCGGTGCATGTTCCTTTATCGGAACGGCTTCTACAATGCAGATTATGGCAGAAGCACTTGGGCTTGCCCTTCCGGGAAGCGCACTCATGCCTGCTACAAGTCCGGATTTACTGGCATATGCAAGAGAAGCCGGAAAACAGGCAGTCAAACTCGCTTACATGGAAAATATGAAACCGTCCGATATTGTAACGATGGAAAGCTTTGAAAATGCAATCCTTGTGCATGCTGCAATTTCAGGCAGTACAAACTGTCTGCTTCATATTCCGGCACTGGCACATGAATTTGGAATAGAAATTACAGGCGATACATTTGACAGACTGCACCGCGGCGCGCATTACCTGCTTGATGTCCGTCCGGCAGGAAGATGGCCTGCTGAAACATTTTACTATGCAGGCGGCGTTCCGGCGATTATGGAAGAAATCAAGGAACATCTGCATTTGGATGTTATGACAGTAACAGGAAAGACACTCGGCGAGAATCTGGAAGATTTAAAGAAAAACGGATTTTATGAGCGCTGTGAAAAGTGGCTTGCACAGTTTAACGAACGGTACAACACCAACATCACCCGCAAAGATATCATACGTCCGTACGATGAAGCAATCGGCACGGAGGGCAGTATTGCAGTCTTAAAAGGAAATCTTGCACCAGAGGGCGCAGTCATTAAGCATACAGCGTGTCCGAAGGAAATGTTTAAGGCAGTTTTAAGAGCCAGACCATTTGACAGCGAAGAAGAATGTCTGGATGCAGTTCTGAAACATAAGGTTCAGAAGGGTGACGCAGTCTTCATCCGTTACGAGGGACCGAAGGGAAGCGGCATGCCGGAGATGTTCTACACCTCCGAGGCTATCAGCAGCGATAAGGAGCTTGGCCGTTCCATCGCCCTGATCACAGACGGAAGATTCTCCGGTGCATCCACAGGTCCGGTTATCGGACACTGCAGCCCGGAGGCGGCAGACGGCGGTCCGATCGCGCTCGTTGAGGAAGGCGATCTCATCGAGATCGATGTGATGGAGAGAAAGTTAAACATCATCGGTATCAAGGGCGAGAGAAAGACTCCGGAGGAGATCGACGCGGTCCTTGCTAAGAGAAAGAAAAACTGGAAGCCGAGAGAGCTCCGCTACAAGAGCGGTGTGCTCCGCATGTTCAGTGAGCATGCGGCAAGCCCGATGAAAGGTGCATATCTGGAATTCTAAAAAAATAAAATGAGACTGGCAGTAAATGCTGGCTGCCGGCCTGCAAAAGAAACGTCCCGGATCCTGAGATGACAGTTCTCTCTGATCCGGGGCGTTTTTATATCATTACCATTTCGCGTTCCAAATCGGCAAAATCTACTGCTGCCACTGTACTGTTACGGAATTATCAGTTCAGAAAATTCCTATCCGCATACAGGAACAGCCACATACTTTTCATATAATAAAGATTGCACGAACGAGTGTTCCTGTGGTAGAATGGTAGTATCTGTTGCCGGAATACCGGTGGTTTCAGTATGTGGGAAATACGAGCAGAACTGGCGGTATCCGGAAACGTGAAAGGGGAACAGAATGAACAATTACGATACATTAAATCCGATGCAGCGGGAAGCTGTCTTCACTACGGAAGGTCCGCTCTTAGTGCTGGCGGGCGCCGGATCCGGAAAGACACGGGCGCTGACACACCGGGTTGCTTATTTAATAGAGGAAAAGGGTGTGAAACCCTGGAATATTCTGGCGATCACCTTTACAAACAAGGCGGCGGGAGAGATGCGGGAGCGAATTGATAAAATTGTCGGATTTGGCTCGGAGAGCATCTGGGTATCGACCTTCCATTCAAGTTGTGTGAGAATTTTGCGCCGTTATATCGACCGGATCGGATTTGACACCAATTTTACGATTTATGATGCGGATGATTCAAAATCACTGATGAAGGATATATGCAAGCGTTTAGAGATTGATACCAAGATTTATAAAGAAAAAAGTTTTTTGGCAGCGATTTCATCGGCAAAAGATGAACTGATCACACCGACAGAGCTGATGCAGCGTGCACTGACATCTTCCGATTATGCAAAGCGTAAACAGGCGGAGGTATACCGGGAATATCAGGAGGCGTTACATAAGAATAATGCGCTGGATTTTGATGATCTGATCATGAAGACGGTGGAACTTTTGCAGTCTGATCCGGAGGTAAAAAATTATTATCAGGAACGTTTTCATTATATTATGGTGGACGAGTATCAGGATACGAATACGGCACAGTTTGAGCTGATCCGTCTTTTGGCAGGCAAATATCAGAATCTTTGTGTGGTGGGTGATGATGATCAGTCTATTTATAAGTTCCGTGGAGCAAATATTTATAATATATTAAATTTTGAAAAACATTTTCCGGATGCAAAGACAATCAAGTTAGAGCAGAATTACCGGTCTACGCAGAATATTTTAAATGCTGCAAACAGTGTGATCGCAAACAATGTCGGCAGAAAGTCAAAGACACTCTGGACTGCAAATGATGAGGGAAAGAAGATTGACTTTGAACAGTTCAATACCGGCTATGAGGAAGCAGATTATATTGCGCGTGATATTGCAGGCGGGGTAAGAAACGGGGATTACCATTATGGGGATTATGCAGTTTTGTACCGGACGAATGCGCAGTCGCGTCTGTTTGAGGAGCGTTTTATTGTATCAAACATTCCATATAAGATCGTTGGCGGTGTAAATTTCTATGCGAGAAAAGAAGTGAAAGATCTTCTTGCCTATTTAAAGACAATCGACAATGCGCGCGATGATTTGGCGGTGCGCCGTATTTTAAATGTTCCGAAACGCGGTATCGGCGCAACAACCGTAAACCGTGTGTCTGATTATGCGGAGGCATACGATATCAGTTTTTACGATGCCTTAAAGCGTGCGGACGAGATTCCTTCGATTGGAAAAGCAGCGTCAAAGGTAAAACCGTTTGTAAATCTGATCCAGGTATTCCGCAGTAAGCTGGAATTTATCAGCATTTCCGATCTTCTCCGGGAAGTGATTGAGGAAACCGGATATGTCAAAGAGCTTGAAGCGGAAGGTACGGATGAGGCAGAAGCGAGGATCGAGAATATCGACGAGCTCTTAAGTAAAGTTGTGAGTTACGAGGAAAGCGAAGAACATCCGACACTGAGTGGCTTTTTAGAAGAAGTAGCACTGGTGGCAGACATTGACAGTCTGGAAGATGACAGCGATTATGTTGTATTAATGACTCTGCACAGCGCAAAAGGACTTGAATTCCCGAAAGTGTATTTAGCAGGTATGGAGGATGGTCTGTTCCCAAGTTATATGTCGATCAGCGGAGATGATCCGGAAGAGTTGGAGGAGGAACGAAGACTTTGTTATGTGGGCGTGACCCGCGCTGAAGAAAAATTGACTCTTACCTGCGCGCGTATGCGTTTGGTCAGAGGTGAGAGACAATATAACAGTATGTCCCGTTTCATTAAAGAGATGCCTTCTGCATTGATTGATACAGGAAAGCGAGAAGGCGGTTTTTCTCAAAATGTTTCTTTGGGAGAGAAGAGGACGTATTCGTCCGAGGTCAGTGGATACAAAAGATCTGCGTATGCTCAGAAACCGGCATTTGCCGCGATCCAAAAGGGGAGCGGACTGATGGCGAAAAAGTCGGAGGGACTCTCTTACGGAGTCGGAGATCGTGTACGGCATGTAAAGTTTGGAGACGGCACGGTGACGGAGATTAAAGAGGGTGGAAGAGATTATGAGGTGACGGTGCAGTTTGATACTGCAGGAGTCAGAAAAATGTTTGCTTTGTTTGCAAAGCTTATAAAAATATAGATTGGAGGATAACATTGTGAAAATAGGTTCACATGTCGGAATGAGTGGTAAGGAGATGCTGCTTGGTTCTGCAAAAGAAGCAGTATCTTACGGGGCGGATACATTTATGTTTTATACGGGAGCGCCTCAAAATACGAGGCGGAAAGAAATCGAAGAATTAAATATCGATCCTGCATGGGAATATATGAAAGAGCACGGGATTCAAGAAATCATTGTTCATGCTCCGTATATTATTAATTTAGGCAATGCGGTAAAGCCGGAAACATTTTCTCTTGCGGTTGAGTTTCTCGCAAAGGAGATAGACCGTACGGTAAGCTGCAGAAGCCATACGTTGATTCTGCATCCGGGAGCCCATGTAGGAGAAGGAGTCAGCATAGGAACAGAGCAGATCATAAAAGGACTAAACGAAGTTCTTACGCAGGATATGGATTGTTGTGTGGCGTTAGAAACAATGGCGGGGAAAGGATCGGAGATCGGTCGTACGTTTGAAGAATTAGCCAGGATTTACGACGGGGTAAAATATAGCGATAAATTGAGAGTTTGTTTTGATACATGTCATACGAGCGACAGTGGGTATGATATTATTCATCATTTTGATGATGTGATAGAAGAGTTCGATCGTATTATAGGAAAAGATCAGATTGCCGTATTTCATATTAACGACAGTAAGAATGTTCCAGGCGCTGCAAAGGACAGGCATGAGAACATCGGATTCGGACATATCGGTTTTGAAGCGATCAATTATATCGTTCATCATGCGGACTTTAGGGATGTTCCGAAAATACTTGAGACGCCATATATACCATCTGTGGAAAATCCAAAGAAATCATATGCTCCTTATAAATATGAAATTGAGATGCTTCGGGCAGGGAAATTTGATCCTGATATGAAAGAACGGATTGTAAAAGAGCATGAAAAAAGCGTCTGAACGGAGTCGAACCGTCGCACATGCCTCCGGAGGGCATTGCTCTATCCACTGAGCTACAGACGCATCGTTGTGTTAAACAACTTTAATTATCCTAGCATAAAGTAAGCAAAATGTAAAGTGTTTTCAAGTTGTTTGTTGCCGTGAAAACTGATACATGTTAGAATAGCATTCATATGATAAAGAGTTTCTATATAAAGGAGTGTGGAAAAATTGAAAACAATGTTGGAATTGATCACAACGGAAATGGAAGCGGCTTTTGAAAAAGCCGGTTATGATAAAGAACTTGCAAAAGTAACTCTTTCAAATCGTCCCGATTTGTGCGAATATCAGTGCAACGGCGCGATGGCAGGAGCAAAGAAATATAAAAAAGCCCCGTTTATGATTGCGGAAGATGTGGCGGTATATTTAAAGGAAAGTTCTTATTTTGAGACGGTAGAAGTTGTAAAGCCGGGATTTATCAATCTGAAACTTGCTCCGCAAAGTGTTGCGGATTATTTAAATCAAATGTCAGAAACAGAAAAACTCGGAGTAGAAGAAGCGGAAGAACCAAAAACGATCATGATAGATTACGGCGGACCGAATGTTGCGAAACCGCTTCATGTAGGACATCTGCGTTCTGCAATTATCGGCGAAAGCGTAAAACGGATTACTCGTTTTAAAGGAAACAAAGTGATCGGTGATATTCATCTGGGAGACTGGGGATATCAGATGGGACTTATCATCACGGAATTAAAGAAACGCAAACCGGAGCTGCCGTATTTTGATGAAAATTTTACGGGAGAATATCCGGCGGAAGCTCCGTTTACGATCGGCGAACTGGAGGAGATATATCCGACAGCAAGTTCATATGCAAAAGAAGACGAAGAATACAGGAAAGAAGCGTTGCATGCGACATATTTGCTCCAGAACGGCCACAGAGGATACAGAGCGGTTTGGAATCACATCATGAATGTTTCGGTTACAGATCTTAAGAAAAATTATGAGAGACTGAATGTAGAATTTGATCTTTGGAAAGGCGAGGCGGACGCGCAGAAATATATACCTGATATGGTACAGATGTTAAAAGAAGAAGGCTATGCGCGTTACGACGAGGGCGCTCTTGTGGTCGATGTTCAGGAAGAGTCGGATAAAAAAGAAGTTCCTCCGTGTATGATCTTAAAGTCAGACGGAGCGGCGCTCTATGATACGACAGATCTTGCAACACTTGTACAAAGGGAAGAAGATTATCAGCCGGACGAAGTTATCTATGTAGTAGATAAACGTCAGGAACTTCACTTTACACAGGTGTTCCGCTGTGCAAAAAAGACGGGGATCGTGAGCCCGAATACAAGATTGGAATTTCTCGGATTCGGTACGATGAACGGGAAAGACGGAAAACCGTTCAAAACCCGTGAGGGCGGCGTTATGCGTCTTGAAAATCTGATCCGCGAAATTAACGATGAAATGTATAAGAAAATTATGGATAATCGTACAGTGGAGGAAGAAGAAGCGAAAAAGACGGCCCGCATAGTCGGACTTGCGGCAATTAAATATGGAGATCTGTCGAATCAGGCAGGCAAAGATTATATATTCGACGTAGACAGATTTACTTCATTTGAGGGAAATACAGGTCCGTATATTCTTTATACAATCGTGCGTATTAAGTCCATTTTGGCAAAGTATAAGGAAAACGGAGGAAGCGCAGAGAAACTTTCGATCCGTCCGTCGGGAAATGTATATGAGAAGGCGCTTATGCTTCAAGTCTTGAAGTTCAACGATGTGTTTGAGGCAGTATGCGAAGAGACTGCTCCGCATAAATTGTGCGCTTACATTTATGAGATCGCGAATGAATTTAATAAGTTTTATCATGAGACGAAGATCCTCTCCGAGGAAGACGAAGAGAAACGTTCCGGTTATATTGCGCTCCTCGGACTGACAAAGCGCGTGTTGGAGACGTGCATTGACCTGCTTGGATTTGAAGCGCCGGAAAGGATGTAATGGAAAAATGACGGAAAAACTGTTTTATAAAGACAGTCATCTTTCAAAGTTCGATGCAGAAGTTCTTTCGTGTGTCAGAGCAAAAAGGCAGCAGGTGAAGGATTCGTTTGGCAGGCTGGACGGAAAAGCAGGCGAATATTATGAAATAGAACTTGACAGGACAGCCTTTTTTCCGGAAGGCGGAGGTCAGTATGCCGATACGGGAGTGCTATATATGGCAGACGATGATACGTGCGGCTTGGATGAAACGGCTCGAAAGAAAGTTCAAGTGCTCGATGTCCGTGAAAGGAACGGGCGTATCTTTCATATAACGGACGGTTTCATTGAAGCCAAAACTGCGGTGAAAGGAAGTATCGACTGGGAAGAACGCTTTATGAAGATGCAGCAGCATACGGGAGAGCATATCGTTTCAGGGCTGATCCACGCCGCATACGGGTATAATAATGTCGGCTTCCATCTTGGCAGTGAGGACTGTACGATGGACTTTGACGGTGAGATCACAGAAGAGGAACTTCGCCGGATCGAGGCGGAGGCAAATAAAGCTGTGTGGAAAAACCTGAAAGTATTTACGCATTATCCGAAGAAGGAGGAACTGTCTCAGATAGAATATCGGAGTAAGATCGAGATCGAGGGTCAGGTACGTATTATAGAAATTCCGGGGTATGACTGCTGTGCCTGCTGTGCTCCTCATGTGACGTATACAGGAGAGATCGGACTGATCAAGCTGGTTCAAGCGCAGCGTTATAAGGGCGGAGTGCGGATCACTATGCTGTGCGGAGTCCGCGCGTTTTCGGATTATGTGAGAAAGGAAGCGCAGGCAAAAGAAATTTCCAGGCTTCTTTGTGCGAAAGAAAATGAGATTGCAGATGCGGTTGCGCATTTGGCAGAAGAGACGAATCAGCTGAAATATGAACTTGCAGAAAAAGAGCGGCGCCTAGTGAAAGCGTATGCGGACATGATTTCGGAAAGTAAAGATGCAGTTTGCATTTTTACGGAAGAATTCGGCGGTGATTCCATGCGTATGTTGATGAATTATGTTTTAGACGCAGGGCATTGTATTTGCGCAGTGTTCTTTGGAAATGAAAAAGACGGGTATCGATATGTGTTGGGAAGCCGTCAACAAGATGTACGTGAAATGGCGAAAGAGTTTAATAAAAGATTCGACGGACGCGGCGGCGGAAAACCCGAGATGGTTCAGGGAACAGTCCGAGGCGAGAAAGAAGCGATCGAGCGATGGCTGATGAAATATGAGTTTGTTTGTATATAGGAAACAGTGAATGGTAATAAATAAAGAAAAATGATACAAAACATTTGAAATGTTACAAAAATATTAAAAAGTGTTGAAAAAATGCGGGTGATTTGTTATTATTTATTCGATAGTGAATCGTAAAATAAGAAGAAAAACCTGCATTTTTTTGATTGGCATCTATTACAGTACAAGTTTCCGACAGATGTTTTTCATTTTTTTAATTAAGTTTGTTGAAAAGCGGACGGTTGTGTTGTATGATGCTGTTATGTGGGGAAATAGATAATAAAATGAGGAAAGGTGGCAGTATGAGATTAAAAAAGGTACATAGCACATTTCTGACGGCGGCTTTGGCTTGCTCATTAGCAGTGACGCCGGTGTTTGCAAATCCGGCAGAAGATGCGGAGAATTTGAAAAATCAGAAAACAGAAGCGGAAAGCGAGCTTTCTAATCTTCAGACGCAGTTTGATACATTGATCCAAAAGGCGAATGAACTGGAACTTAAGCTGATTAAGACAGGTGAGGCGATTATTCAGGCGCAGGCAGATCTGGAAGCTGCGGAAGAAAAAAAAGAAGAACAGTATGAGGCGATGAAAAAGCGGATTAAGTTTATGTACGAATCCGGAACAGGCAGCGCTACAGTCGAGAAAGTTATGACATCCGGCGATATGTCGAGCATGCTCAGTCAGGCAGAGTATTCGCAGAAGATGCATGAATATGATCGTGAACAACTGAAAGAATATACAAATACAGTAACAGAGATTGAAAATTTGCAGAAGACACTTGAAGAAGAGCAAAAGAATCTGGAAGCAACGGAAAAAGAGTACGAGGCTGAGCAGGCGACTCTGACCGAGACGATCAATTCTAAAAAAGATGAGATCACCAATTTGGACGGCATGATCCAGGAAGCTGCAAGAAAAGCCGAAGAGGAACGAAAAGCAGAGGAAGAACGCCGCAGACGGGAAGAGGAAGCAAAGAACAATGTGACTCCGGAACAGCCGGTGACACCTTCCAATCCGAATAACGGAAGTTCAGGCGGTTCAGGAGCGGCGCCGTACGATCCGGTAACGGGAAATGTTATTGTAGACCGTGCATATGGATGTATCGGACTCCCTTATGTGTGGGGAGCGACAGGACCGAACTCTTTTGACTGCTCGGGACTTGTAGGATATTGTCTGACAGGCGGTTATGGACGTGTAGGAACAACGTATACATTTATGGGATGGCCTCGCGTCAGTGATCCTCAGCCGGGCGATGTATGTACGAACTGGGATCATTGCGGTATTTACATTGGAAACGGTATGATGATCCATGCGCCTCAGCCGGGAGAGAATGTTAAGATAGGACCGGTACAGGCAGGAATGGTTTATGTTCGTCGCTAGGCGTACAAAGTCAGTCGGTAAGTTATGATAAGATGTATAAAATCAAGTGAATAATACATAGGTCGATCGCAGGAGTTGTGAATTTTACAGCTCCTGCTTTTTTTAATAGATTTCATTTTTAAGGATTGACAGAGAAAAAAGATAGGTGTATAGTAAAAGCATAACAATTAAATAAATGCTTAATTGTTTATTTATGCTTCCTGAAAAACCACCTTTCTGCTGGAAATTCACGGAATCAGCGTGAAAGCGAAAGGCGTTTTCACCCGCGGCAGGAGTCCATTGCTGTTTACAGATAAATCTCACAGTCGGACTCAACCTTTTTGCAGTTTTTGAGAACTTCCGGCATAACTGCTTTCGGATCCTGCCCTTCTTCGAACTCCACGATCATTTTCAGCGTCATAAAGTTTACAGTGGCATCTTTTACGCCATCGGTATTCTTAGCGGCGCCTTCCATTTTATTTGCGCAGTTTGCGCAGTCTACATCGATTTTATAAGTTTTCTTCATAATATTTTCCCTTTCCGCTCATCTCTTTTATATTAACATATGAGCACTTGTTCATTTGTTTGATTTTATTATAGCATTATTTTCTCTTCTGTCAATAGTTTTGAGGAGATTTCTTTACGGAAATCAAAAGTTATGTTATAATCCATGTTATTATAGTTTAACGTGTTGCTTTAATGTTTTAAAAAACAGGATATTATTATCTGGCAGGTATCAAAATCATAAAAAGAAATAGGATACTCTTTGACAGAACATAACTGTCTGTACTGTTTGCGTACAGCAGTTCACAGCAGCAATATCGGAAAGAAAAAAGGAGGGTATCAATATGGCGATACATGAATCAGGAGAAGATTATCTCGAAGCGATCCTTATGATCAAAAAAAGAAACGGTAATGTCCGCTCTATCGACATTGCGCATGAACTGTCTTTTTCAAAACCGAGTGTCAGTGTTGCAATGAAGAATTTGAAAGCCAGTAATTACATTACGATTGATGAGAACGGATTTATCAATCTGACGGAAACCGGGCAGGAAATTGCAGATAAGATTTATGAAAGACATACCTTTCTGACCGGATGGCTGACTTCTATCGGAGTTGACCCGAAGGTTGCAGCCGAGGATGCCTGTAAGATGGAGCATGCGATCAGCGCAGAGAGTTTTTCTGCCATTAAGAAGTCTATTGCAGGCACGCATGAAAATTATAGCAATCCTCGTAAATAATGCATTTAAGACAGTTCAGCAGCGTGCGAAAGACAAGGAAGATATCTGCAGGCGTGCTGACGCACGGCAAAGATATCTGACGCAGGATTTCACACTCTGATGGGCTGGATTAAGATGCATTATTTTAGAGGATTGCTATAAATAAAAACATAATAAAAACCATATCCCGGATTTTCAGAGACTAAGCATCTGTTGCTTTATCATGAAATCCCGGATATGGTTTTTTATAGTTATCTTTATGCTTCCTCTTCTTTTGGAAGAAGATTTCTCATACTTCTTAAACTGATAGTCAGTGTTGACATGTTATGAAGCAGTGCGGATGTTGTAGGCATAATGATACCTGTAACTCCAAGTGCGATCAGACCGCCGTTTATACCGATAATAGTTCTGTAATTATTGTGGATACGCTTCATCAGCGCTGTACTCAGTCTCTTTAACGTAACAATCTCATGGAGATTATCTGCAGAAATTGTAACATCTGCGATTTCACGTGCAATAGCTGCGCCATCACTGATAGCAATTCCCACACTTGCAGAAGAAAGTGCCAGAGAATCATTGATCCCATCACCGATCATAATAACTTTATGACCCAGTTCTTTTTCTTTCTCTACAAAAGATGCCTTATCTTCCGGCAGAACTTCGGAGTAATATTCATCTACGCCTACACGTTTCGCAATAGCTGCTGCTGTACGTTCACTGTCACCGGTCATCATTACGACTTTTGTAATGCCGGCTTCTTTTAATTCACGTACTGCATCTGCAGCCTCTTCACGAAGCGGATCTTCTACACAGATAACTGCTGCAAGTTTTCCTTCGATTGCAAGATACAGGTGAGAACATTCTAATGGCAGGTGTTCAAATCTGTCTTCCATTCCTTCCGGAATTACACACTTTTCATCTTCCATTACGAAATGCCAGCTTCCGATCACTGCCTTTTTGCCTTCAATAGTTGTAGAAATACCATGAGCTACGATATATTCTACTTTTGAATGCATTTCCTCATGAACAAGATGTTTCTCTTTGGCTGCATTGACAACTGCTCTTGCCATGGAATGAGGGAAATGTTCCTCCATACATGCTGCAATACGCAGAAGCTCATCTGAACTCAGCTCTTCACTGAAAGATACCACATCTGAAACTACAGGCTTTGCTTTTGTAAGTGTACCCGTCTTGTCAAATACAATAGTCGT
>ERZ773185.2421-NODE-2421-length-12058-cov-3.581355_pt1 | contig 12058 bp, 12 predicted proteins | sample MGYA00580531_ERZ773185 | MGnify/ENA primary metagenome ERZ773185 (study PRJEB29015, sample SAMEA2737799) | human gut metagenome | biome: human gut; feature: human-associated habitat; material: faeces | place: China | collected 2012 ...
CTGCGGGGCTGCAGCGGGTTGGACGGGCGCCGCAGGAGCAGGTGCGCTCGGAGCCGTCGCCGGGGCGGTCGCGGGGGTGCCTTGGTTGACCTGGGAGGTTGGCGCGGGCTGAGAGGGGGTCGCCGCGGGCAGGCCGCTCTTCTTCAGGGTCTCCAGCTCGTGCTCGAGGTAGGCCACGCGGTCGGCGAGGGCGTCGAGGGTGAGGTCGGCCTCGGGGCGGGCGATGCGGGTAAAGGCGACCTCCAAGACCAGGCGCTGGTTGGTTGCGGTTCTCATCTCGCTGGAGGCGTCGCCCAGGACGGTGAGGATGCGGGAGAGCCGGTCTACGGAGCCGAAGGCGGCGGCCTCGGAGCGCAGGGCCTCAAAGTCCGCGCCGCGGGCGCTGACCACGTCGGTCGCGCAGGGCACGGCTGCCACGACGTAGACGTCCCTCATGCGGGCGGCGAGCTCCTTGGTGAACTGCAGGAGGTCACGGCCGGAGCTCATGAGCTTCTCGACCTCGCCGAAGAGGGCGGGCACGTCTCGCTTGGCCAGGGCGTTGACCACGCCACCGAGTACCGAGCCGGAGACCTCGCCGAGGAAGTCCTGGGCCGCCTCCACGGAGATGTTGCCGTTGCCAAAGACCGAGAGCTGCTCCAGGGAGGTCAGGGCGTCTCGCATGCCGCCGCGGGCGTGGCGAACGACCAGCTCGAGGGCCGCGTCGTCGTAGGTGAAGCCCTCCTCGCCGCAGACGTAGGCCAGGTGGGCCTGCATCTCGTCGTTGCCGATGCTGTGGAAGTCAAAACGCTGGACGCGCGAGAGGATGGTTGCAAGAATTTTCTGCGGGTCGGTGGTGCACATAATGAACACCACGTGCTCGGGCGGCTCCTCGAGGGTCTTGAGCAGGGCGTTGAAGGCCGCCGGGGTCAGCATGTGGACCTCGTCGATGATGTAGACCTTGCAGCGTCCAAGCGTGGGCGCGTAGTTCACGCGGGAGAGGATTTCCTCGCGGACGTTGTCCACGCCGGTGCGGGATGCCGCGTCGAGCTCGGCCACGTCCGGGTGCTCGCCGGCGGCGATGAGGCGGCACTGCTCGCAGGTGCCGTCGGGCAGTTGACCGGGGCCTTTCTCGCACATGAGGGCCTTGGCAAGCAGGCGCGCCATGGTCGTCTTGCCCGTGCCGCGCGGACCGCAGAAGAGGTAGGCATGGCTGGTGCGGCCCTCGACAACGGCGCGCTTGAGCGTCTCGACGACGTGCTTCTGACCAACTACCTGCTCAAACGTCTGCGGGCGGTACTTTGTGTAGAGCGATTCCATGCGGCCTCCAGGCGGTCTGTCTGCTGAAGAACCAGTATACCCGCGGGCGAGCGGCGGGCGGGAACGTCCACGCAGGCCGCATGAGGCCAATCGGGACTGCAGGCCGGCGCGCGTTGGGGGGCGATTTGTTTTCGTGCGCCCTCGCAGACGCCCGAAGCGCCGGAGAGGCCTCAAACCTTGCACGGAACTCGCCTTCGTGTGAGTGATTTGCGGACGGGCGCGCAGAAGTGGCCTTCGTGTGAGTGCCTTTCAAGAGGCCGCGGCCGGAGCACCCAAGTTTTATGCATTCATCCAGACTACGACCTGCTGTTTCAGTGTCAGAATAATCATTACGTTCTTGATATTTCGGCCAAGTCGGATAATTGGGCTCACACGAAGGCAACTTCTGCGCAGCCGTCCGCAAATCACTCACATGAAGGTCACTTTTGCGCGTTCGGACCGCAAAAAAGGCCGGGACCCCACTGTGAGGTCCCGGCCCACGGTCAAAAATGATGCGGTTGATCGCGCGTGGCGGGGCTTACTCCTGCTCGGCCCTCTCGGCGCGACGCTTGACGTGGTTGCGCCAGGCCGTGAAGCCAATCAGGCCCAGGCCCACGACGCTCACGCCCGTCGCAACCCAACGCACGACCTCGAGCTTCTGCGGCCCATCAACCCACACGCTCCCGTGCATGGCCCCGTTCATGACGTGGCTGTTGGCCGTGGTGTAGAGCAAAGGGACCGGATTGCCGTTGCCGTTGGTGCCGTTGATCTCGTTGCCCCAGGTAGAGATCTGGCCAGCCATGGGCGTCGATGGCAAAGGCGGCGCCGGTCTTGGAGTCGGTGGCATACGTGGTCACGTCGACGTCGACGTTGTCCGGAACATAGGTGTTGACCAGCGCGGCATTGCCGCCGGTCTCGACGCCGGCCGCGACGCCCCTGGCAGCCAGCACGTTGTTCTCGGCCGCGTGGGCGTTTGCGCCCGCCGTCACGTAGTAGGTGCCCGCGTCCAGGATGTAGGTCTTGGCGCCATTGGCGTCATAGGCCTTGAGCTACTCACGGTCAAACTCAATGGAGAGCGTCTGGTTCTCAGTCGCCGTAGTTCTGCGCGGCGGGAGACCTCAGCGGGTTGCCAGAGAAAGTGTCCGCCGTGCGGCCGGGCGAATTGATGTCGCCCGCCATGATGCCCGCGAGCGAGTCCGTGCCGTAGGTGCCCAAGGAGGACACAAAGGGCACGGACTTAATGTTGGGCATGTCGCGTAGGAAGTCCAGGTCAAGCGCTGAGGCCGTGTTGACTACTCGGGGATGCTCGCGCTGCTGGTTGGGGCGATCACCTGGCTGTACGAGACAACGGCGTGGACGGCGCTCTTCTGCTGCACGGCCGGCTACGCGATGCAGAACTTTGCCTCCGGGCTCACGGAACTCTGCTGGGCGCTTGCGGGCGTGCCTGAGACGGCGGACGCCTCGCTTGGGGCACACCTGACCCGCTTTGCCATAAACGTCACTTGCATCTTGGCTGTCTACGTGCCGTTCTACCTTGCTTTTGTCCGCAAAATCAGCCGAGAGGCGCTTGAGCGCATAGACAATCCGGCTCTTTTGGCCGTCATGGCCGCTGTCATGCTCGGCGTCATTGGGTTTGACCTGCTCATCAAGTGCATGGGCGACTTTGGCCTGCTGACTATCTGGTTCATGGCGCCGCTCAGGCTGTTTCACGGACTCATGTGCGTCTTGACCTTCGCCCTGGAGTACGAGTTGCTGGTCAACAGGCATCTGCAGATCGAGCGGGAGGCGGAGACGCGCGTCCACGCGGAGCGAGAGCGCCAGTATGAGCTCAGCCGAGCCAACATCGAGGCCATCAACATCAAATGCCATGACATCAAGCATCAAATTAGAGCACTCGCAGGCGGCGGGACGGCCGCAGACGAGCGCGCGCTGGCGGACCTCGCGCATGAGGTGGACTTCTATGACTCGGCCGTCCATACAGGCAACGAGGCTCTGGACACCATTCTTACCGAGAAGCGTCTGACCTGCGCAAACGAGGGAATCACCCTCAGCTGCGTGGCTGACGGCGCAGCGCTGGGGTTCATGCGAGACGCGGACATCTACTCCCTTTTTGGCAACGCGCTGGATAACGCCATTGAGGCAACGCGAAAGCTTGGCGACCCCTCCCTGCGCAGCATCAGCCTCGTAGTAAGGCAGGCTGCCGGAGTGGCGTCCATCCACGTGGAGAACCGTTATGCCAGCGAGCCCCTCGTTGGACAGGACGGCTCGATTGCGAGCAGCAAGGGCGACGGGGCCAACCACGGCTTTGGGCTGCGCTCCATGCGGCTCACCGTCGAGAGCTACAACGGCACGCTGGCCACCCTGATCGACCACCAGGGACGCACCTTCCACGTCAACGCGATGATTCCGCTGCCGTAGCCGCTGCTGTGGAACCTCTTTGCCGCAGGTCCCGTCAGCCGCCTGGCCATCTCCAAGTGCTTCTCTCGCATAGGCGAGAAGTAAGCTCCAGGCCCGGGCCTGAACTCCGACCTGGGCCTATTTCTTGCTCAGCCTTGCCTTCACCAGCCCCACGATGGTGGGGATGACGCTCACGAGCACGATGCCAACGATGAGCAGCTCAAAGTGCTCCTGGACAAACGGGATGCCGCCAAAGAAGTATCCCAGCAGCGTGAACAGGGTGGACCAGGTGATGCCGCCCAGCACGTTGAAGATCACGAAGTTGCGCCAGTGCATGCCGCCCATGCCGGCAATGAACGGCACGAAGGTGCGGATGAACGGGAAGAACCGGCCCAGGAAGATGGCCAGGTGGCCCCACTTCTGCAGGAAGGCCTCGGACTTCTGGAGGCGCTCCGGCGTCATGGCCTTGACCTTGCCGGACTCGACGATCTTCTTGCCAAAGAAGTGGCCGATCATGAAGTTGCACTGGTCTCCAAGGATGGCGGCGGCCCAGGCAACGGCGAGAAGCGCCACGATGTTGAACCCGCCGCCCTGGGCAAAGAAGCCCGAGGCAAACAGCAGGGAGTCACCCGGGAGGAACGGGAAGAAGACCACGCCAGTCTCGATGAAGATGATGAGGAAGACGCAGCCATAGGCCATGACCGGGCCGGCGGCGATCCAGCTTGCGATGGCGGCGCGCGGGTCGCGCAGCAGGTTCATGATGAAGTCGACGAAGCCCATTGATCTCCTTTGGCTGCGGCGCGGTCGGCGCGCCGGAAAGACGTCCCCATACAGAACCGCCCTGCGACCAGGGCCGCAGGGCAGCAAAAAAGCGCGCTCGATGGGAACGGGCACCCGCCAGAGGCCCCTTATGGCTGCTGCCTCCCGGCCCTGACCAGGTTCGAGGTGTGACGTCGCCCGAACCCATCGAACGCGCTCTTGTCAAAGACTTTAGCAGACCGCCGCACCCAGCGGCTCGTGTCCACCAGAAAGCCATGGCCGCACGCGGCTCGCTGCACGCGGCTCGCGGCTAGCTCCGCGCGGCCTCCAGCTCGCGGGAGAGCTCCTGGAAGCGGCTGGCGCTCATGGCCGTCGACGGCACGTAGACGTAGCGGCGCCCGCCGAAGCCAGCCAGCAGGCCGTCATCGTCGGCAGAAACGCTGCGAAGGTCAGAGAGGTCGTAGCGCTCCTCGGCACCGGACTCGTCGGCCACATAGACCGCGTCGCCGGTCACGACGACGTGACGGCGCGAGGAGGTTCCCTTGAAGCCCAGGCTGCTGTTGCGCGCGTAGCCGAGCTGCATGTTGTGCCAGTTGGTGGAGACCGCCGTGCCCGCCATGGAGAGCACCAGAAGCACGATGGCCGGAGCCAGGTTGTTGGCGTCGGCAATGAGCACCACAATCATCAGGGCCAGGCACGCCATGGACACCGCAAACGACGCAATGCGCGCCTTCTGGCCGCCCAGGTACGACGCGGCCTTGGAAAGCGCCAGCTCACCATAGTCATAGGTTGCCGAGAAGCGCAGTCCCTCGTACTTCTCGTCATCAAACTTGTGGGCGGCCTCGGCGGATGCCGGGCGGGTCTTGCGGGCGGTCTTCTTCTTTGCCATGGGTTTTGGCTCCTTGGTGGTCATGGAGGAATTGTCGGCGGCAGGCGGGCAGGTTTAGGCGACCCGCCACGGGGCAACATACTAACCGTGCAGGGAGCGAGCGCACGTCGGAGTTCGCGAAACGCGTGCTCTCGCACTGTAGAGCGTTACAGCTTGGCAGCTGCCAAAGTGGAGGCCTCAGGGACCGTGTCCCCGGGGCCTCCGTCAATTTGAGCCGCTATATCAAGCAAGAAACCAGGCGAGAAGCACTACCTGCGGTGGGCACGGTAGTAGGCGATGAGCGCCTGGGTGCTGGCGTCCTGCTGGGCCAGGGCCTCGTCGTCGTGGAAGGCCGGCGTGATCTGCTTGGCAAGCTGCTTGCCCAGCTCGACGCCCCACTGATCGTAGGAGTCAAGGCCCCAGACGGTGCCCTCGACAAAGGTGATGTGCTCGTAGAGGGCAATGAGCTCGCCCAGGGCGTGCGGGGTCAGCTCGCAGCCAAAGATGGACGTGGTCGGGCGGTTGCCGTCAAAGACGCGGGCGGGCACCATCCACTCGGCCGTGCCCTCGGCGCGGACCTCGTCGGCCGTCTTGCCAAAGGCGAGGGCCTTGGTCTGCGCGAGGAAGTTGCCCAGGAAGAGCTCGTGGACGTCCTGGCCGTCGTCCTTGGTGGGGTTGGGCGTGTTCACGAAGGCGATGAAGTCGGCCGGGATGGCGCGAGTGCCCTGGTGAATGAGCTGGTAGAAGGCGTGCTGGCCGTTGGTGCCGGCCTCGCCCCAGAAGACCTCGCCGGTGGCGGAGGTCACGGGCGTGCCGTCCCAGCGCACGGACTTGCCGTTGGACTCCATGGTGAGCTGCTGCAGGTAGGCCGGGAAGCGGTGCAGGTACTGGTTGTACGGCAGGACGGCGTGGCTGCCCATGCCCCAGAAGTTGACGTACCAGACGTTCATGAGGCCCATGAGCGCAACGACGTTCTTCTCCAGCGGGGTGTTCTTGAAGTAGTGGTCCATGTCGTGGAAGCCGGCCAGGAACTCCTGGAAGCGCTCCGGACCAAAGGCGATGATCAGCGAGAGGCCCACGGCGGAGTCCACGGAGTAGCGGCCGCCGACCCAGTTCCAGAAGCCAAAGGCGTTCTCGGGGTCGATGCCAAAGTCGGCGACAAGGTCAAGGGCGGTGGAGACGGCCACAAAGTGCTTGCGGATGGCGTCGGCGTCCTGCTCGGCAGAGCCGTCAATGGCGCCGGCGGCGCGCAGGCTCTGGAGCATCCAGGTCTTGGCCTCGCGGGCGTTGGTCAGGGTCTCGAGCGTGGTGAAGGTCTTGGAGACGATGATGCACAGGGTGGTCTCCGGGTCCAGGCCCTTGACCTTCTCGACCATGTCGTTGGGGTCGATGTTGGAGACGTAGCGGCAGTCGATGCCGGCGTCGGCCAGGGGCCTCAGGGCCTCGTAGACCATGACCGGGCCCAGGTCGGAGCCGCCGATGCCGATGCTCACGACGTGCTCGATGCGCTTGCCGGAGACGCCCTTCCACTCGCCGGAGCGGACCTTGTTGGCAAAGGCGTACATGCGGTCCAGCACCTCGTGGACGTCGGCCACGGTGTCCTGGCCGTCCACGACGAACTTGCCCTTGTCGGAGGCGGGGCGGCGCAGCGCGGTGTGCAGGACGGCGCGGTCCTCGGTGGTGTTGATGTGCTCGCCGGCGTACATGGCGTCGCGGCGCTCCTCCAGCTTGACCGCGCGGGCCAGGCCGCAGAGAAGGTCCACGGTCTTCTGGTCAATCAGGTTCTTGGAGAGGTCAAAGTGCAGGTCGTCCATGTCAAAGGAGAACTTCTCCACGCGCTGGGCGTCCTTGGCGAACTCCTCCTTGAGAGTGAAGCCGTCAGCCATCTCCTTCTGATGAGCGGCGAGGGCGGCCCACTCCGGGGTCTGGGTGGCGTCGATGGGTGCGGGGATGCAAGACATGTGCATGTCCTCCTTTGGATGGAGTACTTGGGACCGGGGCCCTTGCCGCAGGTGCGAAGAGGGTGCTCGGCCACATACCAGTTCCATTTTACGGCAACGGCTTTGTCCGGTGAACGGCTAATATGGTTCCGCGAGCGGGGGCACCTGCTTCAGACGGGCCCACATGACCTGCTTCTGGCGAGGGTCGCCGAGGGCTGCGGCAAAGCCGCCGAGGTTGAGGAAGCGCATGCCGCAGACGTGGGCGACCATGCCTGCGGGGAGAAGTGCCTCGTTGAGGTCCTCCAGGCCCGAGAGCTCCTCGGCGTAGGCGTCGCGGACGGCCTGCGTGGCGGTCTCGTCGCAGCAGATGAGGGTGGCCGGGTCGAGCGTGGCCACGGCAAGGCGCATGAGGTCCGGGGCAAGCGGCGCGCCGGCGGCGTCCACGACGACGAGCGTCTCCCACTCCTCGGGCGCGTAGCCCAGGGCCTTGAGCGACGCCTTGAGCGCGGCGCCGTCGGGGCCCGAGAAGGGCTCGCCGCCGGCAGCCTCCTCGGGCGTGAGCTCGCCCTTTGCCAGCAGCACGGGAGAGAAGGCGTTGCCGCCCATGCGCACGCCGCGCTCCACGAGCGAGGCCACCTCCGACCTCGTCTTCTCCACGTACGCCTGGCGCCTCTGCTCGCGCTCCGATGCCATGGGGCCTCCGTTTTGCCTTGGGATGGGCCTTGGGCCGGACGGGCTTCTCACCTGCCGGGGCGCCGCGGCCGCCGTTGATGTGTGTCCTCCAGTTTAGTTCGGGGTATAAGGCAGACAAGTAAAAACAGCGCATGCGCGAAGGGAGCCGTCATGGCGAAGGCAATTACCGGTGCAGAGTTCGACCTTGTTCTCTCGGAGGCCAGAAAGCCCGTCCTGGTTGACTTCTGGGCGCCTTGGTGCGGGCCGTGCCGCGCGCTGGGCCCCACCGTCGAGGAGGTCGGGCAGGATTTTGCCGACCGCATGGACGTCTACAAGTGCAACGTAGACGACGAGGATGAGCTGGCCGCGAGGTTCCGCATTGTTTCCATTCCCACGCTCATGCTCTTCAAGGACGGCCAGCCCGTGCATACTGTGGTCGGAAACATGTCCAAGCAGGCTCTGATCGCAGAGATCGAGCCTTACCTCTAGGAGCTTCATGACCGCTAGCGATTCCAAGAGGGACGCTCGGGGCCTGGCCCAGGGCGTCCTTTCATATGCACGCAAAAACGTCCGAACCATCGCGGTGCTGCTGGCCGCGCTGGTCTTTGTCTGGCTACTGGAAGAGGTGTCCGAGGGAGAGATCATGACCCTGGACGCGCTGGCGTACCGGTTCTTTGTGGTCACGTTGCGCTCTGACGTGATGACCCCCATCATGGAGGGCTTCACCTCGCTTTCGTCCGTGGCCGTGATCTTGGTGATGGCGCTGGTGGTGGCCGCGTTTGCCCCGGGCAAGGCGCCGGGGCGGTGCGTCTGCGCCAATGTGGTGAGCGCGCTCGTGCTCAACCAGGTGCTCAAGTTCATCGTGCAGAGGCCGAGGCCGGACGGGTACCGGCTGGCGGTGGAGAGCAGCTACAGCTTTCCCTCGGGGCACTCGATGATCTCCATGGCGTTCTACGGGCTGCTCATCTGGATGATCTGGAAGTGCGGGCGCGACGACGTGATGCGCCACGTGTGGTGCTGCCTGTTTGGGCTGATCATTGTGATGGTGGGCATCAGCCGCGTCTACCTGGGCGTTCACTATGCGTCCGACGTCATTGCCGGCTTCTGCGTCTCGTTGATCTGGCTGGTCTTCTTCACCAAGGTCATCGCCCCCGCCTTCATGGACGAGGAAAACGTCCAGCCACGGAGCTAGCCGGCGCAGAACTGCCCTTCGTGTGAGTGATTTGGTAACGGCTGTGCAGAAGTGGCCTTCGTGTGAGCCAGATTCCGCCGTTTTTGACGCACATCAAAATCTAAATGAATATTCTTGAGGCAAAACGGCTGTTGGCTTAGACGGAGCCTGCATATAATCAGACGGCCCCGGTCCACGGCCGCCAAGAGGCACTCACACGAAGGCCACTTCTGCACACGCGCTGCCGAATGACTCACACGAAGGGCAGTTCTGTGCAGCAAATCCTCCTCCAACCAAGCCCCACCCACCCCAAGGCCCCGCACGTTATCCCCGCAAATTGGGGACGTGTTCGTTTTTGCGCAAATATGAACACGTCCCCAACTTGCGCAAAAAAGGGACACCCTTGGCGGCTGGTTGGATGCGCCAAGGGTGTCCCTTTTACCAGGTAACTAACAGCGTCCCCGTGTCCGGGCGGGGTTAGAGCTCGATGATCCGGGCGTCGACGACGCGGCCGTCCTCGCAAAGGATGCGGCCCATGGAGGGCTTGCTGCCGCGCGGGTACGTGGGGCTGCCGGGGTTCATGACCAGCGTGCCCGTCCACTCGTCACGCTCAACAAAGGGGCGGTGCGTGTGGCCGCAGATGGCAACGTCGCACTTGAGCAGGTTGAGGTGCTGGCGATAGTGCACCACCTGCCACCTCAGCCCACTGGAGAAGAACACCTTGCGCGTCTTGACCTCGGGTCCGTACTCGTAGGCCCAGTCGTTGTTGCCCAGGCACATCTGCACGGGCGCGATCTTCTGCAGGGTACGGTAGTCCGCGCCGGAGCAGATGTCACCCGCGTGCACGATGACGTCTGCGCCCTGAAGCTGGTCCAGAAGGTCGGGCTCCAGGAAGCCGTGGGTGTCAGAGATGATGTCGTAGCGCATGAGAGCCAACAGCGGTCACCTACAGCCCGAGCGCGCGCTTGAGCGCAACGACGCGGCGGCGCGAGACGGAGATCTTCTTACCCTCGATGCCATTAATGCCCAGCTGCAGGATGCCGGAGGAGATGACCTCGACGTCCTCCACGTACTCAAGGTTGACGATGTAGCCGCGGTGCACGCGGAAGAACCCGTGCGGCGCGAGCTTCTGTTCAAGCTTGGCCAGGCTGATGGTGGAGAGCATCTCCGTCATGCTCTCCATCAGGCTCTCCATGCTGGAGGCCGTGGCCGTATAGGAGGTATTGCGCGTGTAATAGCCGGCGAAGAAATTTTCCGTCTGCGTCAGAAATGCGCTGGTGTCCACGCCTGTGGCCGCCACCACCGTGAAGCTCTGGTAGCCGTCGTCCGCATGGGACATGGCTTTGGCCGTGGAGATGGGCAGGTACATGTCCGTGGTGGGGGTGGCGTCTGTGGATTCCAGCACGAGCCCGTTGCTCTCATACGGGTACACCCCCACGATATAAAATGTGTATACCTTGGTGCCGTAGGTGAGCTGGAACGCCTGGCCGATGGCCTCCTGCCCTGGAAACAGCGTTTCGGCAAACACGTCGCTCACAATGGCCACCGTGCGGGCTTTTTCCTCGTCCTCCTCCGTGAAGAAGCGCCCGCGGGACAGCTCCACGCTGTTGGCGGCGGCATATTCGGTGTTCACGCCCGTGGCGTTCACGCCGGCTTCGTCCGCGTTTGTGCTTACCGTATAGCTGCCAAGACTCTGTGTCAGGCTGACAGCGTAGATGCTGCCGCCGTAAAGCGCGCGGTAATCCGCCAGCATCTCGTCCGTCAGCAGGTCCTCCGCGCCGGGAGTGGTTGGGCGGAACATGCGCGTCTGCGCACCCTCGGTGTAATCGCTGTCGCTTTTTTGCGTCAGGCTGACGGTGATGTTGTTCGCGCCCATGCTCTGCATGCTGGTGGTGATGGAGTTCGTCATGCTGCCCGCCACCGTCATGATAGCGATGACCGAGCCGATGCCGATGATGATGCCCAGCATCGTGAGCAGCGCGCGCATCTTGTTGGCCCGCAGGCCGTTGAGGGCAAGCTGGATGTTTTCAAACAGCAGCATCCGCAGCGCCTCCTCCCCTGCGCACGCCCGTGACGCGGCCGTCCTTGATGGTGACGATGCGCTGGCATTCGCCGGCAAGCTCCGGGCTGTGGGTAATGAGCACGATGGTCTTTCCCTGCTCCCGGTGCAGCCGGTGGAATAGGTCCATCACCAGGCGCCCTGTGGCGGAATCCAGCGCGCCCGTCGGCTCGTCGGCCAGCAGGATGGCGGGGTCGTTGGCCATGGCGCGCGCAATGGCCACGCGCTGCTTCTGGCCGCCGGAAAGCTGGCTGGGCGCATGGCCCGCGCGGTCGCCCATTTCCACCATATCCAGCAGCGCGCGGGCGCGCTGTGTGCGTGCCGTGCCGCGCACGCCGTTGTACATCATGGGCAGCGCCACGTTCTTCAGCGCGCTGGTGCGGGGCACCAGGTTGAACGTCTGGAATACAAATCCGATCTTCCGGCAGCGGATGCGGGAGAGCTGCTTGTCGCGCAGTGTGCCTACGTCCACGCCGTCCAGCACATAGGTGCCTTCCGTGGGGCGGTCCAGCGCGCCGATGATGTTCATCAGCGTGGATTTGCCCGAACCGGACTCGCCCACGATGGCCACAAATTCGCCTTTGCGCACCGTCAGGTCAATGCCGTGCAGCACCTCCAGTTCCTCGCCCGTGCCGATGGGGAACCGCTTGACGATGCCGTGCATGTCGATGATGGGAGCATCCATATCACATCCCTCCCGGGCCGCCGCTGGGCATGCCGCCGCCACCGGGCATATCGCCGCCCGGCATGCCGCCGCCCATGTCCATGCTGAACATGGCGTTTTCCCCGCTCTGCTGCGCGTCGTCCGCGCCCGCGGCGGCCGTGGCCGTATCATTGGCGCTCGTCTTTACCTCCATCCCGTCGGAAAGCCCTTCGCCGGAGATCTCAATATAATAATCCGTTTCCATGCACGTTTC
>ERZ773185.2430-NODE-2430-length-12026-cov-10.595606_pt1 | contig 12026 bp, 8 predicted proteins | sample MGYA00580531_ERZ773185 | MGnify/ENA primary metagenome ERZ773185 (study PRJEB29015, sample SAMEA2737799) | human gut metagenome | biome: human gut; feature: human-associated habitat; material: faeces | place: China | collected 2012 ...
GCGATTACTTCAGATGCTTTCATAATCTTTAATCTTTTATTGTGTTTAAATTCTTATTTTTTATTTCTGATTGCAAAGATACATGTTTTTCTTGAAAACACCAACAAAAAGAAAGAAAAAATGCAGAAAAAGTAGAAAAAAGATATTTTTTAACATTCTTAATCACGATTTATAGCGCTTTTGTGTACGCACACCTTATTATATAAGAGACGTTTTTCGGGGTTTAAGCCTTTATTTCTGTTTAGGGAATTTTGCATTCTGACGACTTCAGTTTATCTATCCTGCGCCATAGGGCATAAATGAGCAGGATGACAGCGTAGAGACCGATTACCTGAGGCAGACTGATTTTTACGTTTTCGATGCTTGCTCCAGGCAGCATGCTGATCAGTTTTATTGCTGTATTCAAAAACTGGGTGATGCTGGTCAGGGCGCCTGATGTAAGGCTGATGAGTGGGGCGACAACCGATGCTATGGGCGCCCATAACGTGAGTGGGGAGAACAGGATTAATGCTGCTCCAAGATATAGGATGAGGGTTGCTGCGGGAATGGCGATGTAATTGGTGAGAAGTGAATAGCACGATATTCTGCCGAAGGAGTAGACGATGACCGGAAGGGTTCCTATCTGGGCTGCCAGTGAAACGCAAAGGAGTCCCCATGCCCAACGGATGAAACGGCTGCGGATGGGGAGGAGGGTGTAAAGGGGTGTGAAGAACAGCAGAATGGAGGCTACGGCCAGGAACGAAAGCTGGAAACTCAACTCGAAAAGATAGAGCGGACTGATGAATAGCATGAATACATAAGCTGAGGCTAATGTGTTGAGCGGTAGACCGGTACGATGGAAAGCTAAACTTAAGCTGTAGGCTGAAAGCATGATGGCTGCACGGACTGCACTTGCCGGCAATCCGATGAGAAAAACGTAGGTCCAGATGGAGATGAGGGACAGGATGATGGTGTAAACTGAGTACTTTCTGCCGCCTAGCAGAAAGATGAAAAGTTGGAAGATAATGCCTATATGAAGTCCGCTTACTGCCAGGATGTGACTGGCTCCGGAAATGGAGTAACTGTTTCGGGTGTTCGAGTCGAGTGCGCTCTTGTCGCCCAGCGCCATGGCTGCGATGACTGCATAGTCTTGCTGTTTTACGTGAAGGGAAACCAGTTTGCTTTCAATATTGCTTTTATAGCGTTCGGTATTGATTTTTGCCCGTGTGAGGTAAGACAGTTCCTGCCAGGTTTTCAGTTGGGTAGAGGTTTGGGAATCAGCTATTTGCTTACAGGTAAGAAAAGCCCCAAGGCTCAGGATGCATAAATGAATCATCACGCATTGGGAGAAGATGAGAAACTGGTGGCTCCTGCTGAAGTAAGCTTTTTGGCTTAAGAACTCAGTAAGGAAAAAGATGATGCTGCCAAGGGCGCATGAAATGATGGATATGATGAGCCAGAAGCGCATATTGAAATCATCATAGCCCCATTTGGCTATGATGATTCCGATCGTCAGTGTGAGGCTGATGGTCATGAGCGGGGTGAGGGGTAGCTCTTTCATCGTTCCTCTTTCCTTTTTTAAAAAGATGATTGTTTACCTATTTCTTGAATCCGAAGATGCGCTTGATGAATTTCTTCACAGCGTTTTCTTTTTTCTGTGGATTTACGATAGGGGTGTGCTTGCGTGCCGCCGGCTTGTCGCCCTTTTTCTGGGCTACGCCTCTGCCACGGCCGTTGCTGCCTGGACGAACATTGTTCTCGGTGCCTGGGCGCTGCTGGTTGCTGTTATTGCTGTTATTGCGGCGCTTCTGGCTGTTGCTGTTCTTTGGCTGCTCGCCTGGCTGGGCTGGCTTTCTGTTCTGCTGCTTTGCGTTCTGCTGCCTGTTGCCCTGCTGAGGCTGCTGCTTTGCGTTCTGCTGCCTGTTGCCCTGCTGTGGCTGCTGCTTTGCGTTCTGCTGCCTGTTACCCTGCTGTGGCTGCTGCTCGTTGCTGCGTGGTGCTTTTTCCTGACGCTCGTTTGGTTTGTTCGGCTTGCGCTTGTGAGAAGTCTGGTCGCGGTCTTTCTGTCGGCGGTTCTTGGCGCTGTTCTTTCCGGCCTCGCCGTTTCCGCCGTTACCGCGTCTGTTGTTTCTTCCGTTTGCGCCTTTCTTCTTCGGCTTGTTGAGCTTGATGTATTCAGGACCTTCGCCGCATCCCTCAGGGAGAGGCATCTTGTCTACCACCTTCTCCAGGAACTTCTCTATCTGCTGGAACCAGTACTGGTCTTCTTCGCTCACGAAGGTGATGGCTCTACCATCGCGGTTGGCACGGGCTGTACGGCCGATGCGGTGAACGTAATCTTCTGTATCGTGAGGAACATCGTAATTGATGACCATCTCAATATCATCGATGTCGATTCCGCGCGCCACAATATCGGTAGCTACGAGAACATCATACTGTCCGCTCTTGAACTTGAACATCACATCATCGCGCTCAGCCTGTTCCAGGTCGCTGTGCATGGCTCCGCAGTTTACTCCAATCTGCTGGAGGGAAGCTGCGAGTTGCTTCACCTTGAATTTGCTGCCGCTGAAGACGATGACACGCTTCAGGTCGCCCGCCTTGAAGATGTCCTTGATGATGGTCATCTTCTGGGTTTCGTAGCATACGTATGCTTCCTGCTTGATTTTCTCGGCTGGCTTGCTGACGGCAAGTTTGATTTCTACCGGATTCTTGAGCAGGGTCTTAGCCAGTTCTTCTATCTTCTCAGGCATGGTTGCCGAGAACATGATGGTCTGGCAGGTCTTTGGCAGTTTTGCCGCGATGGTCTTGATGTCTTCTGAGAAACCCATGTCGAGCATGCGGTCGGCCTCGTCGAGGATGAAGAAGCTTACCTTGCTGAGGTCTACATTGCCCAGAGAGATATGGGAGATGAGGCGGCCCGGGGTGGCGATGACTACATCGGCGCCCATGCGGAGGCTGCGCAACTCCTGATCGTAACGGTTGCCGTCGTTGCCGCCGTATACGGCTACGCTGCTCACGCCCTGCAGGTAATAGCCGAAGCCTTGCATCGCCTGGTCTATCTGCTGGGCGAGCTCGCGGGTTGGTGACATGATGACGCAGTTGATGGCGTCTTTAGGATAACCGCCGTCATCGAGCTTGCTCAATACTGGCAGCAGGTAGGCTGCGGTTTTGCCGGTTCCGGTCTGGGCTACGCCCAATACATCGTGACCTTCTAATATCTCTGGAATGCACTTTTCCTGTACTGGAGTGCATGTGTCGAAGCGCATGTCATATAATGCGTCGAGCACGTTGTCGTTTAAATCTAATTCGTCGAAATACATTTTTTTTAATGTTGAATGTTGAATGTTGAATGTTGACTTTTTCCCTCAAAATCCAATTTTTTTTACCTCGGTGCCTTGCGGTAGCAGAAGTAGGCTACGATGGCGAAGAGGAAGTTTGGAAGCCACGCTGCCAGAACAGGCGGGAAGTTGGCCTGGATGGCGAAGGTGGCAGAAACCGTCTGCAGCATGATGTAGCCGAAACTCAGCGCAAGTCCAACGCCCAATGCTGCTCCCATGCCACCCTTGCGCTTGCGGGCTGAGAGGGAGACACCGATGATGGTGAGGATGAACGAGGCGAAGGAAGAGGCGATGCGCTTGTGGTATTCTACCTCGTACTGCACTACGTTGCCCGAACCGCGGTTGATCTGCTTGGAGATGTAATCGCGGAGCTCAGGACTGGTGAAGGTTTCCTGCTGACCCTTGGAATAGACCAGGTCGGTAGGTTCCATCATGATGATGGTGTCCTTCTGGGCTCCGCTCGTAATATGCTCCTTCATGCCCTGGAGCTTGCGGATTTTCCAGTTGCTCAGTTGCCAGTGATACTTGCTGTCGGAAATGGTGTCGTACTGGATGTCCATCGCAGTAAGGTGGCTTACGAGTTTCTTGTCCTGGAACTTGTCGAGACAGAATCCGTAGCCGCGTTTCATGCTGTTGTCGTAATGCTGCATATAGGCAATCACTCCCTTGTCTACCTGCAGCTGTACATTCTCGGCACTGGTATTCTTCTTCTTGTTCTTGTACATCGTCTCGAAGTTCTGCCTGATAACGGTTCCGTGGGGAATGACGTAGGCTGAAAGCCCGAAGGAGAGGGCTGAGAGCAGCACGCAGGTAATCATGTATGGGCGGAGGAGACGCTTGAAGGATACTCCCGACGCCAGGATGGCGATGATTTCGGAATTGCTTGCCAGCTTGGTGGTGAAGAGAATGACCGCCACGAACACGAACAGCGCACTGAAGAGGTTGGCAAAATAGGGCACGAAGTTGGCGTAGTAATCGAAGATGATTGCGCGCGCCGGTGCATGGTGCTCTGTGAATTTTGACAGGTTCTCGTTGAAGTCGAAGACGATGGCGATGGAGATGATCAGGGCGATGGAGAAGAAATAGTAGCCCAGAAACTTCTTGATAATGTACCAGTCGAGCTTCTTGATGTACCTGAACGGGTTGAAAAACCTGAATATGCGCAGGAACCGGAGCTTGTGAGCCAGCCAGCGCACAGCCCTGATGAGCCACCCGAACTTGCGGGAAGCCCATCGGCCGGTGCGGTAGAGCCGGCGGTGTTTTCTTATTTTCTTAAAATCTTTCATGATGCTTGCTTACTTAAATTCTTCGGCCAAGCTGGTCGATGATGGAATTCTTCCATGCCACGAAATCGCCCTGCTCGATATGATGGCGGGCATCGGTCACGAGGCGCAGATAGAAAGAGAGGTTGTGGATGCTGGCTATCTGCATCGCCAGCAGCTCCTGGGCCTTGAAGAGGTGGTGGAGGTAGGCCTTCGTGGTTACGAGGTCGATGTCGCAGCCGTCTGGATCTACCGGACTGAAATCTTTCTCCCACTTCTTGTTGCGCATGTTCATCGTGCCCTGATAGGTGAAGAGCATGGCGTTGCGGCCGTTGCGGGTCGGCATTACGCAGTCGAACATGTCTACGCCGCGCTCGATGGCTTCGAGGATGTTCTGCGGGGTTCCTACGCCCATCAGATATCTCGGCTTGTCTTTCGGCAGGATTTCGTTCACTACTTCTATCATCTCATACATCACCTCGGTAGGCTCTCCTACGGCAAGTCCGCCGATGGCATTTCCGTCGGCTCCCTTGTCGGCAATGTATTTGGCTGCTTCGCGGCGCAGGTCCGGGAAGGTGCAGCCCTGAACGATAGGGAAGAGGCTCTGCTGATAGCCGTAGAGGGGCTCGGTCTCATTGAACCGCTTGATGCAGCGGTCTAGCCAGCGCTGGGTGAGCATGAGGCTGTTCTTGGCGTACTGGTAATCGCTCTTTCCCGGCGGACATTCATCGAAGGCCATCATGATGTCGGCTCCGATGATGCGCTCGGTGTCCATCACATTTTCCGGTGTAAAGAAGTGCTTGCTGCCGTCGATGTGGGAGCGGAACTCGCAGCCTTCTTCCTTGAGCTTGCGGATGCCGGTGAGCGAGAAGACCTGGAAGCCGCCGCTGTCGGTGAGGATAGGACGATCCCAGCCGTTGAACTTGTGCAATCCGCCTGCTGCCCTGATGACGTCAAGACCTGGGCGCAGGTAGAGGTGATAGGTGTTTCCGAGGATAATCTGTGCCATGACCTGCTTCTTGAGTTCCTCGAAGTGGACGCCCTTCACGCTTCCTACGGTTCCTACGGGCATGAAGATTGGGGTCTTGATCTGTCCGTGGTCGGTGGTGATGATGCCTGTACGCGCATCGCTTGCTTTATCTGTTACTTGTAATTCAAATTTCATTTCTATTCTTTTTTATCATTTTCCTCAATGCTGAAGTCTGTAGGGTTTTTCACCTTCTCGTCGGTCAGCGCGAACTGCCAGACGTCAGCCACATTCTCTACATAGTGGAAGTCTACGCCCTTGAGATATTTCTCCGGTATTTCCTCTACGTTCTTCTGGTTCTCCCTGCACATCACGATGTGCTTGATTCCTGCCCGCTTGGCTGCCAGAATCTTCTCCTTGATTCCGCCTACCGGGAGCACTTTGCCGCGGAGGGTTATCTCGCCCGTCATGGCTGTGTTGGCACGCACCTTGCGCTGGGTGATGGCTGAGGCGATGCTGGTGGCGATGGTGATTCCGGCAGAAGGACCGTCTTTCGGAGTGGCTCCCTCAGGCACGTGGATGTGGATGTTCCACTGCTCGAAGATGCGGTAGTCTACCTGCAGCAGGTCGATGTGCGACTTGACGTATTCCAGTGCGATAATGGCTGATTCCTTCATCACGTCGCCCAGATTTCCGGTCAGGGTGAGCTTGCCTGCCTTGCCCTTGCTGAGCGAGGTTTCGATGTAGAGGATTTCGCCGCCCACTGAGGTCCAGGCAAGTCCGGTTACCACTCCTGCATAGTCGTTGCCCTGGTAGATGTCGCGGTTGAACGGCGGATTGCCCAGCAGGTCTTTTACTTCGGCAGGGGTGATGGTGTAGTTCTTCAGCTCCTGGTTGCAGGCCAGTTTGTAAGCCATCTTTCGCAGACTCTTGTCAATCTGCTTCTTCAGCTGTCTTACGCCGCTCTCCCGGGTATAGTGCTCGATGATGAATTCGAGGGCATTCTTGTTGAAGCTTACCTTTGGCGAAACCTTGTCGAGTCCGGTGCTTTCCAGCTCTTCCGGTACGAGATGGCGCTTGGCAATCTCTGTCTTCTCTTCGGTGATGTAGCCGCCTACTTCTATCAGCTCCATACGGTCGAGGAGCGGACGCGGAATGACGCTCAGGTCATTGGCTGTGGCGATGAAGAGCACCTTGGAGAGGTCGTAATCCATATCGAGATAGTTGTCGTGGAAGGCATTGTTCTGTTCCGGGTCCAGCACTTCGAGCAGGGCTGATGCTGGGTCGCCGTTGAAATTGCTCTGCGCCACCTTGTCAATCTCGTCGAGGATGAATACCGGATTGCTGCTGCCTGCCTTCAGCATGTTCTTGATGATGCGGCCCGGCATGGCTCCCACATAGGTGCGGCGGTGACCGCGGATTTCGGCTTCATCGTGCAGACCGCCCAGCGACATGCGTACATACTTGCGCTTCATGGCTGCTGCGATGCTCTTGCCCAGACTGGTCTTTCCTACGCCCGGAGGACCGTAGAGGCAGAGGATAGGACTCTTGCCGCCGCCGTTCAGTGCTCTTACGGCGAGGAATTCCAGAATGCGCTCCTTCACATTCTCCATGCCGTAGTGGTCGTGGTTCAGAATGCGCTTGGCACGGGTCAGACTGAGGTCGTCCTGGGTGTAGGAGTTCCAAGGCAAATCTACCATGGTCTGCAGGAATCCTATCTGTATCGAATAGTCAGGACTCTGCGGGTTCAGGGTGTCGAGCTTGGCAATTTCTTTCTTGAAGATTTTGGCAGTTTCCTCGCTCCAGTTCTTCTGTTTCGCCTTCTCCAGAATCTCCTTCTTCTCCGGACTGGCGTTGCCTTCTCCCAGTTCTTCCTTGATGTTCTTAATCTGCTGCTTGAGGAAGTATTCCTTCTGCTGTTCATCGAGGTCGTAGTGGGTTTTGTTCTCTATCTCAGTCTGGATGCGTAGCAGATGGCGCACCTTGTTCAGGGATCTGATGGCAATCATGATGCGCTCGCTGAGATTTTCCTCTTTCAGCATCTTGATTTTATCCTCGATGGAGAAAGGGAGGAGGGAGCACATGAAGTTGCACTGCATGTGAATGCTCGAGAGTTCGTTGATGGCCTGGATGGCCTCATCAGTATAGTTGGCGTTTGATTTGATATAGTCTGTCGCTTCGTAATGGAAGTTCTCGTAGAGCATTCTGAAGAGTTCATCGTTGTTCTCGTCAGGCCATTTCTCCGGAAGACTTTTTACGTCAATTACTGTGTAAGGCTCTTTTTGAACGAGATGTTTCATCTGACATCTGCCCAGACCCTGGATGATGATGCTCATCTGCTCTGTGCCAGGCATCTTGATCACCTTGATGAGTTTGGCGAAGACGCCTACAGGGTAGAGGTCTTCTTCGTAGGGCGATTCTGTGTCTTTGTTCTTCTGACAGAATACGCAGAATATGGTGTCTGGTTTCATTTCCAGCATCCGGACGAGATTCAGACTTTCCTTTCTGCCCACAACGATAGGGGTCATGTTGGTAGGGAAAACTACAATATCTCGCATGCAGAGGGTAGGGTACAAACCTTCTTCCTGGTCTTCAATCAGGGTTTTCGGGTCGCCCTCGTAGTCTGCAATCATTTGTATTCGGGTACTTGTTCTTCTATTATCCATTTTGTTATGATTTCTATTTTCCGTGCAAAGGTACTCATTTTTTATGAAATATCGTGGAAGATGATAGATTATTTAATAATAAAATTGCTTTTTCTATATATTAGTACCCGTTTTTATAGATGTAAGTAGCTGCTTTTGCAGGTAGAAGTGGCAATTTCTGCTGCTTGCGATAAAATAAATCGGCGGCGCATTCGTTTTCTTCTGTAAAGAGACAGAAGAATTTATGGGTAATTTTCGATTTAAACAGTTTGAGATAGAGCAAGACCGTTGTGCCATGAAAGTGGGAACTGACGGCGTTTTGCTGGGTGCATGGGCGCAAGGTGGCAGGCGGATTCTGGACATTGGTTCCGGAACGGGACTGATTTCGCTCATGATGGCGCAGCGTTTCCCTGAAGCTGAGGTAGTGGGGATTGATATGGATGCTGATGCCTGCGGACAGGCGAGGGAGAATGTGATGGCAAGTCCGTTTCGCGACAGGGTGGAAATTGAATGCTGCAGACTGCAGGATTTCGGGGGAGCTTCAAAAACTGCTGAGGCTTCTGGAACCGCTGAAGGTTTGAAGGCTGCCGGTGTTTTTGATGCGATAGTGAGCAATCCTCCGTTCTTTGTAGATAGCTTGAAAAATCCGGACAGTAAGAGGACGATGGCGAGACATACGGACAGTCTTCCGTTTCGCGATTTGTTTGCGGGTGTAAAACGGTTGCTTTCTGATGACGGTATTTTCTCTGCAATTGTTCCCGTAGAAGTAGTGGAGCAGTTTATTGCAGAGTCTTGTATATTAGGTTTTTATCTTATACGGAAGTGTGGTGTAAAGACGATAGAGCGCAAGCAGCCCAAGCGCTTTATGCTGAGTTTTGCCAAGCATCGCATTTCGCCTTATGAAGAGCATGTTGAAACGATGATGGATTCGCAGGGAAACCGCTCGGAATGGTATAGGAAAATAACGGAAGAATTCTACCTTAGTGATTAATGAACTCAAGTTTCGCATATAAGCTCCACACGCCCTGAAAGGGCAGAAGCTCCTAGCCCAGGGCATCGCCCTGGGTAATTATGGACACAAACTTGTCGCCCTGTAAGGGCAAAAGCTTCAAAATACTGGGCAATGTACAAAGCTTTTGCCCTTACAGGGCGTCTTACTGATTGCCATTATACCCAGGGCGCTGCCCTGGGCTAGGAGCTTCTGCCCTTTCAGGGCGTATGGGGTGTGGCTTATGGCACACCCTCACTAATCACTACTCACTAATCATTATCTAAATCTAAAGGTTCAGCTTCTTCTGTACCAGTTTGCTGATGGCTTCTACTCTTTTGCTCTGGCGCTGGATGTCTTTATGAATATCATCGCGCACGGCATTGATGTCGTTGAAGAAATCGGCAAAGGCAGACTGAATCATGTTCGGCTTGCGGTCGTTCTTGTTGGCAAACGGGTTCACCAGCATCTTGATTCCCTTTTCTTCCAGGTGAATATCAATCTCTGCACCCGTCATCACAGGGTCGCCATCATAATGGATTACGCCTGGCTGACTGCGGGTGATATGGAGCTTCTTGCAGCGGAACGACTTGATCTTCGAGTTCTTGTCCAACGTCTTGTTGAACATGTCGAAACTTACCTGAGGCGCCTCGATTACATCGAATGGTTCCATGATGACGACATCCATCAAACCATCGCTCATGGATGCTTGAGGGGCAATATAGGCATTGTTGCCATACTGAGATGCGTTGGCACAGGAAATGAGGAACGCCTTATACTGTTTGGTGCCCGTCTCGTCCTCCAGCGTGTAAGTCTCAGGCTTATACTTCAATCCCTCGCGCAGGATATTTTCAGCATAAGTGATAGGACCACGCTTGCCGCTCTCGGCAAACTTCATGCTGACGAAAGCGTCAAAGCCCATGCCGCAGGTGCAGAAGAACGGGTGGTCGTTGATGACACCATAATCCAGATCGCGAATCTCGCACTGGTTGATGACCTCTATGCATTTCTTCAGGTTCATCGGGAGCAGCAGATGTCTTGCCAGTCCGTTGCCCGAACCGCAAGGCAGAATGCCGAGGGCAGTATCGGAGTGAACCAGTGAGCGGGCCACCTCGTTGACGGTTCCGTCACCACCAACCGCCACAACCACATCTACATGGTTGTTCTTCGCTTCGGTAGCAATTTCCGAAGCGTGCCCAGCTCTTTCAGTCATTCTTATCTCGTACTCAAAAAGCTCTTTGTCCAAAACAGAATCTATCAGACTGGGAACTGCCGCCTTGCTGGCTGTTCCTGAAATCGGATTCATGATGAAAAGTATCTTTTTCTTCATTATCTAGTCAAGAGTTTGTAAAATTTAGGCTGCAAAAGTAATAAAAATACCCAAAATAACAAGAAATATCGATTAAAAAAACTATAAAAGTAAACTTTCTTATAAAAAAAGCCGTTTATTGAGTTCTTTTTTGTATCTTTGCACCCTGAAAGTTAGAAAAGTATAAAAAAAGAAAATAAAGTACACCTATTAATAATGGGACAATTACAAGAAAGATACAAGAATTATCGTGAACCTCAGAAGTATATGGCTGCCGGTGTGTATCCATATTTCCGTGAGATCACAAGTAAGCAGATGACAGAGGTAACCGACATCAATGGTCATAAAATTCTGATGTTCGGTTCTAATGCTTATCAGGGTTTGACTAATGACCAGCGTGTTATTGATGCAGCAAAGGCTGCGCTCGACAAGTATGGTTCTGGTTGTGCAGGAAGCCGTTTCCTCAATGGTACGCTCGATTTGCACGTGCAGCTCGAAAAGGAGCTTGCTGAGTTTATGGGCAAGGATGAAACTTTGTGTTTCTCAACAGGATTCTCTGTAAACCAGGGTGTCTTGGCTTGCGTAGTAGGTCGTAACGACTATATTATCTGCGATGACCGCGACCACGCAAGTATCGTAGATGGCCGCCGCCTCTCATTCGCTACCCAGCTTCACTACAAGCACAACGATATGGAAGATTTGGAGCGCGTGCTCTCTAAGCTCCCTGAGGAGGCTATCAAGCTCATCGTTGTTGACGGTGTGTTCTCTATGGAGGGCGACCTGGCTAACTTGCCTGAGATTGTAAAGCTCAAGCATAAGTACAACTGCTCTATCATGGTAGACGAGGCTCATGGTCTTGGCGTATTCGGCAAGCAGGGTCGTGGTGTATGCGACCACTTCGGTCTGACCGACGAGGTAGACCTCATCATGGGTACATTCTCTAAGAGTCTGGCTTCTATCGGCGGTTTCATCGCATCAGACAAGGATACAATCAACTTCCTCCGTCACAACTGCCGTACTTACATCTTCAGCGCCTCTAACACTCCAGCTGCCACAGCAGCAGCTCTCGAGGCTCTCCACATCATTCAGAATGAGCCAGAGCGTTTCGAGAATCTCTGGGATGTAACCAACTATGCCTTGAAGCGTTTCCGCGAGGAAGGTTTCGAGATAGGCGAGACAGAGAGTCCTATCATTCCTCTCTACGTACGCGATGCTGAGAAGACATTCGTTGTTACCAAGATGGCTTACGATGCAGGTGTGTTCATTAACCCTGTTATTCCTCCAGCTTGTGCTCCTCAGGATACATTGGTACGTTTCGCACTCATGGCTACTCATACAAGAGAGCAGGTTGAGCAGGCTGTCCAGATCTTGAAGAAGATTTTCGTAGAAGAGGGAATCATCAAGTAAAATCAGATTTCTGATTTACAAAGTTCAGCAAGTATGGTTGCGGTTCTTAGCCGCTACTATATATAACAGAACTTTAGCATGTGGTTCAAGTACGGGCTGAAGGCCCAAAAGCTCCTAGCCCAGGGCATCGC
>ERZ773185.2433-NODE-2433-length-12019-cov-4.359913_pt1 | contig 12019 bp, 10 predicted proteins | sample MGYA00580531_ERZ773185 | MGnify/ENA primary metagenome ERZ773185 (study PRJEB29015, sample SAMEA2737799) | human gut metagenome | biome: human gut; feature: human-associated habitat; material: faeces | place: China | collected 2012 ...
ACAGGTACTTGTCCAGCGGCAGGGTGAGCACCTCCCCGTCCCCCAGGGCCACCCGCACCTGTACCCGGCCGTCCGCCGTCTGGCCGGGGGTGACCACGGTGCGGTCGATGGGCAGGGTGCCGGTGGCGGCGGGGGGCTGGGACGGCCCGGCAAGCGGCTCCTCCCCCAGCAGGAGCAGCGGCAGCAGAAACAGGGTGAGCAGCAGCACCAGGGCGGTGGCCACCACCTGCTTCATTCCCCCTCCGCCCCCTCCTTTTTGCAAGTTTTGTTTCAGCATCATTCAGATTTCGCCCGTCCTTGCTTTTTTCAGATTGACTGTTTGATGAAAAGAGAATACAATATGGGACAAATGAAACCAGACAGAGGAGCTGTTGCATATGGACCATGCGGTCAGGGACGCCTCCGCCGACTTTATTGAAAGTCTATGCGCGGAGTACCAGAAGCATAACCAGATCGACCCGGCCTTTTATGAGCGCTACCGCGTCAAGCGGGGCCTGCGCAACGCCGACGGCACCGGCGTCATGGCCGGGGTGACCCAGATCGGCAACGTCATGGGCTATTACGTCCAGGACGGCGAGCGGATTCCCGCCCCCGGCAAGCTGGTGTACCGTGGTATCGACGTGGAGGAGCTGATCAACGGCTTTGTCAGTGAGGGCCGCTTCGGCTTTGAGGAGACCGCCTACCTGCTTCTCTTCGGCGCCCTGCCCACCCGGGCCCAGCTCACCGCCTTTGAGGGACTGCTCTCCGCCCACCGGGCCCTGCCTCCCATGTTCACCGAGGACATGATCCTCAAGGCCCCCAGCCCCGATGTGATGAATAAGCTGGCCCGCTCGGTGCTGGCCCTCTATTCCTATGACGGGCGGCCCGATGACATGTCCCTGCCCAACCAGCTCCGGCAGGCGGTGGAGCTCATTGCCCGCGTGCCGGTGATCGTGGCCCACGCCTTCGCGGCCAAGCGGCACTACTACGACAACGAGTCCCTCTACCTCCACCGGCCCCAGGAGGGGCTGAGCGTGGCGCAGAACTTCCTCTACTCCGTGCGCCACGACAACCGGTACACCGACGAGGAGGCCCGGCTGCTGGATCTGTGCCTGGTGCTCCACGCCGAGCACGGCGGCGGCAACAACTCCGCCTTTGCCTGCCGGGTGCTCTCCTCCTCCGGCACCGACATCTATTCCTCCATCGCGGCGGCCGTCGGCTCCCTGAAGGGCCCCCGCCACGGCGGCGCAAATATCAAGGTTGTCAGGATGTTCGAGGAAATGAAAGAAGAAGTACACGACTGGAAAGACGATGAAGAAATCAGCCGTTACCTCGCACGCCTGCTCAACAAGGACGCATTCGACCATGCCGGTCTGATCTACGGCGTCGGCCATGCGGTTTACTCCAAATCTGACCCGCGTGCTGTCATCTTCAAGGGCTTCGTAGAACGCCTTTCCGAAGAAAAGGGACTGCATGATGAATTCGAGCTTTATAACAGTGTAGAGCGTCTCGCCCCTGCCGTCATCGCCAAAGAACGTCAGATGTACAAGGGCGTCAGCGTCAACGTCGACTTCTATTCCGGCTTTGTATACAAGATGCTTGGACTGCCGATGGAGCTCTACACCCCGATCTTCGCCATCGCGCGTATGGTCGGCTGGAGCGCGCACCGCATGGAAGAGCTTGCCACCAACAGCAAGATCATCCGCCCTGCGTATAAGACGCTCTGCACCGATCAGCCTTATGTGGAGCTGTCGGAAAGAAAATAACTGCGCGCAGTGGATCCCATACCGTCAATGCAGTTTCAACCATCAAGATAAACGGGCTTTCCCCACCGTTGACAGCCCGCACGTTTTTACAATTGTGTAATCAAGGGGCGACAGCAAAGAATGCTGCCGCCCCCTTTGCCGGGCACACAAAAAACGGAGAACCCTCAGGTTCTCCGTCATTTCTATCATCCATCTCTTTGTGATTTATGACATTGGAAAGCTCGCAGAGCACGCATTCTATTGTTTTTCCAAGAACTCCATCACTGCCTGTTTCATGCCATCTTTTTCGCACTGGATGTTATGGAGCACCGGTGCGTTGCGGATTTTTGTGATCGCATCCGGAATCTTCACTCCACTGATCTTTTCCAATTCTTCCGTCAGGGCAAAATCATCCATATCTGCATATTTTTCATCCATAGCACTCATAACGGTTCTGGTGAATTTATACGGACTTGCAGTAGATGCGATCACAGTTTTTGTCGTGTCGCCGGTTTCTTCTTTATATTTGTTGTAAACCGCTGCTGCAACCGCGGTATGCGGATCGAGCACATAGTCGGTATCTTCGTACAGGCTGCGGATTTGCGCCGCGCATTCCTCCTGCGTCGCATAATTTCCGTAAAAATCACCGAGCTTTTCTTTCATCTCTGCAGTGATTTCATATTTGCCATCACCTGCAAGCGCTGCCATCAGGGACGCGTTGCATGCAGCATTCTCTCCTGCAATCCGATAAATCAGCCGTTCCAGATTGCTCGAAATCAGAATATCCATCGACGGGGACGTTGTAAGGATAAAATCACGATTTCTGTCATAAGCACCTGTACGGAAAAAATCATATAATACTTTATTGTCATTGGACGCACAGATCAGCTTTTTGATCGGCAGTCCCATATTTTTTGCATAATAGGCTGCCAAAATGTTGCCGAAGTTTCCGGTCGGAACAGTAACATTGATCTCCTCGCCTGCTTTGATACGTCCTTCTTTTACAAGCTGTGCATATGCATAAACATAATAAACGATCTGGGGAACCAGACGTCCGATGTTAATGGAGTTTGCAGAAGAGAACTGATATCCTCTTTCTTCCATCCATGCTGCAAGCTCTTTATCTGCAAACAGCTTCTTGACGCCGGACTGAGCGTCGTCGAAATTTCCGTGGATACCGATCACGCGGGTGTTTGTGCCGGTCTGGGTGACCATCTGTTTTTCCTGAATCGGGCTAACACCGTCCTTGGGATAAAAGACCATAATTCTCGTGCCGGGCACATCCGCAAAACCTGCCAGAGCCGCCTTTCCGGTATCTCCGGAGGTCGCCGTCAGAATTACGATTTCATTTTTGATCTGATTTTTCTTCGCCGCAGTCGTCATCAGGTACGGCAGAATCGAAAGTGCCATATCCTTAAACGCGATCGTTGGACCGTGGAACAGTTCCAGATACCACGCATTTTTCACTTCTGCCAGCGGGGCGATTGCCTCCGTATCGAACTTATCGTCGTACGCCTTGTCGATGCAATAACGAAGCTCTTCCTCTGTAAAATCCGTCAGCAAAAGCTTCATCACTTCATATGCGGTCTGTCGATAATCCATCTGTGCAAACTCGTCCAGCGTTTTATCAAAAGAAGGCAACGCCTGGGGCACAAACAGACCACCGTCCGATGCAAGACCTTCCAGAATTGCTTTAGATGCCGACACGCTCTCTTCATTTCCTCTCGTACTTCTATACAAAACTTCCATGCTTCCTCCTGTTTCTGCTGCAGTTGCACAGCTTCGTTTCTTTTTTCTGTCCGTTTCGCTCAATTTTATCACAGGTTTTCTGACAGGACAATACCTTTTCCGATTTTTTGTCTTTATCCAAAGAACTCATGTCCGCCATGCACAAACAATCTGACCAGATGTGTATCGAACCAGCGCATATTTTTTTCATTCGCCGCATTCCGCGCAGCAAAGTACAGCGCACCTTTTGACAAATCCGTTCCATCCAGCGCCAGCTCTACTGCCTGTTTCGTTTCCTCACTGATTGAAACAGTGTCGATCGTTCCGTTTTTTACCGGGGAAAACTGATAAACACCGTTGCTGTGCTGATACACCACATCTGTCACACAATCCGGGAACAGCTCGCTCTTTACCCGATTTAAGACGACGTTTGCAACCAAAATCCTGCCGTTTAAATCCTCTGATCCGGCTTCCGCCTCCACGATTTTCAAAAGCACCTGATAATCCGCGCTGCTGATAGAAAGCTGTGTGCTGTCTGAAACAGCTGCTGCACTATCCTCCCGTTCCAGCATCCTCACCTGCAGCGTCGGCTCTGCCAGATCGTTTTCCTCCATGGTCCGCCCGTTTTCTTCTTTTTCATAATCCAAAAGTTCCTCCATGCAGACGACGCTGTCCATGCTGTCCAGATACCGTCCCATTTCTCCTACCGTTCCGGTCAGCCGGACGCAAAACCATGCAGATACAAACATCATGGACGCCCCGGTCAGCCATATACCATATTTTAAAGTGCTGTTTTTTTCCATTTCCATCCCCGTTCCCGGCTGTACGCCTTCTAAAAGTCTATACAGCCTGTCTGAAAAAAATCACTTTTTTCACAGACAAACTGCGACAGAAACTTCATTTTATGGTAGGATGGAGGAATACTGGGGCAAAATAGGAACGAATTACGCATGTTTTTAGAATTGCATCCGTGTGAAAGCAATCCAGTATTTTATCTTGACCTGAAAGGATTTCTATCTATGATGATATTAAAAAAACGATTCGTACCCATCGCTCTCCTTTTGTGTTTCACTCTGTCGTTGTCCCTGACCGGCTGCAGTGCATCTTCTGCGCAGCCGTTTTCCAAAACCGGCTTCTATTTTGACACCGTGATTTCCCTGACATGCTATGGAAACGATGCAGAAGCCGTCCTGAACGAGGCATTTGAACTCTGCGGGCACTATGAAAATCTGTTGAGCTACACCAAAGAAGGCAGTGATATCTGGAATATTAACCATGCGAATGGACAGCCTGTCACTGTCGATTCTGAAACTGCCTCTCTGCTGCAGACAGCGTTATACTGGTCTGAAAAAACAGACGGTCTGATCGATCCGACAATCACGCCGATTTCCCAGCTCTGGAACTTTTCCGGAGACCCGGCAGGTCCTGTCCCAAAGCAGTCCCAGATCAATGCCCTGCTCCCTCACGTCGATTACCACAATATCCGGACCGACGGCAATACGGTTACCCTCGCCGACCCGGATGCACAGCTTGACCTCGGATTTCTGGCAAAGGGTGCGATCGCAGACCGCCTGAAAGCATTTTTCCTCCAAAAAAATATCACAAGTGCCCTGATCAATCTTGGTGGAAACGTCCTGGCTGTCGGGCAAAAACCGGATGGCACAGCATTTCGTACCGGCATCAAAAAGCCGTTTTCTGAAACAAACGAGCTGGTCGATATCGTCGCGTTAAAAGACCAGTCCCTCGTCTCTTCCGGAAATTATGAGCGTTGCTTTTGGGAAAACGGAGTGCTGTATCATCATATTCTAGACCCTCGCACCGGTTATCCTGCCGACACAGGTTTGAGCAGCGTCACGATCCTCTCCGATTCCTCCACGGACGGAGACGCCCTCAGCACGTCCTGCTTCTTACTTGGATACGAAAAAGGCAGGGAGCTGATCGACTCCCTGCCGGATGTTGAAGCACTATTCCTTTTAAGCGACGGCACAATTTACCGCACGGAAGGATTCCCGCAATCATAACCGCTAAGAAAGAATCCTGCGAAGCAGGATTCTCCGCCTGCGGCGGGTCGCGTAAGCGACATTCTACCATTCCGCCGCAGTGCGATCCGCGCGGAGCGTTTTTGTTCCAAACGCTCTGCGGCGAAACCTTCTCCGCAGGCGCAAACAATCAGTGCTTCACAATCACTTTCTTTGGACATTTCTCTGCGCAGATTCCGCAGCCCTTACAGGTTTCAGGATCAATCTTTGCGAGGAAGTCCGTCACTTTCGCTGCGCCAACCGGGCAGTTTCTTTGACAGAGTGTACAGCCGATACAACCTGCGCTGCACTCCTTCATCGTCACAGGACCTTTTGCCTTGGAGCTGCATGCCACCAGATACTTTGCATCGTAAGGAACCAGCGAAATCAGGTGCTTCGGACATGCTGCGACACATTTTCCACATGCCTTGCAGGCTTCCTTATCGACAACTGCTACGCCGTCTACGACATGGATTGCATCAAAGGGACATGCCTTTACGCAGTTACCGAAACCGGTACAACCATAATCACAGGATTTCGGACCGCCGTTCGGGACAAAGGAAAGCATCGCACAGTCAGCGATTCCATGATACTCATAATCTGTCTTCGCCTTATCGCAGGTTCCCTGACAGGCTACAAATGCAACCTTTTTCGTCTCTTTTCCCGCTTCTACGCCCATAATCTTTGCGATCTCTTTTCCAACCGGCTCACCGCCCACCGGACAGGCATTGACCGGCGCTTCCCCTTTGGCAATTGCTGCCGCCAGATTTGCACAGCCCGCATAACCGCAGCCGCCGCAGTTATTTCCCGGAAGGGCTGACAAAACAGCCTCTTCCCGTTCATCTACTTCTACTTTAAATTTGATTCCGGCAATGCCCAGAAACAGGCCGATAAACAGACCAACCGCTCCTACCACTGCCATTGCAATCAGGATACCGCTTACCATTCTCCGCCTCCTATAACAGTCCGGAAAATCCGCAGAAAGCGATTGCCATCAGTCCTGCTGTGACGAGAACCATCGGCATTCCCTTAAAGGATTCCGGATAATCGTTGTATTCCAGTTTCTCACGGATGCCCGCAAGAATGACAATGGAAATCGTGAAACCAAGCGCCGTCGCAAAGCCATTTACCATGCCGGTAAAGATGCCGTACTCCTTCTGCACGTTGGTCAGCGCAACACCGAGCACCGCGCAGTTGGTCGTAATCAGCGGCAGATAAACGCCGAGCGCCTCATACAGCGATTTCATATATTTTTTGAGGAACATTTCTACGAACTGTACCAGCGCCGCAATGACGAGGATAAATACGATCGTCTGCAGATACTGGATGTTCAAAGGCGTCAGAATAAATTTGTAAATTGCTCCCGCCACACCGGAAGAAAGCGTAATGACAAAAATAACGGCGGTTCCCATTCCCGCTGCAGTTTCTACTTTTTTGGATACGCCCAGAAACGGACACAGTCCCAGAAACTGGCTCAATACTACGTTGCTGACCAGCGCAGAGCTGATCAGGATCAACAATAACTGCTGGATCTGTTCCATCATGTTCAGCCTTCCTCCTTCTTTGTCTGAGCAGCCGGATCCGAAGCGCCGTAAAAGCTGTGACCGCAGCAGCCGGAAACGCTACAGCTTAAACAGTCATCCGAGCAGCCGGACTGGATTTTGCTCATATCTTTTCCTTTTTTCTCACCGTTTATCTTGATCTTGTTCTGGGCAGCAGTCAGAAATGCCAGCACAAAGAATGCGCCGGGCGCCATAACGAAGATTGAAAACGGAACGTAGGATTGGGGCATCACGCGGAAGCCGAACAGCTCTCCTGCGCCAAGGATTTCACGAACTGCACCAATACAGGTCAGCGCAACGGAAAATCCAAGTCCCATACCGATACCATCGAACAAAGAAGGGAGTACCGGATTTCTGGACGCATAGGACTCCGCTCTGCCCAGAATGATACAGTTTACGACAATCAGCGGAATATAAATACCCAGCGAATCATACAGGGACGGAATAAAGCCCTGCAGCAGAAGCTGCATCATCGTAACCAGAGACGCAGCGATGACGATGAACGCAGGAATTCTCACTTTATCGGGAATAATCTTGCGCAGTGCGGAAATGATCAGGTTACACAGCGCAAGGACTACCATCGTAGTCAGACCCATGCCCAGACCGTTGACTGCACTGGTCGTAACCGCCAGGGTCGGACACATACCCAGCGTCAAAACAAACGTCGGGTTTTCTTTAACAATACCGTTATAAAGCCGCTCTGCAGGCGTATTTTTCTTACTCATTTGCTGCTCCTTCCCCTGCACCTTGCTGCAGCATGGTCTGGAAATAGTACACACCAGCGTTGACTCCATTGGTCACAGCATTGGTTGTGATCGTAGCGCCGGAAATGGCATCAATTTCATTGTCTGCTGTCGAACCGGTTTTAGTGTATACATACGGATAGGCATTTTTATCTGCAAACTGGGGAACCAGAATGTCTCCCGCCTGCATGCCAAGACCTGTTGTTTCGGAAATAGACAGCAGAGAAATCCCGTTTAATGTGCCGTCATTGCGCACGCCAACGGTAAACTGGATATCTCCGCCGTAGCCCTCATGGGTTGTCACCGTCAGCACATAACCAAGTACTGTTCCAGACGCATCCTTTGCCTCCTGACAGGCATTGACACTGGCTGCGCTGTAGCCGCCCTCATTGAGCACAGTCTGTGCAGCTTCTTCTGTAAAATCTGTCACAGCTTCAAAGCTTTCCGCATCAGAAAAGACTTCACGGCACGCATTTTCCTGTGCCAGCGCCTCCTGACGTGCGATTGGCTCTTTTGTTATCTGATAAACACAACCCAGCAGCAATCCGGCTACCAGGGTGATTGCGAACAGAATGCCCGCATCTTTCAGCATGCTCTTCATGACCGCTCTCCTCCTTTTCCGAATGCTTTCGGCATCGTATAACGCTCAATCAACGGAACCAGAAGGTTGCCCAGAATAATCGCATAGGATACGCCCTCTGCGCTCGCGCCGAAAATACGGAAGATCGCAGTCAGAAAACCGAGAATCACACCGTAAATGTATTGTCCTTTTTTGGTGACAGGACGGGTTACATAGTCCGTCGCCATAAAGAATGCACCGAGCATCAGACCACCGCCTGCCAGCTGTGCGGACAGATATGCCGGGCTAATTGCAATTCCGCTAAGGGCTGCAAACAGCAGGACAAAAACGGCAAAGGAAGCGATATAGCTGCCCGGTACGCGCAGGTCGATTACACCTGCAACGATCAGAACACAGGCGCCCAAAACGATCGCAATCACGGAGGTCTCACCGATCGTACCAGCCGTGCGTCCCAGAATCATGTTCAGAACGTTGACGCTTTCTCCTGCTTTCAGACTTGCCAGAGGCGTCGCACCAGTATAGGCATCGCAGTTAAAATTCGTCATCAGGGAGGTAAAGGAAATCAGCAGAAAGCATCTGCCTGCCAGCGCCGGGTTCATGAAGTTCTGTCCCAGTCCACCGAACAGCATCTTTACCACCAGGATTGCAAATACGCCGCCGACAACCGGAATCCAGAAAGGAACGGATACAGGCAGGTTTAATGCCAGTAACAATCCGGTTACGACTGCTGAGAAATCGCCGATCGTGATGGGTTTTTTCATCAGTTTTTCATAGATATACTCGGTCAGAACACAGGTTGCGATACTGATCAGGATCAGAACCAGTGCCCGGAAGCCAAAATTGTAAATGCCAAAAAATGCGGGCAGAAGCAGTGCGATAACTACTGTCAGCATAATCCGGGAAGTGGTATCCTTCGCCCGGATATGGGGGTTGGAGGATACATTGCGTAAATCGCTCATTTCTTCGCCTCCTGCTGTTTTTTCTTTTTCTCCGCCAGAACCATCTTTCTCGCGGATTTGATCGCCTGTGTCAGAGGACGCTTTGCCGGACAGACATAGCTGCAGCATCCGCATTCACAGCATTCCAGACCGTTACAGGCTTCAAATTTTTCGAGGTCATGACGTTCTGCATAGTCTGCAAGGAGCTTGGGCACAACTCTGCCGGGACAGACTTCTACACAGCGTCCGCAATTGATACACGCCGACGGCTGTGAATCTGCAACATCGTCATGGGTCAGGCACAGTAGTGCGGAGGATGTCTTGGTTGTCGGCACGTTTAAATCAAAAATACCAAAGCCCATCATCGGACCACCGGAAATAATCTTAGCAGGTTCCTGTACAAAACCGCCCGCTTCCTCGATCAGCTCGTTGTAATTGGTACCAATCCGGACAATAAAGTTCTGAGGATTTGCAACGGCATCTCCCGTTACCGTTACGATACGGTGCATCAGCGGTTTCCCTTCGCGCACAGCCTGATTGATCGCAACAACCGTATCAACATTGTCTACGATACAACCCGCATCTGCAGGAAGCATGGAGGAATTGATCGCACGTCCTGTCACCGCATAAATCAGATGGCGCTCCGAGCCCTGCGGGTATTTTGTATGTAAGGCAGCCACGGAAATATCCGTTTCATCCTTTGTCAGCTTCTTTAACAGTGCGATTGCATCCGGTTTATTATCTTCCACTGCCAGCGTTCCCTTTGCGTTCGGGAACAGCTTTAACATTACCTTCAAACCGGCAATCAGCTTTTCCGGCTCCTCCACCATTCTTCTGTAGTCAGAGGTCAGGTACGGTTCGCATTCTGCACAGTTTACGATGACATCTGTAATGCTGTCCGGATTTTTCGGACTCAGTTTTACATGTGTCGGGAAACCTGCGCCGCCCATGCCGACGATGCCGGCTTCTTTCACTCTTCCGATAATTTCCTCCCGGCTTAACGTCTCCAGGTCTGCAGGAACAAACTCTGCTTCTTCATATAAATGGTCGTCCTCAATCACAATGCTCATTACATTGTCACCGGTTACGACGCGGTGTGGCTCGATCGCCTTAACTGTACCGGAAACCGTCGCATAAATCGGTGCCGATACAAAACCCTGGGCTTCCGCAATCTTCTGTCCTGTCAGTACATGGTCTCCCTTTGCCACGACAGGCACTGCAGGCGCACCGATATGCTGGGACAGCGGATATACCAGGTCACCCTTTGGCAGAACTGCCTTCATGGGCTTATCCTTCGACAGATCCTTCCCATCATAGGGATGAATGCCGCCCATAAATGTCAACTTAGCCATTCGCCAATCATCCTTCCTTTTCTTTTTTGTTTCTGAACATGTACATTGTATACATACATTCCATCTTGTATCATACTATTTTTTTAGCCAAAATACTACAGGAAATTTCAAAAATATGCTATCATACGGTTATGAAAACTTTAAAAACCCCTATTTTATCCGATACAACGAAAGAGCTGGCTTCTTTTTTTGAAGCCCCTCAGGACATTTTATTTTTCGATATCGAAACCACCGGATTTTCCGCGCGCAGCGCCTGCGTCTATCTGATCGGCTGCGCTTATCTGACCACAAACGGCTGGGAAACCCGGCAGTTTTTTGCGGAGACGCCCGATGATGAAGCGGATGTTTTGCAGCAGTTTTTTTCCTTTTCCGCCTCCTTTCCGGTCATGGTACATTTTAACGGAACAACCTTCGATGTTCCGTTTCTGCAGACCCGCGCGAAAAAATTCGGGCTTTCTTTTGTCCCGACGTCCGTCCAGCACGACATCTACAAAAAAATAAGCCCTTATAAAAACCTCCTGCACCTGCCGGGATGTCGCCAGAAGCAGCTGGAGGAGTTTATCGGCATCCATCGGGAAGACCATTTTAACGGCGGCGAGCTGATCGAGCTGTATCATTCCTACGCCAGACAGCCTACAAAAGAGCTTCTCGACATCCTGCTTTTACACAACCGTGAAGACCTCGAGGGAATGACCACCCTTTACCGCGTGATGGCAATCCCGCTATTTTTCGAAGAACAGGGCTTTTCTCCGGTCACCCTTTCTCTCGAGCATACCGAGGACGCTTTTGGAAAAGCGCGGACCAATGCAGTCTTTACCCTGCAGACAGATATCCCTCTTCCGGTTTCTTTGTCCCTGCATGGCTCCGGCACTGTTTTAAAAAACTGCTTCCTCGCAGGCAGGGAACGGACTGTGCTGCTGCGCCTGCCGGTCTATGATGGCGTTTTAAAGCATTTTTATCCAGACTATAAAAACTATTCCTACCTGCCTGCAGAAGATACCGCAATTCACAAATCCGTCGCCGTTTACGTCGATAAATCGCAACGCATGCCCGCGACAGCCGCAACCTGTTATACCAAAAAAGAAGGACAGTTTCTTCCCTGCTTCTCTGCGCCGGACGAGCTGCCGTTATTTCGGGAAAACCATAAAGACCGCCAGTGTTTCCTGCTCGCCGACGACTTGTTAAATTCCGACGCATCTGTCCAGAAAGAGTATCTGTCCGAGCTGCTGCGCGCACTGGTGAAAACAAAAAAATAGGTTGGTAATAACTCCAATCAATAATAGAATGCACGCTCTGCGAGCATTCTATTGTCATGAATCATAAAAAATAGGCTTCGCCTATTCAACTCCCCTGCCCCTCAATCTTGAGGGGTGG
>ERZ773185.2436-NODE-2436-length-12001-cov-4.522099_pt1 | contig 12001 bp, 8 predicted proteins | sample MGYA00580531_ERZ773185 | MGnify/ENA primary metagenome ERZ773185 (study PRJEB29015, sample SAMEA2737799) | human gut metagenome | biome: human gut; feature: human-associated habitat; material: faeces | place: China | collected 2012 ...
AGGACGGCAGGACCCCCGCCGCACGAAGTGCGCAGCGGGGGTCCTGCCATGTCCGAGGACGATTTGGGGGCAAAGCCCCCTGGCCTCCCCGGTGAGTATACGGGACGGCGACTACAGGTATTCGATCTGGGCGCCTTCCGTGTCGCACGTCAGAATATGCGTGTCACACTTGGGGAACTGCTCACGCAGCTTGACCTGCAGGAACTTTGCCACGATGGTATCGTCGGTCACAGCCATAAGGGTCGAGCCCGAACCGCTGATCCAGATGGTCTTGGCGCCGCCGTTAAGGCAGGTGTCGCGCACGGCGTTGTAGTCGGGAATCAGACGGCGACGATAGGGTTCCTGGATGCGGTCGTCATTGGCGGCGGCAATCAGGTCAAGGTCGCCGGTCTCCAGGCCGCGCGTCATGCCGGCGATGCGGCCCATTTGCCATACGGCGGTAGAGAGTGGAATCTCCTGCGGCACAACCTTGCGTGCCTCGCTCGTATGTACCTCGTAGGGCGGAATTACGGTAATAAAACGCAGGCGATCACTCACCTCGTAGCGCAGGCACTGGGGGAGCGAATCAGTCGGCGTAAAGGAGCAAACGGCACCGCCCAGGATGGCAGGGGCGACGTTATCGGGATGGCCCTCGACCTCGGTGGCAATGCGGACGAGCTCAGCGCGGTCGACGGTATGGCCCGTCAGCGCGGCGGCCGCCATAATGCCGGCGACGACGCAGGTGGAGCTGGAACCCAGGCCGCGGGCGACGGGAACGTCAGTCTGAATGTCGATGGCAACGGGGAAAGCCGGCTCGCCCCATGCGGCCAGTGCATCGACAAAGCTGACGTAAACCAGGTTGTTCTCGTTTTGGAACTCTTCGGGGCAGCCCGTGATGGTGAGCTTGTCGGCGCGCTCAAAGGTAAAGTGCGAGTAGAGGCTGACGGCCATGCCGAGGGTGTCGTAGCCGATGCCTAGGTTGGCGCTGGTTGCTGGGACGGTGATTTTGATCATGTGGGTCCTCCTGGGCGGGTCTGGCCGTTTAGTTCGCTGCTCGGGCAGTCCTGGCTCGCTCGGAAAGCACATTAAGTGCTTTCCGGCTCGTGCGGAACTCGCGACGAACTAAACGGCCAGACCCGCTCGCATGCTCGTCATCATCCCGAAAGCTAAATAAAAAGAAGGTGCGCCGGCTTTCGCCGGCGCTTAATAAGGGATCTAGTTGGTGCTCATTCGTTTTGCAGCGGACTCGACGTAGCTGGCCATCTCATCGACGTCGCAGACGTCTTCGAAGCGGACGGGTTTGGACTCGAGTTCGGCGAGCTGTGCCGGGGCGACCGTGTTGGTTGCCTGCTCGAGCACGTGCATGGCCTCAAAGTCGTTCTCGGGAACGTCGAGCCCCAAGGCGTCGCAGCAGGCGCGCGGGAACTTGTAGGGGCTGGCGGTCGAAAGCAGCACACGGGCCTTGGCGCCCTCGGCGGGAGCGACCTTTTCAAAGACGTGATAGCCGCAAGCAGTGTGCGGGTCGATTACGTAGCCGTTCGCATCCCAGCAGCTCTTGATGACAGCGCGGACTTCGTCTTCGCTGGCCCAACCGCAGCCAAAGACGCTCTGAATCTTTGCCAGCAGGTCGGCGGGAACCTCGTAGCGACCAGTCTGTGCCAGCTGCTCCATAAGGCCGGCAACGAGCTCGCAGTCGCCATCGGACAGGAAGTACAGCATGCGCTCCAGGTTGGAGCTAATAAGGATGTCCATCGACGGCGAGATGGTCGTGAAGAACGGGCGGTTACGGTCGTAAACGCCGGTGGTCAGGAAGTCGGCAAGCACGTTGTTCTTGTCGCTCGCCACGACGAGCTTGGCGACGGGCAGACCCATGCGCTTGGCGTAGTAGCCGGCCAAGATATCGCCAAAGTTGCCGGTCGGTACGCAGAACTCCACGGCGTCGCCGGCCTTGATGGCGCCGGCGCGCAGCAGCTGCGCATAGGCGGCAAAGTAGTAGACGACCTGCGGCACCAGACGGCCGACGTTGATGGAGTTGGCGCTCGAAAGCACCGTGCCGGCGGCCTCAAGACGCTCGGCAAGCTCCTTATCGGCAAAGATGCGCTTGACGGCACTCTGGGCATCGTCAAAGTTGCCGCGGATGCCGCAGACGGCGACGTTATCGCCCTCCTGCGTGGACATCTGCAGATTCTGCACGCGGCTGACCTTGCCCTCGGGATAAAAGACGGTGATGCCCGTGCCCGGGGCGTCGGCAAAACCGGCGAGCGCGGCCTTGCCCGTGTCGCCCGACGTGGCGGTGACGATCATGATGCGCTCGGCGCCGCCGTCCTTGGCGGAAGTGCGGGCCATGAGGCGGGGGAGCATCTGTAGGGCGACGTCCTTGAAGGCGCTTGTGGGGCCGCCAAAGAGCTCCATCACATAGGTCTGAGGGGCGTCAGCACCCGGCGCTGCGTCGAGTTTGACGAGCGGCGTAACCTCTTCACTCGCGAACGTGCCGCGGTATGCCTCGTCGACACACGCCGAAATTTCTTCGGCCGTGTAATCATTCAGTAACATTCCCAACACATCTTGAGCGATTTCAAAGTACGATTTATCTGCAAGCGAGCTGATATCGACCTGCTGGGTGCCGAGCTCGTCCGAGACAAACAAACCCCCGTCGGGAGCGATGCCGGTACGGATTGCCACCTTACTTGAGCACGATAAAGTGCGTCCTCGTGTACTATGATAAGTTCCCATATAACACTGCTCCTCGGATGCCTTGGTCCCAATCGGTGAACCCATGGTATCAGAGCGTGCAAAATAGGTTCGCAGAGGCTTTTTAGAAAGGTAACCTCCAGCCCATGATTAAGATTGCCAAGTTTGGCGGCTCGTCGGTCGCCGACGCCGAACACTTCAAGAAGATCAAGGCCATCGTCGATGCCGACCCGGCTCGCCGTTTTGTGGTGGTTTCCGCCTGCGGTCGCCGTTTTAAGGGCGACACCAAGGTGACCGACCTGCTCTATCTGGTCAATGCGCACGTCAAGTACCACGTGTCGTGTGAGGAGCTGCTCGAGGACATTGGCCAGCGCTATTTTGATATCGCTGATGAGCTGGAGCTCACCTATCCCATCCGTGAGGAGTTCGCGGCCTTTGCCGAGCGCGCCCGCTCGGGCGGCTACTCCACCGAGGAGCTTGTGAGCCGTGGCGAGTATTTTACCGCCCGCCTGATGGCCGAGTACCTGGGCTTACCGTTCCTGGACGCCGCGACGGTTGTGGCGTTCCATCACGACGGTACGCTCAGCATGAATCGCACCTCCGAGCTGGTGCAGGAGTATGGCCAGCAGGGCGGCTTCGTTATGCCTGGCTTCTACGGCGCGACGCGCGAGGGCCAGATCAAGCTGCTCGATCGAGGCGGTGGCGATATCTCGGGCTCGATCTTGGCCAAGTGCCTGGGCGCCGACCTTTACGAGAACTGGACCGACGTCTCGGGTTTCTACTCTGCCGATCCGCGCATCGTGCCCGAGGCTCAGCCCATTGCGCGCGTTACCTACGAGGAGCTGCGCGAACTTTCGTACATGGGTGCAAGCGTCCTGCACGAGGAGGCCGTGTTCCCCGTGCGCGAGGCGGGTATTCCGCTGGTCATCAAGAACACCAATGCGCCGCAGGACCCCGGCACCATCATTAGCGAGACGGCCGATGAGGGCGAGGCAGAGCCCATCATTACCGGCGTGACCGGCAAGCGCGGTTTTGTCGCCATCAACGTCGCCCGCGACCGCACCAAGCCCCGTGTTGGCTTTATGCGCCGTGCGCTTTCGGTGTTCGAGCGTTATGACGTCTCCGTCGAGCATATGCCCACCGGTGTCGACCGCTTTGGCGCCGTGGTGCAGGAGCAGGACGTGCACGACTCGCTGTACTCGCTCGTGGGCGACATTCAGCAGGAGGTCGAGCCGCTCGAGATCGAGGTTGTCGAGGGCCTGGCGCTCATCGCGACCGTCGGCCGTAACCTGCGTGGCCGTGCAGGTATCTCGGGCCATCTGTTTGGCATGCTCGGCCAGGCCGGCGTGAGCGTGCGTATGATTTCGCAGAGCTGCGACGAGATCAACATCATCATCGGTGTCGAGGAGAAGGACTTCGACCTGGCGATTCGGACCATTTACCGTGCCTTCTCCGACGAAAACGGCATTGTGAAGGTCTCCGATCTGGAGGCTCCTGCGCCGGTCGATCCCGCTCTGGCTGCGCTCAAAAAGTAGCGACTGTTCGGTAGATTTTTGGTCATGTCTCAAAAATCTACGGCGGGGCGTTTCGTTTCGGTTTCGTTTCGACGGGGCGGGTTTCGTGCCTGCCCCGTTCTTGTATACACTGGCAACAATAATCGGCCTGCTCGGCGTGCGGGCAAAAGCCACAACCTTTAAAGGGGGAAGCATGAAACAGTACACGGTTGCTATTTTGGGCGCGACGGGAGCTGTAGGCACCCAGATGCTCGAGTGCCTCAACGAGCAGGAGTTTCCGGTCGGTAAGCTCAAGCTGCTGGCGAGCGCGCGCTCTGCGGGCAAGACCGTTGAGTTCCGCGGCGAGCAGATCGTGATCGAAGAGGCTTGCCCCGAGGCCTTTGAGGGCTGCGATATTGTGCTTGGCGCCGCCGGCGACGACATCGCGAAGGAGCTGCTACCCGAGGCCGTCAAGCGCGGCGCCGTCGTGGTCGACAACAGCCATGCCTTCCGCATGGATCCCGAGGTACCGCTGGTCGTGCCCGAGATCAATGCCGACGATATCAAGTGGCATCATGGCCTTATCGCCAATCCCAACTGCGCGACCATCATCGGCCTGGTTCCTACGTGGCCGCTGCACCAGCTTGCTGGCGTGAAGCGCATGATCGTCTCGACGTATCAGGCGGCTTCGGGCGCTGGCGCTCCCGGTATGGCCGAGCTCGAGGCTCAGCTTGCCGCCCTGGGCCGTGGTGAGGAGATTCCCGAGCCGCGCGCGTTTGCCGCCCAGCTGGCGAGCAACCTGATTCCGCAGATCGGCGGTGTCAAGGAGGAGGGCTTTACCTCCGAGGAGATGAAGCTGCAGAACGAGGGCCGCAAGATTATGCACCTGCCCGAGCTGCGCGTGAACTGCACCTGCGTGCGCGTGCCCGTGCTGCGTTCGCACTCCGAGAGCATTACGCTCGAGTTTGAGCGCGATATTACGGTCGAGGAGGCCCGTGCTGCGCTGGCTGCCGCTCCCGGCGTCAAGCTGGTTGACGATATGGCTGCCGAGGATGCGCACGATCGCTTCCCCATGCCGATGGATACGTCCGACCAGGACCTGATCTGGGTCGGTCGCGTGCGCCGCGACATCTCGAACCCCGAGGCTGCGCGTGGCATCACCTTCTGGTGCTGCGGCGACCAAATCCGTAAGGGCGCGGCAACCAACGCCGTCCAGATCGCCAAGCTGCTCTGCGAGTAGGTTGACCTGTCCGGCGGGGGCCGGGCTTAGTTTTCAGAACGTCCTCGACCATGTGTGGCGCCTTGTCCTGCTCCTTCGGAGCTGCGGACAAGGCGCCACACTGGTCTGCGGAGTGTTCTGAAAACTAAGCCCGGCCCCCCGCCTGCGGTGACGCTGCTGCGAGCGGTCTGCGATGGGGCCGTTGTTGGTTGGGGCCGCTGGGCTGATATGGGAGCACGTGGTTGTTGCGGGCTCTGGTCCCGGCGGCGGCCTCGGCGCTTTGCGCCTGCCGCCTTTGGGGACTGTGGGGCGCGGCCGGCAGCTGCGGCGCGTTGCGCCTGCTGCCTGCGGGGACTTTGGGGTCGTGCGGCAGCTGCGGCGCTGCGCGCCTGCTGCCTTGGGTGACTTTGGGGTCGATTGGGGTTGTCTGCACAATTCGCGGTATTATGTTGCGGAGTTTTGAAAGGAGCCGCTGGTGGTCACGACGACGTTTGCCTCGCCTTTGGGCGAAATCCTGCTTGCCGCTGATGGCCGCGGTTTGACGGGGCTTTGGTTTGAGAGGCAGGAGCACTTTGGCTCCACGCTTCTCAAAGAAGATCCCGAATATGTTGAAGGCGCCGATGCTGTTTCTGGTGCCGGTGGGATGTCTTCGGTGAGTCCGGCAAATGGTGCGGCTTCTTCGGTGCTTGAGCGTTCTTGGGCTTGGCTGAATGCTTATTTTGCGGGGCAGGAGCCTCGGTTTACGCCGCCGTTGCATTTGATTGGCACGGCGTTTCAGCGTGAAGTTTGGTACGAGCTGCTTTCTATTCCGCGTGGCGAGGTCGCTACGTATGGCGAGATCGCCCGGCGTGTTGCGGCTCGACATCGTGTGCCGGGAAACGAGGCACCCGTTGTGTCTCCTCGTGCGGTGGGGGCTGCGGTCGCGCGTAATCCCATTTCGATTATTGTGCCGTGCCATCGCGTGGTTGCCGCCGATGGTTCGCTCAACGGATATGCTGGCGGGCTTGATCGCAAGGAGCGGCTGCTTCGACTTGAGGGCGCGTACGAGGAGTAACGCCAGGGCACTTTGCATAGCCAAAATGCCGTGAAAGAATGGGACGCGCTTTCCGAATGGAGGCTCAGACGGAAACCACGTCCCGGAATTCTGTTTTAAAGCGGGATACGCTTTCCGAATGGCGTCCCAAGCGGAAAACGCATCCCGGAATACAGCCTCAGAGTGGGACGCCGTTTCCGGTTGAGACCACCTGCTTGGACATCTATCTACGCTCGCTCTTGCAGGGCGTAGATGGACTTATCCATGTTGAACAGGTAAGCCACGACGCAGACAATAAAGAACATCGGCAAGTTGCCAAAGCCGAAGACTTCGCAGCCAATAAGGATGGGTGCGAGCAGCGTATTGGTGGCACTGCCAAAGACGGCGGCGTATCCCAGCGCGGCGCAGAGTTCGACGGGCATGCCGAGGATTCCGGCGAGCACGACGCCAAGGCTCGCTCCGATGGAGAACAACGGCGTCACCTCGCCACCCTGATATCCTGCGGCAAGCGTGGCGATGGTGAGTGCGAATTTGAGCGCCCAGTCCCAAGGCATGATGGCGTCCTTGCCGTCACCGTTGAGCGCTGCCGATATCAGGTTGGTACCAAGTCCGCAGTATCGCCCCTGCCACAGTGTGAACAGAATCGCTGATAGCGCGATGCCCATAACGGCGATTCGTACATAGGGGTTGGGGAGCAGCCGCGCCGCAAGGGTCTTGGCGTGGGAAAGGCACCAGGCAAAGGCGCCGCCTACCATGCCAAACGCGATACCCAGCACCGCAAGCCGTCCAAGACCGGGGAGGTCGAGCGCATACGAGGCGACAACGGCGACTTCGAACTTCTCGAGTCCCAGGGCGCCGGAGGTCATACTTGCGGCGAGCGAGGCCGTAAGCGCGGGAAACAGCGCGCGGTATTCCATGCGTCCTGCGACCAGTACTTCGATAGCAAAGACCGTGGCAGCAAGAGGCGTTCGAAAGAGCCCGGCAAAGCCGGCAGCCATGCCGATAAGCAAAAACGTGCTGCCGGGGTCTCGGAAAGGTAGGCGTCGGCCGATCCAATGTGAGACGGTTGCACCAATCTGCACGGCCACGCCCTCGCGTCCCGCGCTGCCGCCAAAGAGGTGCGTTCCCCACGTGCTCAGCATAATGAGCGGCACCAAGCGCGGGGAGATGGCGTCTTCGCGCCCGTGGCCTACGTCGAACACCAGACTCATGCCGCGGTCAGTGCCCTTGCCCCACGTGCGGTAGGCAAACACGATGGCAAGGCCTGCAAGAGCGAGGAAGGGGAGCAAAAGCGCGACGTGCGCGTCCCGGAAGGCGCCAATCGCCAGGAGCACGCGTCCAAAGAGGGCACAGATGGCACCAACGATAACGCCGATAGGGATTCCGACGGCACCCATAAGCACGAGGCCGCTATAGGTGTTGACTAGGCGTTTGATTCTGCTCGAAGTGCTGCTTTCCGACACTTCTCCTCCAAAACGAAAAAGACTCCTGCCGCGGCGTGATGCCTGAGGGGTATCACGTAACAGCAGAAGTCATCAGCAACAAGGCGGTTTAGGGCGCCACGACAGCTTGGCTGGCGCGCTCAACGGAGACATTCATTCCGCAGCGGCATCATAGCGGTGGGTGCGGTTTGGGTCAAATGGTTGCCTCGGACGGTCCTAGTGTCTGCCCGTGCTCCTCGTTTCCCCATATAAAACCTGCCAAAATAAACCTGTCCCTTTTTGGTAGGTGCGAAATGGGTAATACTAAAGAGTTATCCGACCAGATGGGAATTAATCGATGGCTTATATCGAATTCAAAGACGTCATCAAAGCATACGGCGAGGGCGATGCCCGCATTCACGCGCTCGACGGCGCGAGCTTTACCGTTGAGCGCGGCGAGCTCGCCATCATTCTGGGTGCTTCGGGTGCCGGCAAGACCACGGCGCTCAACATTCTGGGCGGCATGGACACGGCAACCTCCGGCACCGTGACGGTGGACGGGCGCGACGTGAGCTCCGCCAACGAGGCTCAACTCGTGGAATACCGCCGCGCCGATGTCGGCTTTGTCTTCCAGTTCTACAATCTGGTCCCCAACCTGACGGCGCTCGAAAACGTCGAGCTTGCGGCGCAAATCTGCCCCGATTCGCTCGATGCCGAGCAAACGCTTTGCCAGGTTGGCCTGGGCGAGCGCCTCGCCAACTTCCCCGCGCAGCTTTCGGGCGGCGAGCAGCAGCGCGTGTCCATCGCCCGTGCGCTGGCCAAGAACCCCAAGCTGCTCCTGTGCGACGAGCCCACGGGCGCGCTCGACTATAAAACCGGCAAGCAGATCTTGCAGCTGCTACAGGACACCTGCCGCAAGCAGGGCATCACGGTCATTATCATCACCCATAACTCCGCGCTGGCGCCCATGGCCGATCGCTTGATTCGCTTTAAGAACGGACGCGTGGAGAGCGAAACTGTCCAGCAAAATCCCGTGCCGATCGAGACGATCGAGTGGTAGCGCCCATGGATCAGGACCGCCAAAACAGCCAACGTCGCGACGCGCAGAACACGGAGCGCGAGCAGGATTTTACGACCTACCGCACTGCCCAAAGTTCAAACGACATGGTGCCGACGGTGTTTCGCCGCGGTGTCTACCGCACGATTCGCGGCAGCCTCAAACGCTTCTTGTCTATCGTCGTGATCACCGCGCTCGGCGTGAGCGTGATGTGCGGCCTCAAGGCGGGTTGCGAGGATCTGTGCGATTCGGTCGACGCTTACTTTGACCAGCAGAATGTTTATGACATCAACGTGCAGTCGACCTATGGTCTGACCGATGACGATCTTGCTGCGATCCAAGAGGTCGATGGCGTCGAGACGGCCGAGGGCATCTATACCGAGACCGCCTATACCGCCGTGGGTACGACGCGCGAGCGTGTCGTCGTACAGAGCCTCTCCAAAGAGAATATTGACCAACCGGTGCTAGTACGCGGCGAGCTGCCCGAGACTTCGGGCGAAGTGGCAGTGACCTCACGTTTTTTGAAGGCTTCGGGCAAAAAGCTCGGCGATACGGTGAGCTTTGCCGCCAACGATGCGAGCTCGTCGAACCAAAGCGCCAAGGACCAGTTTGCCGATGGGGGTTACACCATCACGGCCGAGGTTCTCGATCCCACCGACGTGAGCTCCGACTCGACGGTCAACGCCTTCCGTGCCGCCTCGGCCGCGGACTACAAGTTCTACGTGAGCGAGGATGCCGCGACGTCGTCGTCCTATTCCGCGATCCACGTGGTCGTCGAGGGAGCCAAGGATCTCAACTCATATTCCGATGCCTACACGGCAAGGATTAACGAGGTCAAGGGCAGTATCGAGAAGATCCGCGAGGAGCGTGAGAAGGCGCGCGCTCAGGAGCTGACGGCCGACACGCCGGCAAGCTTGGATGCGGCCGAGCGCCAGGCGAATATGCTCTTTGGGATTGAACAGGACAACATCAATCGCATGGCCGAGGGCAGCGACGAGCGTGCGCAGGCGCAAGCCGACCTGGACCAGCGCCGTGCCGCCGCCGACCAGCAGTTTGCCGATGCCCGCGCCGAGCTCTCTGACCTGGGCGAATGCACCTGGTACATCCAGGACCGCGGCAATATCGCAAGCTACTCGAGCGTGGAGAGCGATAGCTCGTCAATTGAGGCTATCGCCACGGTGTTCCCGTTCATCTTCTTTATCGTCGCCGTGCTCATCAGCCTTACCACCGCTACGCGTATGGTCGAGGAGGAGCGCACGCTCATCGGCCTGTATAAGGCGCTCGGTTATTCGCGCGGACGTATCCTGTCCAAATACGTGGACTATGCGCTGTGGGCTTGTCTGATCGGCGGCGTGCTCGGCAACATCATCGGATTTGTGGGCCTGCCGCTGTTCCTGTTTACGGTGTTCGACGACATGTACTCGCTGCCCCAGATGCTGCTTTCGTACGACATCGTGTCCTCGATCGTCTCGGTGGCGCTGTTTGCCGTGGGCGTGGTGGGTGCCACGATTATCGCCTGCCGCCACGAGATGGCCGAGACCCCAGCCTCGCTCATGCGCCCCAAGGCCCCGCGCGCCGGCTCGCGTATCTTGCTTGAGCGTATTGGCTTTATCTGGCACCGCATGGGCTTTTTGAACAAGGTGGCAGCGCGTAACCTGTTCCGCTACAAAAAGCGTGCCTTTATGACCATCTTCGGTATCGCCGGCTGCACGGCGCTCGTGATCTGCGGTATGGGCATCCGCGACACGTCGGTGGCGCTTTCGCCCAAACAGTACGGGCATATCACGCGCTACGACCTGCTGGCGGTCGCCAATCCCGACGATTTTTCGCAGACGTGCGCGGCATTGGATGAGCGCAGCGCGGCCAATGATTCCAACGTGACCGTGACTTCGACGCTGCCGATTATGACCGACAACGTCACCTTTACATTCGGCGGAAAGAGCGAGACCGTGCAGCTCATCGTGATTCCCGATGACCGCACGGGTGACTTGGGCGATTACGTGCGCCTGGAGGATGAGTCCAAAGAACCGCTGTCTTTGCGTGACGGAGACGTGTATCTGAGCAAAAGTTCACAGCTGGTGCTGGGGATTCAGCCGGGCGATACGGCTCACGTCCAGGATTCGTCGCTCAATGTTGCCAAGGTCAAAGTCAGTGACATTTCGCTCAACTATCTGGGCAACACGCTTTACATGACGCAGGGCACCTATGAGCGCGCGTTCGGTCGAAGCGCACGCCTTAACGGCGTCTTTGTGCTGCTTAAGGGCTCGTCGGCCGACCAGATTGCGTTTAGCAAGAATCTTAAGAGTGACGGTTGGCTTACGATTTCGAGCACGGCCGAACATTGGCAGAACTACGAGGCGAACTTTACGATTATCAATTCGGTCGTGGTGCTCGTGACCTTTATGGCGGCGTGCCTGTCGTTTGTGGTGGTGTTTACGCTGTCTAATACGAATATTTCGGAGCGCGAGCGCGAGCTGGCGACCATCAAGGTGCTGGGCTTCCGTCGTGGCGAGGTGCACCATTACGTCAACAAGGAGACGTTGATCCTCACGGCGATCGGCGCTGCGCTGGGCGTGCCGCTGGGTGGCTTGCTGGCCGAGAGCTTCACGTACATCCTGCAGATGCCGTCGCTGTACTTTGACGTTGAGGTCGAGCCGCTAAGCTACGTGCTCGCCGTGGTGCTTTCCTTTGGCTTTACGTTTATCGTCAACCTCGCCACCAATCGTACCCTCAACAAGATCGACATGGTCGGCGCCCTCAAAAGCGCCGAGTAACCTGTCCTGGGATTCAAGTTCTAGCGAGCTGCCGACGCGCCCGCAGCAGCATTTTTGCATAAACCGCCCCGCCAAATGCATACTTTGACGGGACGGTTGCTTTTTGCCCACAGGTACCCCAGGGGGCGCCGTGCAAATTCCGGAGTATTCAGCGCCCCGGGGTCCGCGGGCGCGGGGGCGGGGGTGCAAAACTGCGCTGAAAGCCCCGATTCTGAGCCCCAACGCCTCTAGAGCCGCTCGTTTTTTTACAGGATGCGGCCCATGGTGCCTGCCTTTCGCCCAAAATCCAGTATGCAGGCACCCTCGGCTGCTGAATACTCCCAAAAATGCACGC